>JAABUL010001910.1_pt1 | contig 36956 bp, 50 predicted proteins | sample 5559151 | NCBI WGS metagenome assembly JAABUL01 (sample SAMN10711876, study PRJNA513368) | rock metagenome | isolation source: Antarctica rocks | place: Antarctica: Victoria Land, Pudding Butte sud | reverse complement strand
AGGGGAGAGGAGGATGAGATGCGGTGGTCGACGGACGATTTGGTGGTGGAGGAGCATATGAGTTAAGCCTGGTCTGAGAGTGGGTATTTGCATTGCCGGGCGTTTTCAAGAAGCGATCGATACGTTGTTGTCGAACTATTGGGAAGTTAGAAGGATACAGTGCATGAAGCAAGTGGCGGCAATCCACACGTACGTGTGTGGTTCATGAGCTGAGCTTCAGGTATGATATGATTTGGTTTGAGATGCTGTTTTCTTCTGGGGGTTTTCGTTGCTTGCTTTGCGGGAGTTCTACTATTTCGTTCAGCTTTCTCTAGCATGACTATCGGAACGGAACAAGCAGCTAGCTCAAAAGACAAGTACCCAGTGCCAGACTCGAACTGGCTACCTCCGCCTGACCGATAGTACGGTGCTGATCTGCTATAAGGACGGCGCGCTGGCCGGATGAGCTAACCGGGTGCGCGTGACTCTTGTCGAGTTGGGGGATCCGTGGGATTGAATATATAGGTTGGAGGGGGTGGTGAGTCAAAGAAATGACTGAGAGGGTATATTCGGGAACGCAGGAGGATGCGGAAGGAGAGCGAGAGGCATGTGCACTCTAGGGATGAGCGATGAGGGGGTGGGAGGAATGGTTTGATCTCATAGGGATTTCTTCTGTCAGGTTACAACACTTATTGGGACAGGTGTTACGTGCGGTAAGCTAGCCATCTTACCCCTTCGATGTTAACGATGCTGACGATGAGATGGAGGGACCGAGACTCCAGATTCGATGTGTTGCAGGTACGAAGTACATCTGCCACAGAATCTCACACCACACACATCACAAACCACTGTCATACCCATCCGGCGCTTCTGCAGAATCGCCGTCCGCAACACTTACGGAGACACCGCAGCGGCTTCGAGCTCAATGACCTAGAGACAGCGATCTGCCGAACGTGACGCTGGAGGCGATGCTCCCGGTCTCGAGGTCGTCATCATCAACGTCTGCAGGATGAGCTTCGGGAGAGGCGAGATAGTCTGTCATCTCCAGATCCCGGTCGCCGTCTGTAGTCTCTGCCAAGGCTTGGGCGGCGTTGATGGCTGGCGGCTGCAGTCTCATAGTCGTCGCCGTAGTCGTCGGTGAGGTGTGGCTGGCTAGCGGAATTCGTATTGAAGGATCCGGCAGTGTCGTTGGTATGGTCGTGAGGGATGCGATGTCCAGATGCTGGTCAGTCCCGGTTTCCTGGTCATGGTTGGTTGTGCTTTGCTGATCGTGCTCGTGTGGCATGTCGTGGATTGCCGCATTTTCCAGCTCATGGTTGCTCGCGGATGCCATGTCGTGGACGGCTGCAAACTGCGAATCATGGACTGCTGCGACTTGCTTGTCTGTGTCATCTGCAATCTCCTGGCAACCATCGCTCGTCACCTCCGGAGTCTTGCTCGGGACGTTGGTCCTGGACTGCGGCGGAGCCTCGGCGACATGGTCCTGGATCTTCTCGGCCTCGCTCGGTATCTGGTCGATGGTGTGGTCGACTAGATGTACGGGGCCTGGTGCCTCCGCATCATCGACGAACTCGTAGTGACACCTGGCGTAACGATACCTGGGGTTGAAGGAGTCATCGCTGAAATCGCGATACGAACGGACCCAATAGTTCCCATGCCGAATGCGCTTAGTGGGTTCTATCTCCCCAGCCTTTTTGCAGTGAGATCATTTCTCCGGCTGATAGCGGTCTGAACAGATCGTCGCCCCAAGCAAGAAAGACCATGACCTGCTCCTCCCCGCCGATAGTCTTGCGAGCATGTGGAGTCTCAAGCATATCAACTATCACGGCGGGCTAAAGCGGTCCTCCTCTCATCGGTTCGAACCAAATGTACAGTTCGACCTGTCTTGCTCCTGTCAAGCGTCAGTGCTCCGGGTACTTAGCTCGAGAGATGTCTTGACGTATTCTCACCACTGACTACCTCTGGTGCATCTGAGCGTGGACCGAGCCAATGCGGATGCAACATGCGCACTTTCGATAGATCAGGACCCTCTCAGCACTTCAAGCCGCACATTGAGTAGACCAGCCTTCTGGAGTCGAGTTCTTTCGGCGCCATGATGGCCGTTTGCTTGTGAGCTGCTATCACGGTAGAGGAAAAAAGAGCAAGCGTTCTGCGAAACGACAGAAAACTCTGCATGGAAGACTCCCGAAGCTCCACCGCATCCGGCCGTTATCACATGCAAATAACGGAAGAGCCGCGCGGGACAGGATAGTGGACATGTGATGAAACGACAGTCATTCGTCTACCACTTCTCGGGGTCTCGTTAGCATGGGGAAATGTTGAATCTGCCACGCCTTCTCGAACGACTACAGGTACTACGAGACTGAACAGAGGCAGCATTATGTACACCGCGGCGATGAGGAGACTGGATCCTTCGGGCTTCATTGTTTGCATTGTAAGACTGCTCTATGCCTGACGGACCATACCACCGATTCTGTTACGATGGTTGATTTTGTCGGCGGTGAGTTGCTCGGCCTCCTGCTATGCCGATCAGGCTGACGGAGATCTTGTCTGGCAGTCCTCGAGGCTTCTGGCCGTGCTGCGTTTCAGTCAGTCTATGCTTGCCATGTGTTCGATCTTCTGCTTGCGCCGCAGACATCTTCGTGCATCGACATGCCTTTCACATCCCATAGCTAGCATAGTTCACCTCTTGGGTATTCGAAGCCTTCAACAAACGGAAGTGTTCCTCAACCCCGGCCTCGCTCGTGACGATATGCGCGTCGATTCCTTCGCCCTGGATTGCAGCTCCGACCTTCTTGCCATCAACAATGCGGATCATGTTCGCCGGTCGCCACCAGTTGGGCCACGGACTGTTGTCGGGCCACCAGGCGCCCCAGTTCAGCACGACGCCAATGCGGTCCGTCGTCCCGTCCGCACGTCCGCGAATATCGAGCACCACCTCCGTCCAGTACAGCTCTCTACCTGACAGTGGAAGAGTCATGGTGGAGCGACGCATGCGGCTCCAAGAGCCTTTGCGGATGGTGCTTGTGTCTGTTCCGTCCATTACTATGAATAACGTGAGCGAGCACGGTAGTTTCGATAAGGGTGGTGCAGCGAACCGAGGAGTTCTGATAGCGATATGCAGGAAGATAGTGGTCTGAGGACTTCGGGAAGGTCGCATTCACTTCCGGTCTCAGGCTCAGCAGGATTGTGTTGCCCTGGCTGTGTTTGCTGAGAGTCGCTGGAGGATGCCGTGGTTGAAGACGCTTTTGGTATCTGTGGGTCGGTCGCAGTTCAGATTGATTGTCCAAGTGGTCATGGATGAGAGAGAAAACAACTAGAAGGCTCCAGAACCTCCGAAAACTCAAAGCGTTGTCACATGCAGATGGAGGAGATGTGACATGTTAGAAACTGACTCGTCCGACGGCAGCGTGTATGTGACCATACATGTACCCGCGTGCCCTCTGGAGTTTGGCAGGCAGCAGAAGGAACGGATAAAGTCAAAGATCAAACGTTGCTTCACAGTCTTGACGATTGCAGGCATCATCAAACGGCATAGATGGAGCAGTGCATGAGCGACAGCGAGAGCTTTGACTTCTTGAACTTTCTCTGCCTGCCTGTGAGCTGACTAGCAGTCTTCGATGGGCTTGTGGCAATGCCAAAGCTGCGTCCATGCCTGTCGGCAAGACGTCCGAAGGTTCTTCACACACCTGGTTCACATCCTCACAACCCTTCCTGCACCCCCGGCCCAGCAACCCCATGCTCAAGCTCATACACACAGTTCCGCCAGACCCTCGACTCCGCTGAGAGCTGAAGGAACCGTTCCTCAGACCCTCGATCGTCAGTCACCAGCTGAGATCCTTCCTCATGGCACACAACGACCGCAGACTCTATCGTGTCAGCTTGAATAACCGCAAGCTTGGGCCCGGCTTTCCACCAGGCGCGGAAATACTCAATGCCCCAGACCACGAACAGCACAACTTCGGTAGGGTCGGCGGAGCCGGGTGGAGAGGCTGTCGAGCGGATGTCTAGAATGACTGCTGGTAGGCAGGTGGCGCCTCCAAGGGTATCTGACTTTTTGGTACGAATCCAGCACCAAGAGCCAACTTGGATGGTGCTGCTCTCTTCGCCTGCGGTGACTGCGAGAGGTGTCAGTGTAATATGTATGCGGTGCAGACGATCGGGAGAACGGACTTGTATACTCATCCAACGATTGGGTCTCGGACAACGGGCCAAGCCAAGGCGGATGTGGGATCACGATCTCGGAAGTGACTTTGAGCGAGGAGAAGACTTGTGGACGTTGGGATGGGATCGATTCGCCCGCCGGTAATCTGCGATGTCCGCGGCTCGCCGTTATGGATGAGTTGTTTGGCGGCGCCATTATGAGTATTTGATTGAACTAGAGGTGGGAGCTTGTCTACAGAACGAGACAAGCAAAAGCAGGACTGAAGGTTCCGAAAGGATGCTGCAACTCGCACCCAGCTCAAGTAAAGTCATGGTAATCTGTGCATGCATGCACTGCGGAAGCCCGTCGGGGATATGCAGGTACGTGGAGAGTGATTGGACGACGAACATGGGGACGCTACGTCTGCAGGATAGCGTTCTGGGTGGTTGACATGAACCTATCACATTGTGATATATGCATACTCTCTATCGTTAAGTTCAGGAACCCGAGACCGCTAGTCTCTGCCAGCAGTTCAGTCACGATTGTGCAACATCTGTTCGCATGGTCATCCATGAGAACTTGCTTAGAGTTAATGGTCAGGGTATTGTGAACATTAGGTATGAGACTGGCGCTTACCGTAGACCTCGTAGATATGTCCTGCCAGTCGAATGGCGAAGCCAGTCCCGTACCCCCACCTGGCCAAACGTGTCATGATCGATCTCACGAAGCAGTCCATCCCAAATCTCACCATTCACGGCGGAAGGCCGGTAGTGCTTCTCGACTCCGTCTTCGACCTTCCACAGAACGCCTTCCGTATCCACACCCTGGATGTCGGAGACGATAGTCTCCCCGGCGACGATCGACAGGTCGCTACCAGTCTTGTACCACCCACGAGCGTACTCTTCGGCCCAAGCTAGGTAGATGGCGACATGCAAGTTGAATGGTAGAAGCGTCCAAGGAGGGACCTCACGGATGTCAAGGACCATCGCCGGCTTCATCAAGTCTTCTGTGATCTTGCTGTCGCTCTCCACACGAACCCAACACCAGCGCTTCCTACGGATGACCGTGCGTTGAGAGCCGTTGAAGACTGATGGTGGTTAGTAACACATTGCCACTTTCACGGGCTCAGGAGACGAACTGATGAAATCTTCCAACCTTCTGGTCTGAGATAGACGTGCAAGCATATCTGGATGCGAGCATCTCACTTCCGAATCAGCTTTCAGGAACGACCACTGGTCGATGGCTGAAATCTGCGCCTGGGGCTTTTCCAATGTTTCGGCCTCTTCGACTTCACGCAGATAGTTGTAGAGAGAAGCGCTTGCCCGTGTCATAACGATCGGCAAGTTGATCTAGGTGCCTGTCGGTCCTGTATGCCTTTGGCATCGTTTCGACTCGCTCGGCCAGATGAGCGGATGCCCGGAATGAGCGTCCTGACCCCAGGCGGAGCGCTTTGGGAACGCTTATGGTGCGTACGTTGTCTACGGAAACGCGAGATGTTTTCCGCCGTCATCGTTGATGTTTGTGATATATGTTTAGGTCTGGAGATAGAGAAATATAAAGATGGTCTTCGATGGCCTGGAGGGATGAAGGAATGGAAGAGGCAAAGAGCGAAGATCTGAGAGGACGAAGACAATTCTACATGGAGATGCGCATGTGCCAGATCAGGAACTTGAAAGCCTTCTGGATCCCAAACAACCATTCTAGATTTCTCTGAAGACCTCTGGCCCTCGCTCCACGTCAGTGATCTGAACACACCCTCACCCCAAGCAGGGGTTCACAGTGTGCGGCTCAGTAATGCCCGCTTGGTGGACGGGACAGGCACGGATGTCCACTACCAGAGCGGGCTGGATTGTTTCTTCTTCCGTCTCATGGCAGACTGTGTTGACCCAGCATTTGTCACCTTTGTGGAAGACGGAGCGGTGGTCGTGGAGGAGTGCTGGCGGAATTAGCACATCGTGCATGGGAATTGGGCAGGCTTGAACCAACTGGTGAGATCCGGCGACTGACGTGCCTCTGACAGTGGGCCAAGCCAGTCAGGCAGGGTGAAGCGCACTTCTGACACTGGTTCCCAGACGTCAAGCAGTTTCTTGGACCTGCATGCGGCGCGATAGTCTTCTGACAGTGCCATGGCGAGGTCTGATGGGCGAGGTTGCTTTCGGTCGGATCATCAAATCGTGGTAGTTCCGGAGGTGAAATTTGGGATGAAAATGTCTGGATACTTATGAAGATGGTCGCACATGGCAACGAGCATGTGAAAGCACATGCTGAACCCTTTAATGTAGGAATATGTTTGAAGAAGACGTGCTGATGGTATCCTAGAGAGTGGTTGGAATTCGAAGTTGGTTGACAATACTGTCGACCACTTTTCACTTTTTAGAGAAAGACAGAAAATTCAGCAACTGCCAATTTTTGCATCGTGAGCAACGACGGTTATACTTCGAGTCTACGTTTCTCGACGCAGAATCGTGCTTACCTCCAATGCGTAGAACAGGTTGATGAACCATCAACCTCGTACTCCCAGTTGCACATCATAGTGCGGCCACATACCGTCCAACCGTTGGCCCATAAGAAGTACAATTCGCCCTACCTCCATGACTTCGCATTCGATTCGGCGAGAATCTTCCTTGAGCCGATGTTCTCACGGCATACCATTGTTCCGGGCTCGAATGCGTCAAATCGATCGGTTATGGTACGACCCTCCCACCACAAACAACAATACCCTTGTAAAGACTGCGTCCACCACCGGCAAGCCCAAACCAACGCTGCTTGGGGCCCAGCACCCGGTCCATCCACAGTGATAGGGCCCGTCAGCGAGAGCCTCCTCGATGACTTCCATACGCTCTGCTTCTTTCTCTGCGCATCTTCTTCGGCAAGCTCGTAGTCATATTCACCTTCGAAGGAAAATCGTCGTGCGCTGAACGGAATTAAGTACTCCACAATGCCGCGGTCTTTTGTTACCAGATGTATTGCGAGTAGATCTGCATATATATGCATGCTGAATGTGAATCGGCTCCACCGGCTTGACCACCGTTCCGATAATCGTCTTGGAGTAGAGCATTCACATCCTCCAACTACTCATCGTCACCACCAAATGCCATCCTATCTTGATCGATGTGTCCCAGCAGATTGGTGCTCCCGGGTCGCAAGCTCCAAGCAGCACGGCTAGGTTCCAGGCGGCAAGCAGAATTGCATCCGACTTGCTCAGAATCTTGGATGTCCCCGAGGAAGTGTCATTTGAGCTTTGTCGTGCATCTAACTTGGTTCGTGCCTGCATTGCGTTCCGCAACCTATCCTCGTCTTGGGATGAGTCGTCGTCCTCCGATTGCGGCTCGGGCTTGATCTCGATCTTGATCGGGGATTGTTGGTCATTTGTGTCTGCATCCGCAGTGCCTACCTCAGCATCGGCGTCACTTCCGGGCGGAACACCAATCCGAGTTCGCCGATTCGCCCCATTGTCCGTTACTTGCAGAATTGTCCTGGATGCAATGAGTACGCCGCGCCTACCATCGACCGTGTCGTCCTGCATTTGCGCTGAAACGGCAAAGGGGACCTCAGCCGATGGGAGGAGGTGGAAGTGTTTCTCGCGGCGGCCGCGGAGCTCTGTCACAATGCATCCGTCTCTGATTCGCCCGCTGATCACCCACTCGATCGCATCGACACTTTCGATGGTGAAGGTTTCCCCTACTTTACAGTGTGTCCATCCGTTCTTGCTTTTGAGTAGCAGTGGGTCCATATACAGCGCCGCCCAGGCGACCAGAACCACCACGCAGCCTTCCGCAGTCGGGAGGCCTTTTCGATTCGAGCCTCGCCTGATCTCGAGGATAACGCCTGGCCTATCACCTGCTGCACCTGCTGACATATTATGGCCTGCTGGAGTCTTGCCTTCGCTTTTGAAGTAGCACCAGCTTCCAGTGCGGACGGTGCCCTTTCCAGGTGCTAAGAACGGGAATTAGCATGATCTCGGTCAGTATAGCAGTAAGGTACGAACATGCGAACTCAGGCAGTACTTGTGCCTCCGACCAGGACTCAAGATCATCAGGATAGACACTGATAGATTGTGATGCAACGTTTAGCGTATACTCCAGTTGTGCGGGATGCGTTCGTCTTTGCTGAGGAGGACTGCGCGATGTTCTAGCCTTCTTCAGGGGCCTAGCATCCGCGCTCGTTTGAGCTAATTGTCCTGGAGGCATGACGAGCAAAGCTTCTTGCCAGTGCGGTAGGACCTTGCTTCCTGGGAGGCAAGCAAGATGAGCTACAGGCAGTCGGGAAACGAGGGAAATATCATCCGACAAACGAGACAGTACAAAAGCGACCAGTGCATGCCAACCGCCACCTCTGACGCCGGGGAAAATGACACATCAACCGGGGAGCTGCAGAGAATAAGGACCGGACCTGGATTCTTTTCGTCCGGCACCTCTGCAACCTGCAAGGTATTGATTGGCTTGATCTTGAGGAGCTCAGTCAACTGTGAATCGCGACGATGCCACAAGCATACATGCAACTGGGACGTTGGAGGTGTGAAGCTGAAGTCGAAGTGGAGTGAATAGAGTTCGATGCACGGACTGTTTAGATCGGCCTATCATCGGCCACCCTGAGCATTGCTTATGGGTCCCACCCTTTCGAACGAAAACATACCAGATGCTGGCATGTCGATGTGATGTTGTGGATGTATGCTCTATCAATCACGCGCCCCACACGAATGTACCGGTCTACCTGGATGTAAGAATCGGAAGGTCAGGGCAGCCCTTCTTCAACAAGAACATCTGAATACCACCATTCCAAGGGCTTCGAACAAACAAGCGCCATGACTCAAGTACAACACCCTTGAACTCGACTACTCCTGCCATGTTGTTGCCCCTACTACCGCGAGAACTCTGCGAAGGCTGATGCAGCAGGTAGCGATAGCGAGGAGTCCAACAGATCCGTTCTTCCAGCAGGCACGCAGAGAGTTTGTATGAAATCGATGGAGGCGCCCGCAGTCCTGAACAGCGGAGGAGAAACGCACACGCCGTCACTACCATCTGAGAAGGCAAACGCAGCGGGAACGGTGCACGCATCATCCGCAAAGAATCGGTGTTCGCAGACATGAGATTGCCATCCGGGAAGATGGGCGCCCGCGCGCGAACAGGCTGACAGCGATCGGCCCTGCCAACTGTGAGATATCCCATGCCGGCTGGCAGGCAAGGTTGGTGGTACTGATTTTCTGAGTGAATTGAAATCGGTCGACACTGCAGCTGAAATCGCCGCAGCAGGCATCGGTGTCGGTGAACAATTCTCCGTTTTCTGGCAACGGGTCATCCAAGCTGAATGGCGGCGTGGGTGCGTCCTCTTGACGCTTCCAGGCCGGGGGCGCGAAATCGAATCCATTATGGCTCCGGTGTCAGTCGCATCGTCTGTGGTCGGCTGAAGTACCTGTGCTGCAACCGAATAGGTGAAGGCCAGGCAAGCGAGAGCGGCCCGTAGAATGGCCATTGTGGCCGGAGTGATGTAGCTGATTTGCTTCAGTATGGTAAGTTGAAGGACGTACGATGGAATGATCTGCTTTTCTAAATATCAGCCGGGGATTGCAACACTTCTATATCTCACTACCTTCATGTACGATGATCAGAACGACGAAGGCGTTCTGTTGTTGGCAATCACTAAGGCTGTCTGCAGTCGTCCAGAGGTGCGTATGTGCGCAGACTACCCAGATTTCCCGCGCTGATTGCCTGCGATAGGTAGCTCTCCAATGTGAGGTTGAAGACGACAGGAAGTCCAAGGCCATATCATGACCACAAGCGCTGACTGACAACTCCTTCGCCGTACTCTAGTTCACCTTATACGGTACCGACCGAACTCCGAGTTGGTCTTGCAGGGATTCAAGGATTATAGACAGCTGAAGGTGAACATTGTTATTCGAAGCGGGTGAGTGAGGTTGCTGGACACAGTGCCTGAGGATGTAGTAGTATCTTGTTCATTGGATGAGCCCTGGACTTGGAATTGTATTGGCAGATCGCTCAGAACACATAAATTTGGTCCAGGCGTTGTGATCATGAATGCAAGTATACCAATGTCTCGTTATACATATATAGTCATTTAATACTTCAACGCATCAATCGGCTTCGACAAAAGAGTTCGACTAGCCCTGTGCCCTCCGTGGCCTCTCCACGGTATACAGATTCGGCTTCACATCGTCGAACACTGCATCACATGGCTCCTGCCATCAAAAACTCTGTCTCGGGGATGTCGCATAATTCGCCGGACCCAGCGACGACAGGAGTGTCCTGACGAGTAGAGTCTTCGGCCATGGACTGCACCAAAGTCTGCGAATGCTGATATTGCGTGCTCTTCTGTGTTTCTTGCGCCGGCTTGAACAACGGATGTCCCAAACGCTCTTGCATCGCCACATGTTGTTCTGCCAACGCGTCATATTTCTTGTGGAGTCGTTGTAGATCTACTTCGAACTTGTTCAGGCGGGCTTGCTCTTTGTTCGAGCGCTTAGCCGATGCGCCAGCATGTTTGTGTACTTTTTGCGGCTGTGGCTTGAGCACGTCAGCAAGCGTCTGCTGAGCGAGGTGGACATTGATAGAGGTGCCCTCGCCTGCAGAAAGATTCGTCGACTGTACACGCAGCGCCTGCTGTAAGGCGGGCAGGACAACGAGTCTTCGAAGGCACAAGAGCTCACTGGCGTTTGTCATGCCTTCGAGAGCGGCGTCGTCTGCCTGCATGATCCCGCTGGAAGTCTCGTGTGCGGCGGCGGCGGCGGCATTGGGTGCTCGATCTGCCGTGTGCAGCGAGGCTGTGCTTACAGCGTCGTCATGGCGTGTTTCGTTGGTCGGATGAACGGAGGCCATGCTGGCGGCGTCGTGTTCGGGTGCTTGTACAGCTACCTCTCGGCCATCGATTGCTGCAAGTGGATTGCTTGAATCCTGGCGAGCTGCCGCAGAGCCTGACACAGCCTCGTAACCATGATGTTGATCGTAGTCTGCTGCATATTCGCTCGGAGGGCTGTTGGAACGCTGCTGCAATGTGGCCTCGTCCACATCCAGTGGCTCGCTTGATCGGAAGCCTTCACTCATCTCATGGTCTACGATGCGCTGCGTTTGCAACTCATCGACGATCTCATGTGTGATGTTGGATAGATTCTGATCGAGTCCACTGTCCGTCAAAGCGCCTTGAGCATGCTGCTGCCGGTCTGCATTACTCATTGCTGGCAGATACGGAGTACCCGTCCGTGTTGTGTTCGTGAGACGACTCGATTGTGGTCGCAACTCCCCAGTATCGTGATTGCGGGGAGGCAATGGGCTACAGCTGGCAGAGCCCAGCCAGAAGTGCTCCAGAATGTGCCGACCATTCGCCCGTATGGAGCGGTCGCTTGACATCACATAGTCGCCCTGTTCTTCTCCATCAATGGCTGACGATATGATTTCGACATCAATGACCACCTGCCTCCCACCGTGTCGCCACCATCTTCTGGGGTCCTCGATACCCAAATCGACAAGTGTTTCGACAATGCGATCCTGTTGATTTGGGTCTGGCCGGTCACGAAGGGCAAGGATAAGGGCTGGTTCGGATAGCTTTTGCTTCGCTTTGGCCTCATTGGCGTAGTACCAACACCAACGGGACGGGTAGAGGGTGCTAGCAACTAGCAATCGTTAGCCAGATCTATCTGTAGCAACGGCGGGTCCGAGAACCGACTGGTGTATGCGGGTACCTGTCGTCCCCCAGGGACCGATTTGGCCCATGCCCTTACATCTGAATTGCCTACCGGGCAGGAAAATGTTCGTGTTGGTGGTGAAGGCGTAGCTCGAGATGCTGACTCAAGCTCGACTATCTTGTCAATTGTCCGCTTCTCAGCGCGGAGCGAAGATGGGTTGACAATGAATCCACGACAGTCAGCGCACGTCTTGACTGGGTTCTTGCCACGCATGGGGAGAAACTGTGCGTGAGGTCTCGTTTGACCGCAAACTTTGCACTGCTTCGGCACTGACGAGCCATTTAGCGTGAGCAGCTGTTGGTGGGTTGAAGAAGATGAACTGGCCGCAGACGGTGCAGAAGAAGTGCTGAGGGAAGACATTGGTCGAAAAACAGCTTGGTATTCTCACGACGCATAAAAGAAACGAGTACAGAAAGAAAGACGAGGTCGAGGGAGGATGAAGAGTAGAAGTTGTTTGGCAAGATTAATGATTGAGAAGATACGCCTTAGAATTTAGCCTCTCTCTTGTCGAAGGCATGGCGGGAACGGTTGTAGACCTCTCTCTCGCTGGCCCAGACCCACAAAGCCTACTGAAAAGTGACAGGTCATCATCGGACAGGCACAGTAAGCCCGGGGTGTACTGCAGGTCGCCAAACGAGCCCGAGATAGTCCACATGAACTCCATGCACCATGCGATCTGCCCGGCAGATAGGGTCTGACGTCTGCTGTACTCATGTTGCCTTCGTCTGCCCGTGATCGAAGAGAATTATAATACAGATGGAAGAGAATAGTGAAATGAACGTGAGGTCGAAGTTGTCGTGGCGTCGTCCCTCCTAGTAAACGAACAAGGTTTGCGCGGCTCGACTGACCAATGGCTGGCTCACGCATCTTCCACCCGTACAGGGGTGTGCTCGAGCTACCGGGTTCGCGGGCTGCGCATTTAACAACATCAGTGTACCTCGATGGAGCAGAAACGAACCGGGCAGACCTGGCTGATGGCGGCGCCATGTCCCGTTGTGAAGATGGGCAGGCCAACCAGCTTGGTGTGTTTAGACTGCACTGCGATCAGCTACCTGCCGCAATGCCTGGGTAGTACGAACGTAGGTCAGGCGATGCTCGGTCTTCATCTGAGCGTTCGAGGGAGCTACCAGTGCCGTCGATGATGTGGTGCTGCCTGACCAGTTTCAGTGTCGGAGAAGAAGATCCGCTGTATAGCTGCGCCGGCGGAAGTCGTCTCCAAGTCACCACTAGAGTTGATGCCAGTACAGCCGATACTATCATGATTTTACGTGAATCCGGCATGCGAGAGATAGTAAGTCGCTCCTTCCGCTTTGGACGTGAGTGTACGCGACGCGTTCCAGGGTCTTTGGCTGCCTGAAACCTCCATTGACCTCACTTGATATTGCAACCTCTCCAGCACCTCAAACTTGTCCGGCGCTTCTACACCACACGACCACGCAACAACGCAATTCTCCCACGATGGAGAACCACGACGATGGCACAGCGATTGCTCAATCCGAAGAAATGTGCGAGCCATCGGACGTAGAAAGCGAACTCTCGGATGACATCTCTCTCACGACTGACGCTTCATACGATACCCTGGATAGATACGACATGCTGGAAGAGCGACGCGATGCGTTGTATGATCTCCGCTATGGCTTCGAGTCGTCATACATGTCTGGTGTCAAACGACCATTCCAGCAGCACGCTTTGCGCTACGAGAGATGCAAGCCAGTGGAGCTCAAGCGCTTCGTCTCCAACCGCGATCTGAAGGATCCATACCCACAGGGCGTCACACTGAAGCACTTCTATCTCCGCTTGCTCGAGAGAGCGGATCGCCACCTGCTCTTCCGGTTCATGGACCTCCCTCCAGAGATGCGACTGCTCACTTATCGGCACCTTCTCGTGTATCCGCCGGCACACAATTCCAGACATCAGCCTACCGGACGACTCTATCCAGAGATCTTGCGGACATGCAAGCTCGTTCTCGCCGAGGCCGAAAATGTGTTATATGATGATAACACCTTTTCGGCCTTCTTCAGCGTTCTTCAGGGCGAGGAGACCACGCACAGGATCGCGCGAGTTCACAAAGAAATGGTGACTGGCCACTGCGGACACACGAAGTTCTTCCGTATCCCTCACGCCATCAACGACTATCCACAGCTTTTCACCAAGATCTCGAAGTTGAAGATTATCCTTGACTACACGACGGAGGCTCTGTTCGACGGTGAGGTCGACTCCTTCGACGGAGAAGACTACTTGGCATGGCCAATCAACCATGCTCTGTATGGGCTTGCGTCCTTCTTGATGGATGGGCACCGTCTCAAATCTCTCCACATTGAGCTGAATCTCCCGGATGGGCTCAAAGACCGTGACTACGAAGCAACTTTGCACCCTTTACGACGCCTACGCAACATCGAGAGCCTCACAACCACTGGCTCGGCTCCTCCGCCCCGACTCATCGCGAAGCTCAAATCCGACCTTCAGAGCGTGGAGCCATCCTTCAACACCCTCCATCTCTGGAGACTACTCGACGAAGAAGCTGACGCCCAGCTTGATCTGCTCATCGCTTTGCAAGGAAATTCCAGAGAAGACCTTGAGTTCGGGCCATCTGAGCGCTTTGAGGAGCTCTCTTTCCGGATGAACATGCTCTACGGGTGGCCGGAGAAGTGCCTCAGTGCGCGTTTTGAGGAGAAGTTTCTCGCACAGATGAACATGCTTCGGAAATGTCTCCAGGAAGTGGACACCACAGAGCTCAAGAGGCTAGTGGATGACTTGCTCAAGAAGCGTTTGGCAATTCGAGCGTATGAGGAGGTCAATGATGAAGGAAGGTAAGCAATCCGATGGGCAAACGGCTCTCCGAGACAGAATCAGGCTTCATGTAACGCTCTGAGCCGGTTTATAATTTTTGCAAAGACGGAGACACTTGCTGACCTTGACCTCCTCACCTCTAGGCTGGCCGAAGCAGCGAAGTGCTGGAGCCGTTCTATCGGTGACTTGTACGCCAAGGACCTGAAGTATGCGTCGGAGGATGAGTGGACAGACGACGAGAACGACTCTCCCGAAACCAAACAACCCCTGGCCGCGAACGGCGATGCAAACACCACCACATCGAACCTCAACACGGAGGACACCAAAGCCATCTCGCACCCAAAGCTCACCACCGGACAAATCCAAGCAATCTTTGACAAATATCTCGCAGATGCCGGCGAACGCTCGATGCACGAAGAATGAGATGCGACCTGCAAGCTGTACAGCTACGCTATGGCTATGAAGGCGGCGCCGGCAGCCCTTTCCCCTCGCTCACACCACCAACCCACTTTCCGTCCTTCTTCGCCCAGTCCACGGTGCCGAAGCTCGGCGCCCGCAGTATCGATACGTTGAACGACGTTAGCTTTTCGCACTTGCTTGATAACGACTGCATGTCTTCGGCGGACGGGAAGGTCTTGCCCATTACGCCGTGGCGTGGATTTTGCACCTGTATTCATAGGTCAGCATTCCGTTAAAAGGAAGCATCGACGGATGGAAGAGCGAGCGAGTGCCTCAGACTGTGTTCTCAGCGTCGGGACCGAGCCAAAGACATGTCAAAGCATCTCAAGGCGCATGATCGTGCCTCGGAGATCGCTTCCACCCTTGCTTCGGAGGAATGGCTGTCGGGTGGCGAAGCGCATGTACTCCACTCCATAGCTGCCTCACAGAAATGAAAACAACATACCTCCATAAAAAACTGCAAACTCGGATTCGCCACAACCTCCACCTGCTCCAACCCCTTACACCCCTCCAGCGCCTCCAACATCCCTTTCTTCCACCCCTCCCCCGGCTCCACTTCTAGCGTCACATTCAACACCATCACGTGTTTCTGCACCTCCAGCACCCGTTTCAGATCTTTGGTCGTAAGTGTGTATAGTGTCAAATTCAGCGCTTTGAGCCCTTTGGGGGCGTTGGGGTCGGTGGTGAGCATGATGACGGGGTCTTCGGCTACGGACTTGTTGAAGGCCATGACACCCTCCTTACCCCCGGCCTCCTGCAGGTTCGCCGGATCGTCCGGGTCGTCTTCCACGTTCTCCGGCGTGGCTATGTTGAATGAACAGCTGATTAAGCCCGGGCCGATCAGATCTGGTAATTCTACTGCCTACCCACAAAAAACGATGCGTTAGCAACGTCGCAGGCAGAGACGTCCGGAAATATCCGTCCCCGGGTTGTGAGTGCTTACCTGTATCTTGTGCATGAAGTCTTCGTCTTCGTGGCGAAAGGTGTAATTTACTAAACCCCAGGAGGGAATAGGGTTAGTAGTGTTCAAAACCAGACCTTGTGCTCATCGGTTCTTACCTTCTAGGAACATTAGACCGCGACGGGCTTCGCCAGGAACGTCGGAGGTGTTGTATCTTAACCATTTCCCGCACTCCTTGAAGAACTTCTCCTTCGCAAAAACATCCAATAAGTGAAGAGCCCTCAGATTCGGCGAAGCCTTAAAGAAATCGATAGCATCGGTCGCAGATTCAGGCGTGATGCCAGCAAAAATCTGGCTATATATGACCACACTCTTGAGATTTGGCAGGCGCTGAGCGAGTTGTTTCAAAAATCCTACTGGATATCCCATTGAAAATAGCTCGAGTGTCAAGCTTTCGATCGAACGAGGAAGAGGTGGTATCGCCCATGGCTCGGTGAGTTGTTGTTGGTATTCGTCGACTTTGATGTCTGCTGTGAGTGTCAGAGCCTTCAGGCCGCCGGCTTCGGGTGGGAAGTCGGGGATCGTGAAGCTTCGGAGCGGGATCTGGGCGCCTTGGGCTTGGGCTGGGTCGACGGCTTCGCCTGGGAGTCTTTGGGGGTCGGTGGTGGCCATTGTGTGTTTGTGTTGTTTAAGGGGGATCGAAAAGATGGAAGACAAGATATCTGTGTGAGCACTCGACCAACGCGGCCATCTTCAAGGCTCGTTGAAGTTCAGATGGATGTTGCTGGAAGGTGTGGGGTTGAATGAGGGGAGGTGGAGTCGATGCAGGGGTGGTCACTAGGCAGAGTTGCGGGGCGGGGCGGACGGATGGCGCACAGGGACTACGACTACGACTGCACTTGGTGAAACGAGAGACACTGCATTACTCACCATGGCAAAGATTATTTTCCATCTCACTGTGGCCAGCAAGAGCATGACGGCGCATCACGAGCAGACAAAACACTACGTATACGAAAGCGGGCAAGTCGAAGCTCCTGCTCTTGACACCATGGAAGAAGGCAGAGCCAGCAGGAATATCGGATGGCGGCATTACTTGAAGCTATATTGCCTTGTCGGCTTCCAGACTTCGAGCATACGGTGATGAACTCATCTTCTATCTCATGCTGTCCTCCCTTTGCTACAGACATGGTCCATGGCGAAGCAGAACGTCTTTTCGTCATGGTGATTACCCACGACAGCGTCTTTGTGGAGTTGTTCGTCTGTCACCAGAGTACTGTGTGTAAAGCTGGGCTTTACTCGTCGTGCGAGAACCACCGAGCGTTTCCTCCATATCTCAAGGACATGCAATACCGCCTCCCACTCATCCCCATCAGACGCTTCGCGCATCATTCCGCCACTATTACCTCCTCCTATAACGCCAACCCTAACCTTCGCTACCGCCCTAGACACCACTACTCGTATAGCTAGCACATTAGTCCTTGGAGAGAATGGCAAGCCTTCACAGGATATTAACCTAGCCGCGGAGCTTCGCAACCACATCTACGATGATCTTATTGGCGTAGCGCAGACCGAGGTCGTCTTTAGGTACTAGACTAACCGCCGCGACTCCAACCGCTCTATCCTCAACATAAGCCGCGTCTGCACTCAGATTCGGAGCGAGTTGTCTAGCATTCAGGCCCTGTCCTTTCCTCTCCAGCTTACCATCGACATCTCGGTCGCTCTATCGAAGATCTAGGAGGAGCTCGCGGACAGCCTTCGGGCGTTCCCTCATTTCCTAGTCATCTCCGGTATTGAAGTCATTTTGGTCGGTAACTACGATTCAATCATATTCTTCGGCATTAAAAAGTAGGCACAAATCCTTGTAGCTAAGGACGGTCTGCCATCCGTTGTTCACCACGACACCCTACGCAATATTCGCTACATCATTTCCGCGCAGCAGTCTAGCTGCGGCATCAACTTCGGCTTGTCTTTATGATCCAAACTCCTTCTTTACGATCCTCAATCTGACAGCGGAGCAGCAACGATCCTTAGCATATAAACATAATCCCGGGAATTCTACCTTTGGTCCTCTAGTCAGAAGTCGCCACCACAAGTTCAAATATACGAGTGGACCAACGATCTCGGTTGTACCTCCAGAAACTATGGAACAAACCTAAACGTACACCTTGCACAGACACCGGCGTAGTCGACTCCGGAACTCCGTGTACTCCTCACGATAGACTTGCATCGTAATCAACGCTTGCCCTGCATGATGAGCATCTCCGTCTCCGCTCGCGATCATACCGGACCAACCAAAGCTACTATCGCGACATCATCACACTCAATGCAAAGCGACAACATTCAAATTGGAACAGCATCGATGCGGATAGGAATCAAACACGAAGCCTATACATAAATACCGTTATCGAGCTCGTGACGTGAGACGAGCCGGCACGGTATGCCACGACTGGCCTGTGGCGCTTATCAAGCACACTTGCGGGCCCCTAGCTGGGAAAATTCGAAGTGGAATCGCCAGTCCGACAATTCCGCTCAACGTTCAGACGCCACGACACATCCCATAGCCACACCACACCTCCACTCATTGTCAGGCCCATTCGTACCTCAAATCCATCAAGTGAGCGCGCGCAGGCGTGCTTAGCAAACTTCACAGGCCAGTCGGGGGATGCGTCGATCGTCGGCGACCGCGTGCGCCACCAGATCATCCGGAAGTCCACGAGAAGCCGCTCAATATGAGGATAGTCAGCAAGGAAGCTGCTTATTGCATCTCTGGTAACATTCTCCACTGGTTGCTTCTTGTAAGGCATCATCCAGGGATCGCCGAACCTGGGAAGGTATATCACCAGGCTGTTGTGATCTGGCCAAGGGCTGTGCTCTCGGCCAAGACTGCAGACGGATCTAATGGACCTCTCGGAATCGAGCGTGATGCTAGTGATCAATCGGATGTGTGCGCGAGAAAGGCCGGCTAGGTACCGTCTGGCTTCATCGATCGAGGTGAAGCTGAATTCGGTGACGGCGATGATGTGACGGACGTCGGTTTTGAGTTCGTCTTGCATGCGGCGGCACGTAAGTAGAAGAGGGCGTGCTGTTGTTACTTAAACGTCAAATCGCTAGTGAAGCTATAGTAGCTGCAATGTTGCGGACGTACCATATGGGATGCAGTACAAAAACGCTTTGAATAGATAAGCTACGCCTGGCGACTCTGCGAATGGTGTACATCGGCTGTCGGTCAGAACCGAGAGGTAGATTTGCTCGCGGAGTTCAGCAGGTAGCTTGAATAGTGGCGACTGCAGTTGCGAATAGTCGACCGGTGGTGGCAGTGTGTATAGGTATCGAAGTCGACGGTTTGTGAACCTCGTCACGGCACGCCAGAGTACGAGCAGTGCTCGGATAGTACGATGCATCTTCGGGTGACTGCACGCTGCGGGCTGTGTATTGAGTTTTTTCGAGCAATCTGGAAGGACACGTTTTGCAGGACAGAGCAGGCCGGGAGATGGTGACTGAGAAGGATTCCACTGTCTTGTATGGGAATATTGAGGAAGAAGGAAGGCTAGGAGCGCATTAGAGCTCTGGCCACCTGGGAATTTCCTTCAGTTGAAATTCGTGTCATTCGTCAACATGTTGCTTACCTACAGCCCGTCCTTAGCTGGAGGACCTTGAGAGTGTCCCTCGTTTCCAGCCGCACAACTCTTTGCCACAGAAAAAGACGTCAAAGGTGGCCATGGTAGAGCCTATCGAATGGCCGTTAGGGTCTCACCATGAGAAACCATACCGTGACTGCAAGCGATGCCCACAGCGAAAGGAGACATCTGTTGGAGATCAAATCCCTTGAAGCATATGCTGGCCACATCAACGATGCCCGTTCAAGAGCGTTCATCGCATCCAGTGGTCGCCCTATGTCCCACAGCACTACCTCACCCGATCTCTCCGTTCCCCGCATCTTCACATTAACATGTCTCGGCGTCCGTAGATTCGCCCATACGCATAGGTTGACTCGCCAACTAGGATCTTGAACCTTGTGGAAGTCCACGATAATGCACTGGATCTGGGGATGCGCAAGTAGGAAGCGACCTGGCCGTTTCTTCCTACGGGGTAGGCGGAAGCGCAGTTGTGGATATGGAGCCAAGCCAAGTCGATGGAAGCCGAGACGGCTGTAGAGCTGTGCAGGGACGAGATCAAGTACGTTCCTTTCCAGCTTGCAGACATGGGCGTGTACATCGAGCGTAATGCTGGTTATGGATTTGCTGTAGACTGGAGGTAGGTCTCTAAGAAATTGATCAGCCTCCTTGGCGGAGGTGAAGCTGAACTCGGTGGCAGCAATGGCGGCGGTGGCGCAACGACTATCGCTTTCGAACTCGTCGTACGTGCGATGGCAGACCTGTATCAGAGGATGTGCTATTCATTCCAACAGTCAGTCCACTCGTGCATTTGCGTCTGCCAAGGTGTGGGAAGCATACCAAACATCTTCAAGGACGCAACTTCGGGCGACAGTACGGCCGGTTTCCCAGGTTGTCCGGCAATGACTAGGACGTAAATCTCCTCACGCAGTTCGTAGGGTAGTCTGAATAGAGGCGATTGAAGCTGCGAGTATCCGGTTGGAGGTAAGAACACCGATGGAGCTCGAGATCGGTACTTGTAGTAGCTGACCGCCGCGTGCCAGATCCAAAGCAGTGACAGCATGGTGCGACGCACTCTCGTTCGACACGGTTGTGAGCAAAGTAGTAGCCAGGAGTTCACGCATGTAGTTAGTCCGAGGGGAAGGACAAAGATCAGAGCAGCCTCCCTCAAGACGTGGTAGTAGTCGGCCATACCACTTCAATGATTGCCGGATAAGGGTTGTAGGCTTCATGCGTTCAAATGTATACAGAGAACCAAAGATACCATGACAATGAGGAGGAGGTCGAGTCTTGGGCTCCAAATTCGCTGCGCGCGATTCGTCGATCGGTCTGCTTACCTATCGACATAGTTGTGTCGGCAGGAACTTGTCGGCTTCGGAACAGGGAGAAATGACCCGTAGCCAATGGGTTTGCAGGGATATCAGCACTCGCAAGTCGTTGTATTGGTACTTGGCATCTCGGACAGGACAGTGACAAGATCCAGCGCATCAAGGTGTCCGGAATAAGATATTGCGCCGCAAGGGGACGTAAAAGACTCGTTGGAGATTGTCTGCTCTACTATTGCAAGAACTGGAGCATCAGACGTCTGCACTCATGTCCTGGACTCAATCTTATCCTTTCTTCCAGTATGGCTAGGCTGGCTGAGAATTGTCCGGCACAGTTAACCCGTTGCGTCCCAGAACTGTACATGGCCATTCTTCAACGTCAACCGCATCCTCACGCCCACATCTGTTCTCCGTGCCGAATGACCTAAGCATAGATCTCCATGCCATTCTTCATTGTAGTCAGAGTCCCACCATTACCACCGCCGATTGTGCCACATCGAATGGATTGATGTGACATCGAAGATGATGCTGCGGATGTGGGGATGGGAGAGTAAGAAGCCGCCGGCCGCGGTCGCACAATCCGCATTGTGCTCAGCCAGGGCTTCAATAAATCCAAGTGGTTGACTCTCCCATGCGCCGTGCGAAACCGGTCGGCCCTCGGCCAAGTGGTCGATATGGTGGTCGATGTCAATAGTGATACTGGTAATCAGCTTCCGATATGTACGAGTAAGTTTCTCGAGATATCGTGAAGCTTGCTTGAGACTCGTGAAGGTGAAGTCGCTTGTCAACACAATGTACAACATCTCGTTGTTCAGCTCGTGACGCATACGACGGCATGTTTGGAGCATTGATCGAGCTGCGGAAAGATGTGAGCTTCATCTGGAGTGCTCGCTTCAGGCTGCGTTGCCAACTCACCTGATGGGACCAGGCTTAGCGAGGCCGTGTTGCGGCGGTGCGGAGGCTCCAACGGCGACACAAGCCCAACTGGACTGCGATCGCCAGCAAGTACGAGAGAATATTTTTCTGAGCGTATCTCAGCAGGTAGCTCGAAGAATCGAGACTGGAGCTGCGAGTAGATGTATAATGCCGGTTCGGTGATGGCGCTTTCAGCCAGAGTCATGTTGAGTACCAGGTGATTCACCTTCGACTTGGGTTCCAGTGGTATCCGACCCCGTCCGTCAGAAACTTTCCCATGTCCAACGCCTGCCGAAAAGACCGTCTGTGAATGAATTAGCTGCGAAGATGTATTACCATGATATCGAGGTTTTGGCAGATGGACGATTGAAGCTACCAAGCAGAGCTGAGTTGATCATTGCGGCACAGCACAAGCCGAGCTTGAGCTCTGAGCTCCCGCACCTCTATGGCCATACGTGTGAAATCCCCGTACTCGCTGTCATGGCCATGGCAAAAGGGATCGGATGAGTCGAGCGGTCCTCCAGCGCCCCTTGGTGTCGCGATGCACTCTACTCGACTTTACGAGCCTTTCCGGATCTGCCGAGCGTGACAAGTTCAATAGCCTCACAGTATCGTCGTGTGATCTTACTCGGATCAGTGTGTCGACGTCTTGTGGAGCACGTACGGATGTATCGAGGTAGAGATCGATGTGCCAGTTGTCATTGACCTCATTCTCCAACAGCGGTCGCACCCGTCTCACATGCTCGAAATTTAGCACAACTCTCTCAATGTGAGGGTGCGCCAATAGAAAGCTGCCTTGCACACCTTCTGTACCGTATCGATGAGGCTTGCCAAGACCAAGTTCCAGCAAGCCGAGAGAACGGTACGCCCTGAGGTTGTCATTCCAGAAGGGGAAGCACCAGCTTCGACCGTCATCAGTGATATGGTCTCGCACGTCGAGAGTCAAGCTGGTGATGAGGGCTCGATACGCTGGTGGGACGCTCGCAAGAAATTCTCCGGCTTTGTGGATGGTTGTGAAGCTGAACTCGGTGGCTGCGAAGAAGTACCAAGTGCTGTGAACTAATTCCTCGCGCATGCGGCGGCATGTTCGTACCAGCGAGTTGGTCCCAATCTGCCGCCTTTGCGTGCGAGAAGAGGCATGATCCGACACCTTCGTGGTGCCGAGATCCTGCGTGGTGATGGGTGAAGGGTCCAGTATGCGCTGATGCCAGCCGTATTCGTCTCTGAAGACCAACTGTTAGATCTCCGTTCGAAGCTCCGCGGGGACTTTGAACAGTGGAGATTGTGACTGTGCACATGTTTCCGTCGGTGAGTATACCGTTATGGCATGGCGTAAGCGTCCGATCATCTTCAACAGGCGCTGGCAGAAGATCATGCGAGCTTTTGGTAGAGAGTGTGCGATGGAATCGGGCATTTTGAAGTGTTCTCCTTTTGTTTTGTCTGCGATGTGCGAGACTGTAAGTCAGTGACCACGAGGCTGTTTACGGCGCAGTGAGTTCTGGAAAGAGATGCAGGTTGAAGCCAGTCGGCGTTTTAATGTCCGATGCAGGGATGTCCGATGACCTTCATGCACACATTGACCTGTTGCCTCTATTATAGAATGCCTGCTTACAATCGAGAAAGAACTCGCAAAGCGCCACGACTCAACGATGTACCGATATGATTTGTTGGCCTTTTCGTCTCCTTCGACACAGATTCAGCTCAGGCACACAACTGAGGATCGATCCTGAAGATGGGCGCAGACTTATCCGCGCGCTCATCAGGCCCGATGATCGTTGTGTGCGCCGCGCAATCGTTGACTATCGTTCGCAGCTTGACGATCAGGTCTGTCTTCGTTCGGTACGCTGTAGCCCCTGAAAGACGCAATTTAAGCCAAAGGGCATAGTTACGCTCGCGATATTCGAAGATAACACATTCAATGTGCGGGTTCTCTATGAAGAAGTTGCCTCGTCCTTCCATAGTGGCGTACACTGAGTACGCTGCAGAGAGTCCCAGTTCTCGAAATGAGATCAGTCGCTTGGTTGTTGCGTCGCGGAACAAGACGACATCATGATCAAGGTCTTGCCGGAATTGCTCACAGATGTCGAATGTAACGCTCGTGATCAGTCGACGATAGTTCAGTGGTACGCTAGCAAGATACTGCTTGGCCCCATCGAGGGTCTTGAAGCAAAACTCGGTGCCGATGAAGTAGAAGCGGGCATCATCGTCCAACTCGGCTTGGATACAACGGCAGGTTGCTTTCAGTGGGACGCTTGATTGTAGAACAGTTGCTGAAATCCAAGGCTTGATATGATAGTTTGCTGTCCGCTAGACTGCCGCGTTGAGGTCGAGTGGCGACACAGGTGAGCTACTCACAGCTTCGTGCGATGGGTGAGGTGGCGGATGTCGTACTAGCGGATGTCGACCTTGAGTCGCGAGGACCAGTGAGTATATCCGCACTCGAAGCTCGGCCGGCAGGCGAAACAGGGGTGTTTGCAACTGTGCATTTGTGCTGGATTCTGTGTCCACCGTGGGATGCCCGACAAGTCTTGGTATGTCCGGTGATGGGAAGGAAATTCGACGTAAGAGCTGGTGTCCCATCTTCCCGTTCGTCGCCAAGATGGCGGAAGACGTGTGGTTTCTGGTAGAGAGACTTATTTGTCGCGTCTGGTGAGTAGTATGGGGTGCTGCAGATGCGGACTGTAGCGACACAAATGCTTGTTGAGCGAAGTTCCAGTGGATGGTGTTGGATATGCTCGACGGAGATGTGTCACTTAGAGGCAGTGCAGTGACTGGAAGTGATCGGAAGAAGTGCCTTGGATGATAGCAAGTGAGGGTAGATTGATGTCGGTCGGAGTGGTAGGTAGTGAAGGTATGACGTGGAGATATGTCCCTGTTGCTCTGAGTCACAGCGACGTTCGACCGAGGAGACGCGGTGAAGTTGCCGAAAGCCGCCAAGTTCAATTTTAGAGTTTGAAGCATGTGAATGCATGTGCTTGGCACAAAGACTGCTGTTGCACCTTTCGGACTACCTAAGATCACATCAGGAAAGATTAGCAACAGTCTCAGGATTGGTATAGAGATCAAGAGCTTCCAGAGCACCGCATGGTGAAGGATGCTGTCTAGGATCAGCCTTTCACCCATCGTTTTGGCCCCGGAGCATACGATCCAGTCTTGCGCCAGCTGTCGGTCTTCAAAGAAACGGGCGGTGGCGCTGACTTCTTTTCGGTAGCCAGAAGCTACTCCGGGAACCTTTGAACTGGCACCAAAGTGCTGTTGATTTAGGAGAACACATAATTTACCTATCGATGTAAGGGCCAAGCAGCACGCTCCTTCTCTGGAATTCAAAGACGACTTACCGTACATGATCAAGTCGCTCCAGCAGTTGCCACTCATGTGCCGCTCAGCGCCGGGCAACACATTCACCGCCCCTCTCCCCAAAAACCCAGCGGAACGTCCTCAAAAACGATCGGCACTCCATTCCGCACCACCTCCTGTCTCGCCCGTGCCTGCCTTTCCTCACGCACATCATTGAACTTCCTCGAGCCAAGGGACAAGTGCCTCTTTGCCCCAGTCGGCGGCGGGTCCTTGAACAAGAAGATGATGCGCTCGAGATCTGGACTCTCGAGGACAGACTTCTTCAATGGGGACCCGGGAGGCCATGCGGGGCTATTGAACTCAAGCGTCCGGTCGAGAGGCATCGAGGCCGGGAAGGTGATTTCGAGCTTGGTGATGGGGGTGCTGGAGCGCCTTTGGCCTCCTCGGCAACGCCAATCGCCTAGGTCATCCTGGGGGGCGACAAAGGTAAGGCTTGTGATTAATCGTCAGTATTGCGGGGGGACTCTGGCCATGTATTGTTCTGCCTTGTGGAAAGTGGTGAAGCCAAATTCAGTACCTACAAAGAAGAAGTTGACCTCGGCTCCCAGTTCGTCGTGCGCACGCCGGCAGGTTTTCCTGAGGGGCGTTGCTGTACGATGCGTAATGGTCCTTGGGTAGCCGGCGGATCCAACGGATGGTGGCCGGCAGACCACGCTCACGAGATCTAGGGGGGCTGCACTATGATATGCGGGTGTGTGATCCACTATAAGTGGCTTGGGATGAGCCGCAAGGACCATGAAGTAGATATGCACCCGCAGCTCGGCTGGTAGGCGGAACAGGGGAGACTGGAGCTGTGCAAAGGGCTCGGATGCATCTTCCAGCGAGACTTGAGTCTTTGAGGCAAGTTTCATACAAATCGCAGCCACAAAGCCCCTGGTCTCGCGCAAAGCCGCGCGTCCTCGTACCTCTGGAGCCGACCTCGTGGAGCTTCCGGTGTGGCACTCGGTGTAATATTCATACGGGATGGTCCTACGTTGTACTGTTGTGAAGTCCTGGTCTCCATGTGAGAATGGTGAGGAGCTGAGTCTATATGCGGGGAGGTCCGACAAAGATCCGAACGTGATTATCTCCGACTCCATGGTATCCATAAGTGGTATGAGTGTAGCTTTGAGATTGGACTATTCTTTGCTAGTGTTCGAGAAGATGTTGTTGCGAGTCCAAGGTAGCTGTACCGGGAAGGTGCTCGTTATATAGCAGCATCAGCAAACGAAGCTCGACTCCAAATGTTTGTGCTCAGAGAAGACTCACCATCCCAGTCACCAGCCCGTGCGTTTGCTCCATTGATTCAACAGTCACGCCGCGAATACCGACAAAATAGCAGAGCAAATGCTAGGCCAACAGCGCATTCTGCAACGAAATCTCCATATACATAAACGCTCGCAAACGGTGATCGTTCAACCACAGCGCTCGAGGAACGCGATGAACCTCTATCGGCCCTTCACCTTGAACCGCTTGCACCACGGCATGTCTCGGTTTCGGTGCAACCACTCGTGGGCCCTTCAATTCCTTCACCCGACGTCTGGCGTAGTCTTTTACGTCCTTCGGCCGTGTCAGATTGCGGAACGGCAGGTGTCTGAAGTCGAAGACGATGCGCTCGAGGTGCGGGGTCTTGAGGCGGAAGATGACGGGAGGGCGTTCGGTGTATGGGTAATAGCCTGATTTGTAGAAATCGAGGTGTGAGGGGCCCGCGCCGGGCTGGATATCTATCTGGATCTTGCCTGTTGGCGGGTGGTTGAAGAGGTAGGAGCCTGGATCCCACTCGGCGCCTAGAGCCATAGGGGGAGCGATGAATGTCAGGCTGGTGATCAGTCTTCGGTACTTTGGCGGAACGCTGTCGAGGTATTCTTTAGCTGCGGGGAGGTTTGTGAAGGCGAGTTCGGTGGCTGCGAAGAAGAATCGGGGGTGGTCTTTTAGTTCGTTGCGTGCACGGTGGCATAATATGGCGAGGACTGTAGCTGGGCAGGAAGTCATCGGGTTCTGGTAGTTTTGGAGACTGGGGTACCGTGCTTGCCAGACCGCACAGACGAGGTTCAAGGGCGATGCGAAAGGGAAGGGGTCTAGAATTAGTGGACGGTCGTCGGTGTCTAGGACCAGGAAGTAGATTTGCATGCGAAGCTCGAAGGGTAGTCGGAACAAGGGAGATTGCAATTGTGAATACCTGTCTGAGGTCGCCCGAGATCGTGGAGGCTGGAACTGTGGTTGACGTTGCGTGTACGTCCCAAACAGGCGTCTCATCAAAGGTACCGGTGGCTTGTACTGCCGCAAACCTCTGTAGGACAACATCGTACTCGTGTTGAGTGCGGGAGGAGTCTGAAGTGTAATCACCGGGTGCTCGGTTTCGCGATCCGGAACGTACTGTGTCGAGATTGACCAATGGTCTGAGACCATTGGCTTTACGAGCGTTGCTCGCATGCGGCCGAAGTCTATGACAGTTGATCTCGCGGGATTCATGGTTGTTGGTCTGAGCGAGCTGGTTGTTGTGATGTTCTGGGATAGAGGTCTTGCGGTTCCATAGCATGGAAAAAAGCACATTATAGGTAGTAGGTCAAGCAAACCAAGCTCGAATCCAGGTGTTTGTGCTCCGAGGAGAGTCGTATTGGACTGCTGACTGCAAGCAATCATCCAAGCCACCCGGAGAGAGGCATTTACCTCAAAATTGTTTGTGGGACAGCCACAGCCATATCAGTGTGTCTCCCAGCATAGAAGACCAGTAACTCCGCCAGAGCCAGCGATGATAGCGTCAGGGTCGCCGCGCAATAGCTGAGATCCTCAAAACGATGCTTGTTGGTGCTATGCCGACCCAGGCCATCGCACCTACAGCCCGAGCGACCATGCGTTGAGCGTGCGGTAGGCGACAGGGTTGGATGGAGCAGTGTCCATGCTCAGCAGACCGTACCATTGCAGCCTACTTACTGTCTCGTCAGCGAGACATGGTGACAAGCATAAGGTGTGTGGCATTGTGGGTGGAAGTGAAAGTGAGGTCAATTTTGTCTCCTGCCAAGACAGTCCAGCTCCAGTCCCGATTTGGCCTATGGCATGTGAAAATCGAAAACGGCTGACAAGGTAGGCAGACTGGAAGCTCACCCCGGACAAGACCACTCTTGCCTATCCTGAAGAACGAGAAGAACATTGTCCCCTCTCCGCCGGTACCTGCATATCCGTCCCGAAGGATCACCACGCCCGCATGACGCTAGCAAAGCGGACACAGTTTCAAGAACCAAATAAAAGTCATCGACGAACATTTCCCAAACTTATTACCACCACGTGTTCTCTTGTTAGATATATGCATGGGTGACAGTCTGCCTCGACGATTGAGTGTCAGTGTTGCGCCCACCCTCGCCGGATCCTCCCTATCCCACATCCTCCCACTGCACGAAGCCAGACACGAAGAGGGGCGATTGAGGGGTGAACGAGAAAGACAAGAGCGGGAGATCGAATTACTACACCTCAACACCGACTTCGAACACGAATACGATACGCCTACCACAGACGAAGACGACCGCGAGTTGTTGGACGGCTCAAGCACCCAGATGCCGCCCAAATCCCGCAACGCCAAATCCCCCAACCCCCGCACCCTGCGCTCCCGCCCCAGCCTCGAGGCCAGCGCCGCCGCTTCCAACGGCCACGCGCCCGAGAACGGGAAAGCGATGAATGGCTCCTTCCGCGAGCGCTCGGGGAAACACGGCCTCGCGATCGACACCGACGGCGACTCCTCGCGCGCCACAACCCGCCTGATGGGGAGAAGCAGCTTCAGTCTCGACCACCTGCCTTCCCCGCTCAGCCCGTCGAAGAGCCATGACGCGATGGGCGGGAGCGAGAGCAAAGGCTTCTTCGAGCTCCCGGAGCAGGACCGCCGGAATTTCCTGCTCCTGGTGCTGCTGTACTTTTTGCAGGGGATCCCGATGGGGTTGGCGGGAGGGTCGGTGCCGTTTTTGTTGAAGGAGCATTTGAGTTATGCGCAGATTGGGGTGTACTCGTTGGCGAGCTATCCGTATAGTTTGAAGTTGCTGTGGAGTCCTATTGTGGACGCGGTGTGGAGTACGCGGGTCGGGAGAAGGAAGAGCTGGATCCTGCCGATACAGTTGTTGAGTGGGTTTGGGATGCTGTGGTTGGGGGCCCGGGCGTCGGCGATGATGGCGAAGGCGGGGGAGGACGGGGGCGCGGGGGTGTGGGGGTTTACCGGGTGGTGGTTTGCGCTGGTGTTTATGTGTGCGACGCAGGATATTGCTGTGGATGGTATGGAACACACCACCTGCATTTGGAACAGTGGTTCGATACTGACAATGATACTGCAGGCTGGGCCCTAACCCTGCTCTCCCCCTCCAACCTCTCCTACGCCAGCACCGCGCAGACCGTCGGCCTCACCGCGGGCCAATTCCTCTCCTACACCGTCTTCCTCGCCCTCTCCTCCAAAGACTTCGCCAACAAGTACTTCCGGTCCCCCTCCGCGCACCTCGACGTCGGGCTCTTGACCCTAGACTCCTACCTCACCTTCTGGGGCTGGGCCTACATCGCCGTCACCCTCGGGCTCGCCGTGCTGAAGAAAGAAGACCGCACAAAGGAGCGCGATAGCATACTCGATGTTTATAAGACTATGGGCGGGATCCTGACGTTGAGGAATATTCAGATTTTTATTGTGATACATTTGATCGCCAAAATCGGCTTCCAAGCCAACGACGCGGTGACCAACCTCAAGCTCCTGGACAAAGGATTCTCGAAAGAAGACCTAGCATTAACAGTCTTGATCGATTTCCCGTTCGAGATATCCCTGGGTTACTACGCGGGCAAGTGGAGCGAGCAGTATAAACCTATCGTGGTCTGGTGTTGGGCTTTCGTGGGGAGGTTGATTGCTGCGGTCTTCGCGCAGGGGGTGGTGATGGCTTTTCCTGCTGCTGGGACGACGACGTGAGCCATCTCCCTTCCCCCTCCAGTACATATATATGATGGTGTGGTTGCTGATTTTTCTCCACAGGCCCTACCTCCTGGTCGTCATCGTCGAGCACGTCTTCAGCACCTTCATGTCCACCATCATGTTCGTCGCCATCTCCGCCTTCCACGCCAAGATCGCCGATCCGGCTATTGGGGGGACGTATATGACGCTGCTTGCTACGTGAGTTCCTTCCACCCCTCCCCAGCCATCCACACCCGTCGATGCTTTCAGCACATTGCTAATTTGTATTCAAGCGTCTCCAATCTCGGCGGCACCTTCCCCCGCTTCTTCATCCTCCGCTTCGTCGACTTCTTTACCCGCGCCACTTGCATCCCTCCCGGCGCCGACTTCAAATCCTCCGCCATCCCCAAGGACCTCTTTATCACGCAACCCTTTTCATGCGTGGGAGGAGCCGACCGCGATCGCTGCTTAGCTGGCGGCGGAGTTTGTGAGATCCAGAGGGACGGCTATTATATTGTGAATATCCTCTGTGTGGTTTTCGGGGTTGTGACGTTTTGGGGTTTTATTCAGCCGCGGGCGCTTGCGTTGCAGGGGTTGCCCCTCAGGGCGTGGAGGATTGCTGAGGGGTGATGGTGGGAACAGAGCCAAGGGCGGAGGGGATGATAGAAAACACGTGTAGATATACTATATTTTGGACAAAATGACATGTGTCTAAACAGAGTCGCCTGGTCTGGCGTCGTTGTTCGATCTTCGTCCGTCGTTCGTGCTGGGCCGCGAAATGATCGTTGTCTGGACCTGCTGCAGCCTGGAATTCCGCGAATCCTTTGGGCCCTGCAGCCTGGCCAAATCCACATGAGCTCTCAACTAAGGTACCTTGCCTCACTTCACGACACCCACCTCACCTCATGGACGAGCACTCGATAAAATATCTCGCAGCTCTCATCATTTCTTACGGATTTCTTCGAGTCGACGGTCAGCAAGATGTCCCTACTAGGTCTACCAGACGAATTGATCCTGAATGTCGTCCATCAATCGAGGCCTTTGGGATTTGAGGCCCTTATGCTCGGCTGCAAGCAGATTTATGCGGTTGGCAGCGAGTGCATCGAACGACACAACAGCCTCCGGCGGAAGTATCGAGCTTTCAAGTTTGAAAGACAGCCAGTACGTATGAGGATAGGCAGAGCGCGAGACGTGGAGGCAGAATGTCCGAAGAGAACGCAAAGTTCTCTTCAGCTTTTGCATATCATTGCGAAGGACAGGTTGGTTGCTGAATACATCGAGTCGATCAACTTCACCAACGAGTACACCGCGGGCGAGTACCATGCGAGAGGACTGGAGAGCTGGCCTGCTTATTTGGAGAGCGAGACTGCAGTAGAGGACGTGAGACTGCTTTTGAGCAAGTCGAGATGTCTCGAAGAGGCCGGCATCGATCCAGAGGTTTGGCTGGAGACTACCGCGACGGGGTGTGGAGAGAATGAAGGACGCCACAGGGTGAGCATGGGCACGAATCGTCGAGGTGGCTTTGACTGATTGATTCTGCAGTCAGTCGTTTGCCAGCGTATGAGCTCCTGGTGTCATGCTAACACTCACCAGAACCGCAACGCTCCTACTGTCCCTACTCCCCAATGTCACCGAGATCAATCTTGGCAGCCACTTCACACGACACCCAGACCCTGACGAGCTGAACGCGGCACTGCTGAACACTGTAGTGATGAGTGCCCGGTTCAGCCCTTCCTCGCCGCTTGCTCAGGTAACTTCGCTAAAGACCAGCGGCCAAGCCCATAGCGAGGATCGCGCGGAGCTCAGGTTGCTCAACCCTTTCTTCCTCCTTCCCAAGCTGCAGAGATTACGAGGATCAGACTTTCTCGCATGCGATAGCAGCATGACAGGAATACCATTCGAGTGGCGGAATGGTGATCTGAACTCCAATATCGAGGAGATTGAGATGTCGCACAGCTGTATCACTGGTAGTGGGCCGGACCTGGCAAGTCTCTTGCCACATGCTCCGAAACTTCGGTCATTCTACTATTGCTTCTCGCCGAAATGGCATGAGTGCGGGCACGACTGGGACGCCGCTGCTGTCTTCCGCACGCTAGAACGGAATTGCGGTGGGACACTTACTCGGTTGTCTATTACTATGCACCATGTATACGGAACGTTGAAAGCTGGAGTATGTTCTTTGAAACACTTTACCCGACTGGAATATCTAGAGATGGACGTTCGCCTCTTCTACGGCGCTCCAGTGAACACCGAAGAGCTGCAGAAGATGCGGGAAGAGGACCACGCAGCGTACACTAACAAGATTGGCTGGACAACGGCAGACATCCCCAGCCTAAGCGACGTACTTCCTCCGAGTATGAAGACCGTGCGACTGATTACTGGGTTCGGGACCGAAGAGCCGGCCATTCTGGAGGCTTTGTTCAGGAATGCGGGCTCGATGCATGAGAGCCTGCCTCTGCTGGAGAATGTGACGGTTGCTTGTGGGACGTCGAAAGTTGGCGATGAGTATGTCAAGGGGAAGAATAGGGTGCATGATGAGGAGGCATGGAGAGCTGCCGGTGATACGATACGTGCAGCTGGGTGCAGCTATGAGGAGGTTGAGAACGTTGGACCGGCTTGGTTGGAAGGTCTGGATCCAAGCAGGGGGCCGTGGTGAAGGTACATGGGTAGCAATGGAGTCTTCTGTGGGCGTTCTTGGGATGCGAGTTGTACTGGCGGCGAATCGCGGTGCTGATACTGTCGTGGACGGGAGTAAGGTATAGTTTCCTCCGAGACGAGATCTAGTCTCAGAAACAGAGAACACTTCAGCGCTAAGCCGAAAGTGGGCGTGAGGTCCTGAAACGATCGCCACCTCACTGCTGCCTGAGTTGTTCCCTTCTGCTGATCTTACTACCGACATTATGAGTCTCGTGGCAATGAACCGTCCCTATGATTGCGCATATGCGTACACCTTCTCGCGGCAAATAATGGCGGCGCGGGCGAAGCATTGCCCAAGGCTTGTAATGCAGCCTTGCGCCAATACGAGCTCAGCAGCTGGTGGTGGCTGTACCTCACAGCCTTGCCAACAGTTCAGATCCATCCCATCTTCTCGTGTATGAAGGTCCTTGAGGAGCCCTTCCAGACGTAGGTATTCAGTGATCCTTTTTCAAGCTCATCTTTCCGTCCTGTGCTGTTTTGACCCATGAGCCATGAGCATTTCTAAGCTATTCTAGCTGATAGCGTAAGAAGCATGAAGAATGTGACAGGTCGGTTGCGTCTTGCCTTTCGCACACGATTTAAATCGACCGGGCGTTCAGAACGTCGATATATGACCCGCGAAGTAAACCAGGACTCCTACAAACGGCATGGCATCGATCCCGAAGCAACCAAAACAAGCTCTCACAGATTCTTCTCGAGATGTACAGGACTTGGACTGGCGGAGATTTTTCTTACCATCCAACCGAACTTGGCCAGCAGGGATATGGCAGGTGTTCAGGGCGATTATGTCGATATGGTGGTGCAGCGGAGCAATGTTCGATTCCGAATACCCTTCCGAGACTGATTGCTCTGCGTGTGACGCAATTCATGGCTGTGATTCCGATGGCAAGGCAACTGGCTTGATCGTTCAATCTACAGATGGAAGTGGTCTTTGGTTCAGCATACGTCGTGAGGAGGCAACACTATACAGCAACCGACCCACTCGCCGCTATCTTCAACACCGGCGCTGGAACCCACATAGCGGCATCCAAGGACAGATGGGAGAAGCATACAGACCTCACGCTGTACCAGAGTCTCTGCGGCACAGCAATGACGCAGCACAATCAAATCGAGTCCGACCACTTGACAGTCAACACGTTGACTTCGGCGCGCTTCAAGCCCTTCTTGATCGATGCACACATCAGCATTCCACCTGTACTCCATCTGGGTACGAAGAGCTGAATAATGTCTTCCTCATCGATGTGAATGAGCGGAAACTCGTAAGGTTTCCAACAAACGGGTGCAGCTATGTCGCTTTGAGTTACGTCTGGGGAGATTTCAAGCCGCCACGCTTCCAGTACGGAACACTGCCTCCACGTACCGCAAAAACAATAGATGATGCAATGCTAGTCGTCCAAGGACTTGGACTTCGCTATCTGTGGACTGACATGATCTGTATCAATCAGGCTGATAGAGTTCATCTCTCCGCCCAGATAGGTATCATGAACGCGATATACAGCGGGGCCCATGCAACAATAGTGGCTATCGCTGGCGAGAATGCGGATACCGGGCTTCCTGGTATGTCATCGGCTAAATCTCGTCACAAGCAGCACCAAAGCATCTTCGGCGCCAATCGACTTCTCTCTATAGGGCCAGCCTTGAATGACCAGCTCCTTGAGTCACGCTGGCTAACCCGTGCCTGGATAGTGCAGGAAGCAATATTGTCACGGCGATGTTTCGTCTGGAGCGATTTTCAAGTACACTTCATCTGTAACGGGATGCAGTCCTCTGAAGTGGCCGATCATCTAGATCGCGGAGATGAAAGACCGTTCTTGAGAGGCATAAGCAGTTTCCACAACCCGTTCCTTTCTCTGCCTCCGATCCGGGAAATTGAAGAGAGGTATAGGCTGTTCGATTCAGTTTTCGCCAACTATATGGAGCGTGATATAACCAGTCAGGCAGATCGCCTGAAAGCTGTGGCAGGCCTCATGAATCAATTCAGTCAAAACCTGTTTCCCTGATGGATTCTTCTCTGGACTTCCCAAAGAAGACTTCCGCTACTCCTTGGACTGGGAGCGCACCGCAAAGCTGATGCTTGTACATGACCAGATCACGCGATGTAAAACTTTCCCGAGCTGGACCTGGGCCGGCTGGCTGCTCAAAGGTAGAACGGCCATGGATCCACTCTTTCGCAAACCGCTCGATAGCTCTAACCCCCCTTTACACGTTCGAAATATGGTCGGCGATCTCCTGACCGTCAGCTTGCCCAGTCCCGAGAGCTCGCGATGGCCGATTTGGATGAACACTCCGGTGAACACCACATATCACCTGGACCTCGATGGATCAAAGGACATCGTGACAGGCTGTGACTCGGAATTCAACCTGATCCATCAGATGAAGATGATCAAAGATCTACGAATTTCGTCATCAAATTCAGAAACAGCGCTTCTGGAGATACATGGAGTTCTCCTCCGGTTGGAATTGAGAATTCCTGGAAAGCTTGCTCCCCAAGGCCACTTGATACACACCTTGCACCAGCGCAAGTTTCTTACGGCACGGGAATGTGATTGGTCAGGGTTGGTGTACGACGATGACCCCATTCGAAGTCACGAATTCTGAGCTCCCGTAGACTCAAGCGAAGCCGCCTCCGAGGTGTCAGCAATGGGGACATTTCTATAACTTCAACTTTACGTTGACCCATTCTATTCGGATATCCGTATGCTTTGGTTAGTCTGGAGGAATGGAGTTGCCTCTCGGCGGGGATTGGTCGATGCCCATGTGCCCTGCGATGCTATGGCGTCGATACTCGAGTGCAAGCCTCAATATTGCCGGTTTCTTCTTGCCTGAACGTCCAACTCTGACGTCTATGCGCGAGTCGCGAATGTCTCCTTCCTGCACGTAGGCGTGGCCAGCCACTGGGTCCATTACCAGCGTCAGCAAAAGATGATATATGATGAGGTGCCCGTGGGTAAGGAGCGGGAGGTGCATGCACCGACGAGGGGACAATCTTTCGACTCCTGCACGCAGGTCAGTTCGGAGGTCGTGGGAAATCGAACACCAAGTATCGTTTCATCAATATCAAACCAGGATACCACAAAGTCAACCATACCCCAACACCCTCCCACCCGTCCCAATAAGTGCCCAAAGCGCAATCACCCACCCCCACCCACCCCCCTCCCCCTCCCCAAACCCACCCCAAAACCAATACTCCCCCCACCCCTCACCTGACTCAACAGCGCATCCTCCAGAGCCGACTGCGTTACACTCAAATCCTCCAGGTCGCTGAAACTGCTGCCCATACTTGGCGACCCCTCACTGCCCGAAACAGCATTTCTATACCGAGGCGAAAGGCGAGACAACTGCGCACGCTGTTGGGGTGATAGGGCGTTTGGAGAGGTGAGACCAGTGCGGGCAGGATTCGGTGTGGGCTGGGATGATGTTGTTGAGGAAGCGGAGGAAGACTCGGGCTGGTGCGTCGGGTCGGCTTTGGCGGACGGTTGTCGAGCGGTTGTGGAGGGCTGGGGCCGGGGTGGGCTCATGATAGTAGCGGTGGGGTCGTCTTCATCATCTGGTTTGGTGGCGAAGGGGAGAAAGCCACCTGAGTCGTCATCATCGTCGTCTTCGGCGTCGCCGTCGGAGCTCAACGTGCCCATTGCGGGTTTCTTGCTCAGACTAGAGCGGCGAGGGAGTTGGCGGTGTGAGGTGTCGTCTTCTGATTCTGACTCGGAAGTCCCATCGTTGCCGAGAGAAGCGTCGCTCCTGTTGATGGTTTGTCGAATGGAGTGGAGAGTTCCTCTAGAATATGTCGGTGATGGCCTCCTTGAACTTGCGGCGAATGCTCGACTTTGCGTAACTGTAGCGGTAGATGGTGTTCTCGAGATACCAGGATGTTGTGAGCGCGGCGAAGGCGGTACCTTGGTCCCGTCGGCCGTCTGCAGCGGTGTCGACTTTCGCGAAAGTTGCGACGACTGCTTCTGCGACCCTGTGATCACATTAGCAGGTCGCCTTTGATCTAATCAAACAGTCTACCAACCTCTGCTTCCCTTCCTTTCCATGGCCACCCCACCACTTCCCTCCCTCCTCATCGCCTCTCCTCCCACACCACCGCTCCCCTCTTCCCTCATCTCCGCACCACCACTCCCCGCACTCCCCGCCCTCTCCATCTTGACCCCTCCCACACCACCGCTCCCCTTCCCCTCCCCACTCCCT
>JAABUL010001908.1_pt1 | contig 36965 bp, 4 predicted proteins | sample 5559151 | NCBI WGS metagenome assembly JAABUL01 (sample SAMN10711876, study PRJNA513368) | rock metagenome | isolation source: Antarctica rocks | place: Antarctica: Victoria Land, Pudding Butte sud | reverse complement strand
GTTGGAACCGAATTGCATAAATTATGAAAATACTAACTATATTAGGTTAAAACTTGACCTAATTAGGTATAACTTTCGGGTCGGGTTATAGATTTCGGGGAAAAACCGACCCGAACGGTCAGCCTAACTTTTACAATAGTTTTTAATATAAAACTTGTGTCGATTCTTTTAGAAATCTATTTATTAATATATTTTATTACTTAAATTACTCTCTCGAGTTTATACAGTTAACAATATTTCTCTATACTCAAATTCTCTAAATTGAAGCTATTAACAGTTAATTATTGCAATATTGAATTCTATAAGTTGTTTCGATATAACTAATAAAGAACTAAAATAACAAAATATAGATACTTTTGTTATAGTTTTAAACTTTAAAAATATAAACAAAATAAAAAACTAAATAAAGTTCGATTACTTTTAATCGATATTTAAACAATATATAAAAAAATATATTTAATTTTAACAAGCAATAGCTAGAACTATATATAGAATAAAAACAAAAAATATATATTTAACAATTGTAAAAAAGTGTCTACTTGCAGATAAAAATAGTAATAATAATAAGTATTCTATATTAAAATTTAGATACAATACTTTAAATTAAAATATTATCGACTAATAGATATTACTATTGCACAAGATTTTAATTACAAATATAAAAAATTACAAAAATTTGTTTTACAACAAAAAATTGTTCGAAAAATTGCTGTATTCTTGTATTTGAAATCTAATAAAAATAGCAAAGACTATAGAAGTTTTGTCAAGAAAAAAAAACAAGAGAAAAAGAAAAAAACAAAAGTTCTTTGCAAATAAATAGATCTTAAGAATTATTAATTTTTTGTACTTGATAAAACAATTTGTCGATTTAGTATCAATTTTTTCTAAACAGTCTGTCGAAAACTTTGCAATAGTATTGTTTTGTAAAATTCTTTTGCAGTTTTCTCTATCTAGTTAGATTATTTAGCAGTTAATTAATTTATTAAAAATATAGCAGACAAGCAATTTTATTAATTTTACTAACAAAATTTTACTATTGACTTCTCTTTTAACAACTAAGATCGAATCTGTAATTAATTTTGAGAAAAACAATACTTGTAATTACAATTCTTTTATACAAAAACAATATTTAGAAATTCTTTAGAGCAAAAACACAAAAATTATTATTTGCAAATAAAAAAACAATAGAAAAAATATATTAATTGTTAAAGATCTAGATAATATTAAAAAGAAAACAATATTTAAAAATATATATCAAATAACTTGTAAAAAATATATTATATTTTGTTTTCGAATATTTTATATTTGCGTCAAATATGTCTTCTAACAACTTTATATATACAATAAAATTATATAGTTTAAAGACTTTTTTAACTTTAAGATAATCGACTATACAACAAATTTTAATAGATTTTTTAAAATCAAATCTAAGTTCTAAAAATTTTAAGTAATTTAGAATATTAATATATATGCAATTGTATATATTTAAAACTTGAAAAAATCGATTTATTAATACAAAAAAATACAGAATTTTCTAAACAATTTAATCTATTAACAAGAGAATATTGTTGTAGTTTGCAATAGACTTAAAATAGAATAAAATAATTTGAAAACTATTTTGCAAATTGTAGAGATAGCTATTAGTATAACTATAACTTTATAGCAATTGATAGATATTAAAACTATTCTAGACTTTATAGAGAATTTCAATATTTGTAAATATTTGTTTGTCAATAGTATTAATTTAAACAAAATTTGAACTATTGTTATCTATTAATTTTAGATATATTGTATATTAGTCTATTGCGAAAAAATTTAAGTTATATTAGTTTAAATATTAATAGCTAAAGTCTTTTGCAAACATTTCTAGCTATAAATAATTGCTAATATTTTTTTTAGCAAATTCTAGATAGAGAAACACTTTTTGTTAAGAAACAAAAAATAGTTAAATCTATATTTCTTTTTGTTTTGTCTATATTAATAAATTAATAAATAGACAAGATTAAACAAATTGTTTTAAAACAATTTTGTATTTGCTTATATTATAGAGATAGTTGAAAAAGTCGAAAATTAATTGCAAATATTAAGAGTATATTCGATATTCTTAATATAAAATATTCTATCTTTAATAGTATAGAGCAAAATACTCGCATTATTGTTGTTTTTTTATATTATATTTTTGCGAATTAAAACAATTTAAAGATACAAAAAACTTAAAGATACAATTTATATTATATATTAGAGCAAAACGCAAAAAAATTTAAATTCGAGTTAAATTACTAATAGCTTAAAACTATTTTTAAATATTTTGAACTACTAATAGCAAATAAATATTATTTTTTAAAAAGTACAAACTCGAATTTGTTTGTTGCTGCTTATTAAGTTGTATTTTTCGAATTTCTAGAAACAAATACAATATTACTTAACAACTCAAATAACAATTGTAAAAAATATATATTTTTAATCGAATTATATATTGTTAATAACTAATAACAATTGTAGATATTAATAGCTATAAAAGTTAACAACAATATAAATCTATATATATTATTCGAGAATTATTTTGCAGTTAAACTACAACTAATTTTAAAAATTGCAAAAGAGTTTCTATTTTAATTAAATATAAATAGAATCGATTAAGAAATAGAACTAAATATAATTTTTAAAAAAACTATAATTCGAAAAACTAACAAATTACAAATACTATTTTGCACAAACGCAAAAATAGAAGACTCGATATTAGAATTTAAAATATTTACTATTAATTGCAATTATACAATTGACAAAAAGATAGATTACAAAAAGATAGAAAACAATTTTCTCGAAAATCTAATTAAGAACAATAATAGTTTTAAAGATATTAAAATTTCAAAAATCAAATATAATCTCAAAATCTATCGAAAACTACAACTACTATTATTTTTTACAAATTTAATTTAGCTCGATAAAATCTACAATCTTAAAGCAGAAAATATAAGAAAAATATTTAAAAACAAAAATATCTATTTTAATTAATTGCAAACTCTATATTTCGAAATCGATATAAATTTCGATCAGACTTATTTAAAGAATTTAATTAATATTCTAAATTTGATACTCGATAGAATATTAAAGCTTTGTATCTAAATAAAAAATATAAAAAATTATATAAATTAATTCTTGTTTGCAAAAGATTTTAAGATTGTATTGTTTATTAAATAGTAAAAATATTTGCAAACAAGATATAGAAGATTGTTAAGCTAGCTAAAAATATTAACAAATATTAATATTTTAATAGATAATTTGCAATTACAAAAAGATTTTGATATTTTGTTAGATATTAATTTTCTTACTATATGCAATAATAATTTTTCGACTATTAAAGATTAAAGTAACTACTTTAATATTATAGCAAAATTTGCTAAAACAAAATAAGATTATAAGAGATTTTAATAAAAAAAATAAACTTATAGTTTTAATATTTGTTTACAGTATTGTTGCAATAGAATTTAACTTTTATTCAAAGTATTAATATCTATATATTTTGAAAATCTTTTATTTTTAAAAAATACAAATATAAACTATTGAGAAATCTAGACAATTTGATAATCTTTTTAAATATATTTAATTTTACAAATATTTTGTTTCGAATAGTTTTGACTTTAAAACTGTTGTTAGAAATTTTAAAAAAACAATTTCTTAAACAATAGTTAAATTTAATTAAAAAATCTTTTACAAAAAAGAATTTAACAAAACAACAATCGATATAAAACAATAAATAGTAAAAAAAAGAACTCTAATTCTATAGAATAAATTAACAAAAACAAAATATATTTTGTTATTTTATAACTTAATATAAAAGATTTTGTTTTTAAATTAAAGCAAAACAATTAATATCTAAAATAAATATATCTATTTGCAAAAGTCTTTTATTTGTTAATTAAGAATATATAGTATTTTTAACAAATTTTTTTTTACTGTTGTTTTTGCGAAAATCTATAGTAATTCTTTGCAATTTGTAGTTTTTAACAAACAATTTGATACAAGTTTTTAGATAGACTTGCAATTTTACTATATTATTTTCTTCTCTAGTATTATAATTCTTTTTAGTATTACAAACTTTTTAGTACTATTGATTTCTATTATTATCGACTTTATATTACTATTAACTCTGTTGTTTTCTCTATATATTATCTTTTTTTACATATTATTTCTCTGATTTGTCTACTTCTTTTTGCAGAATACTTTGATATTTTTTCGAAAAATAAGATTAACAAAATCTATAAGAGACTATTCTGTAGCTAGTATTATTTAGATAGCTAGTTATATTATTTATTAGATTAGATATATTGTTAGTGCAAATAATAGAACTAGTATTAGTAGACTTAATTGTTTTTGCTATTTGTAAATAGCAATTTTATTTGCTAGAAGTAATCTTTTATTAAGTATTGTATTATTATTTATATATTCTTTTGCAATATTTTGTTAATTGCAAAACTCGAACTTATTAAATATAATTATATAGATTGTTGATAGTTTAGATATTAACAATAACAATTATATATTTAATATATATCTATTAAAGTTTTTATTTTAAGTTATTTATATTTTACTATATACACTATTATTTGTTGAAGATTTTAATTTAATACTTTAATCTAATAAAATTGATAAAAATTTATATTTAATTAAGATTGAGTTGTTGCAATAGTCTTTCAAAAAATAGATTTTAATTACAAAAAACTATAGTATAGATATTAAAAACAATAGCAGTTTAAATAAAAATATAGAAATCTATAGTAGATTAGATAAAAATAGAGAAATCTATAGCAAATTAGATAAAAATATACAGAAAATATATAACAGTTTTATTAAAAAGATATTTAGTTTTTAAGTTATAGATCTTGCAACTATATTTAATATATTAAACAACAATTTACAGTTTAATTTGTTTAGCTAAATTGTGTTCGAAAAAAAAAGAGCAAGTCGAACATCAAAAACAACAATAAAAAAATAGAAAAAAAAATAAAAAAAATACAAATCTCTATATTGTAAATTTTCTATTTTATTAGAACTAAAACTAATATTAGAAATAGTTTAGCTCTAAATACAATATTTTACAAAAAATTTAATCTTTTATTTTACAAAATCTTTTTAAAAATTTGAATATAAACAATAGCAAAAATAGATTTTGGAATATTTGTTCTTTCTCTTTTTTACTTTTTTTTCGAATTTTTTTTTAAAAATTTGTTATCTACTTTCTACGCTCTATCTATTTTACAACAATTATTTTTATTAATATTTTTATTCGAAGTAGTACTTTAAGAAGATAAAAAAAATATATTATTATTGCTTTTATATATAGTTTTAAAACTATAGTTTAAGAAATTAGAAAACTTAAAAGTAGATTATATTAGATTGTAAGAGATTCTATAATTAACAAATTTTTTTGTAGATTTCTATATCGAAAAGAATAATTCTATATTAAAGCAATTAATAGATAGTAAAATAAATATTTTTTAAAGTCTTTTGCTAAAATTTAATACTTTTAAAAGATAGATTTGTTACTATATATTATTGCTAATCTTATATTGTAGAGCTCTATATATTATTATTGAAAAGCAACTATTTTTAGTTGTTAAAAGCAAAAACAATACTCGATATCGAAGAATCGAGCATTTATTTTAACAATATTAATACAAATCTATTAATTTAATTTATATTATACTATTAGCAATAAAACTACGCAAGAAAACATATTTTAAATTGATAAAAATAATAGATTTATCTACTAAATTGTAGTATTTTTCAATATAGAATTTTTTTGTTTGCACAATCTCTAAATATCTCTACTATATATATAACAATTAGTTTGTTGTTTTCGACAATATCTTTTGTATTTAGTTATCAAATATTACTTAGTAGTTATATACAATAAATAGAGTAATCTTTATTAACAAAAATATACAAAAGAATACAATTATATTAGACAAAGTAATAATTACTATATAGATAGTATTATCTATAGTCTATTTAATACTAATAAGATATAGACTTATATTAGAGAACAAAAATAAGCTTTTTTTGAAAAAAGTATTAAATTAGAGATAAAATTATTTAATTTTAATTAATATCTTTTTATTTATTTTAATCGAAACTACAATAGCAAAAAAAATACTAAAAAAACTTATATTAATAATTGACAATATATTCGAAAAGTCTTAAATACAATAGACTTTAGTATTTAATCTTTTTGTCAATTGTATTAAACTTGTAAAAAACTTAAGATAAATTATTTTAATTAAGAATAGTTTGCAAAAGTTTTCGACAAATTGTATATTTTCTTTTTTTTCACTCTATTTATTGATAACTTTAATATCTATTGTAATATATATTGTGTTTTAAAGATCTTTTATTTTATTTCGATATATTTTTTTTACAATAAGCAAAGAAAGTTAATTAATATCTTTATTTTAATTTTAGAACTCTATAGAACAGTTTTTTACAATATTATTAAAGTCTTTTGCAGACTTATTATAGACTTAGACAATAGTTTAAAGATAAAAATTAATAAAAAAACTTAAGTTGTTTGCATTTTTATTATAGTATTTTTAAACAATATATTGCAACAAGTTGACAACAACAAATTCTTTTAATATAATACAAATATAGAATATTGTACTTATTTTTGCTCTAAAAATTAAAAAAACAATTTACAATACAATATTGTAGATAAGAGCAGATATTATTGAGCAATAGAGAGAAATTATAAATATATTTAATATCTTTTTAATAAAAATTAACAAATATTTGTGCAATCTATAGATATTAAAATACAATTTTCTTTAATTATTTTACTAATATCGATTTTAAATATTATTCTATTTAGAACTTATAACGCGCTCCACTTTAAATAGAGAGAATTTAACAGAATATTGCAGAACTTTCTTATAACTGCAATTCTAAACAAGAAAAACAATATAATCTATTTAAAAATATTTTAGTCTTTTTCTTTTTTTTTAGATTGATTTTATATTTAGAATTTTAATTTCTATATCTACTTTTAATTGCTATTAGAGATTAATTGCGTAAATATTCTTATATCTTTTATTTTGCAAAAGTATACTACTATTAATTGATTTTGTCTCTTTTATTTGCAAAATATTAAAAGAGTATTCAAAAATTTTAAGATTAATATTATTAGTATTCGAACAATTGTAAAAGTCTTTAAAATTATTGTTTTTGCAAATATTTTAATAGATAGTTAGCAAAATAATTTTTATAGCAAAATCTATTAAACTGTACTAAAAGAAAGAAAAATTTATAAAAATTTAATCAAATATACAATAGAAATTGCGAAAGATTCTGATATATAAAAAATAGAAATTAATAAAAATACAAAAATAAAAATATTTAAAAGTATAGAAATAAAAATAAAAAGCAAAAATAATTTAAATAATTTAAATAAAGAGACTGATAAATTCGATAAAAATATTGCTAAAAATAATATACAAAAGAAGTTTTTTGCAGACAAGAAATTAGAGCAGATTAATATTAAAAAAAAGATTCTACAATTATATAGTAAAACTTGGAGCAAACAAATACAAAAACAAAAGATTTTGACAAACAAATATTAGAAACTGCTATATTTTTTTAATTTTTATATAGATTTTTATCTTAGCAAGATAGTTAAAAAATATATAATTGTTATAAATCTCAATATATTGTTTGAAGAAATAAAATATATATAAATATATTTGTTATTAACAAAACTTACTAAAACAATATATTAGAATCTTTAAAACAATAGTAGATCAGATTGTACTATTTAATTTTATAGACTATTTTTTTGTCAAAAATATATTAATACAATTGTTTAAATTTGAGCTAGTCGATATCTAAAATTACTACAATTTAGAATTAATCGAAATATTTAGTCTAGTAAATATTTATTGTCTCTTTTTTGTTCAAAGTTTTCTATTAATAGAGAAACAAACTATTTAGAACAATACTAATAGCACTTATATTGTAGTAGAAAATTGTTGCTATTTACAAATTTAACTTTTTAACAACAATTGCAAATTGCGTAAAAAGCTCTTTGTGCATTATAATATAAATTTTAGAAAACTACTTTTATAGTATTTTTTTCTACAGTAGTTGCTAAATACTTATAAAAGATATATTAATATATATATTGTAAATTTAGAACGCAAATCTATAAAATAATATTGTCGATTAATTTTTAATAATTAGTAAGTTGAATTTTAACTATTAGAGATTTTAGTTTATATATATTTTGCAAACGCAATTGCCGCTATATTTACAATATAAGAGATTTTATAATTTTCGATCTACAAAAAACAAGATTTGCACAATACTTTTTATATAAGTATCGAAGCAGATACTATAGATTTCTAATAGTTGATTTTCTAAAACAATATTTTATCGAAAATTAGTTGTCAGAGTTTCTTAACAATTCTGTTTTTGATTTTTCTATCTACAAATATATATTTGTTAATATATTTACTTTTTTAGCTTTGTATTGTATTAGACAATCTATATAATTAATATATCGAAAAAGTTGAACTGATAGATTGAGAAAAAAATATAGTATCTATTGTATTGTATATAAAAGATAAATTAATCTACATTTGTAGACAGACTTAAAGAATCGAATATAACTATATTTGCATTTTTTTTATAGACAAGTACTCTTGCGAAAGATTTAAAACAAACTTAAAATCAGTGTATTACTTTAATCTATTGTATAGTATTTAAGTATAGAACGTATCGATTAGCATAAAACTGTACTATAGATAATCTGAAATTAATATCGAGTATATAATTGTCGATTTATCGATTATTTGATAGATAGAAAGCTGAAATAAATATCTAATCGATAGATTGCTATATTAATTTTTAATTCGAAAATAGTTTATTTGAAACAAATTCGCTTTTTAACAGCATTCTAACCGGCAACTAATTAACAGAAACTCGTATTTTATCTATTAATTAACAATTGAAAAGCGATTATTCAATCGATAGAAATCCGGATTTCTGACATTTGTTTGCCAGATTCCTGGCAAATTTCTGGCATATTCCCGGCATATTCCCGACGTATTACCGGCTATCTGCTGGATAGCAATCGGATATGTGTCCGCTTTATATCCGGTATATAACTATAGTCTTCGGCTGTACAGTAATTGTAATTAAGATTTTTTTTATTTTAAACAAAATACAAATTAAAGATATTTCTTTATATTTAATATATTTAAATAATTGTATATAATAAAATAATTTAATATTTTTTAACAACTTTTGCAAATAATTTTTGACAAATTATTAATAATTAAAATTATTTAAATATATTTGTTTTAAAATTGAGATTGTATTTTAATATTAATTTTTTTAACTTAATATAAATAAACAAATCTATTTTAAATTTTGTACAAAATACTTTTATTAATTATAATATATAATTATTATTCTTTAAACTAAATTTTAGTATTTGTATTTTATTTAATATATTTATTTTTGTTTTTTAGTTTAAGTAATAGAAAATTATTTAAAATTTTATTTAATACTTTTTAAAACTCTTTTTTTCTAATATTAAATATACAATTAAAATTTTAATTAAATTAATTTGCAAATTAATTAAAATATAAAGTACTAAATAGCAAATTACAAGAAATAGATTTACTAAAATTATCTTCAAATAAAAACAACTATTAATTAGAAATTTTTAAAAAATTAAATATTTTGTAATCGAAAATAGTATAAACAATATTTTTAAATAATTTAAAAAAAAAATTCTAAAATAGAACAATAATACAAAAAAATAATACAAAAAAATAATATAAGTATAAATTAAATTAAATAAAATTTTATATTAACAAATAATTATAATTTAATAATATAGCAAACTATAATCTCGATAATATATTATAATTATATAGATTTTAAAATAGTAATTCTTAATATAATAATATAATTTTCGATTTTTTAACAATTTAATTCGATTTCTAATATTAGAATCGAAAATCGACTTAAATTAAATTAAATCGATTTTAAAAAAATAAAAATTAACTCGAGTTTTAATTTAATTTCTAATATTAAAATTGTCGAATAAAGTTAATTTTAATAGTTAAAATCGAAATCCAATTCGATAGTTAATCTATTAATTGCTATATTTTAATAAATTTTTTATTTCGAGCTATTTTTGTTTTTGCAAATTTTTACTCAAGTTCGATCTAATATTTTTAAGCAAAAATTAAATTTTGTTTAAGTTAACAAATATAGAATTAAACTCGATTTACTATTAATAAAATAAACTTTTTATTATATTATTAGCTTTTTATTGCGCAAACTATATTCTTTTGTATATATTCTATATATCTAAAAATTGTATTTTCTATCTCAAGTTTTTTGCAATAATTAATAACAAAATCTTTTATACTATTTCGAAAATATTTAACAAACTAATAAATATTAGCAATTGTTATATTGTAAATGCGAGCAAAACTTATTGCAATACAACAATTTAATTTGTAATAAAAAATTCTACAATAAATACAAATACTCTCTTTTTTACAAATATATATATATTTGTCTATACAAGTTATATACAAAAAATTATTACAAACTATAATATATTAATATTGCAAACAATAAAATATTAAAATTATTAATTTTTTTATTTTTTCGATTTCTTATAAAATATAGTAGAAGAAGAAAAAGATATATTGATTTAAGATTTGTACTATATATATAAGTTTTATATATTGTTGTCTTTGTAATAGTTTATTTACAACAATAAAGCAACTACAATTAAGAAAAATATAAAAGAAAAAAAAAGAAAAAAAAAGAAACAACAATATCTATATTTATAATCTATCTAGTGTCTGCGCAATACTAATTTTACTTTAAATTCTGTTTGGAATTCTAACAACAATAAATAACAAAACAATAATATATTATAGATTGTTATTGTTGCTATTATATTGTTCTATAAATTGTATTAAATTAAAGTATAAATTTATTTCTATTAAATAGAAAACTCTTTTTCTTTTTATTCTTAAAAAGATTTAAAAAGATTTTCAACAAATTTTTGCAATATTAATATTTAGTAGATATCTTTGTTTTAATAATATTGATATAGTTTCTTATAATATTAAAGATTAGTGCTCTAAAAAAAGAAAATAACTGTAATATTATAGTATTTTCGACGCGCTAGCGTCTTAGAATATAGCAGAATATATAATTTCGAATATTTATAGAAATTTCGAATAACACAATACTTCTTTCTAATTAGATAGCAAAAAATAGACTTGTATGTTATAACAAGTATTAGATAAAGAGAAATTTTGTTTTTTGTTGTTCTTTAACAATTAGTTCTACAACTATCTACTCTATATAGTTAAAATATAGTAATACAAGTCTATTATATCTTACGTCTTTTATATCTTGATGCGTTAGCAAGAAGCAGACGCACTTGTATTTTACAGTTTGCTTTGCGTTGACGCACTAAGATATAAAAGACGTAAGATATAATAGACTTGTATTACTATGTTCTAACTATATAGAATAGATAGTAGTAGAACTAATTGTTAAAGAACAACAAGAGATAGACTTTCTTTCTATCTAATACTTGTTATAACGTGCGAGTCTGTTTCTCGCTATCTAATTAGAAAGAGATGCTGTGTTATCCGAAACTTCTATAGATATTCGGGATTATATATCTTGCTATATTCTAAGACGCTATCGCGTCGGAGCGCTATAATATTATATATAGATTGTACTAAATAAAGCGAAAAGATTAAAAATTTAAAAAGATATAATAAAGACAAATTGTATATATTTAGTATATACTAAATATATAAACTAATTATTTTATTATATCGAGTAATTATAGTTTTGTTCGATTTTTAAAATTTAAAATAAGCTAGACTTATACTTAATATAATCGATAATTATTAAAACAAAAACTATTAGTTCGATCTTAAATATATAATTTCGATATATTTATATAGTATACAATTTAAATATAAGTTTAACATTGTTATAATATATATTAAAAATAAATAAAATAAATAAAATTATATAAATTGTATATTAAGTTTTTAGTATATTTTGTAAAATTAAAATATAATTATTGCGTTTTTTATCTTTATCTTTTCTAAATATTTATAACAATTTAATATATACTTTTAATTCTATTAATAAATTTATAACATAAATCTAATAAATTTGTTATTTCTACTGCTTCTATTATTTTAGTATATATTTAATATAAAAATTATTGCAATTTAGTTTGTTAATTTTAGAATATATTATAAAATTTTAATATAACAAATATATAAAACTTGTTTTCTTTAAAATATTATTATAGTAAATATAATATATATAATATTTGCGTCTAGTATATATTGATTATATATTTAACAATTTTTTTTAAATTTAAATATTAATTTTGTAACTAAATATATATTAAGTTTATATTTAGCGCAAGTAAAATACAATTAAGTAGATAACAAATTTAATAAAGAGAAACTTTTTGTTGTAATCTAATTTATACTAAATATTAGCAATATCTATTATTAAAACTACAAAAAATAATAGATAATTTATATATAAATATAATCTAAATTTAGTATATATTAAGTATTATTAGTTGCGTTAAATTTTAAGACTCGAATTTTTCTTTTTAATTCTAGTATATAAGTTGCATAAATCTAGTTGCAACTTTATATATACTAAATATTAGCAAATACAATTATATAATAATATTAATTAGTGCTAGACAAAAGATAGTAGCCAGACAGGCAAGACAAGCAACTAGACAAGATAAAAAGACACGCAAGTGAACAAGACAAACATCTATAATAATTGTAAAAGTAATTGTCTAAGAACTAAGCTAACAATCGAGTTATACTTAATTGTTCGAAAGCAGACGCCATCGGTAGACGTCAAACGCTCTCTTGCTATTAGACAAGAGTATCAAATACAAATTTTATAATATATACTTTTCTTAAAAGAAAAGACACTAATATTCTTGTTATATTGTACTCTTTATTTGACTTCTAGATTCAATTATTATTTTGTCAAGACTCTAATAGTCTAATTAATAAAGATAAATTCGTTGTTCTTGTCCGTTTGAGCGTTATATTTTTGAATAATCTTAGTTCAATCTTTCTTGATATCTAGTTCGTCGTAGAATTTCTTGTCGCGCTAGCAATAAATACTCTTTTTTGCGTTCGAATACGTCTTGTCTATGTTAGTTGCTGCAAATTTGTTCTAAAATTTATTTTTGAGTAATTCAACAATCTTGACAATCTAAACTAATTTGTCAGCGAATTTGACGATATTCTTAAGAAGCGTATAGATATCGATCTCGACAATAAAGTTAAAAATAGTATTGCAACTATCTTGTATAGCTTGAAAACGCGTTGTTATTTTGTCCGAGTTATTTGCTATCTTGTCTAGTAGACGTCTAGCAATTGTCGCAAAGCGAACTGTCTAACAATTAGTAGTAAAAATATCTATAAACTTAGTAGTATTTGCAAGTCTAGTAGCTATATCTTTGCGAATCGATTTGTCTTTCGAATTTGGCATTTAACAAACAATTTTTGTCTCGATTTCCGACTTTTTCGCGTAGCACTTTAGCAACTTTGAATCTCGAGAGACAAAGAATAGAGCAAAATCGAAGAAAATATTTTTCTCGACTAAAATCGAAATCGATTTATCTACTTTTATAATCGAAGTCAGACGTCCGCGAGACAACGTTATTGTCTCGAATAAGATATAATCGATATCTATTTTCCGCGTCTTTCGCGCTTCCAATAGAGCTGCGTTCTCGCGCTTAATTGTTTGACAAGCTTTTGTTGATATAGTCTTCTTGTTAAAGTTGTTTCTCTTGACGTCTTTCTTGTAGTATAGATTCGAAGACTGATTGTCTTTTATAGCAAGATTCAAAACAAATTTGCAAGTCTTGTAGTTTGCAAAAACCTAGTCTTTTCTTAAGAACAACAGCTTGTTGAAACGTACTAGTGTCTAATAAGACATAATACTATATACAAGATTATTTATCTTAGTTGTCTCGTATCTCTTTTGCGAGTCGACAATTCAAGTAGACCAAATATCGGCATCGTCTTGCAAGATATATCTCTTTTTGAAAATATCAACAGTATCTATAGACACAAAGATAGACTCTAGAGACGCGCGTAATATACAAATATTGTTGTTCTTGTCAAAAGTTGCGAACTATAAAGAGAAGCAATCGCGTGTTGTAATATTGGCGCGAACAACACAATCTATATCGTAATTGGTAAAATATATATAACTTGACAAATAGCTAAAATAGTTGTCGACATCTATCTCTCTGTTAGACCAGAATAGAGCGACATCTATTTCGACTATCTTTGCGCTCAAGATCTTCTTGTTAGAAATCAAACAAACAAGAGATACGTTACTATCTTTGCGAAACATAATTATAGTAAGATAGCTATCAAGCATAGATATCTTATAGATAAGTTGCTCGACGTCTGCTATAGTGTGCTTTTCAAAAGAATCGCGTTTAATCTTGATATCTTCTAGACTTAGTTTGTTGTCTTCTGTTTTAGTCTAATTATTATTATCTTGCTAACTTAGAGTGTCCGCGAGATCGTCTTTGATTGCTTAATTGACAACTTTGCGTTCGCGAGCTTTTGCGACATTTTGACTAAGATAAGAGTTCTTGTTCTTCTTGTTAAAGACTATGTTGATTGGTTTTCAAACAACAACAATAGACAAGCGATCTTGTAATGCGATAGCAATAATAAAGATGCTACTATCGATAATATAAAGATAGTAGCTAACAATAGTAAGCAAGAATGCGTGTTGACAGAATCAAAGATAATAAGCTTTAGTAATATTGTTAATATTAGTGTTGATCGTGCTAGTGCTCTAGTAAATCGCGTCTTATAACTAAAACTTGTAAAGCGCCTACTATAAGTAAACAATAGATTATAACTATTTAACGCCACGTCTAGACAAGTAGTTTACCGTTATCAACTCTTAGATATTGACAACAACAACATCAAGATAAAGTCTAAACGTTGTTGTCTTTCTTGCTATTTGTAATAGTTTTAATCTTAGACAATCTATCTCTTTTCTTGAGCATAAACGCGTTTTCTACTGTCTTAAGCGGTCGTTCGCGCTTCTTTAACAATAATACAAGAACGACGATATCTATCAAAGATGTCGAGACAGTTACTTTAGATATCGTAGTAGTTGTTTTAGAATATCTTATAATAGAAAGAATAAACACTTTATATTTTGTCTTGTAGTTATTGACAAGATCTGCAGAATTATCTAGCAGATTCTCGCCATATTATCGATTTCACTTAGTATTGTAATTTTTCTATCGAACAAGATACTTCGAGATAGAACAATCTTGTCTATATTGACGGATACAATATCCAATAAAGACTTTAATCTTGTAAAAATGCTATTCGATATTTAACTCGACAACAATCTCTAGATAATCTAGTTTTAAACAATTGTACAAATTTTTATTGTCTAGCGCTAACTCAAGATAGACAATAGATATAACTGAATAGATTTTTTAGTTTGCTGAAAAATTCAATTTGTACGCTAGATTGTCTTTTTGTTCGAGAATCTTAAAAAATTCGATACGTTAAATAGACAACTTGAACAATTTGACGAACAACAAAAAATAGCTCTTGTAGAGATAAAGATACACTATACTGTTTACAAGAAGCTCGATAGATCTATAATGTTTGTTGTATATTGTTTTGACTGCTATATTAGTTTATACAATTGCTACTTCTATCTTGAAAATATTAACAATTTTCTTCTGCAATTAATCTGTCTAAATGTTGTTAGATCTAAGAAGAGACAAAAGATTATATATCTTAAAGTCTATAATTATTTTATTTGATAATAGTTCGATAGACGCACTAAACAAATTATTAAGACAAGCGCGAAGTGTAGACAAAAAGAATATTTAGTCTAGATTAGAGTTGCTAGTTGCTATATATTGCAAAACTATCTCGACTATCTAATTTGTTCGTTTACTCTATTTGTTTGTTTGTAAATAGTATATTGTTAAGATTAGAAATTGAATTTCTAGCTTCTAAAATATAGTTGTCCAAAATTCAAATATAAACTTGCAATCTCTATTATACACGAACGCTCTTAGGATTCTCTAGTCGACAAAATTGTCAAAAAGAATACTTGTCTAGTTCGCTGCAATATAAATTGTTTTGCCAATCAAAACAATTATTTTCTTGGAAAATTTGCAAATCGCTATTAAAACAGTATCGAAACTCTAATATAACAAAAGTTCCAAGACAAAATCGATACATATCGTATAAAAAGACACAAGAGAACTTAAAATTAAATTAAGATTTCTATATAGTTGATGTTGCTTAATTTGGCAAAAATTGCACTCTTAACAATAAGCAATATATCGATGCAACCGAGAGACAAGTTTGCAAAAATAAAAGTTAATTATTATTGTCTTGTAAGTGCAAGTAAAGCTAGTATAACTATTTATATTGTGCGTCTAGTAAAAGATTTCTATCTCAAATTTCTTAAATAAATATAGTCTTTTGCGATTTGCATAGTCTATAAAGTAGAGTAAGTTTTTTTTTTTAAAAAACTAAATATTAGAAGATATAGATAATCTTCGAACCATTGTTAGAATTTTTGTTTACTTGATAAATTTGATATATATCTCGAGAAGTCTTTTTTTAAAAATTTTACTTATTTGAACAAGACTCGAGTAAAATAAGACTATCTCGTCAATCGTATCTTGATCGATTAGATTTATTTTTTCTTTAAAAATTTGTCGCATTAACTTAGTTATAGCTTGTATATTTGTTGCAAAGTTGTTTATCTTATCTAAAATTAATAACTTGTTCTTGTTATATTTATTTTCAAATACAAGAAATCTAAACAATATATTCGAAATTGTATACAATCTTTCTACACAATAACGTATATCGAGTGAAAATTGTAAAAGATATTAGAAAGCACACACGAGACAAAGATTGAGCTTGTTAGTCGATAAGAAGAACAATATAGTTTGTCTAACAATACTTGTTGTAACTAAGTAATCAGTATAGACTATAATAAGTCTTTTGATTGCTTCTATTAGATATCTAGTCTTCTGTATTGTCTATACAAGACAAGTTATTTTTATTTTAGTTGATCAATAATTTATTTCGACGAAGCTTAGAGTCTTGGACAAAAACAAGACATACTAAATATTGTCTTGTTTAAAGTTGTCGCTGATTAAATTGTTTTTAACATAATATATTTCGATATTAAATTCGCGTTTCTTAAAGACGTCTAAATCTATATACAAACGACAGCTATTGTCAAAATAAATCAAGAAGTTCGAAGCTATCAAAGATTGTTGTAGTTAATAGAAGAATTGAAGAAGAGTAGATAAGTATTTAATACACGTGTTTCTTGAATATATCTTTTGTTTTTGCTTACTAACAATAGAAGATCTCTTTAGAAAACGAGTCTTTTCTTGCTATAAAATGTTGACTTGCTAAGTGTATTAGACAATTTTATCTCTTTGATAATTGACGAGATCAAGATAGATCTCAAATATCTTCAAATTTTTAGAAAATCTAATTGTTTTAATAGCGACAATACACTTTTCAATAGTAGACAAATCAAAGACGTTCACTTTTTGCTCTAGCAACGTAATACTAGAATAGTTAAAATAGATTTTCTTGAAACTAAGTGTAACGTCTAGCAAGACTAATTTGTCGAACAACTAAATAAAATAAGCTAAATATATATCGAACAATTGCAAGAAAGCAACAATATTGTTAATATAGACTTGGCAAAACTCTCTAAATTGGCGAAGTTCTCTATCTATTATTTGTTGAACGTAGACAAGCGAATTTTTGAATCTTATAATAGCAATATTGAGTTGTTTCTTGTCTCGATAAATAATAAAAAAAAACTTATATTTGTCTTCCAATACAATCAAGAATTGCAAAAAGAAAGCTAATTCGTTTATTAAACTTATATACTTACAATCACGAATCTAGACTATAATATTAGTTTAGATAGATATCGAATATCTATTTGTAGTAATTAGTCTATTTAGTTTGCAAATATTAGTTATTACTCGATGCTTTCGAGTTTCGTCTAGCAAAATTCGCCAAATTACAAAAATTGAAAATTCGAACAACAAAAACTTGATCGATTACACTATCTTGTCTTGAATATATAGTTTGTCGAATTTTTTATCGACTATCTTGCGATCGCGTTCTTTCAAAAAATAAATCTTGTACTTTATTTTCGATGCTAATATAGAGTTTTAATCGCTATTTAATAAGATCGACAATCAATCTTTTCTAACAAGATTAATAGTTTTGTCAATATTTTTCTACAAGATATGCAATTGTGTTACAAAACACTAAAGCGCAATAATTTCGTCTAAACTATTGTAGATATAAACATTATTAGTTAGATTTGTTTAACAACTATTACTAAATATATTAATTTTGATATTCTCTTTAGCTGCTTATCTCTCTTTGTTAGAACTAATTTGATAACAGTTCTATTTCTCAAACTCTAGTAGATATCCAAGTGTCGCGTGCTATAAAATATAAAGAGATATCGAACGATTGTTACAAACATATACGAAAGATATATTTTTGTCTGCGACATAGAAGTAAGCGCCAGACAAAATCGATTCAAAAATATAGTTTCTATTAGACAAAATATTGTCTTGTACAATTACTAAAATTTTCAGAACAGAATAAGCAGCGATTACAAGACTTCTTTCGATTTTAACAACTTGTTTTATTTTAATATTGTTTTTTGAATTTATCTCTAGCTTTATTTTTAGATTTCGACAGCTTTTGATAATTAGTTTGTGTCTGTTCGCGTCAACAATTATACGCTCGAGACCAATAATATCTATTTTAAATAGCAACTTTGTTTTTAGATTTTTCACAACATAAACTTCTTAACAAAAGTAAGCGACAGTTATTTTGTTGTCTATTTTGTCTTGAAGATATATCGAGAATCAAAAATAGTTGTTAATTAGATACTTGTTGTTTCCAATATTGTATATAGATACGACGACACTAAACTGTCTTGTAAGATACTTTAGTCTCAAGTTACTAAAAAAGTTATTGTCGATCAATAATATAGTGTATCCGTTGTCGACGCAAACAGCACAAGAGATGTCTTTCTATAAGAATATTATTTGATATATTGTATAGTGTCAACGTCTAAAAATTAATCTATCTTGATATAGTAATAAAGCGTCTGACTTGATTAGCTCTAAGTCTATAAGACTTGTTTTGACAAAGACAAGATTGGCATAGAATATCTTAGTGGAATTCCGACAATATATCTTGTTGTGTTTGTCTTCGATATACTAAAAAAGCTTGTTTCTCGATAAAAAGATCAAAACATAGCTTTTGCATTTGGAGAATAGTAGAAGAGATATTAGTGTTAACTCAATATGTATTGCATTCGTCTAATAAGTTGTTTTCTGTAACGAGTTGGCTAGATAAGCAACTGCTAACGCGTTCTTCTTAATATAGTGTGTCTCTTCGGGCTGGTCGTTAGCGATATAATATGCTGTTATACTTGTATATGAGTTGCTGTAGTAGCTCGTGGAATCTTCGAAGAATATAGAGTAGTAGACAAACTCTATATATTCTGCAGAATTCGCGTAGTATACTGTTACAACAAAAACTTGATAGATTGCTATTTGCTTGTAGTTGTTCTAATAGTTATCGCGATAATCTTCGCGATAACTATCTTGATAGTTATTTCGATTTCGCTATGCGTTGTTCTGTCTATCTTTTGTTTTCTAATTCTGATAGTAAGAATTTTTGCTCTGATTATTTGCGAAAGAATTTGTCACCGCTGTAATTGCAAGCTTTGCGGAAGACTTTGATATCTAGAACTGTTGCAATATCTGCTAAATTGATTAACAAAACTGTCTATTAAAATCTTGCAGATCTTGCATAGACTGTCTAGAGTATTTGTAGTTAGCAAAATGTTGTCGAGAGAAATACGCGTAATCGAACTGCTAGTAGAAAAGCATACAAAAGAAATAGATTAAACAAAACATATATAATACAAACTAACAAACAGTTTGTTCTTCTGATTGCCTATCTAATCGATTTGAATTTTGCTGAATAGAGCAATAGACAAGTATTATCTTTTATATCTCGCGCTTTGTGTCGAGTTTCTCAATAAAGTTCTAAGATAATATATAGACAATAGATATACTAACAATAGAACGCAATTTTATCTCGAGCTGATTCCACGTTCAAATCAATTGTCTTTGAATTTCTTCGATATTCGTCGACTACATATAAAGAATAATATTTTGTAGATATTTTGTAGTCTTTTGTTTGTTTTTAGTATCTTTGACAATAAAGATCTTTGACGTCAACTTGTCAAACGTTTTGCTAATTCTTATCTTGAAGCGATTCTACAATTTATCGATAAAATTTAAAAGAGATAGATTTCGAAACGTTTGTTGTTTAAAGTTGTCTATTTTCTTAAAATACCACGTTATAGCAGAGTTACAAAGATAAAAAGAGAGATTGTTTCGAACAACGACTTCGTCAACAACGTGCGCGTAATTATTTACACGTTCGACAAATGTAAAGACTTCTCTATATATTGTTTTCTTATAGACAAAAATAATATTGTCTAGTTTGTAACTATCTAAAGCGTTTGAATAAAAGAAGTCTAGATTAGATATCTTGAATCGACTAGAAAATATATCTATATTTTTCTATAAAAACTTATCAAAATATCTAGAGACGCAATAGTAATTAGTTAATTTATCTCGAGACAAATATTATATTTATTCTACTAAAGAGTGTCAACTCTTTTTACGCAATATAGTTTGCAACTGATCTAGATCGAAGTTTGCAAAAAGTAAAGTCTATTTAAAGATCGCGAAGTTGAATTGAGAGACCGAAGTTTGTTCAAAGATTGCAGAATTGGATTGTAAAAACGAAATTTGTTCAAAAAATGCTAAATTAGCTTGAGCGCTAGAAGGTTGTCGAACAAGCTTTTGTTGTTGTTGCAAGCCTATATTATCAAGCGTAGTTGTACTTGACTAAGTTGTCTTCGACTTTAAGACATTAGATTTGATATCTTGTTGTTAATCGTACTAAGTATGTTGTCTAGCGTCAAATAAATTGAATAGCTATAGATTGTACAACTGCGCGACAAGATTAGATTGATCAAACTATTGTCGTTTATTTTGCAGAAAATTGTTAGAGCGTAAATCTATTATTCTGAATTTGTTGTCTATTCCGAAACTCGTCTGACTAAGTTTAGATTGGCGACAACGATTTATACTATTGTTCTCAAGAGAGAAGACTTGCTCTTGACAATATAGATTGTTAATATTCGCTAATATGTTTTTGCGCAATTTATTGTTGTTTGATTTGTCAATCTTGTTGTTTCTTAGTTTGTCGAAAGAGCTAGCTATTGATTGTTCAAATAAGAACGTAGACAAGATAGAAAATACAAATAAAAAAACGAGTCTCGAAGAAGATGCAAATAGAGAGACGGATTTCGAGATACTTGAAGACGCAGATTTATATTGAATGGCAAGAACTTTGTCGAGATACTCTAAAGCGACAATTAAATTGAAAAACTCTAGATCTAGAATGTTATCAAGATAGACGTTTAGATGCTTTTGATTAGACTGTTTGTTTTAATATTTAGATAGCTATTTTGTTGACAACTCTAATAACGTCTTTGGAATAATGTCGTCTAATATAGAAGATAGTAATATCTTTGAAGTAACAACGTCAACTATAGCAGATTGTAATGTCTTCGAAACTTGATAATTAAGAACGATAAACAATAATGTTTTTGTTGAAGACTTGTTGTAAGTTGCGACAAACAATAGTTTTTTTGTAGAAACTTTGTTGCTAATCGTGTCAAGTAGAGTTGTCTATTGCATTTTTTCGAACTTATTGATTGCTTGTTTGAGTAGAATCTTGTCGATTGTCTATCTAGCTGATCAAATCCGCTTGTCTTTACTAGATTGGACAAATTAAGTAGACTGGCGAGTTCTATCTATAGATTCGAGTAAAGATAGATAGAACAAAAACTTGAAGAGCTTCTTAGCTCTTTGTTTAGTTAACTTACTAATGCAAGAGATATACTGATGTCTAGTAGTGTAGAATTGCAGAATTTGGTGGATAAGAGCAAAAAGAGCGAGATTAGTTAGTTTGACTAAGAGAGACAACTCAACACAATTAGATAGATATCTACGTAAGACAGATAGATATTGACTCTAATACAATAATTTAGTATTTAATAACTGCGAAAGACAGATAGATACTAACTCTAATACAATAATTCGATGTCTAATAACTGCAAAAGACAAATAGATACTAACTCTGATACAATAATTCAATATTTAATAAATATAGAATGCAGATAGATAACAACTCTAATATAGTAATCTAGTATCTAGTAGTAAATGCGAAACTAAATAAAAGAATTGACGATCAATGTTGTTTGTCTGAATTAGATAGACGGTTGACTTGGATCAAAGATTGAAACTACTATTTGCTAGACAAAAGATAGTAGTTAGATAGACAAAACAAACAATTAGACAAAATAAAAAGACACGCAAGTAAACAAAACAAATATCTATAGTGGTTGTAAAAGTAATTGTCTAAGAACTAAGCTAACAATCGAGTTATACTTGATTGTTCGAAAGCAGACGCTATTGGCAAATGCCAAACGCTCTCTTGCTATTAGACAAGAGCATTAGGCACAAATCTTGTAACAATTAGTTAAATATATAAAACAACTTTTATTGCTCTTAATTGCTAATTATTTATATATATAATTGTAGTTTTATTTATTTTTAATATATATTAAGTCGAAATTAAAATTAAGTTATATTATTATTAAAAAACGTATTATATTAAAATAAATAAATAAATAAATAAATAAATAAATAAATAAATAAATAAATAAATAAATAAATAAATAAATAAATAAATAAATAAATAAATAAATAAATAAATAAATAATTTAATTATCTATATATATTATATAAGCTAAGTATATATAATTGCAAATCTAAATATAAAAAATATTTTTACAAATATATATTATTTCGCGAAAAAATAGATATCTTTTTTATATCTAATATATATTTAATTTATACTAATTTAATATTTTAAAACTTTAAATTAGATTTAAAAAATAATAAAATGCAAATTATATTATAAAATTAAAATATTGTTTTTATAAATATTGTTTTTATAAATATTGTTTTTATAAATATTGTTTTTATAAATATTGTTTTTATAAATATTGTTTTTATAAATATTGTTTTTATAAATATTGTTTAAGCAAAACTTATATTTTGTATAAATATAAAAATATTGTTAATATATTTATTTATTAGTATATAAACAATATAAAATATATTATATAAATTAGATTAATATTAAATATATACTAAATTATTAGACTAATCGCGTCGGATCAAATTATCGAGTTCTGATCGAGTATTCGACTTGAATCGAATCGAATCGATTTCAAAAGTTAAAATCGAAAAGTCGATTCGATTTCTAATATTAAAACTAACTATTCGATTTGAATTGCAAACTTGGAATTAAAAATCGATTCAAAAAATCGACTCGAATTGTCAAGACTACTATATTTAGTAATTTATTTTGTTTTTAGTAATAATTAATTAATAATTTAATAGTAATAATTAATTAATAATTTAATAGTAATAATTAATTAATAATTTAATAGTAATAATTAATTAATAATTTAATAGTAATAATTAATTAATAATTTAATAGAAATAATTAATCTATTTAATTTAATTAATAAATATAGTAGATTATTTTTATATTATATTTTACTATTGTATATTATCTAAAAAATAATAATAAATCTAAATTTAAATTTAAACTTATTTTATACTATTTTTAGTATTCTTGACGTTCTTGACAATTTAATTCGATTTCTAATATTGAAATCGAGAATCGAGTCAAATCGAGTCGATTCGATTTCAAAATAATAGAAATCGAATCGAATTTTAAATCGATTTCTAATATTGAAACTGTCGAGTCGTATCGATTCCAAAAGTTGGAATCGAAATCCGATCCAACAATTAGTCTATAAATTATATAAAATAATTGTTAAAATTAAAAATTGCAACTCTTTTTAATATATATTCTTATTATAAAATAAGTTTATTTTATATTCAATTTATATTCAATTTATATTTAATTTTTCTTTTTTTATATTATATATACAAATATTTATTTTGTTATTTAAAACTTTAACAATATATTAATTATATATAAATTTTATTAATACTAAACTTGTATTAATACAACTATTAAAATTATTAATTAATTATTAATTATTATTCTTTTTCGAATATTTGTCTTTCGATTCAAAAAATATTTGCAAAAAAGATATTTTTAACTTAGTTTTAAAATATACTAAACTTACGTTAATTTATTTTAGCATTATATTAGTACTTTAATCGAAAAATTTGTTTTTATATATTTTATTATATTAATTTATACTAACTGATTGCGTTAAACCAAGTTATCGAGTTCGGATCGAATATTTGACTTGAATTAGATTAAGTTGATTTTAAAAGTTGAAATCGAAAAGTCAATTTAATTTCTAGAATCGAAATTGACTATTTAGATAAAGTTGCAAACTTAAAATCGAAAACCGATTTAAAAAATCGACTCGAATTGCCAAGACTACTATATTTAGTAATTTATTTTATTTTTAGTAATAATTAATTAATAATTTAATAGAAATAGTTAATCTATTTAATTTAATTAATAAATATAGTAGATTATTTTTATATTATATATTACTATTGTATATTATCTAAAAAATAATAATAAATCTAAATTTAAATTTAAACTTATTTTATACTATTTTTAGTATTCTTGACGTTCTTGACAATTTGATTCGATTTCTAATATTGGAATCGAGAATCGAGTTAGATCGAATTAATTCAATTTCAAAATAATAGATATTAAATCGAATTTCAGTTCGAATTAATTTCTAATATTGAAATCGACAAGTTAAATCAATTTCAAGAGTTGGAATTGAAATTCGATCTAATAATTAGTGTAATTTATACTTAGTATATATTTAGATTATACGTAAATTAATATATTTGTTACAGATATTAAATCTTCGAATAAATTATTTAATTATATTTTAAATCTAATTATATTAAATATATATTAGCGTTAAAAACTATAAAGAAAAAAAGAAATATTGTAATAATAATATATTTAAGATTTTAAAAATCTTTAAATCTTTATATTCTATTTATGTTTAATATATGCGTAATTAACAAAAAAAAATATAATAATTAATAATTAAATATAACAATTAATCTTAATAAAAGATTTTAAGAGTTATATATATTATACTTATATTTATTATATATTTAAAAGAAAATTACAATATTTTCTTAATTTAAATAAAAGTAACTTTTGTTTGTTAAATTACTATATTAAAACTATACTAATTTTATATTTAATAAATACTTGTATTTTAATTAATATTTTAATAATAAAAAGAATATAATATTGTTTGTAATTTTATATTATATTTATATTTATATATATATATATTTAATTCTTTTTTAGATAAATTTAATTCTATTAATAAAAAAAGTAAATATAATTATCTTTTTATTATTGACGTTTTATTTTCTCGCTTAATTTTATAATATATTTCCAGAGCTCTTTGAGCTTTCTGAGCTTTCTAAGAAAGTCTAGATTTTGAGTTAGATTACATAATTAACTAAGATAATCTAAATAGACAAAATTTGTATTTTTAGAATTTTTTTTTTTAAAATTCGACAAATTAAAACAATCTTAATTGAATTTAGCTTTAAAAAGTTTTAATATTTAAAATTTATTATTGCGTTCGATAGTTGTATAGTTGCGTTAACATTAATATTAAAATTTTATAAATCGCAAATTCGATTAATTCGAACAAAGTTTACTTAAAGAACAAATCTTAATAATTCGACTATTCTATATATACGTCGAAGACAACAACAACGTCTTTAAATAATCAAACTCATTAATAGTAGACAAGATAAGAGAAATTCTAATTATCTTGCAAAAATTTAATATTTTGTTAAGAGACATTTGCGAAAGCGTATTTAGTTTTCTATTATTAGTTTTTCTTAATTAATAAGTATAATACTTAGCTATATTTAGAGCTCTATAAGTTGTATTTGTTTTCAATTTAAGATACAGTAGCTTTTAAGTGCTTAGTCTTGCTAGCTTGCTCAGAGCAGCTTAGAGTCTTAAATAAAAACGCCAATAATCTATTAGATTGATTGTTAGATCGAGTTTCGATTTTAACTATTAAATTAACTTGATTTAACAATTTTAATATCAGAAATCGACTTAAAATCTAATTTGATTTGCGCTAAATTAAAATTAACTTAATTTAACTCAAGTTAATATTTGATTTTAATATTAGAAATCGAATTAAATTGCCAAAAAGTCGAAAATATTATTATTATATTAAGTATTACTATTTTAAGATCTATATAATTATAATATATTATTAAGATTATAATTTGCTATATTATAATTACTTATTACTATAAAATCTTGCTTAATTTATTTTATATTTGCATTATTCTTTTGTATTATTATTTTACTTCAAATTTTTTTTCTATAAATTACTTAAAGATATTCTTCGACTAATTTTATTAGATCGATTAATCGATTCGAATTTTAACAATTCGAGTTAATTTAATTCGAAAGTTTTGACAAGTTGATTTCTAAAATTAGAATCGAAAATCGAGTTAAGTTAAATCAATTTCTAGAGTTAAAATCGAAAATCGACTCGAAAAAATTAATTCGAATTGCTAAAAGATAAAGTTATTTAGTAGCAAATTTAATAAATATAAATTAGATTTTAAATTTTTTTATTTTTTTATCTAAATATTCTATAGTAATGCAGTAAAGTAATATATATAAACTATTTAATATTTATATAGTAAATAGATTACAACTATTATAGTCTTTTAATAAACTTCGATTCTATATTTTATCGAAAAGTATATAGTAATATATTTAGATAATATATTTAAACTTATTAATACTATTAACTAGTTCGAGATTTTTACAATTTTGTAATTAACTTTATTTTTAATATTATTGTTATTATTTTTGCTCTTATTATTATTATTATTGTCTTTGTATTTTGTATTTTTATATTTATTATTTATTATTTTTGTATTATTTTTTGTTTTCTTCTATTTTATTTTTTCTTTATTATTATTAATCTTAATTAAGTCTTCAGAATTGTTATTTGTCGATTTTAAAAGATTGGATATTTTGCAATTTGCAGCATTTTTATTGCTTGCAAAAGTATTTTTAAATCTTTTAAATTTGTTAATTGCATCTAAATTGTGTGCTTTCTTTAATTTATTAAATTCTCTATAGTATAAAATGCGTTGTTAAATTATTTCGATAATTAATATTATATATTTAATTATATTTTTGCTTAATTCGAACTAATTAGAATTAGACTAATATATAAGTTAGTTATTTTATTTATATTAGACTCTATTAGACTGATCGCGTCGGATCGGGTTATCGAGTTCGGGTCGAATATTCGATTTAAATTGGATTAAGTTGATTCCAAAAGTTGAAACCAAAAAGTCGATTTAATTTCTAATATTGAAATCGACAAATCGAATCAATTTCTAGAGTTAAAATCGAAATTCGATTCGAAAAAATCGATTCGAATTGCCAAAACTACTATTTTTAGTAAATTTTATTATTTTTAGTAATAATTAATTAATAATTTAATAGAAATAATTAATCTATTTAATTTAATTAATAAATATAATAGATTGTTTTTATATTATGCATTACTATTGTATATTATCTAGAAAATAATTTAAAAAAAGCTAATTTTATACTAAATTTAGAATTCTTGACAATTCTTAACAATTTAATTCGATTTCTAATATTGAAATCGAAAATCGAGTCAAATCAAATCGATTCAATTTTAAAAAAGTACAAATTAACTCGAGTTTTAATTCAATTTCTAATATTGGAATTGTCGAGTCGAATCGATTTTAATAGTTGGAACCGAAATCCGACCCGACGATCAGTCTAGACTCTATATATACTTGAATATTAAGAGATTGTATTGTATCTATATTTTTATTCTCTAAAACTATTTATATAGCAATTGTATTAATTTTAGTCTATTTTGCAATATTTTTGTTTCTAATCTTTTTTATAAATTCGATCTCAAAGTATTGCGCTACAATATAATTAGTTTTTTAGATTTATATATATTATCTAAATACATTACTATATAGTTCTTTTTCTACTCTTTTATTAACTATTATATTTCTAATATTTTCTTTTATATTAATTTAAATCTGTTTAGAGACTTTTTTAAAGACATTTGTTGCTTGCAATTTAATTAGACGTTTGTAAAATATTATACAATTAATATTTTGTTTTTTGTAAAAGAGTTTTTTATTTTCGTTTTATATTGTAGCACAATTTCTACTAATAACAATTTGCGAAAAAGTTAATAAAATAGATATTCTGCGCTTTAAATTAGTCTTAAAGATAATATACATAAATAATACAAAACAAGTTTTTTACTTAATAATATAATATTAGCTACTTAACAATATTCGAATTTCTAAATAAGAAAAAAATTGATTTTAAAAAATCTATTCTTTTAATTAGTTTTAATAATAATATATATAGATAATACAAAATAAACTTGTATATCAACTATATAAATTAAAACAATAGATAGTATTAAATATATTAATTAATATATAGTATTTAAACAGAAAAATTGTTGCAATTATAAAATAAATTTATGTGTTTAATATTAGAATTAGAATTTAAATATTACTTTTATTTAATATTATTACAATTAAAAATTATTACGTTTATTATATTAATTATTGCATAATATATATTTTTTAATTATCGAAATCGAATACAAATATATATATTTGCTATATATTACTCTATTATATTATCTATTAAATATTTAATTGCAAGATTTGTCAATTCTTGTATTCTATATTGTTAATTTTTTTATTTAGTGTTAAAAATTCCTAACTTAACAATATGTTTTGCTCTAAAATTCTAACAGCTCGAATTAAACAAATTAATAATATATTTGAATAATATATTTAATATATTATATATTGCTAATATACTTAATTTAGCTTATAAAATAGTAGACAAAAAATTGCAAAAAAATATAGCAACACAAATTAATTGTAATAGAAAAAAAAATTGACTAAAATAGTTTCTAATATACAAAAGATAATATAAAGAAATAATATATTAAGTTATTATTAGCTAAGTATCTATAATATAGAAAAAACGCAAATACAAATTTAAAACAGTAGTTTTATATAAAATTTGCAAATATTAGAAGATTAATAATCTATTAATTTCGAAATTTTTTTTTGCAAAATTAATTTAAGAAATTTTGCAAAATAAAGTTGTTAGTAGAAAAAATAATAAAAAATATCGAATTTAAGTATTAATCTTGTTAGTTTTTTAGAAAATTACTAAAAAATTTATAATCGATTTTTTCTCTAATAAATATATTATCTATTTGTATTACTATTGTTTCTATACAATATATACTAATATTTTGCTTTATATATTTGGATAGCAATTTTCTTGCTATTTATATTAATTGCAAGATTATTAAGTTTAAGAATTTGTAGTTGTTAAAGCAATTAATGCAAAATCTAAGACTTTACTATAGTAAATAGTAATAAAATTAACGTTTAAATATCTTTGTTATATTAAAATTTAAAATAATTAATAAGAAATTAAGAATTTAAGCTATTCTATTTATTGTACTTTATTATTTGTATTATTTTGTTGTATTATCTATTAAATATATTGTTTTGCTATATATATTTTTTGTATTTTTTTCTATTAAATATAATAATTAAAACGTGTATTATAATTATATATTTAGATTATCTAGATAATTAGAGTTAAATTATTAATTTAATATTTTTAATTAAAAAGCTTAACAATCTTGTTTTATATAATTTTATAGAAAATTGTATAAAAAGAAAATTATTGTATCTTAAAAGAAATTCGAATTTTTGTTTTTTTAATTTTTTATACTAATAATATACAATTTATAGTATAATTTAAAATAGCACTATAATACTATCTTAAATAATATTATAGATTGCGCGTTATTATTATAAGAAACAAAATACGCTATTACTAAGTTATGGAAACTTAATTATTTAATTTTATTATATTTAAATATATATTAAAATTAGAGATAATATAATTCTTAAAAAGTTAAAATTTTTAATTTAATACAATATTAAGTATTTAGTTATTTTAAATATATTATCTATCTATATTATTGCTAATAATATTTGTTTATTTATAACAATATTATAAATATAAAATCTTTTATATAATAATTTAGCTATAAATAAATTTTACTTAAAACAATCTTAAATTTTATTTAAAAAAAAATTATTTTTATTAATTTGCTAATTATTATTTTGTATTTTATAATATATATTTTACAATTTAACAATAATCTTTTTTGAATTTAAATTTATAATACAATTATAGTATTTAATTATTATAATTTTTTTAATTATTTGCAAACTAATTTGAAATTAATTCTATTAATATATTTTTCGAGCAAAACTAAAAATTTGTTTAATATCTACTAATAATACTAAATAAGAAAAAATATCTCTAACTATTTGCGTTAATTTAAGATAGTTTAAACTATTTTTTTTTTAATATTTCTATATTAAATATTTATTCTCTATAATATTAGCGAAAAAATATCGATTGTTTTTATCTTAAATTAAACAAAAGTATTAAAATTGTTAAAGTAAAAATTTTACAATATTTGCGTTAAATTATAAAAAAAAGTTAACTAAAAATTTAAATATATTACTATATTGAATTATCTTTTTAACAATATTTGCTTTTTGTATTTTTGCTTTTAAAATAGCAACTAAATTATAATAATATTAAAAATAGATTTTAAATTTTGTCTAATATTTTGTTTTATAATTTACAAAATTATTATTATTATTTTTTGTTTTATATTTTGTAAAAACTTAATTTTTGTATAGAATTCAAAATATTAACAAAATTGTATAATATTCTATTAAATTTTTTTGTCTTCAAATAATATTTAACAAGTTTTATCAAAACTTTTTTACAAACTTTTAATATAATTTCTTTTAAAAAACAACTATAATTTGTTATAATTTTTTTTAAATAATTAAGATAATTAAATATTGTATTAAATACTCGAAATCTTAAATAAATATTAGTATTAGTTGTTTAAAAAACTATAAAAATATATTTATAAAAAGAATTTAATATATTGTTAAACAATTAAATTAATTGTTATTTGCTTTTATCTAGTCAAATATATTGAATTTTTTAATTTTTTAAATATTTTTTTATTTAAAAATTAATATAGTTGCGTAGTTAATATATACAACAAAATATTAAATAAATAGAATTTTAACAAATACAAATATTTTATATTAGTTTTCGAAATATTTTATTTTTTTGTTTTTAAAAAACTCTAAAACAAATTAAATATTAAGATAAGCTATTAATAGCAACAATAAAAACGCAAATCTAAATAAAATTTAGCAAATATATTATTTCTTTGTATTATTATATAAACAAATATTTTTTTAATTACAACAAACAAATATATATTTTTTGCAATATTCTAAATTTATTTATTCTCTAATTAAAAAATAATATTGTTAATAATTGTTTTTAATTTAAGAGTTGTAATAAAATTTTAAACTACTAAGTTAATAATATAAATAAAATAAAAAATAGAATTTTGTTGTCTATTTTATTAAAATTCTTCTTAATTTAAGATTTTGTTAAATTTATTTTTAAAAGTATTGTTATTGCTTATATTATTAGTAACAATTTTAAGAAATTTGTTTTTAATTTTGAAGAATTTTGATATTTTTATAAGCTTTAATATTAATTGTCAATCTATATATTCGATATTAAAAAAAAAATTAATAAGATATTTGCGATATTAAAATATAATATTAATTTAATATATTAATACTTTAAAATAGACAATTTTTTAAAAACTAAACTATATATTTAAAATAATAAAAATATATTAAAACTTTTTTAAATCTAATTTAATCTTGTTATATATTTAATTAAAATTTGTAAAAATTAATTTTAATAGTTTAATACAATTTAGAAGTACTAGATTTGATGGAAATATTTCTAGTAATTTTTAAAAATTCGAATTATTAATAATTCGAAAAAGTAGATTTCAATTAACAAATTTTTTGTATAGTTAATTTTCTTAATTATTTTAACTAAAAAATAACAAATTAATATAGTTTTTTTTTCTATTAATATATTAATTTTATATTATCTATTTATATTATTAACAATAATTTATACAAATAAAAATTAAATTAATTACTAATTGTAATTAAGATTTTTTTTGTTTTAAACAAAACACAAATTAAAGATATTTTTTTATATTTAATATATTTAAATAATTGTATACAATAAAATAATTTAATATTTTTTAACAACTTTTGCAAACAATTTTTAACAAATTATTAATAGTTAAAATTATTTAAATATATTTGTTTTAAAATTTAGATTGTATTTTAGTATTAATTTTTTTAATTTAATATAAATAAACAAATCTATTTTAAGTTTTGTACAAGATATTCTTATTAATTATAATATATAATTACTATTTTTTAAATTAAATTTTAGTATTTGTATTCTACTTAATATATTTGTTTTTGTTTTTTAATTTAAGTAATAAAAAATTACTTAAAATCTTATTTAATATTTTTTGAAATTCTTTTTTTCTAATATTAAATATACAATTAAAATTTTAATTAAATTAACTTGCAAATTAATTAAAATATAAAGTACTAAATAACAAATTGCAAAAAATAAATTTACTAAAATTATCTTCGAATAAAAACAATAATTAACTAAAGGTTTTTAAAAAATTAATTATTTTGCAATTAAAAATAGTATAAACAATATTTCTAAGTAGTTTAAAGAAAAAAATTCTAAAATAGAATAATAATATAAAAAAGTAATATAAATATAAATTAAATTAAACAAGATTCTATACTAATAAGTAATTATAATTTAATAATATAGTAAACTGTAATTTCGATAATATATTATAATTATATAGATCTTAAAATAGTAATTTTTAATATAATAACGTAATTTTCGATTTCTTAACAATTTGATTCGATTTCTAATATTGAAATCGAATATTAACTCAAGTTAAGTCGAGTCAATTTTAAAAAAGTAGAAATCGACTTAAATTTCGAGTCAATTTCTAATATTGAAATTGTCGAGTCGAATTAATTTCAATAATTGAAATCGAAATCCGATCCGACAATTAGTCTAAATATTAATCAAAATTATTAAGAAGATAAAATTAATATTAAATTAAATATATCTAAGATATATATAAGTTGTATTCGAGACAATAATATAATACAAAGTATTACTAGAATTGTATTAAATACTTAAATATAAAAGAATAAAAAATTATAAATTTTTTAACAAAATTGCAAACAAAACGTATATACAATATCTTTCTTTTATATATAAAATAATTAGCGAACTTGTTACTAAAAATATCTTAATTTAAGACAAAGTTTAAAAAAAAATAACACAAATAATTGCAAAACAAAAGCAAAATGAAGTTTTACAAACTTGTTTTTAATATTACGCACAAATATATACAATTATATATATATATCTTAGAGGAAAAAGATAGTAGTTAAGTACTGTTTCGGCACTAGCTATAATCAAAACATATAGCTTATCCCGGATACAGATTTCCCACTCGGGACAAGCTTATTTCGGGTAGGAATTCCTATTCGGGATAAGCTCTGTTTATATTTAGTCTATATTTAATATAGATTGTGCTAAACAAAGTCGAGAGATTATAAATTTAAAAAGATATCTTTATTTTAAATTATATATATTAAATATATGCTAGATTTATAAACTGATTATTTTAGAGCTTATTTTAAACAGAAAATTTGTATTCGAAATAAATTTTTTTTATATTAAATCTATATTTTATATATGCTATGCTAAAACAAGCAAAGAGAATAAAAATTTAAAAATATATATCAAAAACAGATTGTATATATTTAATATATATTAAATATATAGACTAATTATTCTATTATATTAAATAATTATAATTTTGTTCAATTTCTAAAACTTAGAATAGACTAGACTGATTGTTCGGGTCGGTTTTTCCCCGAAATCTATAACCCGACCCGAAAGTTATACCTAATTAGACTAAGTTTTAACCTAATATAGTTAGTATTTTTATAATTTATGCAATTCGGTTCCAACTGTTGGAACCGAACGGTCAGTCTAGAATAGACTGAGTATATATTTAATATTGTTAATAGCTATTAAAAAAAAACTATTAGCCCAATTCTAAATATACAATTTCGATATATTTATACAAAATGCAATTCAAATATAGATTCAGTATTGCTGTAATATATATTAAAAATAAATAAAATTGCGCAAATTACGCGTTAAATTTCTAGTATATTTTGTAAAATTAAAATACAATTCTTGTATTTTTTATCTCTATCTTTTCTAATTATCTGTATTATTATAGTATCTATTTTTGATTTTATTAATAGATTTATAGTATAAGTCTAGTATATTCTCTAATGTTACTGCTTCTATTATTTTAGTATATATTTAGTATAAATATTGTCGCAATTTAATTTGCTAATTTTAGAACATATTACAACAATTCTAATATAACAAATATACAAAATTTGTTTTCTCTAAAATACTATTACAATAAATATAGTATATACAATACTTTTGTCTAGTATATATTAATTATATATTTAAAAATCTTTTTTTAATTTAAATTCTAATTTTGTAACTAAATATAAATATTTAATTATAGTACAATTCTATATCAAATATATACTAAGTCTATATTTAGTATATATAAAATTTAACTAAATAGATAACAAATCTAATAAAAAGATATTTTTTGTTATAATTTAGTTTAGACTAAGTATTAGCAATATCTACTATTAAAATTACAGAAAATAATAGATAATCTATATATAGATTTAATTTAAATTCAATATATATTAAATATTATTAATTATATTAAATTCTGAAATTCGAATTTTCTTTTTTAACTCAAATATATAAGTTGTATAAATTTAATTGCAACTCTATATATACTAAATATTAGCAAATATAATTATACAATAATATCAACTAATTAAATATATAAGATAATTTTTATTACTCTTAATTGTTAGCTATTTATATATATAGCAATAGTTTTATTTATACTTAATATATACTAAATTAAAATTAAAATTAAATTATATTATTACTAAAAAATATATTATACTAAAACAAGTAAACAAATATTTTGATTAATTATATACAATATATAAACTAAATATATATAGTTTTAAATTTAAATACAAAAAATATTTTTTCAAATATATATTATCTCGAGAAAAAATATATATATTTTTTATATTTAATATATATCTAGTTTATACTAATGTAATACTATAAAATTTTAAATTAGATTTAAAAAATAGCAAAATACAAATTATTTTATAAAATCGAAATATAGTTTCTATATATTCTGTTTAAGCTAAATTTATATTTTGTATAGATACAAATATATTGTTAATATAGTTATCTATTAATATACAAACAATATAGAGTATATTGCGTAAATTAAATTAATATTAAGTATATATTGAACTTATATAAGATAGTTGTTATAATCAAAAATTTGCAATTGTTTTCAATATATATTTTTATTGCAAAATAAGTTTATTTTATACTTATTATATATTTAATTTATCTTTTAACTTCTCTGTTCTTATACTATATATACAAATACTTATTTTGTTATTTAAGATTTTAACAATATATTAATTATATATAGATTTAATTAATATTAGATTTGTACTAATACAACTATTAGAATTATCAATTAACTATTGTTTGTTATTTTTTTTTAAATTTTTTTTTTTTAATTTAAAGAATATTTGCAAAAAATATATTTTTAACTTAGTTTTAAAATATATTAAGTTTATATTGATTTATTTTTAATACTATACTAGTACTTTAACAAAAAAGTTTGTTTTTATATATTTTATTGTACTAATTTGTATTTAGTATATATTTAGACTATATACAAATTAATATATTTATTACAAATATTAAATTTTTGAGTAGATTATTTATTTATACTCTAAATTTAATCTATACTAAATATATACTAGTATTAAAGAAATAAAATAAAAATAAAAAATTTGTAATAATAATATATCTAAGATTTCGAAAATTTCGAAAATTTTTAAAGATTTATATTCTATTTATATTTAGTATATATATAGCTAATTAAAAAAAACTGTTTATAATAGTAAAAAATCAAATATAATAGTCGATTCTAATAAAAAAGTCTAAAAATTATATATATTATATTTATATTTATAATATATTTAGAAAAAAATTATAATATTTTTTTTAATTTAAACAAAAACAAATTTTGTTTGCTAATTTACTATATTTAAGTTATACTAATTTTATACTCAACAAATATTTGCGTTTTAATTAATATTTTTGTAACAAAGATAAATAAAATATTGTTTGCAATTTTATATTATATCTATATTGTATCTATACTAAATTTATATATAGCTAATTCTTTTTTAAATAAATTTATTTCTATTAATAACAAAAATTAGTACAATTTTTTTTCTTTCTATATTAAAATTATATTAAATTTATACTCAACTAATACAGTTGCTGCAAAAACTATCGCTATATTTACAATTAAAAAAA
>JAABUL010001907.1_pt1 | contig 36977 bp, 54 predicted proteins | sample 5559151 | NCBI WGS metagenome assembly JAABUL01 (sample SAMN10711876, study PRJNA513368) | rock metagenome | isolation source: Antarctica rocks | place: Antarctica: Victoria Land, Pudding Butte sud | reverse complement strand
GTGCGGAGAGCTGCGGGCGCAGGCCAGCGCGTCAGGATGGAGATTATATATTGCATGCGCACCAGCAGGCGTTGGAGCCGTGGGGACGGGAGCCGTCGGGACCGGGGCGGTCGGGGTGGGCCCGGGGTTGGAGCCGCAGGGCAGGTTCAGCACCTGGCCGACCTGTCAGGCAATATGCATGGAACATGTTGCAGATGAGTTCTTCACGAGTATTTGCCGCGGCATGCTCGGCAAGGCTTCTGCAAGAGCCATCTCAGCACAGGTAGCAGCGAGACTGTAGATGTTTAGCACCTGGATGGCGTTTGGGTTTGTGACTGACGGATTGGCGGCTAGCAGCGCGTCCTGGGTGATGCCGTTGCTCTCGGCAATGCCAGAAATCGTGTCGCCCGACTGCAATCACACTGCGTCAGTCTAAATGGAACCTCGACTTCAAAGGCACGGATTCAGCTGCTGCATTGCTGCAAGTGCATCTTTTTAACAGGTGATAGAGGATTATGATCACAAACTCGCCTGCACGGTGTACTTGCCACATCCGCCGCTGGGCGAAGGCCCGGCATCGCACGGTGGAATTTTGATCTGCTGGCCCACACTGCGTCGGCATCGCTGATCAAGATCAGAAGCAATTCTTGCTTGCATGCTGCACGCTGCTGTGGTGATGGGGGACTGAGCGCCACTCCCTAGGGCCTTGTGCAATCTCTGGCCATTTCCCACTGCCCCAGAAGGCTTCGGCCAATTAGTCTCGACTTTCGGCAGGCATGCATGCTGGGAGCTCACGAAGTCTTGTGCCACCTGATCTGATCGGGGTTGCTTATGTCGTTGGCTGCTTGCAGTTCACTTGTAGTGACGCCGTAATTGTCCGCGATCACGCTCAGCGCATCGCCAGACTTCACTGTGTACACAGCCTTACACTGCAACATTGAACAATCACGATATCAGGTATAAGCCATGCGTTTGTCTAGCATAGTGGCGTCTCGGCGCTGAGGCTTCGCGGTAGCTTCCTGACCAGCGCCACGGCGGTGCACCTCCTGCTGCAGAAAGTAGCAGGATGTATACCGATACGGAATTGCTTTCAAACGCCTCTCTGAGACATAAAGGCCCCGCAGTCCTCTCCGTCGGCTTCAAAAACCCGAATGAGGCTGAACAATAAGGCTCACTGCCACAGACGACACCGCTCACTGCCATACACGACACCGTGCGAAGGCTATGCCAGTTGCAACATGTGTGTGCAACAACCTATGTATGCAAGCCTGCAGAATATTCGGAGAAAACGGTTCGGAGCCGGTGCCGCAGCCGGGTTGAGTCACGTACGGCTTGGGTATTTCAGACAACTCACCGCAGCGTCGGCCGAGAAGATGGCGGAGGCTGAGAAAAGCATCAGCAGCACTGCCGCGGCAGCACCGCGTCCGCGACCGGCGAACATGTTTCAGGCCTTTGGAGCCGGAGGTTTCGTGAATGTACGACCCTACAAGCAACTCAATCGGGAGGTGCAGTGAGGTCTGCAGCGTTACAACACGGAGGGCGAAGGGGCGTCTGCCGCGCAATTGCCCTAAGTAGATCGTCATCGACAGGCGGTGTTGGGGTGCGTCACGATACTGGGTCGTCCTTCGGTCAAGAGCAGTCGTCACGACAGCATTGCGCAGCGCTGCCCTGCTCATCTGACGGCTGCAGCAGGAGCAGACGTCCGCAGAATGCACAGCCGTTCCAAGCACAACGTGTGTGCAGCCCCACCTGATCTTGGCTGCACATGCAATCAGGACTGCATCAAGCTTGGAGACGTGCGCACCCTGTCGTGTTCGATGTGGCAAACGCGGACGAGACGCGCGCTGCTTGCTTGAGGCCAGCGTGCGAGAATGCGAAGTGCGGAAACCGAATCTAGTTGTGGTACTTTGCCGAGCCTCGTTATGATTCCAAGATTCTGGCTGCTGCATGTGCGGCCCCTAGATTCGACAAAGTGACTGATTTTTGGCACGAGTGGCTGCGGATCAATTGTACCGCGCATGTGACGACGAAGGCGCGCAATCATCGCCTGCTGTGGCAAAGGGCAGCTCCTAGCCGCGTTGCGAAGGATTCGGCAGGAGGGCGGCAGCCCTTGGCTTCGCCAGAGCGCACTGAAAACGCCAATCAGCGCTGCACGAGAATGCTGCTTGGTTCATGATCGCGTCGGCATGGAAGAACGAGATTTGACCTCGTGGTTGCGCTGACCCGCGCAAGGCATTGCAACAGGAAGGAGCTGGCCTGCTCCAGCTGCGCCACTCCTTCACACGCGCAGCCCAAACGTTCATACGCACTGCGGTTTACATCATACGTGGCGACTTCATGCAGCACCGCCATGACAGATGCACGGTGCAGAGCACCACCCTGCGCCGATGAACACGGCTCAAAAATCCAGCACATGAAAAACATAACCTGATGCGGCATGTCATGCGGCCCTCGCAGTGACGCCCAACACTGGGTAGGAAGTAGGTACACAGCTAGACTGATCCTTGAAAACAAAACGCATCGTATTGCAGCACTCCCTGTACTAGGTTGCCATGCTCTCCTTCGTCCGAAACAGGTAGACAGCAGTCCGTGCCACCGCCATGCGCTCGGACTGGGCTCCGCTGCTGGGATGACCAGCCAGGGGCGTGAAGCACAAGCGGCTGCTGATCCTCCTAGGCGCTGCTACTGGCACTGCCGCTAATCATAGGACGCTGAGGTGCCGGCCCCGCACTAGGCTCACGTTGAGATGCAGCGCTGACCCCCGCACTGCATGCGCGAGGCCGCCGCGCCACTGCCGAGGGCTGGCACATGCCGCCGGTCCGGCGGGCGCGGCGGCCACCTGGAGGGCCGCTTATCACAAAAAGCCGCCCCTGGTGCGCTTTGGCCGCGACGGCGTGCCGCTGGCGCTGCCGTTGGCGTGGCCGTTGAGCTGCACGTTGGCGACCGGCGTCGCGGCCGGCGGCCCAAACCCTAGCGGGTCAAGCCCGGAGGCCATCTCCAGGTCGTTGAACTGCTTGAAGCCGCGGCGGGGGTTGCGCGGGTCCAGCATAGCCAGGCTGAACTTGTCGCCGCGCGCCTGCGACACCGCATCACAGTTCGAGTTTTTGACCGGGCAGCGAGTTCATCCAGCGGCAATCCTAGACAACCCTCAACCCTGTTTGCACCTGCCACAGAAGCAAGCAGCCCCAGCCGCACGCAGCCCCAGCCCAGAGGCGGGAACACGACGGATGGCCTGTCGGCAGCTCGGGTTCAGATGCGTGCGTGTTTTCACGAAATAGACGGCGATTTATGCAGTTCGAGGTTGGCGGAACGCCGATCCCCCTTCTCAGATATTGAGCTGCTTAGCGAGGTTGCAAGCCAGAGGGTCAGCCCACGACCATGCACATGTAGGACGCAGCGGCCCTCGCGATGTGCTGGGCAGGCCAGATTGCTTCCACGCAAGAAGGTCATGGGGCAGGAAAACTCACCCGGGCGTGCCAGGCGGTGAGGCCCACGAAACCCGCGGCGGCCGCCACGATGACCACCACCACGATGCTGATCAGCGCGGCGCCCCAGGCGGGCAGCCCGCCACCGCTCCCGCCGCCGGAACCAGTGCTGCAGGACGAAATCTCAGCATGTCAACGCCATGAGATGAGATACAGAAGAGCAGTGTGAAGGCAGCTTGTGAGGCAAGTTGTGCAAATCTAAATGGCGCGCAGGCCCCAGAAAGAGGCGCCAGCGGCAGGCGCGGCGAATCGAGCGGCCGCAGTCGCGAAGCCTTGCTACCACGGCTGCAAACGGCTGCAAGGCGCACGCTGGGTGACTGACACCTTGCCCAGGGCGCACGGGAGTTCTCGTCCTCTCAGATGCACCAGTGCCGCCCGTTCCCAAACCACCCTCGAATATTCCGGGATCTGGGGCACCTGGTGCCGGAGGCGGACGCCTCGGCGGTGGCGATGTTCTCGCCGAGCCCCGCCAGCGCGCCGGCGGGCGGATGCTGTGGGCACAGGTGCGTCGCGTCCGCGAGGTACTTCAGCTGCGCCGGCGGGTCCGCGCCGGAGCACCGAACCGTCAGCTTGTTGTACTGCGCACATGAATGGATCTATTAAAGTGGAGCAGGCTTGGAAACTCGCTGTGTAGTTCAATGTTGTCGGTGTTGTACGCCAGGTATCTGAGCTGTGACTGCGCGTCCACAAGGTCCGACACTGACAACCTAACCCACAGGCCGAGGCACAGGTTGTGGCACATACACGACGGCATGTCAGTGGCGAACAGGAATGAGAAGTGTCCTGTCTCATTCTTGCAATTGGAGGCTGCAACTCGATGTCAAGCCACGTGGTTCAGAAGGCAGCGCACCCGCAGGTTGACATTCGGCTGCACAAAGTCGGGCACGCTGTTGGCGTACAGGAAGGAGGGGACGGCGCCGGACAGGGAGTTGGCGGCGACATCGAAGATCTGCGGCTGCGCCATGAGCGGCAGCGAGCCGGCGCCGTCCTTGTTGGCGGCAGTCGGCTCCTCCAGCAGCTGGATGCCCAACGCGTTGATTTGCGACTGTGTGGAGACGACAAATCGGTCAGCACGACGGAGGAAAGCCGGGATTTGGAGGCGCGCACGCGTGGTTTGTTTATCTGCGACTGCGTGCAGAAAGCGAGTCGGGTCAGACGTGGACAGGAATGTTGGAATTGTCCTGTGTGTGATTGATGAGGATATTGAAATGTTGGTATGTAATCGTGTTAGAGGAAGCTATGAGCAGCAGCCAGCCGACATCGCCCTTCTTGGCCGCGGTTGGCTGGCATCCAGTAGCTGGATGCCCTGCACGTCGATTTACGACTGTGTGCAGAGACCGAATCGATCAGCCACACTGTGAAACTGGGCCCTTGTGTGTGTAGCTGTGCCTGCAGCAGCAGCGAGCCGACGTCGTTCTTGCTGGGCGCCGCTGGCGCCCTCCGACAGAGAATGACGCCCAGTGCGCGGGTCCGCGAGCAGCAGGCCGGCAGCTGTTACCACACGCAGACAGATTGCCGCGCGCTTGGCTGCGGCGCACGCCAGCTGACGCAGCTGCGGCCGCGGCAGGCGGGAGCTGCTGCCCCCCCAGCGTGCTGGAATGTGGTGGGCGGATCACGCCCAGGAGGACAACATTCAGACAGAGGCTGTTTTGTTAACTGGGATGCACTGTTGTTCAACACCACAAACGATCAATGGCACAACAGGATTTCTGGCGCACCAGCTTGAAGATGCCAGCGTTGCCCCAGGAGTCCGCAATGGAGCCGGTCATGAGGTTGCGCGTGATGTTGAACACGCGCAGCTCGTTGAACATGCCCGGCACATTCGGCAGCGGCCCCCTGTGCGGCGGCAACATACGGTTGTGCCCCGGGAACAGGCATGTGCATGTGCATGTGGGGAACTCATGGTCCGTGAGCCTGGCTGCGCGCCGGTTGCGGGCTGCACACTGCTGCAATGGCGTGCTGATTCCTTACCCCACTCGTTCGCTGCAAGAGTCGCAAGCCGGACTCACTTGAAGCGGTTGTTGTCCATTTGCAGCAGCACCAGCTGCGGCAGCAGCGGGAAGACGGTCGGGAAGTTGCCCTGCAGTGAATGTCGGATGCGCAGACCGTCAGCCCTGTAGTGAAATGCACAGTGGGGTGCACAGACCAACGCCCAATTCGAGCTGGCGGCACGGCAATGATGGGCAGCCTGCTGGTGCAAAACCGGCACAGCTTGGCAGCCGTGGGCAAGACGGCGCTGGGCAGTCAGCGTCGCAAACTGAAAAAGGGCTGCAGCATAAGCTGGAGAAGAACAATATGCTGCTGCGGGCCCAGCTGCCGGCCAGCTGCCAGCCTCTGCGGTGACCCGGCAAATGCCTGAACGCCCGCGAAATGGCGTCAAGGCGCTGCCAGCGCATCAGCGCCACCGCGCACGCACCCCCACGATTCTAGGCTGGGCATGATGTCATCTCCTTCACCCCGAACAGTTTCTGGCTGAGCTTAATGTTTCGCAGCGGCGCAGAGTTTGTGCTGCGCAGAGGTGGCGCCTCCAACCGGCGCCGCGCCATTCTCAAGACCTATCTTGTCCGTTGCTCTCTCACAACCACATTCTGGCTGAGCTTTTTCCCGCGAAGTCACGCACCCCGAACAGGTTCTGGCTGAGCTTGATGTTGCGCAGCGGCGCAGAATTGATGCGCGCTGTGGTGGCGCCCTGCCACGATGCCGGCAGCCCGCTGAGCCGATTGTCCGACACGTCCAGCGATTCCAGCGCCTCATGCAGCGCCAGCGACTCCGGGATGGCGCCTGCGAACACAGCAGGGGAAGACACGCTGAGTTCTCGTTCAGTTTTGACCGTCAAACTGGTCAGCCAATGGTCCGGCACATCCAGCGGCTCCAGCGCCACGTGCAGCGCCAGCTACTCGGGGACCGCGCCTGCGGACGCGAGAGGATTCAGGGTTTTGAGACACGCTTCTCCGACACGCCCAGCAGCTCCAGCGCCTCATGCAGAGCCAGCGCCTCCAGCACTAGGCCTGCGGATACGAAATCAGGTTGGACGGTGTTGACTCTAGTGTGACGTTTTGACGTGTAGTCGTCCGGATGTTCGACGCATCCAGCGATTCCAGGCCTCGAGCTGCGCCGGTGACTCCATGACGGTGCCATCCCAGTGTGCCACCAACGCCACCATGATGATTGACTCTTTGGCGAAGACTCAGGGTCTCCTACTGACTCGTGACTGGGCTCCTGGGCTCGGCACAGCGCATCTAGTGGCCACTTGAGGTGTTCGCAATGAACGACTAAAAACTGCGCCGCTGGAGTAGTTGCACTATCAACTTCAAAACCAAGAAAACAACCCTGCATGAACCCACCAGTCAGGTTGTTGCTCATGAGGTAGGCATAGCGCAGGTAGCGGCTGGCGCCCAAGTCCGCGGGGATCGAGCCGCTGAGGTAGTTGTACCCCAGGTCCAAGATCTCCAGGTCCTTGCACAGCGTGAGAGTCTCGGGAATCGGGCCCAGCAGCCCCGCGGACAGCGCCGTGAACACGCGCAGCGGCGAGGTGTCCGTGAAGACGTCCGGGATGGTACCCGTCATACTGTTGAACTCTGCGCACATTTATTATGGCAAGTAGGTTTTGAGGGTGATACACGTATCCAGCACATGAGTTGTGGCAAGTAGGTTTTTGAGGGTGATACACGTATCCAACATGTATCCACGATGCATGCGGGCCCTGGCATGATGTCTGCGAGGAAGGCGAGGAGAGAGGGGCGTTGGGGTGTAGGGGCTGAGGGCGGGTTCGCAGGCCAGGCAGCTGGTCAAGTGCAAGCCCGAAGCGTGTGCATTGGATGCACCGGATCACGCAGCGGGTGGGAGCGGGTGCAGGGGCGAAAATGAAAGTACCTATGCGGAACTCCTGCAGCGAGCTGCCAACGTCGAACAGGCAGTCTGGCAGCGTTGCGCCCGGCATGCCTGCGGCACAGCAGTAACGCGTCGTTAGTTGCTGACCCATTTGTCAGTTGGCGACACCCCCAACGAAGCTGCCCACCTGCAGAGGCTGCATACCACCATCGACGACATGCCTGGGCGGTCGCGTGCCTGCAGATCGTTTTGCAGCCGCACAGGGTGCGTGTTGACGTGCTTTGCCAACAAACCCGCCGCGGGTTCTCCGGCCACGCCCGTGGGCTGCCGTCATGGTGCGCCTGCTCTTCTCTGATTTGGACGCTCCAATTTGGGCCCAGCAGAGGCAAGCAGCCGTCCACCAAGTTCCAGGTAGAGAAGCTGGAGAATTTTTAGCGTCTCACGATATAAAATTTTTAGGTAGATATAAAATATGTCTACAAGAAGCTGGAAGCTTAAGGAAGCTTCTGACCATGCTTGCCACCTGAAGCGTGTCAGGCTGATGCAGGGCTGGCGATTTGGTGCAAGTCATAAGCAAATTTTCCAGGATCGCCCAGTGATCGCTGCCATGGTGAGCTCTGCCAGCCGTGACGCCAGCAGGGGGGCTGCTAAATACAGCAGCTTTATTTCATGAAAAAAACGCTTGATTGACAGCATCTTTCAGATTTGATTTCAAATTGATCGCTGGTCCACGGCCAAAGCTTTGCTTAGGGCGTCTCTGCTGCTATTGGAAGGTAGCGGGCCCTGCTGCTTACCAATATCGCCGTGTAAAAGACCACCAGGCGCGATGTCGGCAGGCAGACCTCACTGTCGCTCGGAATTGCAGCCACCGCTTCTACAGCAGGGTTTCTTTCGAGGCTGAGGCTAGGCTGCCTACCTGCTTCCGCAGTGTTAGGCACCGGCAGGCGCGTCGCCAGCAGGCAGATGCCGCTGTCGCACTGGTCCGCGGCCGGAATTTCACTCAAAAGACTGACCTTCGCAGAAGGCTGGATGACTCACCGATCTCCACCATGTTGAGGACCGACAGGCGAGATGCCAGCAGGCAGATGCCACTGTTGCGCTGTTCAACAGCCTGAGCTTCAACAGAGATATCTTGATGAAAGGATGCCACACCCAATTTCTGCCACGTCAAAGACCGACAGGCGCGGCGTTAGCAGGCAGAGGCCGCTATCGCGCTAGTCCGCGGCAGGGTGTTGTAACAGATTTGCGTCTTTGCAGAAGGCTGAATGACTCACCGATCTCTGCCATGTTGAGGACCGACAGGCGCGACGCCAGCAGGCAGATGCCGCTGTCACGCTGGTCCACTGTCGGATCGAACAGCGGGGCGCGCAGCCCCGCGGCATCCGACAGGTCCAGCATCTGCAGGTACTGCAGCCTGTCCAGCGCATTGAACACGTTGGTGAGGTTGCCCTGCGCCGCAACACATATAGTAAGTCTGCTGCGTCATGTTTTCTGCGACACGAGTGCGGTTTCCATCTGCTGGAGCTGTCGGAACGCAGCGCATCGGAGCCGGATCGGCAAGTTGCCAGCACACACGAACAGGTGTTCACATGCATCGCATCCTCCCATCGTGTGGTGAGATACATTGGATCTGCGGGCACCGCAGGCGGCCCTCAAGCTGTTTCGTTTGCTGCAGCACTCGGTGCAAGCACGGCATGCGCTGAAACAGTTGTGCGTCAGCAAACAGATGTGCATCAGGGGCTCGGGATTCGTCATTCACGGCGCACACCGTGATGTCGAAGTTGTCCGACAGGTCCAGGGACTCTAGGTCCCTGAACTGCGCAAACTCGTCGACGGGGAACCGGCATGTGAGCCCGTAGCCACTGAAGTCCAGCTTGAACAGGCGGCCTGCACATGCCGGGAATGCAGCTTGTGGTCACCTATGATCTTCAACCACACCGGCGGAAGGTCTCTGCCGCGGCAGCCAACACCTGCCAGGCGCTGAGTGTGATGCCAACTACGGCGCCGCAACAGGGACCAGAGCGCCTAAACCCTACAACCTTGCGCTGGCACTTTGAGAAGGCCCCTCGCCAGCGACCTGGCAGCTGCATGAGCGGGTAGGGTTTAGGGTTCAGGGCGGGTAGGGTCTAGGGTTCAGGGCGGGTAGCATGCGTGGCCCGCAAGGAGGTTTTTATTATTTTTACTTTTTTTAACGCGGCGCCCACCTTGACCGTTGCAGGCGTTGCCGGCGATCTGGCAAAAGTCCAGATAGGGTTCCAGCACGTTGCCTCCATACAGGTCGTTGTTCTGCGCCCACCGCCCGCACTTCAGGTCCTGAATCGCGTTGTCCAGCCCCGAGCCTGCATGGCGAAACGAGGTAGAATGACTACAAAGCAGCGAAACTCACATTCGTTGTCCTGCCCCGAGCCTGCATGGCGAAACCAGGTCAATTGACGACAAAACAGCGAATCTCACTTTCGTCGTCTTGCCCCGCGCCTGCATGGCGAAACCAGGTCAATTGACTACAAAGGAACAGATGTCACTTTCGTTGTCCTGGCCCGAGCCTGCATGGTGAAACGAGGTAGGATGGCTGCACAAAAGCAACAGCAACCACATTGCTACTGTGACGGCACTTGTTACCCATGTCTCCGGCGGGGTGCCAGACTCAGACACGGGCTGCCACCTCGCACTGGCGCATTCCGCCGAAAAGCTGATGAACGCGTGCCCACGACAATGCAGCCCTGTCAGCAAGCGCGGCAACACCATGCGCGGCAACACCATTCGCAGCAATGCCATGCGCTGCCGCTGCAGCCGTGGTGGCCGCGGCAGGATTCCGAGCTCCTTCCAAATTATCTGTGCCTGCGAGACCGCATGCGCACCTGTGCCCACAGCCTGCACGTGGCAGGTGGGGAGGACCGGGAGATTCCAGCCCACCATTATCAACATCATAATCATTTAGGCAACCCACCGTTTCCGGTGTCGACGACGCGGCGGGTGGTCGCGTTGACGCCCGCCTTGCAGCACAGGTCCCAAATGGAGGACAGCGCCGCCTGCTCCTCCGCCACCAGGTGGAGGTTGCGGTAGTTGAACGCCACGTCAATTTGGAATCGCGTCTGCATGCCGAAATCGCCAACTAAGTCCGTTGGGGCTGTGCTGCGAGAGCTCCACCGCCATCAGGTGAAGTTTTGCGGTAGTTGAACACGCCGAGGGTGGACCGCGTCTGCGCGCGGCGGGAACACTGAGGTGCCCGACAAGTTGTCTCAGCCCCGATAAGGCACCTTCTCCCCCACCAGGTGGGCTTCACAGGTTCAGGTTGCAGTCCGTTTTTGCCATGTGGAAAACAAGTGCGAGCACGCAGGCTTGGAGTTCGCTAACATGGGATCCAGCCTTCAAGCCGTGTCCGCTGGCGCGGTTGTGCTGCTGTTTGACATACAACTTTCTTTGGATTCACCCCGTGCGTCGGGGCGTTGCTGACGACGGAGCAGTTGTAGGCGGGCACATAGCTGTTGTACGCATCGCTGCCCTTGGTCCGCGCCGCTGGCGGCCGGATGACCTCGTTCTCGCTGGATATGTATATCGTGTTTGGCAGCACCGCCTCCTCTGCGGTAGGGACAATGGCGTGCATCAAGTACAAGATACACATTGCACTTGGCTGAGTAAGCCACTCAGTAAGCTGCTGTACTGGGTTTGACGTGCTTCGACATGCTACTTGAGGCCCCCTCCGCCGCGGCAGGACGCATTGGCGCTTGTTCCCAGACCTGGCTAGCTTATTAGTTTGTTAAGTTGTTAACCAAAACTTGCTTACGACGGCAGCGCCGTTGCTTCCTGCCAGACCGCGCGCGCAGCCTGACACCCCATAAACCCTACACAGAAACCACAAACCCCACAGCCCTTTGGACAGCTCACCGGAGCTGAAGATGGCGTTGCCGGGCCGCGGGACGCTGTTGCCCGCCGTGGCGGAGAACCACGACGGGTTGCAGTACAGGTACAGCGCCATGTCCACGGCGCCTGAAGACTTGAGCGTCACCAGCACGTCCGGGATGGCCTTGGACGTGTAGTTGAACGTCACAAAGTCGTAGTACAGCGCCCGGCCCTGCGCGCGCAAAAGTGTGCACAATCTGATCTGAAAACCTACCACATGCGTGCAGACAGGGGAGATCAGGCGGCAGGGTTCAGTGCTGTGGTGATGTGCTCGCGCGCCGCCATTCTGGCCTGTGCTACCTGACAGCTCTGGGGCGGATGCCACCAGATCGCTTAAGATTGGGTGCCCCAATGGATAGTGGGGGCGCGCATTGGATTTCAAACAGTGTTTGCAAAACTGGCAGGTTGGCATCGAGGGTGTGTGCAAGTCGTGAAGCATGCGGGCAAGACAAGGACTCACTGCTGGCACAAAATTGTAGTCGCTGAACGAGTCGTTGATGTCCAGCGTGTTCTGCGCAGTGCCAGGGGCGACAACCGCCTGGAGAAGAAGCGCCACCATCGCAGCTGCCGCGGCCGCTGTCATCATGTGCCGCGGTGTTTGCCGCGTGCAGTTGCAATGCCGCTGACACAGCCTCTCTGGCGCTGCCATGCTGCGACGCAAGCCGGCGAGCGGGCCAGGATGAGGTCTGGCTGGGCGCCGCGTTGCAGCCAGACTTTCAGTCCTTTGAAAGGACTGGCCTCCGCACTTACGGCGCGCACGCCTGCCGTCAGTTACGGAGCTGGCTGGCTCAGCAGCGAGCCCGCGGCGGCAGCTGCGCCGCAGGCGCGGCCGGCTGCCAGCTTCTGGGCGCCTTGAGAACGCTGCTGTCACTCGTGGTGCGTAGCGCCCAAGCGCCGATGCTGTGAGGGGCGGCGAACCGAGCTGCGCAGCAGATGTACAGGAGGAGTTGAGGCCAACTGGTAGAGAGCACAATGAAATGGTCAGACTCAAGCCTCTAGAGAAAGGTCACGGCAGCTGGCCAGGACACCAGACGCCAAGCCCACGTGTACGTGATTCAGGCCCGACTGTGAGCGAGCAAATTCCGTGCCAATGATTCCTGAAACCACCATACTTCAGGACATCTGGTAAAAGTCAGCAGCACGCATTTGCAGCCTTCAGCGCCGAAAGTCTCAAGCAGGCTTGCACACTCAAGCACGACACCCTCCACACGCTGCAGCAAGGGCGATACGTAGCACGTAATGCTCCTTCCACTATGCAGCAGCCTAACGACAGCTTGTTGCATGTCGAAGCGACTGATGCAATTGTTGAGACTGCTTGTGGACCTTCAAGACGCTACATCCGAAGTAGCAAAAGGTGTCGGTGCAATTGTCGCAATGTGGCCACTGAGCCGCACCTGTTGAACTGCAATGGAAGATTTGATGAGGTAGCTCAATAGCACGGCTAGCGTCACTCGCGCAGTTGTTGGCGGGTCAGCAGGGAGCAGGTGCAGATAGGCTGCAGTAGCACGCTTGTAATCACGCCAGAAGTGTTGCGCCCAGGTTGCAGAGCAGCTGCTGGCGCCTGTGCAGATAGATGCTGCAGCTGAACGGTCGTACGCTCCGTGTGTGTACACTCGCTGCGGCGGCAAGCGCACCAGCGCATGAAGTACTGCTGTTCACGTGCGAATTGGCAAACTTCGCAGGGTTTAGCCAGCTGGCAAGGAGCCGCCGAACTTTTGGCCTCCCGGCAAAGGGTGCTGAGCAAACAGTTTTGGGGGGGTGGCTGCGATCTGCTTTTGCCTCTGATGCAGCAGAGCACGCACTGTGCGCACAAATCGTCGTCGTTCATGCTATGTACTCGAACGTTGAAACTCCAGCTCGTCTCACTGGCAAGTGCGCTCAGGACGGTTTCGAAACCAAGTTTCGACATCAACGTGCTGAGCTCAGGCAGCGACCGCAGCTCGTCAACTATGCGCGGCAGCGACAGGGACAGCATCATATCTGACTGGCGATCTCTGATGAACATGGACGTGGAAGAGCTGGAGAAATGGCTGAAGACGCGAGAATCGAACAGCTGCGGGCAGAAGGAGGACGATGGCGAAGCCAAGGGCCACAAGTCCGGCCGGTACGGTGTCGCGCAGGATCGCATGATCATGATCAAAACCATCAACAGGACATTCAAAACGTTCCGTACTGACAGACGGAACCTTGCGTTTGCCCATGGCGTGACGTCGATCGTCTGTCTCACAGCTTCGGAACAGCTACAGCCGCAGTGCAGCTGCTGCCTTGGCAAGTCGGAGAGTTGTCCAGTACCCAGCCATCTCATACAGCACTACTGCGCTTCAGCCCCACGCGGTGTCGCATTGGGTTGACTGACAGACAATTCAGCCTGCTTGCCGCAGCCACACGGCGACGATGCATGATCATTAGTACCGTCGTGGGCAGTGAGACGCTCAGCACGATGGCGCCTTATAGACAGACAGATTGATACCGTAATCCCATGTCAGCATGTTCACGTCGTGCCGACAGATGGTGCATACGGCTTTGGCACGCGATCTTGCGTCTTTGCAGGTGGCACGACCAGCGGGCACTCACTGTCGAGCTTGGGCGTGCAGGCATATCGTGGAGCTGCTGCAGAAGGATGACGCCGACTTTACAGACGAAGACGTCGATCAGATGAAGCGGGTATGCTCCATGGCCGGCATGCAGAAACTGGACGCTGTTTCACTGCCCAGCATGCATGCTCACAAAGCTTTGCAAAAAATACATTTGCAAAAGACCTTGCACCAAATTCGTAGGGAGTGCATTGAGTCACAGACATTGATTCACAGAATTAAGCGGTGCTGCTGTAGGTGCGATCGTACTGCAGCCGCCATCTGAAACAAGGTTCCAGCGGGGATGCAGAGGACAGCAAGTGGCGCCACAGCCTCATGAACTGGTAAGATGCAACTGCAGTGCACTTGACTTATTCGTGGGATGGAACGAACATGATTGCATAAAATTTCCTCGAGTCATGTCTGCCGTGCACAAGATGTGCATGCGTGTGAGGATGGGGTGCATTCAAAAGTGGCATTGATGCGGTGAAGTGACGTGCGTGCCCCGATCTGCAGGGGCCACGACCCACTGAAGGAGCAGCGCAGTCGACAAAGGATGGGAAGTCAGGGAAGCAGCAGCCATTGCTTGTTGCACTACAAGGCTGTCCTGCATTTCTGTGTGTCAGTGGATCCGTCTTGGCTTTGCAATGGCCAGTGCTTTCAGATAATTTCAAAATACCTTCTGCGTCTGCTGTGCACCCTGACACCACCACACACACCTGACGCAAATACGTTTATCGAAGCCGCAACTGCCGAGACACAGCACATCTGGCTGCTTCGGCTGCTCGCTCCTCAATTTCTCTTCGCCTGCAGGCCGCTATGGCGTTACCGTCTGGCATGTGTGCAGCTTATTTACTGGGCAGCCTTGGGCTGCTTCAGCTCCTGCATGGCTTGCTGTATTTTCGCGATCTGCACGTCGTGCAAACCAGACCTCGTCAGGATCCGCATCGTCAGCCAGTTCAGGCGAAGGAAATGAGAAAACCATCAAAGATAGGCGCTCCGGCAGCTCAAGAGCAAGAAACAATTGTGTTCCGATGCATGTTCATGCATCGTTTGCTTTGCAGAACACACGGCAGCGCGGTGCTGCAAATTGTTATCAGTTTCAATCGTTCCCTGTGCTGCTATCAGTGCCGCCGCTGCTGCTGCCGCCAGAGCAGTCGATTGCCACTGCCGCTGCGTCGCGACGTCGAATACACGCCAGCTGAACCTGTCTGGCTGTGGACAGCCTTTGCTGAAAACTTTTCGACACTCCAGGAGCCCACCTGCTGCTGCTTGCGGCCCTGCTTCTCCGCCAGCGAGGTGGTCTGCGACTCCAACCGCTCCAGCTCCCGCCGGATGAACTCCAGCCGCTTGGCCACATTAGAGCGCGCCTGCAATGAGGGATTTCATCAGGTGCCTATGTGGGACGTGTGAAGGGGCAGGGAGAAGCCTTTAATTTGCTGATGTCCTATGAAGAAGACCAGCTAGCTCTTTGGCCTCATCATGGATACCTGCTGTGGTGCAGTGCCGGCCTGGGCTGGCGCGGGCGCCTTGCGGGGAGCTGAATACGGGCAGGAAACTGTGAGAAAGAAGCACCGCCGGTCCCGTGGCCTTCTTCCACATCGGCAAAGGCGGCACCCCACGACACACCTCGATGGGGTCCTGGCGGATGAGGACGGGGCCGATCAGCTTGAACACGCCGCTCACGTCCTCCAGCCGGTCGAGCTCCTGCAGCCACAAATGTGTCGTCGGGGTTGAGCGGCCTGGCAGCGCTTTGTGTTATGTCACCGGGGTCGACCGCAGTTGGCATGCCCAAATTTCCCAAGCGGCATGCCAGCATGGGTGACGTGAGGTGCATCAGGGAAGGCCACGGTACCCACCTGGAGCACCATGTCGTTCTCCTGCAGCTGCTGCGTAAACTTGCGGCGTGCCTCCCCATTTTTATTAAGGTCTGCAGCAGCAGACGTGATCGCGGCAGGTCATTGCTTTGAACACCGCAGGAATTACGGGCTGTGTGACATCACAACGAATGGCTCGGCGCAGTGTATCGCCGCGCCAGCGCTGAAGCCGCCGCCGGCGCACCTTTCTGCAGCTGGTTGTAGATCTCTGCCTCCGTCTTCAGGCTGATGTCCAGCTTCTTCAGCTGCTCCTCCATGCTTGCCGGATGCGCTCTACTGCATGCTCAGCTGCGGTGCGCCTAGCTCAATGACCCACAGCACGCAGCCGCTGTGTGGTGCCAACCGGAGCTGGAGCCAAAACGCAGGGTAATGCAAGACGGAGGAAGCCTTGACGAATCCGGTGCACGTCGTAGGGAGAAAGCAGCCTAGCAGCTCTGCGCAGCAGCAGCAAGAGGTGCGTGCGGAGGATTGGCACCGGAATGCGAAAGGCAATTCGGCAGATGGATCCAGGCACACCGCTCTGAGACGGAGTTTCAGAACGCTGCAAACACACAAATGGCTTGTGGCGCTCAAAACCGGATTTGATCGCCTCTGCCCGCGCAACTGAAACATCTTCACAAAACCCGTGCCATCTGCCATTTGCAAGCGACACGCGAGACCAACGTCCATTCTGCGTCCGCACTGCAGTTGAATCATCCAATCACGCGGTTTCAAGACACCAGCTTGCTTTTGTGCCACAAGAGTACGCCGTGCTGGCATATGCACCTAAATTAGATTCTGCTGTATCAAGCCGCCTATGCCACGGCACCACCTGCCGTCCCTGAAAAGCATTGCGCACCGTAAACTGCGCATTCCGTCCCACGGCAGCCGCAGCGATTCGCGAACCGCCACCTTATTTCCGCTCCATATCCCACGCCCCGCCTACTGCCTGCTGCCGTCAAAATCCGCGCAGCCAGACCAGCCCGAACCGGCCGGACAAGCCGCTGCAGCTGCAGGGGTCGCCGCCGCTGCCAGTGGGCCTCCTGGCATCTCGGGCCTTGGAAAGGAGGCACGTCCACTGGTGCCGGCAGGGCAGCCGCAGGTGCCGGCCCAACAGCAGCAGCAGCGCCTGCAGCAGGCGCCCCGCCGCTGCGGCCGCAAGCGCAGCATGGCGCTGTTCTCCTACCTGCAGATGGCTGTCACGCAGCCGATGGACCTACTCATGCGGGGGCGCATCCGGGAACAGTACTACAGGAGCGAACAGCTGAAGAACACACGCACCGGCGCCAACGCTGGAGCATCAGGTTAGTCTGCCGAAACGTGTGTCTTCCCTGCCTTCCTGGACTTGGGGCTCATGCGCTTCAGCAGCGTGTGCAGCCATGTGGGGGAGCTGTCTGCCTGTCTGTCTGTCGGGGAAGGCGGGGCAGGAATTGTCGCTTTCAGTCAGCAACCCATCAGAACATGAGCAACGCTACCACAGCATCTTTCCGTGTTCTCATGCAGGCGACGGGGGCGAGGTGGAGCCAGTGGGCGACACAAGGCAGCAACATTCGCTTTGATCTGTAGCCAAACTCTAGCAACGCCTTTCCGATCTGGCCTTTCGTCACTTCCCCTGTTGCAGGTGACAGGGGCGAAGTGCGGGTGGGGCCGGTGGGGGAGGCGGGCCAAAACCCTGTTGCCTTAGTCAGCAACACATCGAGGACTCATCTGTCAAGCCTACATGCTGACAAGCAGGTGACGGGGGCGAGGTGTTGGTGGAGCCAATCGGAGAGGTGGGCGAGGACCCCGCCGCAAAGCGCCACCTCATCATCCTGGTAAACGGCCTCTTTGGCAGCGCCGACAACTGGGACGTGGTGGTGGAGTGTCTCCAGGTGCCTGCTGGTCATCGTGTCAACTGTCGGTCCATCAGTTCAGAAGGATTAGATGATAGCGTCAGAAGGACTACGCAAAGGCGTGCGCTCTGCATGCCGCAGCTGGTCGGTCACAGGCTCGCTGCCAGGCTCGACGCCTTGGCCGTTGCCACAAGGTTCTGACGTCGACGAGCTCAGCGTGGTGCGTGTGTGGCTAGGCTGCAGGTCAGAGCACCTTTCAAAGCAGCATTCAATGCGCCCCAGGGGGCGTTGAGGAAGCCCACCCCGTTTTTGGGGAGAGTGTGGCAACGTCAGTGATGCGCTCCATGGGCGTCAAGCACGGCTGGGGCGGTAGGCGCGGCAGGAGACCTGGTGCGACATACTGGCGCCAGGAAGCATGACAGCACCCTCCAAACACTGTATGTCCTGTTTACGGCAGCTTGAACGGGAACAATAGGAACAGGAACAATAGGAACAAGGATTGATCGTGCAGGCGCGGCTGGGGCAGGAGGCGAAGCGAGAGACGCTCGTGGCGGCGTCCAAGGCCAGCAGCCGGCGGCAGACGTACCAAGGCATAGACAAGTGCGCGCTCTGCAGCCAGAGTTTCTCGAACTGTGCACCAGATATAGTGGCGCCCTCCACTGGCGTGATGACGGGCATGACGTCTTACGCATGACAGCACACAAGCCGGCATGTGCCCAATGTATGTAGCCGGCATTTGCCCAAAGATTGGCCATTGGCCAATCTTTGGCGCCTGCGCTGCACGCTCTGCTAAAAGCGTGACGCTCACAACTTCCCACTTGATTTATTTACTTCTAAATTCTCAAATCTCAAGAGTTTCAATTGCTGCGCCGGCAACGCAGCAATACCAAGAGCTGTTTTGCCTGCCCTGAATCTCTAAGGTTCATACTTGCTATCGCAGGTGCGGGGAGCGGCTGGTGGCGGAAGTCGATGAGCTGAAAAAGGCGCACCCGAACCTGCGGCGCATCTCCTTCATCGGGCACTCCATGGGCGGCCTGATTTGCCGCCATGCTGCGGGCCTCATGTTCGACGCCGACGCTGGCACCATGGCGGGCCTCGCCCCGGGGCACTTTATCACCATGGCGACGCCGCACCTGGGCTGCGAGACTGGGCCCAGCCCCGCGCAGGTGGATCCGTACCGGCCGATCCTCCCGTCTGTTGGCGTCTAACCCTTTCGACATGGGAGCGGCGAGCGCAGGCCGCGCACCGTGAATGCGTCGAGCTGCGCAAGGAGTGGTCTCAGAGGTGTCGCTGCCCTGGCCAGAGTTCGGAATCGTTCCTCACAGCTGACTGGCACGTGTGTGCACCTGCTTGCCAGGTGCCTTTCATCAACTGGTTCGGGGGGCTGCCGCGGGTTCAGGGCGCAGTGGCTGCCGCCGCGCCGTCCGTCACGCCTTGGCTCTTTGGCCAAGCGGGCCGCCAGTTTTTCCTGATCGACGAGCGAGATGACATCGAAGCCGAGCCCCTCATAGTGAGCTGAACCGTGTGAACCAATTCATGTTCTGAGCCCTGGCCCGCCTTCGCGACCTCGTTCTCCTCTTCTGCCCTGCGCCCCTGAGTCAGCAGCCGCTCGGGAGTTTCTCCCAGTCATCACGATCGCGTCGACCTCAGGTTGGCCTCAATCTTCGATTTCGGCACGAACTGCGCCGACGACAGTCTTCACACAACAGGTGCGGCTGTCGAGGGACGTGGATGGCGAGGGGCGCTTTGTCAGCGCGCTGGCGGCATTCCGAAGCCGCACCGCCTACGCCAACTCCGGCGGCGACCACCTGGTGTGTCTTCGGCGAACGTTCGAGTGAAAGAGGCAATCGAAGAGGAAAAGCAAGTGTGCATGAACATGAAGGCGTCGTGAGACCTGTGCCAGCCTTCGAAGCCGCTCTGCCGGTGAAACAGCCGGTGGGAACCACCTAGTGCGTCGCAGATGCGGGGTTTAGGGATTGTTCAACAGCTGGGTGTGGTGTCCTGGACGCTTTGCCAGGGAGTTGTCGGGCGGCAGCCGACAGCGTCCGGCTCACTTTGCTGTGCACGCAAGCTGCCAAGTCTGCACGGCTGTTCGTGCAGCTTCTATGAACTCGCCTCCTCACACGGGCAGATGACGAACAAACAGACAGCAGAGCAAAACAGCACTCTGAATGGTAAAACCTACCGCCTTCCCTGTCGGCCGCCGTAGGTGGGCTGGGCCAACGCGTCGCTGCGGCGCGTAGAGCAGCTGCCTGTGATTTCGCCACAGGGGGGCCTGGGCGTCGTGCGGGAGGACTCGCTGACGGCGGGCATGGCGCCGGCCGTGCGGCGGGCGCTCCACCCCGTAGTGCTGGATTCGCTGCGGGAAAGGACGCCGTCTGATGTCGTCGCCGCCGGCGCCGGCATGCCCGCAGCCTCCGGCGCGGCGGCGGCCGTGGCGAGCGCACCTTCAGCAGCGGCGTCCGCGGCGGCGGCGGCGGCGGCAAAAGCAGCTACCGGCGCCCCGGCCATCGAGCTGCAGGTCAGCGCCTCTGGGCCGATTGGTGGCGGCGGTGGCGCGCACGGCGAGGTCGGCGTTGCCGTGAGCAGCGCTCTGGCTGAATCGGCGTCCTCGGTGGACTCAAATGGCGACGCCTCGCCGCGGTTGCTGGGCAGGAGGCGGTCGGGCTGCTTCGGCGGCAGTTCCCGCGCCCTGCGCCGCAGCGGCAGCAACAACGGGACGCAGCGGCCAGCCTCGACGGCCGCCAGCGGCGCCGGCGGCGCCGGCATCGAGTCCGTGGAGCTTTGTCCGCCGGTGAGTGCTGTGTTCTAGCCGCCTGATCGTACGAGCAGAAGTACTGGCGAGTTGCAAGGCCGACAGGACCTCATTATTGCCTGTCACCTGCCAGCGGGGCTTGCTGCCAAAGCTTGGTATTCACAGGACGACGTTGACTTAAAAAGGCGGCGGCCATGAAAAGAGTCACAGACATCAAGACTGCATGTTGGTATTGATCAGGCCAAAGATCGTCAGAATCTCCAACCTCGTTGTCAGGTAGCGGGCATGCCGGCGGGCTGGCGGCGCATCTACATCTCCCTCCATTCCATCATATCCAATTCGATTGCGTTTGGTTAGCTCAATCCAATCTGATGCTCAGGTGGCGGGCATGCTGGAGAGGCTGGCGGCGCTGCCATGGCGCCGCATTGACGTCAGCTTCACCGGCGCCAAGATGCCATACACAGTGAGTCTGGAACACTAATTCTGTTGATTTTCCTTTAAAAAACGACGAACTTAAAATATTGATACGGTTACATATTGGAAAACGGTTTTCAATTTCCGCAAATAACAAAAACCACAGGGTTTCAGTTTTATGGCATCCTTGACAGGGCGCTCGCCGGTCATCACAGCCCCTGCCCCAGGACCCCCACGGCGACAGCGCATGCCCTGCCTGCCCGCTGTTTGATCGACATGGCCACTGCAGGCTTCGCTGTGTCTCCCCTCAGCGAGTCTCCTCTGCCGCACCGGCGCGCAGGCGCACAACCTGATCCAGGTGACGCGGCGGTGGATCAATTACGAGGGCGTTCCTGTGGCGCAACACCTGGCGGAGCACGTGGCCGCATTGGACGCCCTGGATCGCACATCCGAGGGGCATCGAGATATGTAGAGGTCAAGGAACACATTGCATAACCCACGCAGTTTCAGCCGTTCTGAACTGTCATTTTGAGCGCGTCTGAGCCCGCCTGTGACACGCGGGCGGCCGGGCGCCAGACCGGTCACGAGCTCGCTGCGGCGGCAGACGTTGTAGGCAGTTGACGCCGCCGGGCCGGCGGCAGTAGCACCTTACTTCGTTAGTCCTTGGTTAAGGCTTCAAAGATATTTGTGATGAGACTTGATGTGGTCTTGAGCGCAGCACGTTGCTTGATATCTCGTAGGCTGCTCCAACCTGATGCTGACAGCGATTAAAGGGATTGCTGGATGTTTTAGGTGGGCAGACCAGAGTGGTAGAATAGGGTTTGATTGGGGTAGGTGTTTAAATAGGTGGCAGATCGACCGATATCACCGAAACCGATGAAGCCTCGTTTGACCATCTCTCGCTCATCTACGGCATTGTCAGACAGCTCACCACTCGTCTCTGCGCAACAAGAACAATGACGGTCCTCCACACAATCGTTGTCCCCGCACACCGGACACACATGGACACGCGAAACTATACCCTGCCGCTGCATGAACAGCGCCGCCAACGGTGTCCAAAGGGTAATCCAGACGCACGCAGTGCCGTCTCTTCAGAAACTGTCCGAAGATCCTAGTGCTGCTGCTATAGGAGTGACTTGACGGCACGCCACCGCCCTTCGCACTCCTCAGCCGTCAGCCGCTGGTCCCGCCCCCGCTAGCCTATCAAGGCAACGCCCCCGCTGCGCCTCGCTCTCAGAATTGTCGCCGTCCGCTATGCGCATGCACAGTGGGCCGCGTGCACGCGTTCTAGTAACATACTCATCGCCAGCAGGCTTGACAGCCACTGGGGTGTTTGCTGTTTGCTCAGCACACCAAATCGTCATGACAGACTTTCACTCAATCTTCTTTGGCGACACCTTCCCCGCGCTCCGGCCGTACGTGTTGACGTAGAAGTTGAAGAAGAGCGCAAAGAATACGGCGCACTGCAGTTGCGAGGAGACAGGCAGCATGAGAGAGCGGATGGCTTAGAGCCAGTCACGACTTAGTCAGGCATTGGCTTGGGGCTTGAAGTGTAAATATGATCAGCAAGCAACTGCTCAGAACGTCAAGGAAGATAGTTACAGCACCCAAACCGCAGTTCGCACCTGCACCAGCAGCATCCACGGCGACAGGCGCGGCCGGTAGCAGTCCGTGATGAACAGCATCCACACGCTCTACAGATGCAAACGCTCAACTTGACTGGATGGAGGCTCATTCTCGGGGAACGATCAGGCGGGAGACACAGCCGCTGAGTTTTGAGGATGCTGTAGAATTCTGGTGAGAAAGCGAGGCCATGGGGTGCCAGCACAGCCACACATCAAGCAGCGCAGTCTGGAGCTCGCACCTGGGACATGAAGGCCACGAATTGCACCATCTGCGACGTCGTGATGATCTTCTTGATGGCGTTGCTGCGGAAGCCTAAGCTGGAGGCGAAATAGTAGCCGTACCTGCAGCCGTTTACAGAAAACCTCTGTCCTCGTCTGAGAAGCGTGTTCATAAAGGTGAGCACGCCGCAAATATTCGAGCATCGGAAGGCGCAGCATTTGGACAGATGCAGCAGCCCCTCTGGCATCACACCGCCAGCTCGCAGAGTGCCATGCAGGATAGTGCATTGACACCGCGAGGCATTGCTGTCACTCGAGGAAGGACACCCACATGAGGACGTGTATAGCTGTCACTCGAGGAAGGACACCCACATGAGGACGTGTATAGCTGAATTGAGGGCGCAGCAGAACCACGCCTCGCCGCCCGGCCCAAATCGAATGACAGAGTACCACACACTACAGCAAAACCGTAAAGATTGTTTCAACGATGATGAAGCTGACACGCAGCTCTGAACACAGAGAGATAACACAATACAATGACAAAAGCGATCAGACAACACGAGAACACAGAAGGACTGAACGACGTGCGGAAAGAGGGTCGACATGTGATGGTACACTGCATTGGCATCGGCAGTGCCCCCGTCAGTCGCAGAAGCCATATCACAGCACGCAGATGGAGCTGGCAATGCAAAGCTTTCAGAGGCTCTCGGGGCAAAATCACCGTGAAGGAAGCTGATCTGGCGCGTGTTTTTCTTCAGTATCATGATCGCGGTGTCCACAAACTCGTACGCCTGGGCGACGACAACATCATGCACATCAGAGCGAGATCTCGTCACAAAACAATGCTGCAGTCTGTTTACATGCATCCTGATATACGTGCATTGGCATCTACATGCGATCCGAGCGCATAGTTTCTGCAACGGCTCAGATGAACGATCACCTTCGACACGTAGTGGATCCACAGCACGTTGGCCAGCGCACGGCCGCTGTCGGAGAAGCCAGCGGCGGGAGTCCGGTCGTTGGCGTTGCACCAAAGCTGGAATTTGTGGCCCCACCCGAAATTGCGGTAGGACTGCGCATCACGGGCAGAGACTTCTACCTCCGCAGTCTTGGCCGATGCCCTGCCACACTCCCAAGGGGTCGGCGTCGCAGCACTGCCGGGCGACGCATGACCCAGGGAGCGGCATGGTCAAAAGCCTTCATTCGTCAGACATCCCCACCACTCGCCTGCCGGATGCACTCCACACACATGTAGAGGCTGAGGGAGAAGAGTAGCGCATTGTGCATCACGCTGAAGCGCCGCAGCTTGAAGGGTTCCCGATGCCGCATGACACGGTTACCAATCGGGATGGCGACGACATCTGCAAAGATTGCCGGACGATTGTGAGATTGACTGTTCTTTGGGCAGTGATGCGTGTGCCTTCATATGCTGGCCAGGCACGCTGAAATGGCGCTGGCAAGAGCTCACATGCGGCGCTGATTGCTGCCGACACCCGCCAGTCCATGAGTGGCCACCCAATAGTGCGCTGATCTGCAGGAAAGATTGACCGTGTTGAAGCATACTCGATTCTTGACGGTCGGCAGTCCGTCAAGACAAATTGCCTGCATAGAACATGCATGGTGCGGTATGCATGCAAGGATTATGCCACCTGTTGGGTATGCTGCCGATTCCTGTATGTGCATCAGGCGGGATGCTTGAGTGTGTGTATGCGTCTCGAACCGCATGTGCTTACCTGTGCCATTTGGGCCCACCAGATAGTTCGCCACCGCGGCTGCAGCCATGATGCCCAACAGCCCAATCTGTCAAGCGCAACCGCAAAGCCAGGCACCACCCTCTCTCAAGTGTAGACTCTCTCAAACATGCACATGCAAATTTGTTTTGGTGAAATGAGCCTTGCCCGAGCCTACAGCAGCTTCGGATTATGCAATCTGGCCACTTCAGCTCCAGATCGCACTCCAGCGCTCAGCATTTGGAGGTTGCATTTGGAGATAACACCTGCAACATGCCTTCCGCAATGGTGCAAGAGGTGCTGTCCACTCGACAGCTGGCGGGGAGCAGGCTGCGAGGCCCGCAGCAAGCATTCAGGTACATCGGTGTCACAAAGCCAGGAGCCTTGACGGGTTATTACGCACGTGAATGACGCATCACTTGTGCCGCTATGGACGACGGAGCAGCACATTCCTATGTGGCGCGCTGCCGCACACTCATGCATGCTGTGCTGTTGCCACCGGTAATGCTGGTGTGCGCCGGCTGACGCGGCTGTGTCCACCATGCAGGTCCACCAGGCAGCCGCCGCGAGTCACCTTAGCCGCAGCGCTGGATCATATCGCGGCACCAGCGGCTCAGCCTTCGCAGTGCAGTCGCCGCACGCTGCTCGCAGGCGCAGCGGCCACTGCGACCGTGCTCGGCGGCGCGAACCAGCCAGCAACTGCTGCGGCGGCGACGGCGGCGCAGACAGCCGCAGGCCCAGCAGCTGGCGCGTCCGCGCTTCAGAGCAGCGCAGCAGCGGCACCTGCGTGGGAGCCGGCGTTTTCGGCAAATTCTGCGGCCGCGGCGCGCCCGCTGTGGGAGCTCGCTGACGCGTCCGGCAACATCAAGCAGGCGCCGCAGGAGACCAGCGAGCTTCTGCCGTCGTCCGAGATAGAAAAGTTCACCTCCTTCCAGACGCGGGTGAGCGTGGCCAGTCTGCCGCACCACATGTTGGCTGCATGCATGGCGAGGATGACGGGACAGGTTGAGGCTGCACAGCGTGAACACCCTGTAGCAGCCTGCGCACATCAGCTGACGGCTGGTCGTGACCGCACAGGCGCTGGAGCTCAATCAGCGCATACAGCAGCAGAATGCGGTGCCAATCGGCTTCCCCGCTTTTGTCCGCGAGGGCTTCAATGTGAAGGTGCCATGTGCTTGTCACCGCTCCACTGTCAGCCTCTGCCCCTTGTTTGCCACAAACACCGATTTGGCAATGTACAAGTGTCTGGCGGTGTAGCGGCTGTGCCACCTCCCAACGAAGTGATGTGCGCCCGCAATTTGCAGCCTAGCCCGGTGTCCCATGTTTCGCACGTAGGTCATAGCAAACGGTTTCTCTGAGACGCCAGAGGGCCTCATCTACAAAGAATTCTCAGAGGGCACTGGCGACACACCCACCGACGGCCAGGAGGTGCTGCCCCGCTCTCGACACCATGCCCTGGCTGCTCCATGTTCAGGCTGCTTGACGCCCTTCACCCACATGCCAATGTCAATGATTTTTATTGGCATATCCATGTTTTGGCATTTTTTGGCATATCCAGCTTGTCCCCGTATCAGGCAGCATTCGATCAATCAAATTGGCTGCACTACGACCCAGCGGCCATAACTGCGAATGCCGCAGGTGGTGTTTGACTACACAGCGTACAACGAGCAGGGGCGGCGCATCGACAGCACCTACGGCAAGGGGCAGCCAGCGCGCACCCGCGTCGGCATCCAGGGCCTCATTCCTGGTGCGGCTTCCAAGTCCAGTTGCATAAACCCTGCATTTACCTGTGCATGGTGTTTGCCAGATCTGCACCGCTGGTGCTGGGCAGTGTGTGGCTATTGAAACGGGCACACAGGTCAGCACATTGCTTCCACGAGGTCTGCGGCTCGGCGCAGCTTCTCGGTGACTATGAGTGGTGGCGGCGCAGGCTTCGAGCTGGGCGTGAAGAGCATGCGAGTGGGTGGCAAGCGGCGCATCGTGGTGCCGCCGCAGCTGGGGCCGCCCACCGGGCCGTCCACCTTTTTCTCCGCCAAGCAGTGCGAGGTGCGCGCGCCCAATGCATATTTCAGGTCTCTGCACAAGTGTGTGATCTCAAGGGGTTTCAGGCTGCCCAGTTGATAGCCTCTCGTCATGCAGTGCAGCAGCCGATATCCCCATCCGAAGGCTATGTTGCTGCCGCGCGTGGCGTGACACCAGGAATCGTGATCCCGCCGCAGGTTTTTGACGTGGAGCTGCGGGCGGTGCGCAGCTGCCGGCGGCGGCAGGTTGCCATGTTCTCGGACGTCGTCTGCGAATGAGCTGCGTTTGCCGGGCATCACGCCCTAAACCCTAAACCCGCTGCATGCGGCTGCGGACATGGCTGCGCCCGGCTGAGGCGTCTGCAATGGGGCAACCGCCGCTGCCGGCGCATGGTATGGACGTAACACTTCACACCTCGTCTCCTCTGGAGGCAGGTGCAACAGCAACAGCAACACCACCAGGCAGCTGGCTGCGTTGACGGGCGACGCTTTACACGAGACACATTTGACATTGCCGTGAGATATTTACGAGGTGGAATCAAGTATCCGTACCGAAATACGTCTACAGTCGTAATGGCGCACCAGCCTGGCTTCCGTCCAAGTCTGGCAGCAATCTTCATCGGACAGTGTGCTGGCCATACCAGAGCGACACGACCGAGATCGCAACCAATCGCTGTGCATGGCGAGCAAAGTTTAGAGCGCGACCTCTAGGGAATCAGCGCTTCAGATGCAGGCGTGCTTGCCGGTGCGGTATCGCTAGCAGACACTCACCAAATACATCAGGTAGGCATATTATGGCGATGATTCGCCGTTCGCACTGCTGCTGCGTTGCAGCCTGATTGCAGGGCAGACGCTTACGTTTGATGAGCCACTGCACAAAAGGCTCCACGCTGAGCCTGGCGATTGCTATGAGTGCACTCGAAGCTTTCAGAATGAATGAGTAGTGAGTGCAGCATCAGGTGACGGATTAGCTGCCGTGTCACTGCTCTGCTGCTCAGTGACGTTTCACGGTACAGGCTGCCATCCACTGTCGGTTTTACTTGCTAAAGCGCCGCAGGGCGAAGCGACATGTCCATATCAGCACATTCATAGCCACTTAATCATGTCACTGCCGCGAGGTCAGATTCCCGCCCGGTAGGCGAGCGCGGCAGCGGCGCACCTTGCTGACCCGCACAACTTCTTGCGGTGCAGGATGGCAGATGTCGTGCGGCCACATGACATCGAGGCGCTCTCCATGGTGGTGCTGGGCGCTAGCGGCGACCTGGCAAAGAAAAAAACCTTCCCAGCCATCTTCACGCTCTTTGCGCGCGGGTGAGCAGCGGCAGATGCCACATCGATGCCCTGGTGCATCTCGAGCCCGCCCACGTGAGCACCCATCAGCACATGTTGTGCGGTTGAAAACATTGCACCTTCTCAATTCTCAATGTGCAACGCTGCTGCTAGTGATGTGCAACTCTGCGCTGCAGCTTCCTGCCGAAGGATGTGCAGTTCTACGGGTTTGCGCGCTCTGAGATGACAGACGATCAGCTGCGGGAGCGCGTGCGGGGCTACCTGAAGGGCGACGAGGACGCGAAGGTGGAGTTCCTGAAGCGCCTGACCTACAGCCAAGGTGCGCGTGTCGACGCAGCAGCCTGCCGAGGGTGTTTCGTCCGCAGCAGCTGCTTTGCCCTTCTCAGCGTGTCCGCGAGCCCGATCTGCAGCTGCAGCGGCGGCTGAGGAGTCAGGCGGCACCCTGCTTGGGCGCGTGTCCGGCATGTCCAGCGTTGACACCTTCGATGCAGCTTGTACCGCCGCTCAGCCGCATGTGCACAGGCAGGCTTCAAAACGCGCAGAAGCGACTACAAACGCTTGAGGCGGAGACGCAGGAGGTCCTGTTGGTTCAGTGAAAGCGACGTTCACTGCAACATATGTGCCGCAAGTAGCTACATGGAGGCGGAGGGCTTCCAAGCGTTGCAGCAGCGGCTCGAGAGCATGCAACATCCGCTATGGACAGTCCCCTGCTGCAGTTGCTGATCCGCGCGTGCGTGTTCCGCAGGTGGCTACACAAAGCCGCAGGCTTTTAGGCGCTGCAGAAGCAGCTGGAGGAGCAGGAGGAGCAGTTGGTGCAGTGAAAGCGACTTTCATTGCATTTCTTTTGCCGCAGGCAGCCACTCGCAGGCGGTGGGCTTCCACGCGCTGCAGAAGCGGCTGGAGGAGCTGGAGGAGCGAGAGTCGCAGCTGGGCAACAATCTGATAGACATATGCATGCCTTTGGTCGACCTGTTTCATTGCAGATCATCTCTTTCATTGTAGATAATTTCTGAGCGGCTCTTGCATCATGTGAATGTGCCGCAGGCAGCTACACGGAAGCGGCGGGCTTTCAGGCGCTGCAGAAGCGGCTGGAGCAGCGGGAGTCGACGCTCGGCAACATCCCAACGGGCCGCATGTACTACCTGGCGCTGCCCCCGTCGGTGTACTCCGCCGTGGTCAAGGGGCTAAAGGAGAACGTTGACCTGGTGCACAGCCACCCCAAGTGAGCCAGCGTTGTGTCTGCCTTCATGCATGCAAAATGTGGACCTGGTCCACAGCCACCCCAAGTGAGTCGGTGCTTGTGTGCGCCTGTGTTTGTGTAATCTTGTGCATAGGATGGAACCGTGTGGGGCCGCTGCTGGCGGCGGTCTGGAGAGGATCAGACCAGTCATCGGTCTGGAGAGAATTTGAATGCAGCGGCGGCAACAGCGCCGGCAGCGGCGGCGGCTGCGGCTACGTCGGCGGCAGCGGCAGCGGTAGCAGCAGCAGCAGCAGCAGCGGCAGTGACAGCAGCAGAAAGAGGAGTGATTGTGTGGCACACTTGCTGTTGCGGCATCAATGTGGCGGGCCACTGGCTCGCCCCAGGGGGTGTTCTCTGGCAGCGTGCGGCCGTCCTGCAGCTTTACCATCAGCCCCGCACAACGGTGGCCGACACCCTTGGCAATGCTGCCCCGCAGGTCGTGGCTGCGGGTGGTGGTGGAGAAACCCTTCGGCAAGGACCTCGAAAGTTCTGAGGCGCTGGCAGAGGACATCGCCAGATATTACCCTGAGGAGCAGGTGTGTTTCTGTCGCTGCGAGTGACCGCATTCAGTCAATCTTTGCTCGAACCTTGCAGTCAGGCATGCACTGCGTTCCAGGCGACGCAGACTGCCTACACGGCGCAGCTGTGAAACTTGCCCTGCACTCGTGGCTGGTCCATAGCTTGCAGCCAGGTTGCTGCGGTGCAGATCCGATATTCAAAATGCATTGAAGAACAGAAATACTAGACGAGGCCTTTGTTAGCATGCACCATTGTGATTGCAGATCTACCGCAGCGACCCCTACCTGGGCAAGGAGCTGCCGCAGATCAGTCTGTTGCATCGACGCTCTTGACACAAATTTTCAGCTGTGTTAACTCTGAGGTGCAGATCTACCGCATCGACCACTACCTGGGCAAGGAGTTGACGCAGAACTTGACGGTGCTGCGCTTCGCCAACTCCATGTTCTCGCCCAGCTGGAACCGACACTACATCTCCAACGTTCAGATCTGCTTCAAGGTGTGAGCAGTGTCTGGTTGCAGCTCTCCCAGCGTCAGGCGTCTCGGGGGTGTTGCTGCACAGCTGCCGGTGATCCTACCGCGCGAACGGAGTCGGTTCTCGCCTTGAGTGCCCTTGCCATTGCAGCGCAATGCGGGCCTGGACGGCTGGGTCTGTTGAGTTGCCCGGGCGACACGGAGCTGTGTCGAGCCCATGCCGAGGAGCTGTTTGGCACGGAAGGGCGTGGCGGCTACTTTGGCGTTTCGCGTTCTCGTCCGACGAAAACTCTCACAATTTGCAGGAGCCGTTTGGCACAGAGGGGCGGGGCGGCTACTTCAACGAGTACGGCATCATCCGGGACGTCATCCAGAACCACCTGCTGCAGGTGGGCACACGCCCAACCGTCCTTGTCAATCGGCGATCCATCGAGGAGCGCTGCTGAGTAATCAACCATTGTGTGTTTAGTAATCGAGTGCGTAAAAACGACCGACAAGTGGTATCAAAACACTAAGCTTGTCACCCTGCTGTAGATTCAAAAGCACTTTGCTTTATTGACCCTGCTGCAGGTCATGGCGCTCGTTGCCATGGAGCAGCCGGTGTCGCTCAGCAGCGAGGACATCAGGTAAGCGTCCCAGCCCCAAAACCCTAAACCCTAAAACCCTAAACCCCAGCCCTCTTTGCTTTTCACTTGAAGAAGTTGAGCACTGCATGACCGCGGCTGTGGAGCAGTGCCCTGGTCGCACCTATAAAACCCTAAACCATAAACCCTAAACTCTGGGAAGGGAGAAGCAAGGCACAGAGGCGCAGCCTTTGGGGAAATGAGGAAGCGAAATAAGCACATTGAACATCTTCATTTCATTCACATTGAACATCTGCAGCGAGCAGGTCCTCCATGCGACGCTCAGTGGCAGCGGCGCATGGGATGGCGCCGCCAGCAAATGGCCGGTTCCAACATTTGCACGACCCTATCCATGGCGCCGCGCAGGGACGAGAAGGTGAAGGTGCTGCGGGCGACGCGGCCAATCCACAAGGACGAGGTGGTGCTGGGGCAGTACACCGCCGGCAACGGCATGGCGGGCTACCTGGAGGACAAGGTATTTCTCAACTATTCTCAAGCTCCTTCGAATTGGCAACACCCCGATGGCAGGACACCGCCGGCAACCAGCACCGTGGAGGGCTACGAGGAAGACAAGGTAGGTTTACACCCGCCGAAATACGCAACAGCGCACTCTGCCAGCAGTTGCGCGGAGGACAGGGCTGGGATCCTGATTGTTCGCAAACACGCTTCCCCACCCCGGTGATTGAAGCCATGCCTCGTCGAACAGCCTCGTTGAACGTCGACTCCATATTATATTATTTACCGCCGCCTCTTGCGCTGCAGGGTGTGCCAGAGGACAGCTGCACGCCCACGTACGCGCTGTGCACCCTGCACATCGAGAATGACAGGTGGCAGGGAGTCCCCTTCATGCTCAAGGCCGGCAAGGTGGGATTGTCTGTTTTGCACAGCTGAACCGTGCCTGCTGGGCGCTGCGAAGGCAACGCCGCGCCGGCTGCCCCATCTTGCTACCACTGCTGCATGTCAGACCTCCGACGGCTCTGTCTGTCCTCCACACCCATCAGGCGGCTGCCTCTTCGTTATAGGGATGTTCACTATCGTTCGGGTCTTGCACAGGCGCTGAACGAGCGGAAGGTGGAGATCAGGGTGCAATTCAAGGCGCCGGTGCACATGCCTGGTACGACTGTCCAGCTCGACCGCCTGCGCAATGAGCTCGTCATGCGGTGCGTCTTGCTGAAAGTGCAGGGATGTGATTGCCGTACACTCCCCAGCTTGTCCGCACCCCCATTCCTGCCTGGTGCACGTTCGCGCACTGCGAGCTCTGCCTGCGCCAGTGCCTCGCTCTGCCTGCGCCAGCGACTCGCGTGTGTTGCAGAAGATATGGCACGCCCGTCCTGCACTGGACACCTAAGCATTGCGCAGCCTGGCGCACAGGTTCCAGCAGGTCCCAGCCGATGCAGGCGCATGGTTACGCGTGTCTGCATTGCGGCCCGCAGGCTGCAGCCGCAGGAGGCGATTTACATGAAGATGGCGGTGAAGAAACCCGGCCTGGAAATGACACCCATCATGTCCGAGCTGGACCTCACGTACAAGGTGCCTTTCTGCCAACCACGTTTTCACATCACGTTGGTGTCCTTCCTCCTTTGAGAGCTGCAAGGAACGACCTGAGCTGAGCCGAGCCTGGAGGTATTGCCATCATGTCCGGGCTGGCCCTCCATACCGATGGACTCGTGATACAGCTCGCCAACAAGTTTGTTTCGATATCTGTCTCAAGGCAGGGAACAAGCTGGGCCGGCAGTTGGCGCCCATACGTGGGAGCCATATCTCACTTTCAAGACGCAGCCGGATTGTCACTTTCACGAGCGCCGGCGGCGGCGCCACTGCCGCGCCGCGCTCCGCAACGTGCCGCACAGCCTCGCGTGCTATCGGGAGTTGAACCTCGCAAGTCACACCTCCCCATTCTGCTATGCAGCACCGGTACCAGGACAGCATCATTCCGGAGGCATACGAGCGACTGCTGTTGGACGCCATCCACGGCAACCAGCAGCACTTTGTCCGCAGGCGCGTGCCTTCCAGGGAGATGTGTGTGGCAACTCTTGTCACCCAGCAGCACATTTGCGCCGGCATGTCTGCAACGAAGTGCATGTGGAACATGCATGGTGTGCATTGCGCATGCTTTGCTTGGCGGCACAAGCGCTGCAGTCAACGCATGTGCGGCGCTACGGCTGTGCGCGCAGACCGCGGCGCGAGGGACCTGCGCCTCAGAGAGCTGAGTTCAGGGCCTGCAGGGAAACGAAAAGAAGCCCCAAAAACATAGACAAAGCTATTTCAACCCATTCACTGAATGATTGAGGATTCCAGATTGCTGGGGCTGGGTGCTAGAAACAGCTGTACACAACTTTAGCTGATTTTTCCTATTCTGTTTTTTCTAAAGGCTTCCGCATCCCCAAAAGGCCCCAAGCGTCACCCTCGTGGCTCTTGATGCTGATCGCATGCATGCGGTGCCACAGGGATGAGCTGCGCGCGGCGTGGTCAATATTCACGCCGCTGCTGCACACTCTGGACGACGAGCAGGTCAAGCCGCTGCCCTACGTCGCGGGTGCGAAACTTCTTCATCCTTGACAAATCTGTTTGAGAAAGCTTTCTCAAACAGAAAGCTTTCTAAAACAGAAAGCTTTCCATCAGGGAAGAAAGCAGTCGCCATCTGATCCGCTCGCCGCCCTCGCTCGGCTGGCTCGCGCATGCATGGCGCAGGGTGTTCCTGGATATGCACCCACCAGCAACCTCCTCCTCATCCTGGAGAGCTGAACGCCACAACACCCTGCCACACACTCGTGACCCCTGTTCCCTGTCGGACGCGCGCAGACAGCGGGCGCCCAAGGAGTCGGACGAGACATTGTGAGCCCCACAAAACCCTGTCAAAACCCTATCAAAGCCCTGTTTACCCTCATGTCGCATCTGGTTATTTCCAGGCACCCGGGGACCCAAGGAGGCGGACGAACTGGTGGCGCGAAACGGCTTCATCAAGAACGAGAGCTACTACTGGGGTGAGCACCCCAAGGAGCAGTCCAAGGTGTAGACGCGGGTGAAGACGCGGGCGCGGGCGCGCCGCGGCGCCTTCGCGTCTCAACGCGCCCGCGATTGCGTCACCAATTCAATCCGAAACGATCCCCGAGCCCTGGCGAGCTCCCAGCCTTGGTTGGACGGCGGCGCCGGGGTGCGGACGCCCCGACAACGACGACGAGTTGTGGGGGACTCGGGGATCCCGTGCCTTCATGGGATTCATTTTTGAGGCGAGCACGGCGTTGCGATGCTGCGCCACCTGCCGCGGGTTAGGGTTTAGGGCGTCACGAAACGGCAGCATGCAAGGTGACGGGAGCAAGTCCTGGCAGGGTGGATAATACTAGCGGGTGCAGGCAGGCAACAACTCCAGACTGGTTCGGAAGCTTCAGCACGCAGCAGCTGTGATGGCGGCAGAGCGCACGGTGGTTTGTAGTTTTCATTAGTCCTGATGCATTTGTGCCGTTGTTGATGTTGCTGTAGCCATTATGGTGCAAGACATATGTTGATGCCTCGACATGTGTTGACGACGATTACGCCTGGGCGGATTGCAGCCCTGTACCTTGTTCAGCAACGAGCAAGGCAGACTCCTCTGTAAATGGTGCACAAAAGCCTGCAAAGTGGTGACGCAGGCAGAGACGTGCTGCTGTGCTGGAGCACACTGTGCAGATGACAGACTGCAAAAAACAAGCCCGTAACCTTTTGTTGAGAGATACTGTTAAGTGCCCGCGGTTCCTGAGAGCGGCTGTCGACCAAAGTCAGACAGCAGACCTGTCAAGGCCGAATCAAGACCAGACACCATCCCTCTTGGACAGCGATCCTCCAGGTACCAGAGACTCGAAGGCCAAGGCCCCTGCCCTGCCTCTGCTGCGCACCGCCTCCGCCGTGCAACTGCACACCTCGGCCAGGCTCGTTTTCAGTTAGCCGGAGCGCACGCTCCCGCGGTGAGCCTGGGCCGCCTATTGCTGCGACGCCGGGTTGTCGCCGCCCAAAAAGGGCGCGTCCGACACCTCCGGCGCGGCGGCACCTGCAAACCCTAGCGCGCCGGGCGCGAGCGCCGGGCCGTCCGCAACCGAGTTCGGCGCGCCGGACCGCTGCTGCGGCACCGCTGCCTCGGCGCCACGCACGGCACTGGCATTGCTGGCGGACGCCGCGACGGCCGCCGCCCACCCCGCACCGCCGGCATCTGCCACCGCCGGCTTGGGCGCCGAGGCGGCGACCGCCGCCGCCCACCCCGCGGCGCCAGCGTCACCTGCCGAGGCGTTGTCCGCCGCCGTTGCGGCCGCCGGCTTGGGCGCCGAGGCGGCGACCGCCGCCGCCCAGAGGTCGGCCGGCTTCGGGGCGGCGCCCGCCGCAGCGCCATCCGCGCCGCTGCTGTCCGCTGCCGCGGCATCGGTTTCGTCGCCGTCCGCTCCGCCGTTAGCGTCCATGCCCGAGGTGCCCGAGGCGGCCGCCGCGTTGCCGGCGCCGGGGGCCGCCGCGGAGGCGGAGGTGGCGGCGCCGTCGGCGGCGGCGGCGGATTTCGCCGGCGGCTTCGGAGCGTCGGGGTCCTCCACCGCCAGCAGCGCCACATGCTGCCCGCCCACCTCCAGCTGCACCACCTGCTCGCGCGGCGGACCAAGGGTTTGCGAGCGGCCAGGGCCGTGAGCAGCTTCGTCTGAGGTGCTTGCCGAAACACCAAGCGCTGGCTGTGGCCGCATGAGCAGCCATGATGCTGCAGCGCACGTCACCATCTGCACACGTGCACCGCACGCGCTGGCAGGTCCGACACTCCTGTCTGCTGGTTGAGCTGTGTGAAATGGGTTTAGGGTTTAGGGTTTTAGGGTTTAGGGTTTAGCCCGTTTGGCTGGATGCGTGTTACGCATCAACCTTGATCAAATCAGCTGCGGAGAAGGAAGAAGCATTCCATACACTTTGGGACTGGTGCACGCCTTGTGGCCGGCGAGGCGGCCTGCGGCGGGCACGAGCGCCGGCGTCACAGCATCGTCCTCAGAAGCCCGCCCCAGCTGGCAGGTCTCGCCGAAGCCCCACATGTACAGCTGCCCTTTGGCGTCGACCGCGCCGCTGACGCCCAGGCCTGCATGAACGGTAACAGCATCTGCTGTGCCGATTGAATCCGAAAGGCGAATCCAAAAGGCACTCGACCGAAACTGCTGCACCTCTGCGCGATCTGCTGGCGCTCCGGCCTGCAGAAGAATGTGCCCAGGCAGGTAGCTGGCCGCACCGGAGAAAAGCGCCCAACTCCGACATTTCGCATCGGCACCGCCGGATGCAGCGGCTGTACAGCGGCTCGGAAGGCAGGTCATCCGATATCGAGGGTCGTCAATTGGCGCGCCGTTGGGCGCCGTGACTTGACCATGACACACGCCGTCGTGGCCGTCCATGCGCAGCGTGGATGATGGCTTTTGTTCATCAGAGCACAGCGCCAGGCGCCGCGACGCCGCGCACGTGGGCCATCGCGTGCGCCGGCGCTCGGAAACGTCGTGCAAGGGTTGACCAGTCGTGCATCCAAAAACGCACCGCCGGCCGCCGCGGCGACGTGCACGTCGTCAAGGCCGTCCACGCGCGCCGGCGCCGGCAGCGCGGCGTCAGAGGCGACGTCCACCGCCGCGCGACCCAGACCGCCGTACGTCGGCCGCCCCCAGCTCAGCAGCTTACCGTCCTGTACGATCGGCAACAGTGGTGTCAGCGGTGCAGTTGGTTTAGGGTTTAGGGTGCGTGAAATGCCAACCGAAGGTTTGACAAAAAATCTTATTTTGTTACTATTGCTGACGCGCACCCCAGACCGCCTACAGCTCAGCAGCCGTCCGGGCAGGGGCTTGTGCATGCACTCTGCCTTTGCCTGCTGGCAGCAAAACTGTGTGACTGACGTTTCGGTAAGCCAGTGGCACATGACGAGAGGCCACCATCTTTGCCGCTGCATTCAGCCACAATCGCTTTGGCCCCAGCTGAGCACTCCGGCACCCACGCTTCCATCGTGTGCTCCGCGCTCCAGCAGAGCAAAGGGGCGAGATAGAAGGAGGGACGCCACAATCTCAAGGTTGATTAGGTTTATTAGGGTTGATTAGGGTTGAAGGCGCACCGCGGTGACGGCGAGCGTGTGGTGCTGCCCGCCCGCGACCGAGGCCACGCGTTCCTCCGCAAGCGCGTTGACGACCGCCGGCGAGAAAGCGGCGACGGCGCTGGTTGGCAGCCCCAGCTGCCCGTAGTTATTTAGGCCCCACGCCTCGACGCGCCCGTCGCCTGTGAGCGCAAAGCTGCTGTAGGTGCCCGCCGCCACGTCCACCATGCTGCAGGGGAAGTGAAGGGGTCTCAGCTTGAGGTACTCACAGCACCTCAGGAAGGAGTCGGCAGGAGTCGTTGTCCGCCGTCAGCGCAACGCTCCTGCCTGTGCCGCCGCTGCATAACAGCGACATGAGTCCAAGCTTCAGGTTCGATTGGTGGGATGGCTGGTGGGATGGGGGTGATGTGTCTGTCCTGGGTGAGGCAGTCTGGCCAGTCCAGCGATGAGCGTCGACCCAGAGCAATTTGGGCAGCAGCCAGGCCAGGGTCCTTGCTTCCTGCACAAGCTCTGCGTGCAAGTTCCTTGGGAGCTGGGTCTCGTGTTGGGAAGGGGG
>JAABUL010001906.1_pt1 | contig 36983 bp, 3 predicted proteins | sample 5559151 | NCBI WGS metagenome assembly JAABUL01 (sample SAMN10711876, study PRJNA513368) | rock metagenome | isolation source: Antarctica rocks | place: Antarctica: Victoria Land, Pudding Butte sud | reverse complement strand
AAATAACTCTTCAAAGAAAAAGTAGATAAATTTTCTTTTCTTCCCTCTTTTTTAAGAAAGTGTTTAATAGATTTAATTTATATTGTTGTTAAGAACTTAAAACAATTGCTCGAATAAAACAAAATAAGACTTTCTTCTTAATTATTTTAATTTAATTATTTGCTAATTACTTAAAGAATTTTAGTTGTCTTTATCTCTATATAAAAAATTATTCTTTTAAACTCTTTATTGTTTAGAAATCTCTATTGCAAGAAACATAGTCTTTATAGATTTTTACTAGATTATATACATTTAAATATAATTAATTAGCTATCTTCTATTGTAGTAATATATTACAATTAAATAATTGCAACAATAAAAGATCTATTGTTAAGAACAACGTTAACAAAAATAATACAAAGATTAATAAAAATATTAACAAAGTTTGTTCTAACAACAAAGACAATTATTCTTTCTCTTTATATTAGTAGAATAGTAATACTTATAAGCTAAATAATTTTAATAAAAATTGTTTGCAAGATTAGAGTAATACAAATAGCAACAATATTAATACTTAAAAGATTCGAAGTAATTAAAATTGTAACAACAAAAATAATTGTAAGCACAACAATAAAGACAAAGCTATTAATAATATAGATTATAACAAGATTTGTAAACTTATTAAGAAGATTAAAATATTTGTCAAATATAAAAACAATTATAATAAATATATTTGTACACAAATTTAAAACTTGTAAAAGAAGACTAATTATCTAACACTTACACAATAGATTTTCGATTTACTAGTTAACTCGAAGAAAAATAACTTAATTCGAAGAGTCTTTCTTAAATTAAATTTGCATCGAAATCTAAATGCAAGAATCAAACAAAATATTTTTCTTAAATATACTAGCTTACAATTTAAGAAACAATTTAAAAAGAATATAATTTAAGAGTTATTAATATTTTGTAACAATAATAGCAATTTTTAAGAGACAAATTGTTAATATTTCGACTACTACTTGCAACAAGATACAATTATCGACAAATTATATATACTTTGTGCAAAACTTGTAGCTCTAGTTGCTTCTATTTTAACAAACACAAAATACAATTTGTAATTTATTAATATAAATATGTTAATCTTTTTATTAAAACTCTAATTATAGATAGAAACTTCGAAACATTTTTAGAATTATAAGAAAAATCTAACGTACGTAAAATTGTCTCTTAATTTTCCAACGTTGTATTAATTGCTATATCTTCTTAAAAACAAACAAAAAAAACAAGCAAGTTCTTCTAGTAATTGTCGAAAGACAATAGCGTAATTAATATATAAATTTAATATATAGCAAAGCAAATAAACAAAATTCTTATACTAGACAAAAGAATCTTAAAACAAAGAAGAATATGTTTGAACAATAGTATTATAATATTTTCGTTAATATTATTAACTTTAGTTGCAACGCATACTATATCGAAGAAAACTTATTTATTTGAGCAAAGTTAGCAATCTTTAGTATTACGCGTTCTTTTATTGAAGTACATTCTTATTTATACAAATTCTTTATACTTCTTTAATTGCTAAGCTAGCTCTAATTAATATAATAATACAAATACAAATAGCACGTGTTAAATAACAACAAACAACACTTTTTGTTAAAGCTTTAATTATTTTAATTTAGCGTCTTTATAGAACAAGCTTATACAAGAAACTTTAAAACTTACTTTAAGTTAATATTTGCAATATAAAAAGTTTATCGACAAATCAATAAATAAAAATAAGAATAATAAATTGTTAAAAAGCAACAATTTTGCATTGTTATATACAACTATCTTTACTTAAGAATATTATTAAAATCGAAAGCATATCTATTAAGTCGACATTAAAGTTAGCAATTTTATATAGATTAACAAACAAGATTAATCTTATTAGTTAATATTGTTATTTAATAATAAATAGTTAAATAGTATGTTATTAAATTTTTAGAAACTTAACACTACGTTAATAAAGAAGCTATAAGTAAAGATTTATTAAAGAAGATTCTATTAAATGCAGCAAATATTATATTTTATCGTAGATTGTAATCTCTTATATACGAACGTTATATTTATAAGAGCAAAGAATAGACAACAAAACAAAGAATATTATTTCGTAACTATAGTCTAGCTCTTTCAAAATATATTTTCGAATACTTTGTTTATTATTGTTATAGATCTTGAACAACTTTATAATTTAGAAACAAATAAATTAAGCAAATTATATAATTCTTTTACATTACTAAAACAACAAAGCATTAAAACTACTAACAACAAATATTGCAAAAAACTTCGATTTACACGATTACATCTTAATAGAAGACACTTTTATAAACTTTAATTTCTTAAGCTATACATATAATAAATTTTTATTTATTAATATACAATATTTGTTTAATTTTGTCTAGCATTATATTAAAGAACATTTATAGTTTTAAGAAAATCTATTTTATTTTATCTAGTATTATACTAAAGAATATTTACAATTTCAAGAGAATTTATTTGATTTTGTCGAACATTATATTGAAGAATATCTATTTTTTAACACATTGTCTCAACAATTGATTAAAAACACAAGCTTCAATATTTCAAGTTATTAACATAATAAGACTTCGAACTTCGATATACTATTCTCAAAGAATCTATTTAACTTTGTCGATTTTTATATTAAAGAATATTTATTTTTTAATATATTGTCTTAATAGTTAATTAGAAACATAAACTCTAGTTGTTGAAATTATTAACAAAATATTCTAAACTTAAATATACTTAATCAAGAACAATATATACAATAGAACAATTTCTTAATTTAATATATTAAGTTAAGAGCACACAATAAACTTTTTACGTTTTTTAATTCTTTGCGTCTATAAGTAATAAAGAAACTCTTTTAAAGCAACTTGTTGCTCTTGCACTTTTCCAAGTATAAAATTATACATATTTATTAGTTTTTTTTTCTAGTTTTCTCAACAAATATATAGTCCAATTTTAGAACAAACTAGATATCGATTATGTAACATATATATTATCTAGATTGTTGTAAATCTCTAAACTTAAGACTTGAACTTCCAAATATATAGATTAAAACAAAATACTTAAGATCTATTGTGTTTCGAATAGTTATAAAATTCGATATTTGCTATATAATATATCTTAAATACTATTACTATTAAGTAACTAAAAAGTTAAAGCAATAGTATCGACATATATACTTAGTCGCAAATCTATTAATAGCGATATAATCTTTGCGTCTAGCATTTGATTTAACTTATATTTTTGATTTTTAGAATTGTTTTAATCGCGTAGTTTGATACGAAAAAGCTTTTTCTTAATTTTCTTTAATAATTTTTTGCTCTTAGAAATAATCTCGTAGATCTTAATGTTAAATATAGTAATATTGTACTATTATTAATAGCTAAGATCTTGTAGAAGTAACGCTTTGTACAACTATCTCTTTTAACAATATATTAACTTAAGATCTTTCAATTGCAAAAGAGATTGTAACTAAATATTTATAAATTCTATTTATCGAAGTATATGCGCAACTCTATAGGCAAAATTTAAACTTGTTTATAATAAGTTGTCAAAAGTAATTAAGAGATATAAAGACTTATTTTATAGCAATTAGAGTCTTAGATGCGAAGTTTATCTCTAGCGTTAAAACTTAATAAAATTGCTTAACATTTTGCTTGTTATAGCGTCTATAAACAAACGAAGATTTGTAAAGTATATTGTTATTGTTACTTTTAAAGTTAACGCAATAGTTTAAACTTGTTGTAGAGTAATTTATATATCTCGATCTAAAAGATAACTCTTAATAAGTAAGATATTGCAATTGCTATATTAAGAAGACTATAGATAGCTTGTTTACAATAGCAAGAGAATATTGCTTTAAATAAGTATTCTCTTAGTTGTTTTTGAACAAATGCTATATATCTTTAATACTAGTAGAAGACTAGTTATTGTTATTATTATATAATCTCTACTTTTTCGCGTCGATTAATAAGATAACTTATTAAGAGTCTATTGTTTATGCTTGCTAGCTAGAAGCTTTTAACAATTCTTTGTTCTACACAATTCTTTTTAAGACTTTTAACGCATAAAGAATTTAGTTTCTATCTAGACAAATAATATAAAAAATAATAGACAACAAAGTAGAATACAAGAAGTATATAACAACAATAACTCGACAATCTTGTTAATATCTATATAATAGATTGCAAGTGCAAAAGATAATATTTAAAATAAATAAAGCTTTAGATCTACGCAAGAATGTTAATACTTCTTTTAACAATTTTATCGCAACTTTTCTTAATACTAGCTTGTCTATCTTTAGAGTCTTATAAGCTAGAAATAGTTCTTTCAAAATACTTCGCAAATAATCTTTGAAGCTTTGCTATACAATAATATGTCTTTGTATTTGTTATAACAATCGATAGTTGTCAAAGTTGTTTTACAACAATATTTAATTGCACTCTATTAACAATCTTTGCAATATAATTATATTATTAATCTTAAATATTTTATACTTGCTTTTTCGAATTTTAGTGCAAAACTAAAACAAGTTGTTAAAGCTAAATTTATTAATTAATTGCAACAAAAAATCTATAGCTACAATTATATATATAATTAATTAAGAAAAACAAATAAGAATACGTTTTACAACAAACTAATTGCAACAATAAAGACTTTATTCGAAATCTTCAAATAGCTTTCTAGTTATGTTGCGAATCTAGATATGTTAAGAACAATTTTACATTGTGTCTATAATTAATATTTTCAAGAACTTGCGCAAAACAATTAAGAGTTTTATAATTGTTGTCTTAAGCTCTTGAAAGAATTCAATTATTGTTAACTAGCTTTACTTTAGCGTCAACTAAGTAAAACATAGAAAATGCAAAAATTATAGCAAGAATCAATTGATGCTTAAAATACTTTTTCGAAAGAAATTTTTAAAAAATTAAGTAATAGAATAACGTTGCAATGCAATAAATTAAAAGACTTGAAATTTGTCGATTATTAGATAAATGTTTAGAAAGAAAAAATTGTCGACAATAAACAAATAATTGTTATTTTCGAAGACTTAAATATAGGTTCTACTAACTTTTAATCAATAGTATTGAAATGTATTTATAATCTCTTTAGTCGTAATAGCAATAATAAAAATAACAAAAACAACAATAATAAATCTTTTAAAGCTAAATTAATATAGAGATAGAACTCTTAAGTTAAGTTGCTAGCAATTAATAAATTGTTGCATAAAACGTTGGCTTCAACTTCGATTTACGCGATAACTAACGTTAGAAAGAAAGAGATTTAAAAAAAGAGTTATTTATTGTTACAATTTGTAAGAGCCTTATTTGGAGAAAAATCAAAATTTTTATTTATTTCTCTTCTTGTCCTTCTATTGTTGCTACTACTATATAACAAGTCTTTCTACTATTAATAACTAACTAAAAATCTTAATTACAAAAACAAGACATAACTGTTTCTAAAAGAAGCATAGACTCAAACTAGACTTTACACAATACTCGTTAATTACTTATCTCTAGAACGTATAGCACTTAATTAGATATTGCGATAATAGATTTATATAGATTGGAAGTCTAAAAGTCCTTAATTATAAACTTTATTTTCTTGACAAAAAGATATTTATTAATATAGACTATTTAAATAGTTTGTAAATTAAGTTCGCTTTATAAAGACATTACAATCTTTATCTTAAACTAGATTGTGCTCTACTTCTTATCTTCTAAACAATATAAGAATCTTAAATCTAGAATTGAAGAACTTTTTTAGTGCTATTTTATTAATAGATTCTATATAGTATCGTGCGATATATTCTTATTAATCTTAAATAGTAAAATCGAGATTATTTCGAAGAAGCACTTCTATTATTGCAAGATTAACTTGTTACTTAAAAGCTAGATGCAAAGCACTCTCTTTATTAAGATTAATAATATTGATTGTAGCGTTATAGATAATTAGTTCTTTTATATTAGCGTTAATAAAATATCTAGACATTAATGTTGTTTTCTCTTGCTTATTCGAAATATTTATATTAATATAATAACGCAATAGCGCTTCTATTAAAATTAGTCTATAATTGTTGTCAAGTTCGCAAACAATTCTTAACGCAAAATCTTCGTTGAAGTCAATATTGTTAATATTGACTTTATTTCGAAATAAGTTCTTAAGATTTCTATATTAGAGCTTCAAGTAGTAGTTGTTTTTACAATTACATATTTTTGCTTTTTTGCTTTAACAATATATTAAAAAGCTTTCTAATATTATTTGATTAATTTTGTTCTTAGCAATTAAGAGTCTTAATAGTATCGTCTTAATATAGTTTAGATTATTTGTATTAAAGAGCGAATAAAGCGTCTTATAGATATTAGCTTCTTAATTTAAAAGAAGTTCAACAAGTTTTTACAAGTCGATCTATATTGTATCTAGTAAAGAGATACTTTTATAAATATTAATTTTATAATCTAGTAATACTATAGCGATATCGCTATACTTATTTTATATTGTAGCAACAAGTAAACTTTCGAATAGATTGTCTCTTTTATTGATATTAACATCGATTATACTAGCTAACTTCTCGATTTTATATAGTCGAATAGACGCAAATTGAATAATGTCTATTAGAGATGTTTTGTCTTCTCTTTTATAATTGACATTAGCTTCTATATTGAGCAAATATCGTTAAGATTGCTTCTTTCGCAAAGCAACGTAAAGAGAATAGAATTCTACGTTGTTTATATTAGCACTATAATCTTTTACAAGAAGCTTTACGACATTGCGATATTCGTGCGCAACAACTATTATTATCAATAATTCTTTCTACAAACTAGAGAATAGTTTATTAATATCTTAATCAATTGCAACAAGCAACTTTATAACACGCATTTTTCTTGCAACTACAACAATCGTTAGTTCTTTACAAAAAAATAGTCCAAAATCTATTGCGCTATATTTGTGCAATTTCATTACAACTTTAAGAGCAAAGATATTGTTTATGTTATTTTATGTTATTATTTGCTTTGTAAGATCTTTGCGAGAATCTTTGTCAATATATTTGCAAAGCTAAAGAAGTATATCTTGTCGAATAAAAGTATTTTAAAAGTCTATATATTGTTACTCTTATTTAAAAGCTATTAATGTTTAAACTTACAACAAACGCAAATATAAAAATAGAGCTTCTTGCATAGCTTCGTATACTTTGCAATATTATTAACGTTAAACGTTTAACATTTACAAGAATTTAAAAAGACAATAAAAAGAAGCTTTGTAGACAACGTATTTATACTTGTTGTTGTTAACTATTTGCACATTTGTTTTAATAATTAACGTTTCTACTTAAGCAAAATATCTTGTATCGCAATTCTATTTAATTTAATTTCGAGATCTAGCTAGTAGAAAAGTATTTGTCTTTATTGTTTCTTTCTATATTAGTAGTATATAATTATAGAGCAAAAAATTAGTTTTAGCGTATCGACAAAATCGAATCTTTTTTAATCGAGTTAAATTGCATTCGTGTATTATAGCATAGCATGCAAACTTCTTCGACAATTAAAAATATACTACTTAATATAATTTGCTCGTGCGCATAACTCTTATAAAGTTTATTATATAATCTTTCGAAGTTGCGATTATCTTTGCAAATAATTTAGTACAATAATAGCATATTTTATTTAATTAGCGCAAACATTAATTAAGCTTTAGCGCAACTTGTATTGCATTAAGCTTGAAACAATTTATTAATAATAATATACGTTTTTCGTTAGTAATCTTTTCTAATTCGCAAACAACTAGATAAGAAGACTTTCTTTTGCTTAACTATATTGTTGTATTTGCGCATCTCTTTTAATTCGACTAGCTAATCGTTGGGAATTAAGTCGTAAAAGTAGCATTTATCGTAGAAATATAATAATCTTATCTCGCTTTTTAATTATAAAGAATATTTATCGTAGAATTATAGTAATTGTACTCTTGATTGCCTCGAATTAAGTTGTAGAAGAATATTTGTTGTAGAACTATAATAGCATTATAGCAATTAACGTTTATTGTAAAACTATAATAACTCTACTTTTAACTATCTCGTAAAAGAAGTTAGATCGTAGGAAAATATTTGTTGTAGAACTATAGTAATCTTATTAGCAATTAGATTGTAAAAAATTGTTTATTATAAAATCTTGTTCGACTAGATTATACAACTTTTGTTTGTTATATTTTATAAAAAAAACTATCTAGATCGTACAATCTCTTATTGTAATAAAATATATTATCTTTCTAGCTCGTAGTTCTTGCATCAATATGTCTCTAGACTTAAAGTACTATATCTTCTTGCTCTTAAGTATATAGATAGAAATTGTTATTATTTTTGACAAGAATTAGAATATTATTATTACGCGTTTGTTATTATTTTGATTTAGTAATCTTTGTCGCATATTATTGCGTTTACTTTGTTATTATATTGACAAAAATAAAACGCTATATACAACATAAAAGAACAACAATTAGCTAAGATTTAAACTATTAGAATCTAAATCTACTTTATTAATTGTTGTCTTGTATTGTTAATTACAATCTTAACATTTTTAAAATTCTTTTTCTATAAGATTTTAACAATTATTTGTAAATTATTTTTGTACACAACGTACTTAACAAGATCGCGAAATTTATTAAGAAAAGACACTACTTATCTATTGTAATTTTTTAGATTTTTTAAGTTTCTAAAAATTAACGTTAACTTGTATTAAATAGAAGCAATTGTAACACATATTTTGCAAAATTAATAATTCTACGTTGTGTTAGCGTTTGCGAAGCTTGTATATATTTAAACTTATTATTTATTTAGCGTTCTAATTTGTTGTATAAGATCGAAATACTTTTGTTGCATAATTCTTTGTTTATATTCGTAGAAGAAGTCGTTTATAAATTAGTTAATACTTATAGTATTCTACTATAATTCGATATTGTAACTTGAGTCTATTATTATAAAGATAATATTATATTCGAAGTTGTTGTTGCTTGTTATGTTAAAAATATTTTAATTGTTAATAAACTTTATTCTTAAGTACTAAGAAACAATAAAAAGTAAATAAAAGATACGTCGATTTATAAAATAATAAAAGTTGTTAGAAAACTAAAAATAAAGACTAAAAATATAAAGATTAAAAGATAAAAATTTAATAAAAGCTACATGTCGATCTTTATGTTCGTAAAATAAAGCTAAAAAATAACTAGTATTCTTTGTATAAGTTTTAATTTTGTATTTACTCTTTGCTTTTAACGTACTTAAGAATATTGCAAATAGTTTAAAGCGTTTAATTTACGTACTAGTTTTAACTTCAAATTATTCTTTTAGTTTTAACAATTAGCTCTCGAAACAATAAGTATTACAAAAAATAAAAAATAGATATTGTCTTAATTTAACTTGCTAAAGACAATATATTTTGTTATTTATAACAAGAAGATAAGATCTAATTAAGATTGAATCGAGAAACAATACAATTTTGTTGCGTTGCATTATAACTTTTCTAAGAGAATTAATATAGACTTGCGCAAGCAATAGAGTCGTCTATAACTTAATTATTTGCAACACAATTTTAATTAAGTTGCAAATTACACTTCGCTTATTCGACAATTTATAAATAACTAGACGCTAAGTTCTTTAATTACAAATTTTCTAATTTAAGATTTAGCAAAGAGACATCTAGAAGTTAATATTGAGAAATTGTTTAAAACTATTAATAACAAATACATTTACGACGTAAGTTGTAGACTAATCTATATTTTTAACATTTCGAAATTAATTGACGTATAGTAATCTTCGCTCTTTTCGACTTTGTTTTATGCGTTTCTTAGATAAAGACACGAATCGCAATAGAGTTTTAATCAAGAATTCTTTTAAAAGAATGTCTAGAAGCAAAAAACAACTTGATTATTATAATTATTGTAGAATTTTTACAAATAACTTTAAGCGTTAGATTATCTTGTGTTAATATAGACGAATTAGATAGTTTACAAGTATAGATCTTTATCAATTGTACATAGTACTTAGTTGTATTTAATAGTAGTTGCTACAAATATTCTTCGTCTATAAGATAGTCTTCTTCTTGTAAACATTATAATGTTAATTGCAATTCTTGCAAGAATCTTTATTACTAGTTTGATTTAAACGTCAATACGTTTTCTTTCTTAGTTGATCGAATTATTGAAGCTTTTCTATTGTATTTTTATATTAAGTTTGTTGACCAATTAAATATGTTTAAATCGAAGAACGTGTTGCAAATATACTTATAATTCTTAATATACTAAAATTGATTACTAATTAGAACAAATAGTTGTCGACAAATAATAGCTTTCTTTGAGAATTCTTTAAGAAATGTGCACATTAAAAAGAAGAACTTTTTTAACAAAATTAAGCGCTTATTCTTTAGATTAACAAGCAAAATGCGAATTTGCATTAAACGAATTTTTAATTGTAGCAAACATAAGTAAATCTAAATATAACAATTTGTCAATGCCAAGAACTTAAGACTCTTTATTTGGAATTCCAAAAATTTTACGCTAGATTAGAAAATTAGCTTTAGAAGAAAAAACAAAACTATAAGAATATTCGTAATTCTCTAGAAACAAAGATAAAAAAGCTAGCAAAAACAAAGAAAAATCTTGAACGCTATTGATTAACGCTTAAAGATTTTTCGAAGTTCTTAACTATAATACAAGTAATATCTAGCAAAAATAAGACAATTGTTATAAAAACTTTGCTATTAAAAGATAACAATATTAGAAGTTTATTAATTGATATTAAGAACAAGAAAGAGTATATATAAATTTTAAAAGACAAATATCGACAATACAAGCACGTTGTAAAGCAAGAGAACTACTTGCATTTCAATAATACTTTGAAGATCTTAAATTGATTTGTTGCCAAGTTTAACAATAGAAAACGTGTCGATATCGATAGATCTAACTAGTTAAATTAGAAGATAATCGAAATTAAGCAAGAGTTGTTTTTTAAGAAAAGAGTACGCTCTAATTGAAAGTTAGCTAGAAAAAATAACTACTAAGTTTTCTTAACATTTTATGCGACGTATTTGCATTTATTAACTATTCTATAAAATAACTTGTTAAGTTATTGTTTTATATTGATGCTTTAGTTTATTTACAATATCGAGAGAAATTTTGAAGATAATTTGCTTTTTAGTTTTATAAGCTTGTTGTACAATTGTTTTGTTATTAATAAATTTGAGTTTAATTATATTATTGTAACTTATGTAGATATGTTTCACGTTTTGCTTACGAACATCTAGAATCTTCGCTATTTATAGAATCTTCTTTATACTTAATTTTTCAACTTGAAACAAAGTTTAATTGTAGAGCAATATAAAAAATATAATAATTAAAATATTGTTTAACAAAGACTTTGAATATAGTTGAGCTAATTATTACGCAAATTAAGAGTAAACAATTTTAGTTAAAGATTAAGTCGTATACGTAAATCTTAATTAAGCAAAGATTAAAAACAATAGAATTGTTAGTTTTGTTATTAAAGAAAAAGCAAATTTCGATTGCGATTTGTGTTCAAACAAGTAAGATATTAAGTTTAGATTTTGTATTGAAGATAACAATAAGCGTGCAAATAAATAAGACAATAAGTTAGTTCTTTGTTGTAGCAATAGTTGCAAAACTAATACTCGAGATATAAAAGTTAACAAGATTGTTATTGACGTACATTCGAAGAAAGTTTAGAAGATATCTTGTTTTATCGCAAATGTTGTTAAGTATTTTGCGAAACACTTATTGGAAGACTTATACTTACAATAGATATATTGCAAAAAAAGACAATTAATATTGTTTTCGAAAGATTGCTAAAAGAGTCTTTTATAACAAGCTATAATATTAGCAATATACGTGTTAATGTTTAAGAACAATAATAGAATTGTAATTTTGCACAAGCAATACTAGATATTCGCAAGAATTGCTTTAAGACATTTAGTCTTCTTATTAAGATCTTGTTAATTTAATTGATAGAACTAAGATAATCGAACATTGCGAAGAAATTCTCTAATAATAAGATTGTTAATATTAGAATATATGTTATATATGTTTTTATAGTTGCAAGTCGATACAAATCTAGAAAACTTAGATTATTATTTACACTATAATTTGTTTCTAATTTTGTGCGTTTTTTTGATATTTTTGCGAGATACTTAGTTAATTATAACTAGGAAATAATGTTAAGTAAATAGTTAAAGTTGTCGATATAAATATTATTGCGTTTGAAGATTGCTATAGCTTTTATAAGACGTTTAATTATATTCGATAAGCTATTTGTTTTAATTAAGATACTTGTTGTATTAGTATATAAAAGATTTACAAATAAAGTCTTTAAAATTGATCAATAGTATACTCTTTATAATTTTGACACAAAATTCAAGATATTTCGTGTTCTTTAAAAAGATATATAGAAAAGAAATAATATATTTAATAAATTTCAAGCGCGCTAATATCGAGAAACGTTAATTTTTAAATATGTTAAAAGAGAAAACTTCTTGTTGCAATATTAGCTTTTTAATCTAATTAAAGTCTACGAAGAAGTAATATGCATTTTTGTCTTAAAGAATAATAACTATATAAGAATTTAAATACGTAAAGCTTGCTATACATTTGTCAAAAATATAATATTAGATTTCTTGTATACGTACAAGATATTGTGTTATTTTCTTTAAACAACAAAAAATTAAGATTCTATAAAACGTTTTTATTTTAAGCGTCGATCAAAGATTAAAAAAGAGCAAAAAACTATTAAGTGTGTTTTGAAATTCTTTTATTTGTTTATTCTTGATCGCAAGACATTGTATTTATAAGATATTTTTTCTTTTGCTCTTAAAAAGTCTAGCTAGCTACAATTTCTCGCAAACAATATCTTTGATTAAGTTGCATTAACGTATATAACAAAATATATTTCTATTAAAGAAGTTAAAAATATTGAAGTAAACTTCTCTTATAATACGTTTTGTTTGTTTATCGAAGACTAGAAGCTAGTTAGAGTCTAGTAGCAATTAAACAAGAAATAAACTTAAGTTCTTCTAGATAGAGATTTATTATCTATTATTTGTTGTTAGAATACAAAAATCTTTAACTTGCTTTTAATTAATAAGTATTTTGTAAATATATAACACTTGTACAAAGCAATAGAAATTAAGACTCTTAAATAGAGCGCAAAGCGTCAAAAGAAATCTAATTTGTACGTAGAGTATTATTAAAATTCTATCTACGTATTACAATTAAAATGTAATGCTCTAAAGCAAGTTACAAGCAATCTTCAAGTTTAAAAATCTAAATTAATCGAAATAAATTTTTGAAATCGAATTGTCGAAAATTAGTAAGCAAATCTTTTGAAGAAAAATATTTAATCTAGAACTTTATAATGTCGCGAAAAGTTTAATTCTTCGTTAGCTTAAAACTCTCTTTATAAGAGCGCTAATTATTTATATCTTCTTTGTTAGTTATTACTTTCTATAAATTGTTAGACAACAAAATATAAATAAGAGTTTTTTTATAGCTTTTCGAAAGAGACGTTAAGTTGTTTTCGAAAGAGATCTTATCGCAAAGAATTCGAAACAAATTAGCAATCTTTAATTGACTTCGCACGTTAAATTCTATGCTACTATAATATTTAATAACAATACTTTATTCTCTTAGAATTTTTATACAATAGTTTCTTGCAATTATTTGTCTTAATTGCACGTATTTAATGTTAAAAAGTTTGCAATTTACAACAAAAATTGTTTTATTTAATTTCTTAATAATCTTAATAATGCGAGAATTTAACAATCTTTGTTGCTCTTCTTTGTTAATTAACAAGCAAAAGCTATAGTTTTTTGTAAATTGTTTTTATACAATATTTTTAAAAAGAAACGCAACAATAATAGCGTAAATTTTTGTTTAAACAATACAATAATTGCGTCGAACTATTTTATCTTTATAGCTAACAATAATTTAAAACTACTAGTCTTATTTACTTTGTCAAATTAATTTTGCTACAAATCTAAATTATATTATCTTCAATAAAAATACTTATCTTTATACAATATCTTGAACTTTTTATATATTCGAGTTCTTTTTTTGTTTACAAATATTATTTGCGTCTTTATAAATAACTTTAGTTGTTTGAAAAATATTATAGATCTTCTTAAAGCATAAGTTGTTGTTAATAGTGTTTTGCATTTATTTTATCTAATATGTTTAAAAATTGTAATAGTTGCTATTGGCGACAAAACTAATATTATCTTTAATATTCTTCAAGCTTAGAATTTTAAATTTGAGCTTAATTAGCAAAATTTAATTAACTTTTTTTCCTTTATTATTGTTCTCTATTTTATAGAGACGTCAATCTCTTTACTAGTTTATTATCGACAATTGAAAGAAGTTCTTTTAAGATACGCAAATAAGATGCGACAATTGCGTCAACAACTTCAATTACTCTATTTCGCTATATATTTAAATTGTTTTCTTTAAGAGATTGTTAAAGATATTGCTTTAAGTTCGAAGAAGATCTTCAACTTTATCTTAACTAGTCGTTTATTTAATTCTATTAATAATAAATATATTTAATATCTTTTTATCTTTGTACGTTTAACTAATAAACACAAATTTAGTTTTGAAGAACAAATATCTTTTATAGTCTTAAAAATACTTATAGACATTTATTCTTTTAACATACACAATAAACTAAGTTTTCTATAATTTAATTAATTTCGTTAATCTAGACTTAGATTTCGACCCTATAATAGTATATAAGTTTCTCTATTAATCTTTACTTTTTTAAACGCTTAATAGTTTTTTTGCTAAAATCTTAGTAGTTTAGCAATATAAAAATATATAAAAGCAATTTTGTCTTTTGAATTTTACGTTTCTTTTTTAGCAAATCGACGCAACTTAAGTACATCGAGAGAATTAAAAAAAATTTACTAGATAGAAGCTTCTTAAAAGTAATTTTATATATTTACACTATATATATTGTAGATCAAAGCATACTTTATTTTGTGCGCATACTATATGCGATATATGTTTTTGCATATTTAAGAAACTTATATTTGTCAAAGACTATCGATTCTTTATTCGAAATTATATTTTTTGCAAATTAGAAAGAATTATTGTAGAATACAAGTTGTTAACAACTAAAATACGCATTCTTTCGATTAATAAAAAAAGAATTTATAAAGTTGTTTTGCTAATCTTCTTAAATCTTTTGCAAAAAATTGTTAACTTGCAATTATATCTTTAAGATCTATTTAATTTTGCGTTCGAAATTAACTTAAGTAAAATAACGCACAAGATTTTGTAATAGAGCTCTAACATATTAGTCTAAAAATTTTTATTATTTTTAGTTTATTTAATAGTAAATAGAACATTTTGCAATGCAAGAATGTATTTGAGACTCTAAGTTAACAATTCTTTGATTAAAGTTATTAAAACAAGTTAAATATCTTGCAATATTTTTATTATTTGCTTAAGTGCTAGTTCTTAAATAGCTACTATAATATACGTAGTTTCGAAACTTTATTTAAAGAAAGCTTTAATGCTAACTAATAAATGTTTAGCTATTGTTAATATATAACTAATATCAAGTTTGCGATAATTGCTACTACTATCTCGAATACGTCTCTCTATCTTTTTTCAAATTACAATAACATTGATAAGAGACAAAAGAATTGTAGTAAAATTACTATATTTTTATTCCTAAAAACAAATAACTTAATATAGATAAATTACAAGCATGTTCGATCTTAAAGAATTAAAGATAAGTTCTTTGTATAAGAGACGTAAGTAATTTATTATTGTTTATGTTTTATACAACTAATTAAGCTAGTAAACAAGTAACTTTCGCAATATCTATATAAGTATACAACTATTATTTTAATTAGAGTTCTATTAATATTTCTTAAACTTTTCAAATTAACGCAATTGCTTGCTTTAGAAATATTTTAAGATAAAGATCTAAAGCATAACAATTTAATTAATCTAATACTATAAGAAAGTAACTATATATAATTAATAATCAATATCGACATAGTTCTATCTTTAAGTATCAATATTAATAAAGCTTTCGTATTCTCTAGCGTTTCAAATTTTCGTTATATTATTTTCGACAAATTTATTCTACAACTCTATCGATCTTTTATCTTCTCTCTAAATAGTTAAAGTATCTAGCAAAATTTGCAAAATTGTTTAGATTCTTAGTTACAAAGGAATTATTTTTAACTAAATATTATATTAACAAACAAACAATTTACAATTAATAACGTAAATCGTATATAAAAGCTACAAAATTATATAAAAGAGCAATCGAATCTTTTTCAAAACTATACAAAGATAATATATGCAATACTTTTGTTATCTTTGTTTTTCGAACTAAATTAAATGTTAATTTTTACTAATAGCGTTTATTGATATTCTAGTTTTATACAATCTTAATTAAATAATCGAATTATACTTAAAGTATTAAGTAGATTGCAATAGTCGCATTAGACTATTATAATAGACAAAAAAATTCTAGAATATCTCGAGTTAATACAAAATGTGTGCGAACGTTACAAATACTACAAGATATACATAAAAATTGTTGTTTATTATTTAACAAATTTAACAACTATTTATCTCTAAAGCGTTATTAAAGAGAGAAGAAAGATTAGCAAGTTTCTACAAACAATGCAATAATTTGTTGCGCAACAACAATTGAACGCTAACTTTAGTACGTCTTATTACAATGCTAAGATTTATTTACAATATAGAGCTTGCGAGCCAAATACTAAACACAACAATCAAAAACGTAAATCGAGCGACAACAAAAATAGTTCGATCTCTACAAAAAAGACTCGCTATCTATAATAAGACAACGTAATAAAAAGATAATTATTATATTTGTTTAATCTAAATCGAGATATATAAAATTAAGATTTGACTCTTTGTTCTTACTTTTAACTTGTAACTAAAAATAATTTTTGCTAGCTTAGATTTCGACGATAAGAGATTAAGAAAAGTATTAAAATCGAAATACGTCAATTTTAGTATACTATTTCTATATAGGCTTTGGCGTCAACTCTAGCTAGAGGCGCATAATAGTATTTAATAGAAAAGTCGCATTATCTTTATCAATCTTTTTGCATATTAATTTCTATTTATTTTCTACTTATCTTTCGCATCTTTTTTGTGTGCATATTAGCTTTTAATCTTTGCAAATGTCTTTTGCAACTTCGAGACAAAACAACAAAATATTTCGCAAACGCAAAAATATATTGTTACGAAAAATTTATAAACTTATTAGCTTTATCGAAGCTAATGTAATAATATTTCTTTGCTATAATTCTTAAGTAATTGCATATAACAACAATCGCAATAGTAATTAATCTATATTAGAAATAACACTTAATTTACTTAGATATTGTGAGATAGTTTTATACTTACAACGCCTCAAGAGACTAAGAGAGCTAAAGTATTGCTCGATTATTCTAATTTCAATTATTAAGTTTATAGACGTACAATTGATGCTAATCTTAATTAAAGAATATCTATCTTCAACAACAAATTATATTAATTAAACAAATTAAAAATTATTGTTGCAAATAATCTATTTTAAATTAACGCTATATTAAACAATGCAACTTCTCGCTTAATCGCAAATGTCTAATTCGATACAACTATAACTTTATATTAAATAATTACAAATTAGAATATTGCTTCTTTAGACAATTAATTACGTCTTAACAAAGACAATGCAATTAATAACAATAATTAGCAATCGACAAATCTTAAAAACACATATTAAAGCACAAAAAATCTATTGTTATTAAATTGTAAGCATCTATATCTCGCGTCTTAAAATTTAAGACTCTTATATTAAGATATAAGTAAGCTAATTGAGATTAGCAACGCACTATATTGTTCTAGTTAAAACTAATTAAAATTGATAAGAGTTTTTAAGATTAAAATCTTTGCACAACAATTATTGCTCTATCGATTAACAATTATGTATTAACAAAGATTCGATAATTAAACTTAATGCTCTTGTAATTAAGATCTTGTTACAATTAAAGACTTAAACAAACAAGTTAAATTAAGTTATTTTTTACAATTTATTCTTAAGTCTAAGTATAATTGATGCTATTCTTAATTGCGTCTTAAGACAAGCATTCTAGCTTAATAAAAAAATAGAGTTAATATAGATTAATTAATATTTTTAAACTTACAACAATAAAAAGACTTTAAAGAGACGAGATTTAAAAGTTTAAGACTTCAATTAAGACAAAATAATAAACATTTACTTAAATAACAATTGCGACGTAGAAGATTTACAAATTAATACACATTATTAGATACAAGCTTAAGCAAAGCGTAAACTAGATTTCTATAAATAGCGAAGAATCAAAAGATAGCAATAAGAAACAAAGATGCTTGAGATTATATTAATTTTTATTCGATTTTTCTACGCGTTTTATTTTATAATATATGCGTTCGATATTATGTTTAACTAAAAATTGTCCAATTTATTTATGCTAAGACTTGAGTTATTAGAATGTAAGATTTAAGATATATGCTAGTAGACTCTAGTAGTAAAAATAGATACTAAGACATATCAATATTCTTTTCGATCTCAATTTATATATAGACTTACATGTTCGAGATTTTGCAAATTAGATGTTTCGATAATATACAAAAAACTTTTAATGCTAGTAGCGTTTTGTTATTTTTTAGAATAGCATAAACTTAAAATCTCGAAATCTATAAAACTCGTTTTCAACTTTATTATCTTAATTATTATCAATTTTATATCTTTGATATTCTTACGTTCTTGCTACTTATTTGTTGAGCAATCTTTAAGCATACTTTCGCCAATATTGATTACAACAATTAGTTAAAGACTATAGTTTTCTTGTTATTTTAAACTTATTTATTTTGATTTAATTTACTCGATTTATTAGCACTTGTTTATAGTCAATAACTTTATAGATAATGTAAAAAATATTATATACAAAAAGCAATTTATGTATTACTTAAAATTATTAAATCTTGAAGTTAATAGAAGATTAACGTATCTCTTTGCAAATTGTTGCTATCTTGTGTAAAATAAGTTAATCTCTTAATATAATTAATATATATTGTACTACGACGTTTATATATTTATAAACAAAATATATGTCGACTACAATAGTATATACTTTAATAATAAAGATTATATAATTACTTTTAACTTTGAAGCAAATGCTCTAAATATAAAAAATAAAGTCTTACTTATACTTTTTGATTATAAAGAGTTTTAATTTGTTATTAAAAATTATAATAGCAAATCTAGTCTAATTTAGAATTATAAATTTGTAATAAAGAATTTGCGACTTAATGTTGTAAATTACTTTAATTTTTTTGAAACTTAACTTCGATAACTTAGTCGAAACAAACAAAAGTTTATTTGTGTTAATAAATATATTGCGTGTAGAAGAGTTGTTTGTTAAAGTATAACGTTTGAGTTTGCAAAACAATAGCAACAAATTCTTGTATTTAATTGCTAACTTAAGCTTAATTAATTTAGAATTATTAAAACAAATATCTTCGATTTAAGTCTCTTATTGTTGTACGTTAGCATTACTTATAATTACTTAAATACACACAAAACTTAATTAAACAAGCACTTATAACTTAATTAGCTTGCAAGTCTTATAATCTCTAATTAAATTAAAATTATTTTTAAAGAAGTCGATTTTAACAAGTTAATTTTCGTCAAAATAACTAGAAAATTAAATGCTTACTTGCGATACATAAGAGTTCTCTTAAATAAAGCGTTGCTATTTTGAAAAAAAATATTTTACTTATCTCTATTTACTAATATTTAACGTTAAAGTATAATAAAATTCGATACAATTTCTATTATTTTAGATCTATATCAATATAGAGAGCGAATCGCATTAAAACAAAACTTAAAAGCTAGAATAAAGTATTGCGTTAAGCTTGAAGCAAAAGATATATTAGTTTAACTTTGTCTTGTTTCTCTTAAAGACAATACAAAATTGTTAAAACTTAAATATTAAAGACTAAAGTATCAAAAGTTATTATTATGTTAATTAATAAAAGTTATGTTATTAAATTATGCTATTGCAAGATATTACAATACTACTTTAAATTTAGATTGTCTTTTATATTGTTTACAAATTAATAAAGAGCAAGTCTCGACTATCTTAATATAACAAATTTATAAGTTTATCTAAGAAAACAACTATTTACGCGAAGAGTTTGCAATATACAAAGACACACGCACGATGCTTCGAAAGCTACAAGAGAGAACAAAGCAAATATATCAAATATTAAATAATATATTTTAAGATATATTTCGAAGACTCGTTCGATCTAAGCGACGTCTCTTAAATTACTAGAATATTAACATTAATAATATCAATAAAAAAGTTATTATTTTCTAAGAAGGCTAGATGCTCAAAGCATTATTCAAATATTATAATAAAATACAAGATAAAGCTAGTTTATATAGAAGTATATTCGATTACTAAAGTACTTCTTATTAATGTCTAAACATACTTCAAGATTTTCGTTAAATCTAAGATTGAAATTCGAGCTCTATAAATTTTACGCTATTTTAAACACTCTCTTTAATTAGTAATTTAATTTGATTTCGCACTTTGTTGTCGATAGAGATTGTATTGTTAATTATCGATTATATTTTAATAAGATTGTAATACTTATTAATTATAAGCAACTTTTCTTTGTCTTTTAACGCATTGCTTATCGTTATATTTTTATTGTTAAAATAATTAGTATTATTTATTTGCAACATTAAAAGATAGTTAAGACTTATTAACTCTTTATAGTACTTAACTCGATTTCTTGTATTATTACTTGTTTTGTTTTAAAACTTGTCTTCGTCTTTAAAATAAATAAAGATTCGAAAAATCTACTTTGTATCAATAATTGTACATCGATGCTATTAACAACATTTTTATATAATCTTTATTAATAAGATTGTTATCGAACATTCTATTAATTATATTAATAGTCTTAAGTTTATTGTTTATAAATGTTAGTTTTTGTAATATTATAATAGAATTTGCTATTTATCGATGCAATCAACTTGTTATATAAGATAAATTCGACGCATACAAACTTAATAATAGTTGAAGTCTAAAATCAATTTCTTAAGATATAGAAGCTAGATAACAATATTAATGTTAATAGCAATTATTAAGACATTATTATATTTTTTAACAAACGCGTTCGAGTTGTAAGATTTGTTAAGTTAAGTACAATAAAAATTTTCAAACAAAATATAACGCTTCTCGCCTAGTTTTATTTAAAAGAAATCGATTTTATAGATACGTTCGAAAATTTTACAAGTAAAATTATCTTGCGCTTCTATTAGAAGACACAAAGATAAAAAGATTTCGTCAATTTAATATATAATTATATAGAAATAGCTTTAAAACAAGAAGCGAAGACTAAAAAACAATATTTATAGATTAATATATTGCTCAACTTAAATCTTTTAAGAGCGAACAACTATAATATCGATAAAAAATACTTTTTTATTTTTGTAGTTGTTCGTAATTTTCTTTAATTGTAGCTTGATAAAACTAGCTTTTTTGTTAATCTAAAATATAAAAAGATTGCAATAAATTATTTGTAACGTTTGTAGCATTGCCAAAATAGCAAACGTTATTACAAAGAGATATATTTATAGTTGTATTAATAGTTTGAAATTCTAAGTATAACATTATATCGCGTATTAAAAGAATATCGTTAACGTTTAATAAAATTAAAGAAAGACTTTGTAAAACAAATAACGCAATAACTAAGCTAAAAGAAATAGCAACAACGTTAAGAAAAAGACAATTTATATATTTGTAAATATAGTTCGCAAAGAATATTTTTGTACTTATTGTATATTTAAAAATTCTTGACAAAGACTAGATTAAATTGTTGCTCTTAAGATTTATATTAACATTTATGTATGCAACAATAAACGCATCGATTATAAGTTTTATTAAGTTATAAAGTTTACGAAATGCTATTAGTAATATACTAAGAGCGTTAATTAATACACTAAGATAAATTGTTACGTAAAAAGAAATAGCATTAATTAGAAATAGATTGCTTAAACAAATATTAATATTTGCTATATTCGAAGTCTTATATAACGCGCAAAATACTATTATAGCTTAATACAACATTTGCGTAAAAGCGTTTAATCTAATTTATAAATTTAGTACTTAATATTATCTTAAAAAAAACAAGTAGACAAAAAGTTTTAGAAGAAGTAAAGCAAATTTTTTCTATATTTAGCTTCGCAAGAAATATAAAAGTTGTAAAACAACAATAAGTACAAACAAATTGCTCGCAATTGCAACGTAAATCTAGAAAACTTGCATTAAATATAAATAGTAAAGAGAAAATATATTGTAAAACTTAAGATTTATTATTTTTATTTTAATATATCTTAGGTTTAACAACATATTTTATTTATTACTTTAAAAATATTATAATCTAAGAATAGTTGTAGTTTTAACAATCGTTTTAGAAGCAAACTTTACGTAAAGATTGTTTTAAATATTATCTATATATTGTAATTGAAATTTTTAATCTCGCAATTCAAAATTAATCTTAACTTTTCTTATTGTATCTTTTAATATCTAATTAATTTTTAACAACTTGCTATTCTTTCTTTGCGTAAACTTCTAGTCTCTTGCAAATTAATTTTATTTTAACTTTTATAAATTAAAGCACAATTAGTATTAAGAAATAAGAGATGTTTCGAAAACAAAATTGAATTGTTTTTAACAAAGCGAACGAATTAGCAAGAAAATATAATATTAAAGTATATTGCTTGCTTAAATGCGAAGACAAACTCTACAAATATAGTTTAAGCAACAATTCTATATAGTTGTTAACAACAAAAGAATTAATGTTGTTTATAATTATATTTTTTATATTATAATACTAACGCAAATATTAAGAGCATTCTTATTTAGTATTTGAAGTTTAGTAGCTCGCGAAGAGAGATACAAAGAAATAACAATCAAATCTACAAGTGTAAACGCAACAAATTATATAATTAACAAAAGATTTCTTAAAGATTTAAGAAAACAAGAAGATTAACATTTTATAAAACATTAAGAACGCTATTATATTAATCAAAAAACTAGCGTTTTTCGAAAGTAATTTGCTTTGATTACAATTAAAGAAATACAAATATAGTTTTAATGCTAGACAAGACACAATAAGCTTAAGTATCAAATATATAAATTTAACAAAGATTTAACATATATTAGACGTTTATAGCTTAGCAACGTTGATCTCAAGAATTAAATTCAAAATTATTACTATTAGTTTGTCGCCAATATTGCAAAACACGTTTAGAAGATCTAATTTTAATATAGTGTTTTAAAGATACGTAATTTGTATATTTGTAATATAAACTTAAAACATAATTTATCTAAATCTTGTTGCATCGACTTAAGACTTATAATTTAAAACAATTATAAATTTTTTAATAATAATAAGAGATAAATACTAATTTTTGCGATTAAGTGCAAAGTCGCTTCTAATTGATATATTATATAGTAAGATATTTGTTTTTAAAGAAAGACGCAAACTTTATAAGTAACTCGTGTACGCAAAAGCGAATACATTAGTGTTTTATAGTTAACATATTTTAACATCTAAATCTACGATTTAACACAACTAAACGCTTAGATTATCAATCAAATAGCTTCTATAAGTAGATCGTATATATGCAAATACATTATTGTTTCAAAGTTAATATAATTACTTGTCTAGAACTACAATTTAACACAACTAAACGCTTAAATTATTAATCAAATAGCTTTTGTAAATTAATTGTGCACACGCAAATATACTATTGTTTTAAAGCTAGTACAATTACTTGCTTAAAGTTAATTTGTATTGTTAAATTAATAATACGCTTTCTATTGTCAAGTACTTAAGAATTTTGAAATCTAGTGTTTTTGCTATATCTTTTAGCAACTACATAGAAAATCGAATCAATTAGACTTAAATATATATAACTACTAGTATATTTATCGTTACTCGCGATAGCGCTTTCAATAGCTCTATCTAAGACTATCTTAATAAACCTAGTTGTTTAGAAGACTCTTTTAACATAAGAAACTCTATATTAAATGTATATCTTTTTTACTAGATTTCTAGCAATAAGTTGAGCTAAAATTTTGTTGCTTAACATAAAGTCGAAGTTGTATTTCAATTCAATAATTAAAAAACTTAGACTTATAATCGAAACGCTTAAATCTAGCTTATAATTTATTAAGATATTTTATAGAAGATCGATCTTATTAATTAATAAAAGAGAATGCGCAATTAGTAACTTCGCGCAATAATTTATTGTTTTGCGATAGAGTATTGTTATTGTTAAACAAAACTTAAAGTTAAACATTATTAACTTTATATTAACTACTCTTCGACATAGTAGATTCTACAAACGTTAAAACAAAGTCGAACAAATCTTAAGAGATATGTTGAAGCATAATAACAAATTCTTTCGAATCTTGTTCGACTTTTTCAAATTCTTTGCTTTTATATTGTTGGAGATTAACTTTTTAAAAAAGATAGAAATATCGACGTTAACGCTCTTCTTTTAAAGAACAAGTATCTTCAATAAAGACTTAATTATCTACAATATCTTTTAATAAATAATATCGAGCGCCTTAAACAAGCACAAAGAGATATAGTTTTTTTTAAAAAAGTCTAGAAAGCACTTTTTAATATATTAAAAGATAGAAATAAGTTGCAAAAGAAGTTAATTAATACGTTGCAAATAAAAGATAAGTTTTAAGCAAGATTTGTTTACAATATAAATATAAGAAATTAAAGATTCGCGAATATACAAAGAAATTTAACTAAGACAAAGCAAGAGATACAAAGATTGCGCTTATCTTATTAACAAACTATTATCGCTTAAGTATTCTATTAATAAATCAATATAAGCATATATATATGTTCTTTGTACAATTAAATACTTGTAACAAGAAATTATAGTTTTTCTTCTTCTTTTTCTTCTTCTACTTGATAACTTAAATAAGAATTTACTTCTTTTCTTGATTAACAATCAAAATTTCGTCGAGACTTTTATCTCTTCTTAGAAGCTTTAACTCTTGTAGAAATTTCTTTTTTCTTAACAATTTAATTTGCTTTTGCTAGTAATAAGTTTGTTTCGAAATTGTAAATTCGTTAATTGTCTATTTTATTTCTTAATATAGAAATTTGTCGATAAAGTAAGTTTTGTCGAAACTTAACAATTTAATTTGCTTTTGCTATTAGATGTCTTTTAGAGACTCTTGTGTTTTAAAGACTCTTACAAAAGATTAATAAATAGAGCGCTTTAGCATACTTTTTTGCTCTAGAATCTTCGCATAAAGACTTTAATACTATTAGAGTATTGCTTAATAAGCAAATCTAATTAGTTACTATTATTTTTTGCTTTTCTTTCTTAATTGTTGCTATATATTATATTTGCTAATTGCGTTTTAAGTTTAGCAATCTTTAAATTTGTGCTTTTTCGATCTTTGCTTTTTTAATCTATATTAATAAGTTAAACACTATGTTTCGCAAAATTACAAAAAGTTTGTAATTTTCTAGCATTGCTAATATAGTTTCTATAGAAAAGAATCTTGTAACTACAATAGAAATTGCTTTATTGCAACTAAACTTGTGTCTAAATAGCAATAGAGTATTACTTTTGTAGATTTGGCAATTTATTGTTATAGACACTTAGATTAAGAAAATTAATCAAGACTTAAATAGCATAAGAGCGATACTTGTTCTAGTAGACGTACCTAGAATTTCGAGTAACTCGCTAGTATCTTGTTTGTTTATCTAAAAATTAGACGTGTTTGCAAGAGATATGCTCTAATTAATATAGAGAGTTAAGAACTTCTTCTTGTTCTTACAACGCTTTTAAGATTAATTCTCTTAAGACAATTGTAGAGCTATATTGTTGCTTAAACAAAAAAGAGTATTTAACAAATCAAAGCTCGACATTGTATTGTTAAAATTATTATCTCTAGATACATAACTTCTATCTAGTGTATTTGTAGAGAATTGTCGTTCTAAGTTAGACATTTTCTTATTTAATTTAATTGCTACAATAATTGTAAACATTATTGTAGAATTAAAATTAATAGAGAGCGACTTCTAGACTCTCTTAGTATATTGTAGATCGAAATTAAGAACAATTGTTGTTGCGAATCTTAAATTGTTATCAAAAAAGACGCAAAAAATAACACGATAAATGTAATAATAAGTTATATATCGCTCTTTAACAAGAGATACATTATATATTTATCGTATATACAAAGATTTTCGTGTCTCTCTTTGTAACACTTTATAAGAACGTTTATATCTATGTCGTAAATCTAAATTAAACTTGTTATTAACAAAAGAGAACTTCTTGTTGTTAGAAATTACATTTAATTTTGTCGTAATTAAATAACGCAATTGTTGCACAAGTTGCTCAACAAGTTATTAATTAAGCAAATGTTCTATAATTGGCAACAAAAAGTAGCGAAACAAGTTCTTAAACTTCTTCTTTAATTTTAATTGTTAAATAGAGTCGAATCTAAATCTTAATTCCATAGCTAACTAAATAAATAAAAACTAGATAATAGAATTCAATTCCTTAATAATAGGTTTATCTTTGTTTAGCTTCTTTCTAGATACAATATTTATTAACTTTGGAAAGTATCGATATACAAACGCTTATAACTATCTATAATTTTGCTTAAACAAATTATTCTCGTTCTATTGCAATAATTAATTGAAGATAACACGCATTGTATCTTGCACAATATCTTTAAAACTTAGCTCTAGAAGACGCTTTATAACATTAACGCATAGCTCTAGATATTTTGTGTTCTCGCAAAAGATATATAGTAATAAGATTAATTTATTTAACGTTAAGAGATTGATTAACAATTTGCTTTGTAGTAATAAATTTAAGATAATATCAAAAATTGATCTTTTATATATTTGCTCTTAGATAAGTCGTATATCTTTGTTTAAGTTTTCGAACGTTTATAACTTTAAGAGTTTAACAATAGCTTCGTTAATTAATCTTATTATAGTTAGATTATTGTTAGCGATTTTACACTAGATCTTGTAAATTAAATGCAAATAATTAGTTAGCTTCTTAGATTAAGTTAGTAAAAGAATGTAAACATTGTAGATTCTATCTTATCTTATAACATTTAAGCAAAAGATATTGTTGCATAGTATTAATATAAAAGACAAATTAAAGTCTCGTAATTTTCAAAAGTTAATTAAAGACGTCTCTTAGATTATAGATATTAAGAATGCGTTTCAAGTCTTTTAATTTGTCTCTTGTTAAACGTATCTATTACTTTTGCTTTTGCAATATCTTGTCGCTTTTTTAGTAATATCAAATATGTCTAAAGATTTTTTCGTTCGAAAAATTCGTTGCGTTTAAGTACTTTTTACGCAAATTTTTTCGCAAATAAGAATTAATATCTTGTAGATATTAGAAGAACACAACTATATGCGAAAGAAACAACTAATTGTCTAGATATAGATTTATCGTTTACTAGTTATTCTTGTAATTAAAAAACTTATATATAGCTTGAAGACAATAGCAATTATAAAGAATTGTTAGAGACGCAAAGAGTAGTTGTAGCTCTAGAGACGCTTTATTTGTATTGTAGAATAGCGCACTCTAAGATGTACCCAAGCAATAGATAAAGACTTCTAGCTTCTTCTTAAATATTAATGTCGAAATATAATTTTTAGAAACAAGACGTTAATAGCTTTTTGTAATAAATATATCTTTTAATCTTTTGACATTTTTTGATCGCAAGAATTGCTTTTAATTAATCGATAATCGATTTGCTTGTAACGAGAAGAGTTTGACATAAGTTGTGTCTCAAAATTGCGTTTAACACTTATACGAGATTTGACAACAATTTGTTTCGATCTACAAAAAAAACAATCTCTATATAGCAATTGTTAGCGAGAAGACATCTAATATATAGAAATTAAATCAAATATCTTTAGATTATTACAAGTAAAATAATCTCGAATAGCTACTCTATATGTATTGTTATTTATATCTTATAATTACGCTTTTAACACAAATAAGAAATATCTAGTGCAATCGAAATTTTAACGTCTTGTTTAGATTTTAATATTAACAATTGTTATATCTATTGTATTGTTTTATAAGTCGAAATCGAAGATTCTCTATTGCTTTTCTTCTAATTGTATCGATTTACTCTTTATTCTATACTATGCGAAATTAGCGATTCGAACAATATTGTAATAAAGAATCTATCTTACTTTATCTTGTTTATATTGTCTTTTATCTTAGTTAAGTCTATTGCTTAACAACATTGTAGAAAGTCAAAAATTGTCTAGATTCTAAAAAATTTCGCTCTTTATTTGCATTTTTATCTTATTCTATTATATAAACTTATATTGTATAGATATGTTAACCTTGCAATAATTAGCAATAATAAAGATAATATAACATAAAAGATAGATTTAGAGAATAAGATAGCGCATTCTATATAATTACGTAAGCTAGTATAAAGTAAAGTCTTCGTCAAACAAGTTTATAATTTGTGCAATCTTATTCTTCTCTTTTAACAACTATTATAAAGATATAATACTACAATTAGAAGATAAGATAGCGTTTCAATTATATACAAAATGCTATTAGTAACTTCTTACGTATCTAGAAATAAAAGTAGATCTATCTTAATAAAATCTTTTAATATTAAGATAGAGTACGCATATCGAATAATTTTCTCTATACGATAAAGTAATTTTGAAGAAACGAATTACAACTTATTAGACGCATAGTATATCGACTAATTAACTTAATTCTATTCTACAATATTTAAATTTATAAAGACTAGAAAATAAATATAAATAGCTATTAGTTAAAAGATTCGAAAATTTAAGAGTAGCTTATTAAGCATTAGCAACGCAATTAAAATTGCTACACAATAATATTACAAAAATTTATAAAAAGAATCAAAGAATTAAGTTAAAAGAAACGACAAAACAAGCAAAGTATAATAATATCTAGAAACAAGAGAAGACAAATCTAGAAATGCTATTAACAACAATCGAGATAACAACTCTTACAAAATCTTAATCGAATTAAGAGAGAGTAAGATAAAATTTCTTAATCGCATGCAAAGTCTAATAACTAGCTCAAAAGTACTATTTTATTTCTTAATAATCTTCTTAATTTAGTATTGCTTCGCAAACAAGATATATATAACAAGTATTAATTAAAACGCGTTGTAGACTAAGACTCTAAAGCAATAGTTTTTGTACAAAAGATTAATCTATTGCTTTGCTTATAGTTAACAACTTTTAATATTTTGCAAGTATCGTTAATTAATTTTGTCTTACTTTATACTTTTTCTAAATTAGTATACAAAACGTGCAACAATACAATATTATAAAATTCTCGAACTTGTTTTCTCGAATACAATATTTCTTTTTAGTGTTTTCTCGACTAAGATATTGCAACACATTGTTAAGATTGCAACAAAATAAAGCGCATTAACTAAAATATTGTGCGTTCTATTAGTATTAACTTCGACAATAATATACTAGAGTAAAACGATGTTAAAAAGCTCTTACGTTGTTGTTGCACTTACTAGAATCGAGATTTTTCGAATTATTCTTGCGCGTTTGAGTCTTCTTGTACAAGAAACATAAACATTATATTGTTAGACAACCTAAGTAGCTTATAATATTAGCAACTATTATTATACTATTATTAAACAAACGATAAACTTATATGTTTTATATAAATTACAACAATTAAGCAGTAAGTAACTCCAAGACATCGAGCTAATATAGAGCGAAAAGTTATAAATAGATATTGTTTGAATAATAAAAATTAATTGTTCAATATATAGAATAATTAACAAGCTTATACTAAGACAAGATCTATAATAGCAAAATATAAATTGTAGATATTATCGATGTTTTATAACAACTATTATCGACAATATTTTAAAAACAAAGAAATTCTTCTTATAAAGTTATTAAGAGCTAAGAATGTTAAATTGTACTTCGCACTAAATTTTACAAAGCTCAATTTAATTTTGTTACTATATTCGTAAATTTATTTTTTACTTTAGTCTCTTTTGTTATCGAGTTTAGTAATTTTTGTTGAAGAAGATCTTTCTAGATTAGCAACTTAAATCTTGTATACTCTTGCAATACTTAAAGTTGTTGTCTTTACATTAAGATAAAATACAATTGAAGATATATTAACAACAAGAAAAAGCTAGCTATAATAATTATTTAATTTATTTTGCATACTTTTTAACACTTTTAATGTGTTGTAATGTTAAGACTTTCTAATAGATCTTAGATAAGTATAAGAGAATGCGAGTTGTTGTAAGTTATAATTGTAATATTGCTTATTTTCTTAATATTTTGTACAAAGAATTTGTAATCTTAATCTATATAATTAGCAATAGAAATTTGAGCTAACAATAAAGTTAAAGAAAGAGTTGTTTCTAAAATCGACTTTTAAAGCTTAAACTTATTATTTAAATTAATATAGACTATTCTAAAATCAAATAAAGATATCTTCGAGTTATTTTTTATAAGTTTTAGTATAATAAGCTATCTAAGTCTCTTGTTGATTAAGCTCTTAACAATAGTTCTTTCTAACACATTATAGGAATAAGAACAATATAATAATAATAATGCAATTTATCTAGCTTATAATAAGCTATACACGTATCGAAGAATCTATCGTAAGTCTTTCTATCTTAATTGCACGCCTCTACTTACGTTTGCTAGACTAGTAACAAACTATTATAGATAATCGAATAAATGCTACTATAAAAATCTAGAATAGATTAGAATATCTAACTAGATTTGTTACAGTCGCAAAGCGTAAATACTTATTGGCGATCAAATCTATCTTAATTGTCGAAAATTTATCTTTTTGAGCGACAAAATTGCAATACATGTCTTTAATAACTATTAAACAAGATTTTCTACATTTTGCGCAAATTGCGTTGCATTATGTTACACAAAAAGAATTTTTTAAGATTACAAGACTACTTTTGAAACATAGTGTTAACGTTAAAAGTAGATCTTAGAAATTTTATTCGCAATTCATAGCGCTTTACTAAACAATAGCGAAAAATAAAATAGCAACAACAAAAGTACTTTTAAACTATAGAGTCGATATTAACTTAACAATATTTTGTTAAGATAGAACAACACTTTATAACGCAATTGAATCTTGTGTTTACTAAATCAATTATATTTCTAAAATAGCTTTGTACAATATTAGCAATTTGCAAAGTTAAAAAAGTCTTGTTGTTATAATTCTTTTATTGTAATATGAAGTCTACGTTACTACAAAAGCATTAAAAGACAAGTTTGTTTTGCATCGAGTTATTTATAACAACTACAATAAGATTATAAAACTTCTTATTGCGCATAAAGTCGATTTTAAAGATTGATACAATTAAATAACGTCGTTAATAATAGTCGCAAAGTAGAATTGATTATATCTTATAAAATTACTTCTTTAACATAAAGTCGATGTTTATGCTTATATATTCGCTTTCGACTAGACGTCTTTGCTTATAATTGTAAAAGAATATATTAATATACGAGTTAATTAGATCGATTTAACGTACTTTTAAAGAGAGATTATTATAAAATTATTAACGCATAAAGCTTACATTAACGATGAAAATTGCGTCAATACGTCTCTTGCAATTGCAATCTTCTCTAATTTAATAGTAATTATAAAGCTCTTGCTAGAGCAAAGTATCAACGTCGACAAATTAGATTGCATAGATTTTACGTTATTGCAACTATTATATCGCTATTATACTTTAAGTAGAATCAAAAGAAAGCTTCGTATATTTGATTTTCTTCTAAAGCATAAAGTCAATTCAAATAGAAAAATCTCTTGCGAGAACACGTTACTTATTAAAATGTATTAAAGCTCTTAGCATTACTTTGTCTTAATAAAGATTTGTCTTTTTAAGACGTTGCTTTAAAAAGAAGTTAACGTTAATATAATTAACATTAACAACAAGACATTACTTTAAATTGTGTATAAACAATATAAAGATTCTTATTAAAGTAGACTAATACTAATGTTAATTCTTCTTGACATTAAGATTAATATAAAGACTATTAATTATTGAGAAGTTTTATTATTAAGATCGATTTGCACGAAATTCTTTCTAGATATAAAAAAGCAAGTTAACATTGTTTGTCTTCTATTCAAAAACATTGTGTCGAGATATTTATTAACAATTAAATATATTTTTATTAATATATCTCTTCTAGTAGATTTTATAATTAAACTATTAATAAGTTATAATGTTCTAGTAGATGCAACAAATAAAAAGAAAAAAACAATACTTTACTATATAGCTAGAAGTCGGAATTATAAGATATTTCGAACATTGCTTGTCTACAACGCAAACAAGGAAATTCGAAATTAGAAAGAGCTTTTTGCAAAGATACTATTTGATGTTATATAATACTAGAAACTATATATTATATACAATAGATCGAACGCATTGTTAATAAAAGCATAATTTATAAAATAATTACTATTCTAGTTTTATATTTATTATAAGTCTTTCACTCGACATCTAGAATCTAGTAATAATTAAAATCGCGATATAGTAAAGATAGAAATAGAGAAGACTTAATTGAAGATTTATAGTCAAAGAACGTTAGTAGTAAGACTATATACATTTTTAAGTTAAGTTGTACAAGCAATAATTTCTTCGATATTCTAGAGTTAAAGCTAATTCTCTTTGATATTGCTATTAAACACGCATAATATTTGTTTTTTTAACAAATCTTCTTTTAATATAGATACAATTGCAAGGATATTTAGAAAGTTAAATTGCTTGTATTTATATTGCTAGTCTAGCTTATAAAGTTTTAATTGTTAACATTTGCTTCAAATACAATAATAGCTAGAAATTGCAAAATTGTCGATATTGCATTGTTAAATTTGTTTTAAGAATTAAAAAACGCAATAATACTTGTCTTTAAGTAACATCTTTTTTGTAAATTTTACGTAATAGCATTACAAAATTGTTCAAAAGTAGTTAACTTTTTTGCATATATTTGTCTTTAATTATACTAAGTATAGCTTTGCAAACAATTATCGAAAGAAAACTTTAAATAAACAATAAAATCAAAAACATAAAAGTTAATAATTAGAAAGACAAATATATTAATTTTACAAAAGATAGCAAACGACAATATATTAATTTTAATTACAAATAATTGTAGATTGTCTAATCTATCTAGAGCTATTAGAATTTAATATGTCTCGTAATATATAGAATATTAATCTAGCGTTATCGCAAGAAACGTAGTTACAAAATTTAAAAATGTAGTAGCAAGTATAGACGAGCTTGTTTTGGTTGGTATTTAAGTTATTAATGTGCTATAAGAATTAGCTATTGCAATCTAGTTCTTAAAGACTTGCAAACTTATAGTTATCTTTCACATGTATTTGTAATTAAGATAATGCTAATCGAGATAATACTAATTGTAATAATGTTAATCGAGATAATGCTAGTCGAAGTAGTGTTGATCAAGATAATATTAATCGAGATAATATTAATCGTAGTAATGTTGATCGAGATAATGCTAGTCAAGATAATGCTAGTTAAGATAATGTTGGTCGAGATAATGCTAGTCGAGATAACGCTAGTCGAAGTAGTGTTAATATTGATCGAGAGCATTCTAGTTGCGATTGTTGTTAAAGTTTAATAGAATAACAATTGCACAACAATTGCTATTACGAGAAAGACAATTTGTGTCAATCTATTAAATATTAGTGGACGCAATTTCGCAACTAGCATTAGATATATAATTAAACAATATAAGCAATCTTGTAAACAAATTAGACAATTTGATATATTAGTATAAGTATCTCTTGATTCTTATTAGAAGATTATAACTCTTATTTGAGAAATTGTAATTTAATTTAAATTTTAATGTAAGTTTAAATATTATCTAGTAATAACTTTATTAATATAAACTTGTAAATTAATAGATTACAACTTATATATAATTTCCTCTTTGTTAATAACGTACTTGGCTAAGACGTATTCTAACATTAATACAACGTATATAAATTAGCATAGAAATCAAAAGTAAAGAGCTTTTTAATAAAAAATCACGTAAAGAAATTCTTAACAACAAATTATAATCAATAATCTTGATCTTAACAAAGCATAACATATAATTACTTATAGAATGCATACTATTGTTGCTTCGACGCCTTCAAAAATAGCGATTTCGATATAGAAGAAGTAGAAAAGAGAAGACTTAATAAGATCAAAAGATCAATTCCGCTTTCGATCTCTATATAGTTGTAATTGTTTCTAGATTGCGAAGTAGAAAACAAAAAGAACAAGCAATATAGACTAGACTCAATAGATGTCTTAATTAAAAGAAAAGACTATATATTTTAAATCAATTAGAAAGAAGATAGATTTTCTTAAATCGAGAAGTTATAAAAACTCTATTTACAAAATTGCTAATCAACATTTTCTCAAATATATATTAGCGTTTGGTTTTCAATTTACGAGAGAAAGACTTAATAAAGATGCTATACAATTATATATACGTTTGTCGTAAGATTCTAGCACAACTTGTACTATTTATTGATAACAATTTGTAGATTTCTAGAAAACAATTGTACGAAAACAATTGCTCTTTGAACTTCGCAAACGTATCAACAAATATAGTAGCAAAAATCTAATTACACGAATAATAATCTAAAGTAGATTGAGCAATATGTTTGTGCTTAAGATTGCAATAGAGCTACGTAAAACAAATGCGTTAAATCTTGAACAATCGTTCTATAAAGAAATAAGGAGTGCTATAAAAACAAGAGAGATTTGTGCTTTAAAACTATTAATTGCGATTAACTTAAACGTTTATCAATTGTTTCTAAAGAAATTATTAATAACAATAGTTATCGCGCACGAAAGATCTAAAGTAGTAAAACTACTAATAAAAGAGTATAACATCACTTTAGAATCGTATCCCATTTATACTATTATATAGAAGCGAAAGTCTTAACGATACTTATTGAAATTAGATGTCAATTTAAACAAAAAAAGACAAAAACAAACATTATTTATATATATTGTAACAAACAAGTCGAACTATTTAGTCAAAAAGCTAACTAGCACAATTAATATTAACATTAATAAGAGAGACAACAAGTTCAAAAGCTTATTGAAGAGAACAATATAAGCAAAAAGCTATCTTTATTTTAGCAAAATATTGTTATATTACGAAGTCGACGTTCTAGTAAGTTTCTCTCTTTTAGATATTGTTGCTACAAATCGTTGCAAGCTTATTTAACAACTTTTGAATTAAGAAGTTGACATCAATATAATAAACAAATATAAGAAAACACTATTGCGACTATTGTTTAAACAAAAATACTTTAACTCGAAGATAAGTTATATTATATTGCAAATACTTATTGCTATCAAAATAGATATTAACAAAATATATAAGGAAATATCTTTTTTGTGCTTGCAAGCTCTCGAAGTCGAAGCGTGTAACTTCTTTAAAGATTATTATAACAAAAAATAATAACAAATTATCGAATTCTTATTACAAAATAGAATCAATATTAACAACGTTATATTAAATAACAACTTTATATTAAATCTTGCTTGCAATCTACTTAACAAATATTATAGAACTATATTGATCGACACACTATTGCAAAAGAATATTAATCTTAATATTTTAAATTAAAAGAGTTAAACAACATTAATATATAATTAATTTAACAACACTAAGATTTATAAACTCGTTGCTTAGGAAGTTAATCTTAAGACTGAAAATACTCTTGGGCAAAGTACTTTACACATAACAATTAAGACAAACAATTTCTTAATAGTCGAAGCACTTCTTAAATATTATATTAATACTTTAATTCGAAATAAAGAGAACAACACAATACACTCTTATCTAAATAAGACAAAGTGTTTGACAAACATAAATTTAAGAGTACAAATTTTGTAACTGTTCGACAAATAAAAGTTGAAAAACAAGTAAAAATCGAAGAATAAACAAGAGTTGAAGAACAAAATAATATAGAATATCAAATATCGAAGTTCTATATTAAGATAAACAACAATTTAATATTCTTATTAAATAGAAATTTCCAATATATCTTAATAAAGATATAGTAAAATTAACTAATATTTACTACTTTGCTAGCTAATACTATATTGCTTTTTAGTAATTGTAAGCTAAATAAAGATTTCTATTTTCAAGCGTACTACTCTTATTTGATAAGATTCTCTTGTAAGGAAAAGACTTGATATATTGGATATCTCGAATACAATAGCGCAAGAAAGAGTAATTCTAGATATAATTAAGTGTTTTTTGCAATCAACTTTGTATAGAGAGAGCTAACAACGTATATCAAAAAAGTATTTTGTTTAATTTGTAAAAACTTGAAGATAATTTTAAATTTGTTAAAACTTTTGTCTTGCGTTAATTGCTAGTTGCAAACTCAAATATATAATATATAACAATATTGTTCGAAGAAAGAGATCAACGATTTGCACTCTAAATTGTGCAAAATAAGAGTATAATAATATAAGTAGAATTTAGAGTAAAATGTTGCGAACAAAAGAAATTACAAAGACAATAACAAAAATAATAAATTGCTAGATAATAAAGTTTAAGCAAAGAATTTAAATTACAACTAGCTTTTTAACATATTAGATATTTTGAAGATATATTTTTGAAAATAGCATTTTTTGACACGCTATCTCTTTGTATCTAATTTTGTGCTATCTATCTATTATAGATTGTTATATATAATATAC
>JAABUL010001904.1_pt1 | contig 36990 bp, 29 predicted proteins | sample 5559151 | NCBI WGS metagenome assembly JAABUL01 (sample SAMN10711876, study PRJNA513368) | rock metagenome | isolation source: Antarctica rocks | place: Antarctica: Victoria Land, Pudding Butte sud | reverse complement strand
AACGCCATCACGAGGGCGGCCTGAACGCTATCGCCGGCGATCCCGAGATCTGGAGCAGCTTCACTAGCGATCTGGCCGTCCCCGAAAATATGCGCGCTTGGATCGAAAAGGCCCTCGCCAACAGGGCAATAGGAACCGAGCAGCCGTTTGTGACCATCGACCGCGCGACGGGCGCGATCGTCGGCGGCACACGCGTCATGGACATACGGGAGGCGCACGACGCCGTCGAGATCGGCGCGACCTGGCTGGGCCGCCCCTGGTGGCGCACTGCCTTCAATAGCGAGTCGAAATACCTGTTGCTGCGCCACCTGTTCGACACGATTGATTGTCACCGTGTCTGCCTCAAAACCGACCTGCTCAACGAGCGCTCACAGCGGGCCATCGAACGCCTCGGCGCGGTACGCGAAGGCGTCCTCCGCAAGCACATGATCGTTCAGGACGGACGCAGCCGCGACAGCGTCTACTATTCGATCATTGATGATGAATGGGCCACCGTACGCGCCCGGCTCGAACAAAATCTATATGCTGATTAAAGCCAGCGCCATGCGGCGTCGCGACATTGCCCATACATGTTACAATCCCTGCGTAGAGGGGAGAGTATACGATGCCATGGTTGGATAATTTGCTGGACGAGCCTGGCGCCGATTCGACGGTCGGGCGCGCCGATGCGCTGCAAGACGCCCTCGACGCCTCCGATGTCGCCTCCGTCTTTGCCGCGCGCCTCGCGGCGCGCCTGGCCCGCGCCTGGGCCGCCGCCGAGGATCTGCTCGTGCAGCTCGACCGCTGCGCCACGGCCATCGCCGCGCGCAACCGCCACGACACGCTGCTGGCGCTGGTACGTGGGCGCGACGCCGGGCTCGTGTTCCGGCGCGAGATACGTATGCTCCTCGACACTTGGTGGGCCTGGGAGGAGACGATGCCCGAAGCGTCGTCGTTGGAGGAGCGCAGTGATATCACGGCGGCGCCCGCCGTCGAGGGACAAGTGATTCGCGCCGCTGTCGAGGAGCGCCTGGAGGAGCGCGACATGCGCTCCGGCCTCTACGACATCGGCTGCCCGCACGAGGTGGCCGCGCGCTTCGCCGACGACGTACACGACCTCTTCCACGAGTTGAGCGCCTTCCTCTCCTACGTCGATCGCCTCGCCGCCGAGCCGCCCGACCCCGCCGCCTGCCGTGACCTCCTCTATAAGCTGGTCGAGCCGTGGGACCCAGGCCTTGTCACCCACGGAGCCTGGCACCTGGGGCTCTTCGAAGACGACGACCAGGGGCTTTACCGCCCCGGCATGCTCGGCTGGGGTCTGGCCGTGATGGAGTACCTACGCGCATGACCGACCACGACGAGCTCCAACATGGGCTTGTCGTGCGCTTCGAAGGCGGCTTCTACATGGTCCAGTCGGGCGGGACGTCACTGCTCTGCACGCTGGTCAAACGGCTGCGGCGCGGCGTGCGCTCCGCCACCAACCCGCTGGCCGTCGGCGACACCGTGGGATTCCGCGACATCGGCGGCGAGCAAGGCGTCATCGAGCGGATCGACGAGCGCCGCAATGAGTTGGTGCGTACTGCCCCAGGTCGCGACGCCCTCAAGCACGTCCTCGCCGCCAACCTCGACCTGTTGCTTGTCGTCACCGCCCTGCGTAGCCCCCCGCCCAACCTGGCCCGCATCGACCGCTTCCTCCTCATCGCCGAACAGGCCGAGATCCCGCCCGCCATTGTCGTTACCAAGCTGGACGAGGGGACCATCGAGGAAGCCGACGCCCTCTTCGCACCCTACCCCACGATTGGGTATCCGGTGCTACTCACCAGCGCCACGACCGGGTACGGTCTCCCCGCGCTACAGGCGTTGCTCACGGACAAGATCAGCGCCGTCGTCGGCTCCTCCGGCGTGGGCAAATCGACCCTGCTCAACGCCGTGCAACCGGGTCTACAGTTGCGCGCGGGTGAGTTAGGCGAGCGCACGGGCAAAGGGCGGCATACAACCACCGTGGCCGACTTAATTCCCCTTATTGAGGGCGGCTACGTGGCCGACACACCGGGGCTGCGCGGGATCGAGCCGTTCGACCTCGACCCCGCGCTACTCGATGAGTACTTCCCTGAGATGCGCCCATTCAGAGACGTGTGCCGCTTCCAGCCATGCTCACACATCCATGAACCGGGCTGCGCCGTGCGCGCCGCCGTCGAGGCGGGCGCGATCACACGGAGCCGCTATGACAGTTATGTCAAGCTCTACGATGAAGCGCGCCAGAACGCCCGGCCGGCATGGGCGCGCTGACGGAGTCGATGGTCGATGGTCGATGGTCGATGGTCGATAGTAGGTTTCCCTCACTCTATAGCCGGTTGCAACACTAGCATGGACGCCAACCCACGCCACGATTGCTGCCGACCATCGACCATCGACTATCGACTTTTCGTGGTCGGTATAATACAGAGATAAGATAATTCCCTCATACCCCCGTGCCTCCTTCACGGAGGCGCGCTATAAAGGTTCCCAGCTATGAGTCTCATGCGATACACCATTGTGCAGGATGATGGCGGCATCAGCTTCGTCGGCGATGAATATATGGCACCGGCCCTCGTCGCAGCCTGTGCGGCTAACCCGATGACCTACCAGAGCTTGCTCGACGCGGCGCACGAATATGACCGCCGCCCCCGCGACGAGGTGCGGCGCGCCCTCTCTATCTTCGACGAGCACAACGTGCCCGACGACTATGACGCCATCCACCGCGACCTCGCGCACGCTCCCAATGGCTATACGTCCGCGTTCCGCATCGTAGATGAAAAAACGCGCCAGGCCAGCGTGCAACCGGCCAAGGCTGGCGTCATCATCTTTAACCTCAAGCAGCGGCGTATCGTCCAGATGCAGAGCGACACGGCGGAGGTCGAGCGATCCGGCCGCGCGCAGCACCACAACGGACGCGGCTGGACCCAACGCGTCCACGCCTACGAACTCCCCGACTCGTGGCGCATTGTGCCCTAACGAGTCGGAAGTCGGAAGTCGGAAGTCGCCAAAGTGGGCGGCGGCGCTATTGCTTCAATGGCACATGGGTGGAGCCACGTTACTTCCGACTTCCGACTTCCGACTTCCGACTTCCGGCTTCCGACTTCCGACTTCCGACTATCGAAGCAAAATGGCGGCCCGATAGCGCGCGATTGCGATAGAGCGCACGACGCGGCCGTTGTTGGCCCAGGGGTTGCCGTCGCCCGAGAGCACACGGTAGGGCCGCTCCAGGCGTATGTGCTGCGTCTTGTCGGTTGGGTTGACCAACACGACACCATGCGCGAAGTCGCGGCGCAGCACGAACGCCTGCGTCCCGAGCAGCTGTAGCCCCTTGACCTCCACGCGCCCGCCCACGCGGCCCAAGCCGAGCAAGAAGCGCCCCGTCCCTCCGACGGGGATGGCGTAGCGATGCCACGAAGACCGCAACACCAACGGAACGGCGGTCGGGCTGGTCACGGTGTCGGCGACGCCGGTCGCGCGCGGACCGGCGTCTGACACGTTTTGCGACGGGTCGCCGTCATCGAACCATAATGTGGCGCCGGCGGGGCCGCGCGCCGTGAACACGAGCGTCCGCATCGCCTGACGATCGGGCGGCGCCAGCAGCGTCAGCCCCACCGCATCGGCGCGGTAGTGCAACCCGCCGTTCACCTGTATGACCGTAGCGCGACTAATGGGCCGGCCAGCCAGGCGCTGCAAGTGGACATTGGATGTGGCCGCGACCACGCCGCGCAGCAGCGTCAGCGGGAGCGCATAGCGGGACCAGTCGCCCGTCTGCACGAGGCGCGCCGCGCCCAACGCCCGGCCCAAGTACCCGTGTCCCTGCGCGCGCTGCCGCTCCGTCGTGACCACCGTGCGCGCTATATGCCAGACCGGCGTCGTACCCATCACGCCCCGCTGCGCCAACAGGCTCTCCGTGAGTACGCGCCGCACCCGCATCGCCTCCTGGTCGACCAAGACGACGTCGCCCGCATGGAAGCGCCACGGGCGCGCGACCGGCACGACTGTCGCCGCCGCGTCCACCCGCTGAGTCAGGGCTGAGCCAGCGCCGCCATCGTACTCGTCGAACCACCAGGGGTCGCCGTGCGCGATCCAGCCGCGGTCGTACGCCGCGTAGCCGTCGCCCAGCAGCGACACGCCGACCGTGGCCTCGGCCGACTCAGACGACGGTGTGAGGCGCGTCACGTTGTCCGGGTTGACGATGGTATGGCCCTGGCCTGCTTGGGCGTCGTACAGATAGGAGTCGATACCCGCGGCGAGCGCCGCCCCCGGAATCAACGGGAAGCCCTCCATCTCGCGCCCCCGCGCCAGCCCATCGATACGCAGGTCTCCGTTCACCATGATCGGCGCCCCCGGCAGCAGCCGCCGCGTTTCGGCCAGCAAGGCGCGCTGTCCGGCGCGCCACACGTTGACGCCATTCACGACGCCCCCGTCGGCGCGCCCGTCGCCATTGATGTCGACCTGTGATGACGGCGGGAAATCCTGCAGGTTGTCGTAGAAGACACCACGCCACCCATCGCGGCGCACCAAATAGGCGGCGCGATGGGCCAGGTAGTCGTCCCAGGTCTGGCCGTGCCAGCGTGGACACAGGCTCGACATGTTGAATGACCATGGACGCACCGAGGTGACGCGGCCGTCGATGAGGCAGTTAGAGAGGTCCGTGCGATAGCTATAATGGGGGGCGATGCGCGCCCCGTACTGATGCGGCGCGGCCGCGCTGTAGTAGCCGCGCCGCACGCGCAGCCAGTGCCCCACGACCTCCCACACATGCATGCTCTCGCCGTCCACCAGCACATCCTGACAGCGTGAGAAGCGACGCGGGTCGGTCACGGGTATCCACGTCTGCGAACGGTTGATAGGGCCACTGAGGACGCTGCCGGCAGTCACCAGCCACCATCCCGGCGGCACATCCGCTGTCTTAAGCCCGTAGAACGTATCCGCGCAGCACAGGTCGACCTGCAGGGAGCGCTCGTAGAGCAGCGTCAGCGCATGGGGGTTAGCCGCCGTTAGTTGCCGTACTGGCGCGCCGCGGCGCGCCACGACGAGGTCGTCGTTCGCGAAGAAAGGGATTTGCCAGGCGTCGCGCAACCCATTGTAGTTGGCAAGGCGCGGGTAGTCCCGTCCCCCCGCGACGGAAGATGCGGGGTCAGGTGAGCCTCCCTGCCGCGCGGTAGGTCGGAGCGCTATACCATAGATCACGACCGCGACGACGCCGGCGACGAGGAGGGCACGGGCGATCAGGCGTGCCATCGCGCAATCACTCCCTCGTTATCCCAGGTGATATAGTTTCTCCCCTCGCCCCTTGAGGGAGAGCCGGTTGGGCTCTCTCCGCTCCGCTCCGACAGCCCAACCGGCTCTCCCTCAAGGGGCGAGGGGAGACGGCCGTGACCCGACGGGCGGCCCCCCTCCCCCGCGCACGGGAGATGGGGGCGGGGGTAAGGGGGGAAGTATTAGCGGCCGCAGTAGGGGCAAAGGCTCCACTCAGGCGCGAGTAAGTGGCTGCAGAAGTGGCATTGGCGGCGTAGCTTGGTGAGGCAGTTGGGACACACCAGGAAGTCATCCTGCACCCGCTCATTGCAATTGGGGCAGAGGTGGCGATTCTCGATCTCCTGAAGCAGAGTCTCCTCTTCAAGCGAGTGCTCGTACGCCTCGACGAGGGTCTGTTGCGGGCGGAGCATGTAGTATAAGAGGAGACCGAATGGTCCTGTGCCTAACACCAACAGCGTAGCCAGCAATTGTGTCACAATGTTTTGTGAGCGCTGACGAATATCGTTGAACGTCCAGAAGAATAGACCGGCCCACGTCATAGCGATGTAGGAGACGGCGGCGGAGGCGATGATGGCGGGGGCTTGCATGCGTGATAAGTCTCCTCGAACGACGCGGCGTCCGCGACCATGGGCAGGGCGCCCAGCGCGACGCGGCGGTGGTTGGTATCAGTGTGAGAGGGGCAGCGTATTCAGGCCGCAGTATACCCGGCAATCTCCGTACAGGTCAAAACCCCCCTCACCCCCCTGCCCCCTCTCCCTAACCGTAGGAGAGGGGGAGATACCTCGATACGTAGGACGGCTCCCCTCTCCCTTGCGCGGGAGAGTCCGGTTGGGCTGTCGGAGCGGAGCGGAGAGAGACCAATCCGCATGGGTTGGGGGTGAGGGCATCCTAAAAACGAGGAAGCGTAACTTTAAGAGCGTGTGCCGATTATATAAGTGGGACGGTCGCACGGCCTCCGCGCATAGGGTGCCATAATGGCGTCGCTCGCGCATGAGGTCGAACGCCAACTCGTCGAAGCGGCGCGAGAGAATCCTGTTCTCTTCGGGACGCTGTACGAGCGGCATGTCGACGCCATTTACGCCTACGCCCTGCATCGCTTGCGCGACCGTGAGGCCGCGGAAGACGTCGTGTCGGAAACGTTCCACAAAGCCCTGGAGAACCTCGATCGCTACGAGTGGCGCGGGGTGCCCTTCTCGGCCTGGTTGTACCGTATCGCCAGCAATGCAATCGCGGCGCGCTACCGGCACGAGCCATCGCTGCCGCTCGAGGCCGCGCTCAGCGTGCAGGACGACACTATTGGACCGGAACGGGCGCTGCTCATGGGTGAACGACGGGGCGAGGTCCGGGATGCGGTGGCGACGTTGCCGCCGGAACAACAACAGGTTATTCTCTTGCGCTACGGCCAGGACCTGCGCAACAAGGAGATCGCATTCATCATGGGGCGGAGTGAAGGGGCTGTCAAGCAACTGTTGCACCGCGCCATGCAAGGTTTGCAACGACGGCTCGACCCTGGGAAGGCGGAGGGATGAGCGACGAGCCTACCTCACCGCCTTCGTGGGAGGGCCGCGACGGTTACGACGAGGACGCGACGCTCGAGCGTGCCTTACGGGCTGCCTTTGCCGCCGTTCCTGCCCCACACGACTTCCGTGAGCGCCTCAAAGCCGATTTGTTGCACGGTGACGAGCGCCTCGTCCTCCTGTCGGCGACGGGCGCGCCGCGGCGCCGGTTCCCACGGCGTATGGTCGGGGTGATCGAAACTATCGCCACGCACCCCCGCGCGCTCACCGCCGCCACGCTTGCCGTCGCCGCGGCCATCCTACTGGCGCTGGCATTGAGCGCCAACAACTTTGGCGGTCACACCTACAATAGTGCACTGCCGCCGACCCCACAACCGACACACACGATCACGAGCGCCGCGACGGCCACGCCGCCTCACCCGACCGTGACAGCCACGCCACGCGCGGCGCCCACAGCGACCGCCCAACCCGTGCTCGCGCCGCCACGGCCGACCGCGACCCAAGAACCCGCGCCGGCGACTCCCACGTCCGCCGCCCCAACCACACGCCCCCAGCCCGCCGCTACGCGTGTCATCATCACGGACCAACCCACGCCGCGCGCGACGTCGGTGAGCGACAGCGATCAAATGCCCACTCCTTCTCCCATTCCGGCGACCGCGACAGTCGTGGCGGCCCCACCAAGCGCGACCGCTACGCCCACGCCGACGGTTGCTGTACCACGCGTCATCGTGCCCGCGACGGCAGCGCCCACTCCAACACAATCGGTGGCGACGCCCTCGCCAGTTCCGCCGACGTCAACAGCTATCCCAGCGCCCAGAGCGCCCCGCCCGAGCCCTACCTCCATCCATAGGAGTCCCGCGCCGACGCCGGCGCCGACCGTGCGCGTCCACATGCAACTTGTTCCCACGGTCAGGCCCACCCGTACGCCTGCGCCGTTAGTGACGGCAACGCCTACTCGGCGGCCAACCATAGCTCCTACAGCCACGCCGCGTCCTACAGCCACGCCGCGTCCTACAGCCACGCCGCGTCCTACAGCTACGCCGCGTCCTACAGCAACGGCGACAGCCGCCCCAACGGCCACACCACGTCCAACGGCCACGGCGACAGCCACGGCCAGCCGCACCCCCGTGCCGACAGCCGTGGCCCACAACGTTCTCGTCCCCGCCAGCAGGCAATCGTTCCTGTTGCCCAGCGCCGACAACACCACCGCCAACTCACCGCTACAGGACGGGATGACGACCGACGTCATCCAGGGTATCAGCTTCACTGCGCCGCAGACCTGGACGCCGCCCCAGTTAACGTCCCCTTATCTCCCGGTCTACCCTATCGCGCGCGTTCCCGTTACGACCACCGACGTTATGACCGTCACACGCGAGTTGGGCGCAGGCGACGCGCGTGACATCACGATGCAAGCGGATGGCGGCATCGCCGCGCACATTCAGGTCGACGGCGCGCCCTACACGCTGACCGTCTACGCGGGCTATGGGACGCCGCGGTTCACGCTGCACGCCCTCGCCTCGGAACCGGGAACACTCTCTAGCGTACGGTTGACCGCGCAGGCGTCGGCCTGGCTGCAATACCACGGCGCCCTGCTACACCCAGATATGCGCGCGCTGCCTCCCAGCAGCGGCGCTATAACGTATAGCCAGACCGTGAGCGACACAGCGATACTCGGACCCGTCGCTCTAAGTTTAAGCTTCGATGGACGGGGCGCCCTGCGCGACCTCAGCTATGACTACATCGTGCCGAACGCGCCCATCCTGGCGCCCGCGCAGTCCTCGATCATCGCCGCGAGCACAGCCATCCTGACCTACGACGGACAGGCCCTCTATAGTGGCCCTCCACCCACCACGGCGACGGGGCCGGCGGTTGTAAGCGGACTGACACTCGCCTACGTCGGTGTGCGGGACGTCAAGGACGATTACCTGGAGCCGGTCTACGTCCTGAATGGCGACGTCAATGTCGGCGCCGCCGGTGCGCAGCCCTTCGACCTGTACATATCAGCGCTGGCGCCGCCGCCTGTTCCAGCGAGCACGACAAGCCCATAGGCTTGAATGCGCGACGACAATAGCCGCTACCCCAAGGGGTCGGCGAAGGCGTCGGCGAGGGGCAGGGAGAAACCAGGCACGACATCCTCCCCATCGAGCGCGTCATCAACGCCGAGCGTCGTAGACGGCCGCATGTCCTGGTAGCGCGTCCGCAGGTCATCGGGGCGCCACACGTCGGCTTCCCGGCGCTCAGGCCACAGCACCCACACCAAGCGCGTGCCGCCGCGCAAGTAGCGCCGCGCCTTGGCGGCCATGTCCAGGGCGGTCTGATCGGGCGAGGCAACCCCAGCGGCCAGATCCGGGGCGAAGGGGATAGGCTTGGTTGGGTCCGTGATGAGTGCGTCGCGTGCGGCGACGTAGAATCCCGCATCCGGAAGCAAGCCCGTTTCCGCGCCGGCGAACTTATAGACTCCGTCGGCGGGCGTGGGGACACCGAGGCGGCGCGGTTGCACGAAGCTTCTCAGCGCGAAGTATACGTTGCCCCCAATGGTCGTCGCCCGCTTCCCGCTTCCCGCCACTCGGACCAGTACCCCCTCGACCACTTCATACCGCCAGCCATCATCAGACATGTTCAGCAGGACGTCAACCATCGTAGGCCCAATGCCAGGAACGATCTCCGCCCACGGAGCAAGCGTATTCGATGGCGGCATAGCACGCTGTGCGCTCATAACCTTAGTGTCGCCTTTTCAGTAATAACTCCGTAAGTAGGGGCAATAACGACAGGCCCGCGCCGCAATGGCGCTGGGGAGCACGCGTGTCGCGCCCAGCCAGACCTTTTAAGGTCAGGCCATATCACCCCATCGTAGGAAACACCCAATAACGATGTACTTACGATTCTTTCGTCTGGGGGTCGAAGGCGTCGCGCAGCCCGTCGCCGAGGAAGGCGAAGGCCACGATCAGGATCGTGAGCAGCGCGCTAGGGGCCACGGCCTCGACCCAGTTAACTTCCAGGTTGTTGAGCGCCTGGTCAGCCATATAGCCCAGGTCGGGTGTCGGCACTTGCACGCCAAGGCCGATGATGCTGAGCACGACCTCGGTGTAGATGAAGCCGGCGATGAGGAAGCTCGCCTGCACAAGCACGAGCCCCCAGGTGTTGGGTAGGATGTGCTTGCGGATGATTTGCCAGTTGGAGACACCGAGCGAACGCGCCGCCTCGACGAACTGCATCTCTTTATATTGTAAGGTAAGCCCGCGCACGAAGCGCATCAGCGGCGGCCAACCGAACACGGCGAACACGACCGTCATGATGATGATGCGCGCCTGCGTGCCCAGAGTATTGGAGATCGGGTTGCTCGACTCGGTGAAGAGCGCCTCGCACAGGATGGCGATGACGAGCACGGGGATAGAGAACACGAAGTCGGTGAGACGGCTGAACACTGCGTCGACCCAGCCGCCGGCGAAGCCCGCGACAACGCCAAGCAGCACGCCGAGGATCGTGGTCAGCACCATGCCGATGATGCCCACGGTGAACGACGGGCGCATGCCATAGATCATGGAGCTGAGGATGTCGTGCCCGTTGCTGTCCGTACCCAACAGGTGTGAACCGCCGGGGAAGGCGTCGGTGTTGGCGGCGTCGGGCACGGTCGGGTCGATCAACGGCAGCCACTGCGCGGTCACCGTCGCGATGATGAGGATGATCAATACAATCAAACTCACCACAGCCAGTTTGTTACGCGAGAAGCGGCGTATGGCCTGGCGTGTCGGCGAAATCGGCGTGGCCATCGCATCTTCTAGCTCATCGCCGGGGGGCTGAATGGCCGCGGGGGCGCGGTGCGCCTCTTCCGTCATGATCGGTACAGAGCCGGCGCTCGCGCGCGGCAGTTGATCTTCAGCAGCCATGGCTACAACCTCACTCGTGGATCGACAATGGAATAGAATATGTCGGTCAGCGCATTCACCACGACCACCGCGAGCGCGAGCAGGATCGTGGTCGCCAGCGTCACATTGTAGTCGTTGGCGAGCGTCGATTGGACGGTGATGCCGGCGATGCCGGGGATGTCGAAGATTGTCTCGATCACGAAGGCGCCAATGACCAGGAAAGCCACGGTCGGGCCCAGGATGGAGGCGAACGGCACCATCGTATTCTTACCCGCCTGGATGAACACGATCTTCCAGTAGGCGATGCCCTTGGCCCGCGCGGTGCGGATATACTGCTGATTCAGCACCTCGAGCATGAACGAGCGCATCGAGCGCGCGAAGAGTCCCACGATGCCGCTGGCGTAGATCAGCACCGGCAACGTGAGGTACGATATGCTCGTGAAGCCCTGCCAGCCGGTGACGGGCAGGTGCGCCAGATTGTGCTGCGAGGGGTAGATGCCAAAAACCAACCGCGCCACCGCGATCAGCAGCAGCGGCGGCACCGAGTAGAGCACCATGTTGACGCCCATGTTGACGTTGTCGCTGATGAGCTTGTTGTGCCGCACCGCCGCGAGGATACCGAGCGGGACGCCGATCACGAGGGCGACGACGACCGCCCATAGGCCCAGCCACAGCGTGATAGGCAAGCCTTGGCCCAATATCTGGTTGACGGTCTCGCTCTGTTGCTCGAACGACGGGCCGAGGTTGCCATGCAGGAGGCCGCCCATGTAGTTGAAGTACTGGTTGATGACTGGCTGGTCAAGGCCGTAGGCGTGCGAGAGCTGCGCCACTTCTTGTGGGCTGGCGTGCTGCCCTAGGGCCAGCCGGATGGGATTGCCCGGCGCCAGGTGCACCAGGAAGAAGGTGAGAATGGTGACGCCGATGATGACCAACACGGCCCCAACGAAACGTTTGAGGATGAACGCTCCCAAGCCCATAGCATAGCTCCCGATTTATGCGCTGCTTCGACCAAGCTTCTTAATTAGCCGCAGTATACACGATGGGCGGGGAATCCTCCCCGCCCATCGTGCGCTAGACTCCTCTTGCCGCGATAGCGGCAAGATCGGCGCCTTACTGCACGTCGACGCCCGTCCAATCGAAATTATTGGGCTCAGGGTTGCTCGTGCTGGACCAGACGGCCATCCCCTTGATGTGGGTTTGGTCCCAGCGCCAGTTGGTGGTCTCCTGCCCGATCATGCTCCACGCCACGTCGTTGAGCGCGGCACGCGAGGCCTTGACGTAGAGTTGATCGCGCGCGCTGCCCTTCGCGGTGAGCGCCTGGTTGGTCAGGCTATTGAACTGGGAACTGTTGTAGTTGCCGACGTTGTAGACCGAGTCGGGGGTGAGCAGATTAGTCGTGAAGTCCTGCGCGTCCGGATAGTCGTCGATCCACAGGTTCTCAACCCAGGGGCCGCTGCCCGTGTAGGTCAGGCTCGTGGTCGGCTTGGCCACCAGCTTGAGCCAGTCGTTAAATGACACACCCTGTACGTTGACGTTGACGCCCAACTGCTTCCACTCGTACTGTAGTTCGGTGTACTCGTTGCGGATGTCGGGGCTGGTGTTTTGGTATTTGATGGTAACCGTCGACGGGAACTTGCTGCCCATCTCCTTCTTGGCCAGGGCCAGGTACATCTTGGCCTTGCCCAGGTTGAAGCTCGGCACGTAGTTCTTGCCGCTCTCGTCGTAGCCAGGGATGCCCTGTGGCACTACGCTGTAGATCGTCGTATCCGCGCCGTGCAGCACGTCCTTGTTGATCACGTCGCGGTTGATGGCGTAGCTCATGGCCAGGCGCATGTTCTTGTTGTTGAACGGCGCCTCAGCCGAGTTGTAGCTGATGTAGTCGATGGCCAGAATCGGGCTGCTGTGGAAGTCCGGCATCGTCCGCGCCGCCTTCAGGCGTGACGTCGGCACCGAGCCCATCTGGATCTGCCCGCTCTCGTAGGCCGCGTACGCCGTCCCTGAATCCTTGATAAACGGCATGTCGACGCGCGTGAGCTTAATGTTCTTGGCATTGTAGTAGCCCGTGTTCGGGACAAAAGTTAGTGAACTGTTCTCACGATAGGCCGAGATCTTGAACGGCCCGCTGCTGGCCTGATTCTTCATCGGGTTGGTGGTGACGAGCCCGCCGATGGGCGTGCCCTTCTCCACGATGTCGCCGGTCGGGTAGCTCAACGTCTGCAGGAAGAAGGAGATGGGGCTGTCCAGCGTGAACCGCACCGTCTTGGAGTTGAGCGCCTTGACACCCGATACGTCACCGCTCCCCTTATAGGAACTCGCGCCGACGATGTGGCCGAGGTAGGTCGAGGCGACGGGCGATGGGCCTTTGCCATCAAGCGCCTTGGGGTTGAGCGCGCGGTCAATCGAGTAGACGACGTCGGCGGCGGTCACTGGCTTGCCGTCGGAGAACTTGGTGTCGCGCAGCGTGAAGGTGTAGGTCTTGCCGCCGTTGCTGATTTTCCAACTCGCCGCCAGGTCGGGAATGACTTTGTTGTTAGGAGTCGAACTTGACCAGATTGCCGTAGGTCATGTACATGACCATGATCGACTGCGAGTCGGTCACGTCGGCTGGATCGAAGGTATTGGGGAACTGCGTGCCGATATTGGGGTAGTTGAGCACATGCGGCGTGTAGCTCGCCTGGGGCAGCGCGCCCGGACGAGTTTGGGGTGTGGTGCGCGCGGCGGAAAACCCGGCCGCACCGAGCACGACCGCGCCGAGCGCGACGGCGCCGGCGCCGCGTTGCAACAAACGTTTCTGTACCATCGTGTTATACCTCACGAAATGACAAGAACAGTGGGACGAGAGAGTATCGCCTCACATGACTATATGCTTCGAGATTGAGCATACCATACTATATCGCCGCAAGATGAATAAAGCATGACCGGAACCTAAAAGAATAGGAATATAAAAGGGCTCTGACCACCAGCCGAGCGGTCAGAGCCCTGAAGAATTGGTGCCGAAGGAGAGACTCGAACTCTCACGGGCGTGAGCCCACCGCGCCCTGAACACGGCGTGTCTGCCATTTCACCACTTCGGCGTGGTCGACGTCCTCCTCAGTAGCGAAGCCTACTGGAAGACCTTCGCGTTGACGAGCAGGGAGGTCAGGAGGAAGATGGCCGAGGTCCCGATCGTGAAGTTGAACAGGGTACGCTCAATGCCCCGCCGCGTCGTAAACACCGACTCAGAGCCTCCGAAGATGCTGCCGAGGCCCGCGCCTTTAGACTGGAACAGGACCAACGCGATCAGGAAGATCGCCAGGATCCCCTGTACGATGTGCAATGCCGCGGACACTATGCCTCCACCAAACTGACTAGAACTCGCGACCCTTACGGGCCGAACAAGAAGGATTATAGCACAGTCATCACAATGGCGTGAAGGCGCGTACGATGCCGGCGAACTCGGCCGCCTTGAGGCTGGCACCTCCGACGAGCGCGCCATCGACGTCGGGCTGCGCGGCGAACTCAGCCGCGTTCGCCGCAGTCACGCTGCCGCCGTATTGCACGCGGACTTGTCGCGCCACATCGTCGCCGTAGAGTTCGCGCACGATGCTCCGGATGAGCGCGGACACGTCCTGCGCGACGGCGGGGGTCGCGGGCTGACCCGACCCGATGGCCCACAGCGGCTCGTAGGCGATGACCACGCGCCCCGCGTCCGCGGCGGCGACGCCGTCGAAGACGGCGCGCACCTGGCGCTCACAGACGCTGGCCGTCTCGCCCCGATCGCGCTGCTCCGTATGCTCGCCGACGCAGGCGATGGGCGTGAGGCCAGCGCCAAGGGCGGCCAGGACTTTGGCGTTGACGTCGGCGTCGGTCTCGTGGAAGTAGGTGCGGCGCTCGGAGTGACCCAAGATCACGTAGGCGCAGAGGCCCTGTAGCATCGTCCACGATACCTCGCCGGTGTAGGCGCCGCGCGCGTTGGCGTTCAGGCTCTGCGCGCCGAGCAGCAGCGGGCCGTCCCCTACGACGTCGTGGACGGGGCTGAGCCCGGTGAAAGGCGGGCACAGCACGACGTCGACGCCGGGGTCGCCACCGAGTTGAGCCGCGATATCCCGCGCCAGAGCGCGCCCCTCGTCGACGGTCGTGTTCATTTTCCAGTTGCCAGCCACGATAGGACGCCGCACGTACCCCTCCTCTCCATCGCGCGTCACGGTGCGCGAGGCTATCCTTACGACATTACCTGATTAGGACGCCATCCAATCCTCGAGGCCCAGCCCGGGCACGTCCCTGAAATCGATGGTGTTGCGCGTGACCAGCGTGTGGCCGTGCGCCAGCGTGATCGCCGCGATGCGCCGGTCGAACGTCCCCATACGGCGCAGTCTCACACGGAGGTCATCGTCGATGCGTGCCGCAACGGCATTGTAAGGCAGGACGTAGGCGGCAGCAAAGAAATCGAGTGTCGCAGCAAGGTCCGTATAGGGCACAACCAGGAAATCCGGCCTAGATTGCCGGTTGATCGCATTGAAGCGGCCTGTCACTTGCTCTTGGAAAGAAACTATCGTCACGAATATGTCTTGGGGCGGAATAGCCTAAATATGTGCGAGAACGGTAGGGTTAAGGCGCTGTACCGCGATGATGATATTTGTATCAAGAACATACGGCACGGCTTACTCCGCTTCCGCAGCAGCCCTGGCCGCATCCTCACGATCCGCCTCCGTAGCCGCCTCATCACGCTGCCGCTGACGTTCCGCCTCTATAAAAGTCTCGAGTTCGTCTATAAACGGATCGTCCTTGAAGATGCCGGCAAAAGCCAGGTACGGATTATAGTTGGAATCGTTCTCGCCCTGTCTAGGCCGACGAGGGCGAGCGCCATTAGGCTCCTCTACGCGCGCGTCGCTAGATTTATTTATCGCTGTCATGTCATGCCCCTCCGTTCCAGCAATTGCCCTGGCCGCATCCTCACGGTCTGCTTCCGCAGCCGCCTCGTCACGCTGCCGCTGCCGCTCAGCCATCCAATGCGCTTCGACTTCGTCCGCGAACGGGTCATCCTTGAACATTCCCGTAAACGCCAAGTACTTGTTCTGCATTTCGCCTTGGCTCGATATGTCGGGACGGGGGTCGTTAGGCTCTTCAGCATGCGTGTCTCTCCGGTCGTCAGCTGCTGCCATGTCGTACCCTCCTCACCCCTCCATTGTAGCGGAACCGGCGCCCACTGCCGGTTCCGCCAGTGGAATGGGCGCTGGCCCCACGCGATCACGGCGCGGGGCCATTCCCGTGTGGGGAGCAAGGATCACGCCGGTCTACTTGTCCTGTAGCGCCGCGACGCCGGGCAGCGTCTTACCTTCCAGGAACTCCAGCGAGGCGCCGCCGCCGGTGGAGACGTGCGACATCTTGCCGGCCAACCCCATCTGTTCGACCGCCGCGACGGAGTCGCCGCCGCCGACGATGCTGGTGGCGCCGCTTTCAGCCACGGCGCGGGCCACGGCGCGCGTGCCCTCAGCGAACGGAGCCATCTCGAAGACGCCCATGGGGCCGTTCCATAGCACGGTCCGGCAGCTTGACAGCGCATGGGTGAAGATCGACTGTGTCTTGGGCCCGATGTCCATGATGGTCCAGTCGGGCGGGATCTCGGCGACGCCCACGGCGCGGTGTGGCGCGTCGGCTTTGAACTCTTCGGCCACGATCACGTCGGTCGGCAACACAATCTGCGCGCCCGCGCGCTTGGCGTCGTCGAGCAGGCCGCGCGCTGTGTCGACGAGGGCGGGCTCCAGTAGCGACGCGCCGACGCTGTAGCCCTGCGCGACGAAGAACGTGTTGGCCATGCCGCCGCCGATGAGCAGCAGGTCGACGCGCGCAAGCAGATGCTGGAGCACCGCCAGCTTGCTCGACCCCTTGGCGCCGCCGATGACCGCCGCGAAGGGGCGCGCCGGGTTGTCGAGGGCGTCGCCGAGCGCGGCCAACTCCTTTTGCACCAGGTAGCCGGAGACGGCCGGCAGGTAGGCCGCGACGCCGGCCGTGGAGGCGTGCGCGCGGTGCGCCGCGCCGAAGGCGTCGTTCACGTACACATCGCCGAGCGCGGCCAACTCACGCGCGAACGCGTGACTGTTGGCTTCCTCCTCGGGATGGAAGCGCACGTTCTCCAGCAGCAACACCTGTCCCGGTTGTAACGCGCGCGCCATTGCGCTCGTCTCGGAGCCCACACAGTCGGGGGCCAGCGCGACCGGCTGGTCCAGCAACTCGGAGAGGCGTCGCGCGATCGGCGCCAGCGAATATTTTGGGTTGGGTTTGCCCTTGGGCCGCCCCAAATGCGACATCAGGATGACCGCCGCGCCGCGGTCGAGCAGCGCCCGCACCGTCGGCAGCGCGGCGCGGATGCGCGTGTCGTCGGTGATGGCCCCATGCTCATCCTGGGGCACGTTGAAGTCGACGCGCACGAGCGCACGCTTGCCGCGCACGTCTACGTCGTCTATTGTTTTCTTTGGCAAGATAACTTTCCCCCAACAGCTAGACCTGCGACTAAAGTCGCATGGCAAACCACGGCGACTGAAGTCGCAGGCGGATAGACATCGTCGACGCTGATGGCGCCACGGTAGGCGCACATCGGTACGCCGCGAGACACTTCAGTGTCCGTTTGTTTGCCATGCGACTTTAGTCGCAGGCTTTGCGCGCTATGGAATGCGTGGGAGGCTACACTCCCTTATCGGCGATGTACGCCGCGAGGTCGCCGACGCGGCAGGAGTAGCCCCACTCGTTGTCGTACCACGCGATGACCTTGACCATGTTGCCGCCCACGACAAGTGTGTCCAGGCCGCTGACGATGGACGAGTGCGCGTCGCCCTTGAGGTCCATCGAGACGAGCGGTTCCTCGGTATAGGCCATGATGCCTGTCATGGGGCCGGCCGCGGCGTCCTTGAAGGCGGCGTTAAGTTCCGCGACGGTGACCTCGCCGTTCAGGTCAGCCGTGAAGTCGACCACGGAAACGGTTGGCGTGGGCACGCGGAAGGACATGCCGGTGAAGCGGCCCTGTAGCTCAGGGATGACGAGACCGACGGCGCGCGCCGCGCCGGTCGCCGAGGGCACAATGTTGAGCGCCGCCGCGCGCGCGTCACGCGGGTCCTTCGAGGCCACGTCGAGCAGGCGCTGCGAGTTGGTGTAGGAGTGCACGGTCGTGAGCAGCCCCTTCTGGATGCCCCAGCGGTCGTTCAGGACCTTGGCCACGGGGGCGAGTCCATTGGTGGTGCAAGAGGCGTTGGAGACGATGTGGTGCTTCGCGGGGTCGTACATGCCCTCGTTGACGCCGAGCACGACCGTGATGTCCTCGTTCTTGGCCGGCGCGGAGATGATGACGCGCTTGGCGCCGGCTTCGAGGTGCGCGCGGGCTTTCGTGGCGTCGGTGAACAAGCCGGTCGACTCGACGACGATCTCGGCGCCCAGTTCACGCCAGGGAATCTTGGCGGGGTCGCGCTCAGCGCTGACGGCGACGCGCTTGCCGTTGACGACGATGGCGTCGGACGCGGCCATGACCTCGCCAGGGAAGCGCCCGTAGTTGCTGTCGTACTTGAGCAGGTGCGCGTTGGTCACCGTGTCGAGGAGGTCATTGATGGCCACCACCTCCAACTCCCCCGCGTGATTCTCGAGCATGGCCTTGAATACCTGGCGCCCGATGCGCCCGAATCCGTTGATACCGATCTTTGTCGCCAAACCACTATCCTCCTTCAATCAATGAGCCCTATGGAAACGCCTGCGATTAAAATCGCATGGCAGATCACGGCGACTGACGTCGCTCCAGCACATCGTTGTGGCTTATTGGGCTATCACGGGTTGGACTACACTGCCATCCGCCAAGACACGTCGGTGTCCGTCATTTGCCATGCGACGGCAGGCCGCTGCCTGTTAGTCGCAAGTCCGCTGCCAACAGCTTCTATTGTACATATACCGCGACGTACTCGCCGGTTTTCTCGTCGTAGGAGGGAATATACGTCTCCGTCGCGGCGTGGCCGTTGGAGGGTGGGGAGGCGCCGCGCCGTCCAACGGTACGGAGTAGCTCGACGATCGCAGCGCCTAGAAGGGACGGATCGTGGTAGCGTGGAGTAGCCCGATCGACGACATCGGCGTAGGCTACGCGGATGTGCGGGTCCGGCAGCGCGGCTACATCGGGGCTGACGTGGTCGGCCCGCGCCATCGCGCGCGTACTGCTGGGACGGTTGACCAGCACAACGTCGATCAGGCCGGGGCCGACGTGCCCGTGTAACGCGGCGACGTAGTCGGCGACACCGAAGGCGTCGGTCTCGCCCTGCTCTTCAGCTACGTTGCACACGTAGACCTTGAGGGCGTGGCTGGCGCGCACGGCCTGCGCGACGCCGTCCACGAGCAAGTTCGGCAACACGCTGGTAAAGAGGCTGCCCGGCCCAAGCACGATGACGTCGGCTTCCAGCAAGGCGCGCACAGCCTCGGGGTGAGCTTCGGCGTGCTTGGGCCGCACGAAGACGTGATCCAGGGGCGCCTCGTGATGCTTGATCGACGACTCGCCGTCGACGACCGAGCCGTCGGTCAGGCGCGCGTGCAGCGTCAGGTCGGCCAGCGTCGAGGGCAGTATCTGGCCCTGCACACGCAGGATGCGGCCCGTTTCACTGATGGCCGCCTCGAAGTTGCCGGTAACACCGCGCATGGCCGCGATGTAGAGGTTGCCGAACGAGTGCCCTTCCAGGTCCGATCCCTCGGGGAAACGATACTGCAGCAGTTGCTCCATCAGCGGGCCGGCCTCGGAGAGCGCCGCGATGCAGTTGCGGAAGTCGCCCGGCGGCAGGATCGCCAACTCGCGGCGTAGCTTGCCCGAACTGCCGCCGTCGTCGGCCACCGTGACGATAGCGGTGAGGTTGTCGGTATGCGTGCGCAGACCGCGCAGCAGGATAGACTGGCCGTGCCCGCCGCCGATGGCGACGATGCGCGGACCACGGTTGCCAAGGCGATGACGGTACACGAGATCGACGAGCTTATCATCGGGCGGGAGAGCGGCGGCGAGCGACTTATTTAGCCGGTGGGCCGCGTAGCCGACGATGCCGGCGGCGAGTGAGAACAGGACCAGCGCCTTGAGGGTATGGTAGTGTGGGACACCGCGCAGTGTAATCGGCCCCACGAGCGGCTCCAGACCCTGAAGCCAGCGAAAATTGTGGTATGAGTAGAGGTCCTGCAAGACGACGGCCACGCCCAAACCGAAGCCGGCGAAGCCGACGGCAATCAGAAATAGCCACCGCTTTACGTGCATGCCGGGTAAGAGCCAGCGGAGTTGCATGTCTTTCCTCATCTACGAGGTACGGGCGCTCTTATGACGACCGCCGGGCCATGGGGCGGTATTCGTACGGCCACTGCTATTTCTATCATAACACGCGTCGGGGCCGATTCCGGCGTCCGCCCATGATTAGTCGTGGGCCTGGCCTTAAAAGACCATGGCAGACGACGGACCTTAAAAGGTCTGTCTGGGCGTGACACGCGCCTCCCCATTGTCGAGCGCATGGTCGCCACGGTGACCGCCGGTGGGTGTGGGGTGATCTTTTAAGGTCCGGTTCTGCCATGACCTTTTAAGGTCAGGCCACGCCCCACTACTTTCCGACTTCAACCGCGGGCGACGCCGGTTCACTCCCGACCGGCGGCGCGTCTGCGGGCGCCGGCGTCTCCCTGCGTTCGCGCCGCCCCACCGCCAGCAACGACAACGCCGGGCCGATCACGAGCCCCGTCACCGTCGACACAACCACGCCGATGAATAGGACCGCGGCGAAGTCGGCTAGTACGTCCACGGCATAGGCCGTCCCGACCCACCAAAGAAGGGCGCAGGCGAGCAGGGTCACCGCCGCGGAGTCGCGGACGGCAGGCCACGCCCACGCGGCGCCAGCGGAGGCCCCCTCTGACGACTCCTCGCGCGCGGAAGCGCGCGCGCGCCGGACGATCACGCTCTGGACATCGGCCGCGATGACAACGGCAAGGGCGAAGCCGGCCACGCCGGCCAGAGTGAGCGGAAGCGCGACGAGCTTGACGAAGGCGAGGGTCAGGAGCGCATCGGCCAGCGTCGCCGCGACCGCCAGCGCCCCCCGCAGGCGGTACCGCAGCGTGATAGCCAATGCGCCGAGCGCGAACGCGACGAGCGCGGCTAGGCCCAACGTGGACGCGTTGGACAACCGCAGCGATGGCCCAATCTCCCCTACTGACACGACCTGAAGCGGGACCGGCAACACGCCATAGGTGAGCGTCGTCACCAGGCCGATGGTGGTCGCCGTCAACGACGTTACACAGATAGACCCTGTCGTATTGGTCAGTTGGAACTGATTGCCAAGGGGCAGCAGATGCGAACTCACGCGCACGTCGTATATCTTGCCGTCCATGGCGATACCCAGGTACGGCATATGAGTCTTGGCGACATAGGCGTTAATACGCGCCGCCGCTTGAGACGTGAGCGCCGCGTCGACGACCGGGGAGCCTTTCAAGGTATCGACGCCGATGGCGACGCTGCCCGGCACGATATCGCTGTTGTCAGCCAGAACCGTCAAGCGGCGCGCTGACTCGCCCGTCAAGTCGCGCATCTGCACGAGCGGATGGATCGGTTCGCCGCATTTGCTAACGGGAGGATGCCCCGCTGGGATGCCGGGTATGGCGATGATCGTCAGCCGTCCGGTGCGCCGCACGAGATCCAGCGCCGCCGGCGCGTCCGCCGCCGAATCGGCCCACGCCACGTCAATATAGCGGTCGTGGCCGCGCGTAGACGTGCGCACAGTCGGCTCGACCAGGTCCAAGCCATGGCCGAGCCGGTCGGCGATGATGCGCCGCTCTCGCTCCATCGTGCGGTCGTCGAGCGTCCGCCCCGGCGCCGGTCGGGCTTGCAGCAGGACGCGCATACCGCCACCGAGATCAAGGCCACGCTGCAGCGTCACCGGCTGCCACACGTTGAGCGTATAGCCGCCCGTGCCTGAGAGGTCAACGGCGACGGCGCAGAGCGTCACCACGGTGAGCCCTATGACGGCGCCCAAAGCGCGTAGCCTGCGGCGTCTATTCATACAAAGGTATGTTACGACAGCGGCGGCTACCCGCAAAAGGCGCCCTCTACTTTACGCCTCGCCCAGGTCCTCCGTGAAGTCAAGCGTGTCGGAGCCGAGATCCTCTTCCTCGGCCTGCCCCTCGCCGTCTTCGATATCCTCATCGTCCTCGTCGATGCGCTCGTCACGGATGACGCCGCTGCGCATGTAGGCGCGCACGCCCGAGCTTGTCTCCGGCGGGAACGACACGCGGCCGGCCATCTGTGGCGATTGGCGCATCTCGCGCACCAGCGCGCGCAGTTCGCGCTTGCTCTGGTTGACGGAGATAGCGGCAATAGCGTACGTGTTGCCGCCGCCCGTCAACTCGATCAGGCGCGCCGACAGCTTACCTTCGAGCGGACCGAGGCGGTCGCCGCTTCCGATCGTCACAATCATGAGGTCGCCTTCGCGGCGCATGCCCAGCATATCGCCAGTCGTGACGCGCGCCAGCGTGCCCTTGGGCGCGTCGCAGAAGATCGTCGTCGCGGCGGTCTTGCCGGTCTCCTCGATGAAGAAAGCGGGGTCGGCCTGACGTCCCTCGTCGCCCGTCGCCGGCGTCTCGTCTTTCAGCGCGGCCAGTCGTGTAGCGTTGCGCTGGGCGATCGTATTGGTCGGGTCGATCTTGAGGGAGGATTCGTAGGCGCCGCGCGCGTCGCTGTTGCGGCCCAACTGCGCGTAGGCTTTGCCCAGGCGGTTATAGGCTTCGGCGTCGGGCGTAAACTCCTCGACCAGCCGTGTGTTGACCTCGATGGCCTGCTGCCACTGATTCGACATCGCCAGATTGATGGCCTGCTCGGCGAGTTGACGGCGGCGGCGGACTTTCTCTTCAGACTGCAAATCGTTCAACGGTGCATCACCCCTTGTAGAGCCCACGGGCTTGTTTTGACAATGCGCGCGGGGACGGTCTGGCCGGCCAAATCCTTGTCCTCGCGCGGGATAAAGACTAACTTGTTGGTACGCGTACGCCCACGCCACTGCGGCAGGTCTTGCCGGTGCGACTGGCTGTCTTCGATCAGGATCTCCTGCACGGTGTCCTGTAGGCGCGCGTTGAGGCGCGTCTGCGTCTCCTCCTGCCGGTCCTCCAGGCGGCGGCGGCGCTCCTCCTTCTCCTCCTGAGGCACGTCGTCGTCCCACGACGCGGAGACCGTCCCGTGACGCGGTGAGTAGCAGGCCACATGCACCACGTCGAATTGTACGGCGTCCATCAGATCAAGCGTGTGCTGGAACTGTTCCTCGGTCTCGCCGCAGAAACCGACGATGATGTCGGTCGTGACGGCGACGCCGGGAATGGTGGCGCGGATCTTCTCGACGAGCTGGAGGTAGCGCGCGGCCGTGTATTGGCGGCGCATGCGGCGCAGTACCACATCGTCGCCGGCCTGTACGGGCAGGTGCACGGTCTCGACCGCTTTGGGCAGCCGCGCGATCGCCTCGATGAGGCGGTCGTCCATGTCGCGCGGGTGCGAGGTCATAAAGCGCAGGCGCTCCAGGCCCTCAACCTCGTGTACCGCCTCCATCAACTCGGCCAGGTGACTCTTGGGCGACAGATCACGGCCGTAGTGGTCGATAATCTGGCCCAGCAGCGTGATCTCTTTGGCCCCACGGCGCGTCATCATGCGTACGTCGGCGACGACCTCGTCGATGGGCCGGCTGACCTCGCGGCCGCGCCGGTAGGGCACGATACAGTAGGTGCAGAACTTGTTGCAGCCCTGCATGACCGACACGTAGGTGCTGATCGGCGATGAGTAGCCGCGCAGGGGGTTGGCCTCGAACGACTCGCCGGGGGCGGCGACGATCTCGTGAGCCTCGAGCTGGGCCAGGAAATGGTCGAGCGCACCGGGCTGAAAGAAGAAATCGACCATAGGCAGCTTCTGGCTCATGGCGTCGAGATCAGGCTCGACCGAGCAGCCGGTCAGCGCGACCATGAGATCGGGGGCCTCACGCTTACGATGCGCGAGGTTGCCCAACGTCCCTTGCACGCGCTGCTCGGCGCTCTCGCGCACGGTACAAGAGTTGAGCACGACGAGCTCGGCGTCATCCAGCGAGGGAACGGGCCGCAGGCCGCGCTGCCGCAGGGCCGCCGTGATAGCGTTGCTCTCGGCGACGTTCATCTGGCACCCGATGGTCCAGACATGGAACGTGCGCGGCGTGGCCGCGCGCGTCACTTGACGCGGTTGCGGCTCGCGGACGAGGCGTTGTGGTTGTAGGAGCACGGGCATAGACCTCCACGGGCGCCGGGGCAAAAAAGCGATAACAGCAAGTAACAGCGATGATTGCAGGAATAGGGCCTTACGATCGCGCGCATCGACGCGTGATTCCAAACAACGCCAATTGTGGAGTATACCGCCGAGCCTACATGGGTGCAAGGGAAGTGGTTACTTGTTTCTCCAAAGTTTGTCCCCTCTCCCGCGCACGGGAGAGGGGAGCCGCCCGGCACGTCACGCCGGCATCCCCATCTCCCGTGCGCGGGAGAGTCGGTTTGCTATACTCTAAAAGTCATCGCATGACAGGGGCGAATAGCTCAGTTGGTTAGAGCGTCCGGTTTACACCCGGCAGGTCGGGGGTTCGAGTCCCTCTTCGCCCACTACTGACAGCTGCATGAAAGTCTAACAGATGAGGATCGCATGGTCCGACGTGGCGCTCGACGCCATCCGCAGGGTCATGGAGCAACGGACGTAGATACCCTCTTCCCGCTTGTATGCGCGGCTTTACGGCATGGCGCCAGCAGTTGACTCGTCCGTACATGTGGCGTACAATAAATGTGTGCGTGATAGCGTAAGAGGACAACACATGAACAAGTCTGACAAAGCATTAAAACGGGACCGATTAGAGGCCCGTGTCAGCCCCGAGCAGAAATCGCTTTTTCAGCGTGCAGCCACGCTTCGCGGGCAAACGCTATCTGACTACGTGGTGAACATCGTGCAACGGGATGCGGAGGAAATAATCCACAAGCATGACCTCATAACGTTGTCCGCGCGCGATAGCCGTATCTTCGTCGACGCCTTGCTCAACCCCAAGGGGCCAAACGACGCGCTACGAGCGGCTTTTGAGGACTACAAAGAGTTTACGGGCCAGTAAGGCGCGTGCAAATAGAGTATGTCTTCGAGCGGTTGGGCGCGACCCACGATCGGGCCAATTTCTCCTGCGCCGCGCCCTCCCTGGAGAGCTACCTCAAACGACAGGCGCGGCAGGAGCAGGACAAACGTGTCGCTGCTGTCTTCGTCCTGACCGATAACGCCACGCACACCGCGATCCTCGGCTACTACACCCTCAGCGCGACGGCTATCGCCTATACTGACCTACCGCCGGACACCACGCGCAAGCTCCCCAGGTACCCCTATCAGCCTGCTATCCTCATTGGACGATTAGCGGTCGATACACGTTTTAGCGGACAGGGCCATGGGCGTCGTCTATTGGTGGACGCATTACGCCGCGGCTACCAGACCGAACTCGGCGCCATCGCGGTTGTCGTGGACGCGATTGACGAGGCGGCGCAGCGCTTCTACGAGCGCTTTGGCTTCACGTTGTTGCCGGACCAGGGTAATCGACTCTTCTTGCCGATGGGGGACATCGCGCGGCTCTAGCGCTAGCCCACCACCTTGTAGATCGTCACACCGAGCTTGCGATAGGCCACCTGCAATTGGCCCGCGGAGACCATACGGTCGAACTTGGCCAGGCCGGCCGGGTCGAAGCCAACCTTATTGTTGTCCGCAACCTGTTGCGCCTCGTCGCTGTTGGGGTCGCCACGCTCAGCGATGCCGACGTAGATGTAGGAGACGTGGTACTGCCGTAGTAGCGCCAACGCTTGCGATGGGTCGGGCGTATTGTAGATGGTCTCGACGTCGGCCGAGCGGTTGCCCACCGCCGCGCCCGCCGTACGCGGCAGGTTCGTCACCCAGCGCCCGGACTTCCCGCCGGTCCAGGTCACGCGGCCGCTATCGAACTGGTTGACCCACACGGGCGGGAAGTCCTTCGCCGGGCGGGCCTGGCCGGAGTAACGCTCCTGCTGATCTTCCCAGGCCCAGCTAATCACGTTGGGCAAGCCGGTCAGCATGGTGACCTTGGTCGCAAAGTCGCGGTAGTCGCCGCGGTCGGAGGTCAGTAGCACGGGCATACCCGTGATGTGCCCGTTGATCCAGTCGATCGCCGCGGCGTCACCGGGGTAGAGCGCGCGCACGAAGGCGGCGCCATCCAGCCCCGTCGGGATCTTCGCCTCCGCCGTCTGACTCCAGCTACCACGTAACTGCAAGTGCGTATACGTGCCAAAGATGGGGAACAGCGCCCCGCCCGCCACGAGTACGGCCAGCGCCGCCCACCACAGCGGCCGCCAGCCCCAGCCGCCGTTAGCCGTGGGCAGGCGCGGCAGGGAGTGCGCGGCCCCCGCATCGACACGCGCGGGCTCTGCGTGACCCTCGGCGCCGGCATCCTCTGTCACGATAGGCTCCGCATCCTCGACGTTCTCCTCGTCCACGCCATCCTCATGCGGAGTAGGAAGGGACGCGGGCCACTCCTCCGGTTGGGCTGACGCGTCCACATCCAGGGAAGCCGCGTTGCCGGAAACGACGCGCTCGTTCCGTCCATCCGTCCGCGAGTCCGGCACGGGGACGAACGATATGTCCGCGCTGCCAGTCGCCAGGGCGGACGAAACGTCCGCGTTCCTAGTGGGCGAGACGCCCGCGCTTCCAGAGTCGGCGGCGGATGCGGCGAGTGCCGCTAGGGGCGTATCCCATGGTGGTGATGGACGGCGCGCCTGGGACACCCAGGCAGGCCTTTTAAGGTCCGGCCCCTGCCATGGTCTTTTAAGGCCAGGCCCACGGCGCCCCGCATCATCAACGGGAGGGGCGGCCGTCAGCGGGGCCAACCGCCGCGTCAGGGAGGCGGTGGTCAGCGTCAGTGTGGGGATCGGAGCCCGCATCGGGGCGGTCGGGGCGCGCTCCTCCGCTGGAACGGCGCGGCGGCGCGGCGGCACGAGCGCGGCCAGCGCCAGCGCGCCAGAGAGGGCCAGCAGCGGCCAGGCCTGGTTGTACAGCTTGAAGAACGTGTTCATGCGCCCGGCCTCGTTCTGCATCACGAAGTCGGGGATCGCGGTCAAGCCCAGGCCCATGATCGCCAGTACCAGGGCGAAGGGCTGGCTCTGGCGCGGGTCCAACCAGCGTGACCGCACGCAGGCTTCGATGAGGGCGATCGTGGCGGGCGTCAGCAGCGCGGCGATCAGGGCCAGCGTCGTGAAACCGGCGATAAGTAGGCCCAGCGTCAGCAGCGCCCCGAACAGTAGTAAATGCGCGCTCAACCGCGCCGGAGGCCTGTTCTCGCCCGCGCGCCGGCCCCGTGTCAGGCCGTCGGCCAGCCGGTAGAGCCGCGGCAGGTCGTGCAGACGGTCGCGGTAGTAGAGGGTAAACTGCAGCGCCGTGCCCAGGCGCTCCAGGCGGTCTAACGGCTGCGTCTGGCGTTGCAGGAAGACGGCCAGGAACGAGACCAGCAGGAAGAGCGGGATGCCCAGGTGCAACAGGTACTGATCGGTCGGCGTACTCGGCGCGAGGAACGTGAAGCCCGAACTGATGCCGAGCACGCTGGCGTAGAACGGCCGGTACAACGCGAGGCAGAGCAGCCCGAGCACACCGCCCGGCAGGACGAGGTCGCGCAGGACCAGCGGCCAGCCACGCCGCCCCAGCGCGAACCAGCCGCGCAGGCCGAAGCCGGCGACCAGGAGCAGCAGCGATGTCGGCAGGTCCCACAGGTTGGTCGGCCCCGTCGCGCCCGCCACCACGGCCATCAAAGCGCCTAGTAGGGCCAACTGAGGGATACGAAGACGATAGAAGGGCGCTGCTGGGAGCGCGGGCGAGACGCCCGCGCTCCCAGTTGTAGGGACGGGCGAGACGCCCGCGCTCCCAGCGACATCGGCACGGCGATCACTGCCTAGCCCACTGACGGCGAACGCGAGCAGGATCACGCCAAGCACGATGGGGATGTCGATGACGTGCGCGTGCATGTCGCCGTACATGAAGCTCCAGATGGGGTACTCATTGATGGCGCTGCTTGTAGGAGTGCTCAGGATGCGCGAACTACCCCAGAAGAAGTCCGACGGCAACTGCACGCCGTTCTGATGTGTCAGCACGGCGAACAAGCCGCCGAAGGCGTCGCGCAGCCCGGCCACGCCAGGCACGAACGAGGGGGCGGCGTGGGCTGGGGCGAGCGCGGCGAATTGCCCCACCATGCCCAAGTTGCCCAGCACGCCCTCCAGCGCCGCCGCCGCCCCGCCGACCCAGGCGCGGCCGGTCGCGTTGTAGCCAATGGAGAAGGCGATGGACAACGTCAGCGCGTAGAGGGTTGGCAGGGCCAGGTTGAACCCTGTTGCCACGGGGATGCCGGTGAGCTTCATCAGCATGCCCGTCAGGTACTGCCCATAGTAGTAATAGTTGAGCGTTCCGCCCGCGAACCAGGGGTCGGCCGGCGGGAAGTACTGGCTGCGCAGGATGGCGTTCATGAAAGACACTTCCTGCGTGCGCTCGCCGCCCCACGTCATATGCCACAGGTCGGGGTAGGCCGCGCGCACGGCGGCGAAGGCCAGGAACGCGCCCAGGAAGACTAGTTCGGCCCATATAACGCCACGCCGGCGCGCGCGCAATGTCGCCCACAACGCGCGCGGACGCAGTCCCAGGACCAGCGAGAGCACGAGCAGCAGCAAGCAGGCGGCAAGGATCAGCCCACGGCTATAGGTGGCGAGGCGCAGGCTGGCCGCCAGCCACGTCACGTAGCCTACGATGAGGACGCCGCCGAGCTTGGTCAGCGCGTAGCCGCCGTCGCGCAGCAGCCCGCCGCAGGCGCGCATGACCAGCGGCAGCGCCAGCAGGCCAAGCAGTTCGACCATCACGAGCCAACTCAGCAGCGGGACCTGCGCCAGCGGATTGGACGGCGAGAAGACACTGTTGTAGGTCGGGGCCTTCTGGTCGGCGCGCTCGACCGCCGGAGGCAGCAGCATCGGGTGCGTCGGATCGTAGGCGGCTACGGCGGGCGCGAGCCGCCCGTTGTCGGTCAGCAGCGCCGTGGCCTTAGCTGGGTCGATCGACCCGACGCGCTTGAAGATGTAGACGGGCGGAGCGTCGTACTCCGAGTAGTTCTCGTCGGCCTCGTACCATAGATGGGTATGGGTGTACTGATCGGCGCGCGGCACGGCCTGATAATCGTTGATGACGAACGGACCCAAGTGCGGCGCGTCCTTGAAGCTCTTCGCCAGCCGAAAATTGAGCTTATTGCCGAACAGCAGGTCGTACCAGCGGATGCTGTAGGGGTAGCGGCCGGCCTGGTGCGCCACCGAGCCCATGACGCGCGAACTGGAGATAGTGATGTAGTCGGCGCTCTGTAGCGCCTGGACGAACATGGGCACGGTCGTGGGGCCGTCGCCCGGCCCTAGAATTGACAGCGTCTGCGCATTGTACGTGGGTACAACCAGGCCAGGTGGGGGATAGGGTAGTGTCTCATCCCAGTCCTCCACCGTGATCCTTGATCCCGTGGGGATGTGCGCGGCCATCCAGCGCGTGGCGGCCAGGCGCGTGTTCTCGGTCGTGTAGACGTTCTCGCGGGCCAACCCGTAGAGCACGGTCAGGGCCACGGCCACAACCACGACACCACGCGCCAACCAGCCACGAAGCGTCAGTCGTCCGAGAGAGCGTGCTCCGCTGACCGTAGGAACAGGGTGTACCCCATGATGGTGAGAGGCGGCCTGACCTTGAAAGGTCATGGCAGGAGACGGACCTTGAAAGGTCTGTGCGGGCGCGCCACGCGCGCCTGTCGTCGGCCCGGCGGCCACCGTGGCGGTCGCCGGGAGACCTTTTAAGGTCTGATCCCTGCCATGGTCTTTTAAGGCCAGGCCCACGGCGCCCATCTCACTTTTTTGAGGCGCATCCGTGGGAACAGCCGAGGGGCGGGCAAGGCGCCAGATGGCGACGAGTAGGGCGGCGGCGAACAGGTTGAGCACAGGCACGAGGGGCAGCATGTAGCGCAGGAACTTCATGTACTGCCCGCCGGTCGCGGCGAAGAACACGATAGCCCACGCCAGCAAGACCAGTTCGGAACCACGTCGCCGCCGTACCTGCCGCCACGCCGCCCAGACGACGCCGGCCACGGCGGCCAGCCCCAGCGGAGGCGCCATCGTCCAGCCAATCAACTGCTGCAAGGGGTACCAGTAGGCCGGTAGGCCGGAAAACCTGCGCGTATAGGGAGCATCCGTGATGCCTTGCGCCAGCTGCAACTGGGCCCACACCTGAGACCACCAGTTGGTGAAGTCGATCAAGGCGTAGGGCATCGTCACGAAGACGGCCCCGGCCGCGACAGCCAGCGCCAGCAGTAGGAGCAGCGGGTTGGCCGGTAGCGCGCGCCGCGCGGGCCGAGACGTACTCCCCTGGGGCCACCAGCGCCGGTCCACTGACCGTCCAGCCGGCGCGTCATCGCGGACGACCCCAGCGTCGCCCACCTCAACGCGGCGCTCCACGCCACGGTAGAGGTGCGCGACGACGAGCGGCACGATCAGGGGCGCGGCGCTGACCTTACAGGCCAGGGCGAAGCCAAGCCACGCGCCCGCCCAGGCGTAATCGCGCGGGCGCCCATAGCGGGCGATACGCACGCAGAAGTAGAGCGCGCCCGTCGCGCAGAAGGCCAGGTAGGTGTCGACGCTGGCGAAGTGCGCGAACTCCAGGTCCAGCACCGTGAAGGTTCCTAGCAGCGCGGCCAGCAGCGCGACGGAGCGATCGTAGACCAACCGGCCGATCAGGTAGACGAACAGCAGCGTCCCCGTGTCGGCCAGCCCCGAGAGGGCACGCCCACTCTCGATGATGCCCGCGCCGGGCAGGTCGGCTCCCGACAGCCCCGCCAACGGGCCGCCGATGGTCCGCCCGAGCGCGCCCAGGATATGGCCGAAAATCACCGTCGCGTAGAACGGTAGGTGTCCGTAGGCCGCGAAGTGGGGGTTGAGCGGCGAGGCCGGGCTCCAGAACTGCGCCCAACTATGAGGCAGGTCCAGCCCGACGAGAGCGTTGCTAATAGCGCGCTCGTCGGGATGTAACTCCGTGCCCTCGTCCCAGTTGTAGCCGTAGATGCGCAAGATGGCCGCGACTACCAGGATGACGAGGATGGGTAGGGCGGGACGCCGCGCGGCCAGCCAACGGCCCAACAGACGCCCATGCGCGCCAGTGGCGCGCGCCGGGTGGTCGTCTGGCGACACACTGGCGGACGGGGCGTCCGTTGCGACGGTAGGCTCAGATAGCGTTTCGGGAGCTGGCGACGCGTCGCGCTCTACGGGCTCTATAGAGTCGCCGGGCTCTATAGAGTCGCTATGCTCTATGGGCTCTCGGGGGTCATTCATGGGCGTCGCTGACACTACGTATGAATCCTCGCTGGGTCTAGCAAACAATCACAACTACCGTGACTATAGTCACACTTCGCACTACCTGCCAACCCCCAAGGCCCGCCGCTCCAAGGCTCACGCATTATCCCTGGGCCGCGGGGCACGTCGCTGCGTAGAGGCGTATGGGTATACAGCCCTGTCCGATTAACCTATACGCGTCCATGCGAAATGTAGGAGCGTATGGGTACACAGCCCTGTCCGATTAAAAGTACCCAACGTCATTCAGGTGTAGGGGCGTATCGCCATACGCCCGTGTTCGCTGTAGCGATGTCCATTGGACGGCAAACGCCGACGAACACCGAGCCGTCCGCCCGCGAGCAGCGGGCGTATAGCGATACGCCCCTACACCCCGATCCGCGCGCCATATTTTAAGCGGACAGGGCTGTATCGCGATACGCCCTACAATAATGCACGAGCCCGGCCCGTCACCCCTCACTCAGTCCATACAGCCGGCCGAACTTGTCGCGCAGGTAGCGCAGGTAGGGCTCGGGGTCGATGGAGCGGCCGGTCGCGCGGCGTACCAACTCGTCGGGCGTGAACTTGCGCCCATGCCGGTAGATGCGCTCTTGCAACCAGCCGAGCAGCGGCGCGAAGTCGGCCCGCGCGATGCCGTCGGGGATCTCCGGCGCGTCGCGCACCGCCGCCTCGTAAAACTGCACCGAGAGCACCGTGCCGATGGTGTAGGTCGGGAAGTAGCCGATAAGGCCGCCCGACCAGTGCATATCCTGCAGCACACCCTCGGCGTCGTTCAGCGGTGTAATGCCCAGGTAGTCTTGCATGGCGGCGTTCCAGGCTTCGGGTAGGTCGTCGACCGCCAAGCTGCCCTCAAGCAGTTTCCGCTCCAACTCGAAACGCAGCATCAGGTGCAGGTTATAGGTCACCTCGTCAGCCTCGATGCGGATCTGCGAGGGCGACACCTTATTGAAGGCGCGGTAGAGCGTCTCGGCGTCCGTGTCGCCCAGCGCGGCGGGGAAGGCCCGTTGCGCCAGGGGGACGTAGTGGCGCCAGAAGCTCTCGCTGCGGCCGACCACATTCTCCCACAGGCGCGACTGGCTCTCGTGTATGCCCAGCGAGGCGGCACCAGCGAGCGGCGTCCCCGCCAGGTTCGCGCCGATGCCCTGCTCGTAGAGACCGTGCCCGGCCTCGTGCATCGTGCCCATCAAGCACACCTGCAGGAATTGTGGGTCGACGCGCGTAGTGATGCGCACGTCGTCGCGCGAGAAGCTCGTGGCGAAGGGGTGCACCGTGAGGTCGAGCCGGCCGCGCGCGAAATCGTAGCCGAATTGACGGACCACATCCTCCGAGAAGCGCAACTGCGTCTCCTTGTCGTAGGGGCGATGCAGTACCGCGTCGTCCACGCGATCAACGTGCGCCGTGATGTCACGCAGCAGCGGCACGAGCGCGGCGCGCAGGTGGTCGAAGAGGGGCTGTACCTGCGCGATAGTGGCGTCGGGCTCGTATTGATCGAGCAGAGCGTCGTAGGGGTGCTCCGTGTAGCCGAGGTAGCCGGCTTGCCGGCGCGCCAACTCGACGTTCTTACGTAGCCAGGGCGCGAAGTCGGCGAAGTTATTGGCGGCGCGTGCGGCGACCCAAGCCTCATAGGCCAGGGCGTGGGCGCGGGCCATCTCCTCTACGAAATCGGCCGGGACGCGCGTGGCCTGGTCGTAGTCACGACGCGTCACATGCACGAGGCGGGCTTCGTCGCTGTCCGCGTCGAGTCCCGCGGCGCGCACCTCCCGCTCGGCGCCTTCCAGCAGACGCGCCGTTTCGGGGTCGACGAAAGCGCGATGGCCGATGGCCCCAAGCGTGGCGAGTTGGTTGGCGCGCGCGGCGGCGCCGCCAGGGGGCATATAGGTCGACTGGTCCCAGTTCAACACAGCGCGCGCCGCGTTCACGTTATGGATCTCGGTCAGCCGCTCTTTCAAGCGCTGTAGATGTTGTAATTGCTGCACAAAATCTCCCACTAAGCCTGCGACCGCGGTCGCAGGCGTCATCTGGCGAATTGCCGTCGCCGCACGTACATACCAATAAACATACACACGTCGAGTATTCCGTGCGCGACGACCGCCGCGAGCAGCCCGTCCGCGGCCTGCCGTACCGCCGCCAGTAAGACCCCCAGCAAGGCGTAGACGCCCGTCCCGCCGGCGGTAGCGGCCCAGCGGATGCGGCCGCGCTGGAGGCTAAAGCCATTGTATTGTAGCGCGACGTGCCAGAGCCCGAAGGCGGCGCCGTCGAGCAGCACGGCGCGATAGGGCGTCGTCGCGCGGGTTAGCAACACCTGTAACAGGCCCCGGAAGAGGAATTCTTCGCACACGACGGTGGTGAGCGCGACCTGCACGGTGACACGAAAGAGGACATGGTTCGCCGAGATGTCGCCGATGCCCGACGCGACGATGTCGCGCCCCAGCGGACCAGGCGCGAACATAGCGGCCAGGATGACGGCGAGAGGGATCAGTCCCACGACGAGCCCAAGCGCCAGGCCCCCACCCGTGATGTGTCCCCACACGGCCTGCCATAATCCTGCGCCTAACGTATAGCCGAGCAGCGCCAGGCTCAGCAGCGTGTTGCCGATCATGAAGGCATGCCATTGATCCCAATGGCGGCGCGCCGAGAGGAAGGCCAACCCATTGGGATAGGCGATCAGCACGACAGCGATGACTAGGGCGGTCACGCGTCAGCGGCTACTTGCACGGATACGCGCTACCGCGCAACTCCTCGTCGACCGCAGACCACAACTCATCACCAATCACTTGCCATGCGTCACGAAGAGCATGTGCATCCGCTTCATGCGGATCACGCGTACCACGACGCGAGAGTGTCCCCCCAAGATCGACGAGATAAGCCGCGCCCTGTAGAATAGCGCGAGGGAGTGTCATCTTCAATGCCCTTCACATCACTTTCATGCCCTTGAAGTATACAACGGACAGCAGCGGGAGGGGTAGCGCATAGCGCACAAGCCCTTTTGTCATGGTTGGCAGGTGCGCCGCGCGCCGTTACCATGCCCTGACGACGCCCTCGCACGATTAATGCTATGACCGATATAATGCCCATTTGGCGTGTCGGACGTGAATTGGCACTATACTGACTATATGAGGCGGCGCGTGGCTCCCCGAACGCGCCGCATGTTTTGCCCTTGCCCCACTACCCTCTGGAGATATACATGGCACGAGTTCTCGACACGATTAACAGCCCGGCCGACCTCAAAGGGTTGTCGCCGGCCGAGCTTGCACAGCTCGCCGACGAGATGCGCCGGGAGATTATCGAAACGGTCGCACGGCGCGGCGGCCACCTGGCCCCCAACCTCGGCACCGTCGAGTTGACGCTCGCGCTGCACCTCGCTTTCGACGCCCCACGCGACAAGCTGGTCTGGGACATCGGGCACCAGGCCTACCCGCACAAGCTCATCACCGGCCGGCGTGAGCAGTTCCATACCATCAAGCAATTGGGCGGCCTCTCGGGCTACCTGCGCCGCGACGAGAGCCCCTACGACGCTTTCGGCGCCAGCCACGCTAGCACCTCGATCTCGGCCGCCCTTGGCATGGCCGTCGCACGCGACCTGCGAGGCGAGAATTATAAGGTCGTCGCCGTGATTGGTGATGGCGCCATCGGCGGCGGTATGGCCCTGGAAGCAATTAACAACGCTGGCGCGCTGCACAAAGACATCATCATCGTACTCAACGACAACGACAAGAGCATCTCGGATAACGTGGGCGCCCTGCACGCCTATCTCGGCAAGCTGCGCTCGGACGAGCACTACCGCAACTTGCGCGACATGGTCAAGAGTTCGCTCGGACTCGTCCCCGGCGGCGGCCTAGCCAAGGAAATGGCCGGCCGCACCGTGCGCAGCGCCAAGGAGTTCGTGCTGCCGAGCAAGAGCGGCGTCATTTTCGAGGAGCTTGGCTTCACCTTCTTCGGTCCCTTTGACGGACACGACACGGCGGAACTGGTCGACGTCTTCCGTCGCGCCAAGGACCTGCACGGTCCAATCATGATCCAGGTGCTGACCAGGAAAGGGGCGGGCTGCGACTACGCCGAGGCGGAGCCGACCAAGTTCCATGGCCCCGGCGCCTACAATCCCCTCACCGGCGAGCTGAAAAAGAAGCTCGGTGAACCGCCGAAATACCAGGATGTGTTCGGCGCGGCCGTGGTCGAGCTAGCGCGCCGCGACCCCAGTATCGTGGGTATCACGGCGGGCATGGGCGAAGGCACGGGGCTCAATATGCTGCAAGAGGCGCTGCCCGAGCGCTACTTCGACGTCGGCATCGCTGAGCAGCACGCCGTGACCTTCGCGGCCGGCCTCGCCACCGAAGGCATGCGCCCAGTCGCGGCCATCTACTCGACGTTCATGCAGCGCGCCTTCGACCAGGTCATCCACGACGTGTGCGTGCAGGATCTGCATGTAGTCCTGCCGATGGACCGCGCGGGGTTGGTCGGCGAGGACGGCCACACGCAGCAGGGCGTCTTCGACATCGCCTTCATGCGCATGATCCCCAACATGCATGTGATGGCGCCCAAGGACGAGAACGAGTTGCGCCACATGCTCTACACCGCCCTCTACATGGACGGCCCTGTCTCGCTACGCTACCCGCGCGGAAGCGGTACCGGCGCGCAGCTGGACGAGGAGTATCGCATGTTATCCGTCGGCGAGGCCGAATTGCTGACCCCTGAAGCGGAGATTGACCGCGCTGAGTGCGCCGTGCTTGGCTTCGGCAATATGGTGGCGCCCGCCCTACAGGCGGTGCAAGAGTTGGGCGCCGAAGAGGGTATCCGCGCGGTCGCGGTCAACGCGCGCTGGGCCAAGCCGCTCGACGAAGCACTGATCCTGCGGTTGGCGCGCGCGACGGGCTCGCTCATCACAGTCGAGGACGGCGTCGTAGCGGGCGGCTTCGGCAGCGCCGTGGCCGAGCTTTTGCAGGCGCATGGGATGCGCGACGTGCGCCTGGAGATGATCGGACTGCCCGACCTGTTCGTCGAACATGGCCCTGCGGCGGTACTGCGCGAGATTTACGGCCTGACCGCCGGCCACGTCAAGGATGTCGTGCGCGCGCTCGTCCGCCCCGGCACGCATAGCGCCTCCGGCAAGGCCGCCAGGCGCTCGTAGCGTAACGGGAGCGCTGGAGAGCGCCGGTGTGTAGGGGCGTATCGCTATACGGCCCTGTCTGATTAAAATTGTCCGGCCTCATCGCAGGCGTAGGGGCGTATCGCTATACGCCCGCCGTTCGCGCCAAAGATGTCCACTGGACGGCGAACGCCAACGAACGCCAGGCCGCCCGACCCATAACCGTCGGTTGGGCTGTCGGAGCGAAGCGGAGAGAGACCAATCCGCATGGGCGTATAGCGATACGCCCCTACACCTCTATCCGCACGCCATACTTTAATCGGATAGGACTATATAGCCATACGCCTCTACGTACCCACGAGGGTTTGACTTGTCGGCGTCGTGCGGCGTTCGCGGTTACGACGCCGGCTTATGGCGCTGCCGATAGCGCCGGATCAGCGTGTTGGTCGAGCTATCGTGCGCCAGCTTCGGCTCCTCGGCGCTCTCCAACTCGGGGATGATGCGCTGGCCCAGCACTTTGCCCAGCTCGACACCCCACTGGTCGAACGAGTCGATCTGCCAGATCGTGCCCTGCGTGAAGACGCTGTGCTCGTAGAGCGCGATCAACGTCCCCAGAATCTCCGGCGTCAGCCGTTCGGCCATGATCACCTCGTCGGGGTGCATTGGACTGTTTTGGTGACATCCAGGCAGTATGTTCTGCTATGCTATTATGCTACTGGAATGAATAAGGTGTAGGGCAATCGCATTATAAAAAAGCTTGCCAGAGAGGGGACAGGAGGCGATACTAGGGCCAAAAGGGTAGGGGGCAACGATGGACGCGGGCGCCACCTGTACGATCATGACGCATTTTGAGGCA
>JAABUL010001903.1_pt1 | contig 36992 bp, 66 predicted proteins | sample 5559151 | NCBI WGS metagenome assembly JAABUL01 (sample SAMN10711876, study PRJNA513368) | rock metagenome | isolation source: Antarctica rocks | place: Antarctica: Victoria Land, Pudding Butte sud | reverse complement strand
CGCAATGCATGACACGGCGCCTGCAAGGCACTCCTGCGGGCAGACCTGCCGAGAAGTGGGTGGCTGTGTACAGGCGGTCTGGCGATGGCTCGGCCATTGGGTTGGTCAAGGCTTACTTCGACGTCGTGCCGTCATCGGAGCGCAAGATCTTTGCCACTCAGGTATCTGTGGACGTCACGCCGTGCACAGCCTCACACGTCTGTGCCAATCTGCAGGCACTACCCACATGCTGAGACGCCTCCCATATGAAGGAGCACCATCTGGCTCCTGCACCAACCATTTCGGAAGGTGCGACCCTATAGAGAAGCAAAACGCAGCTTGCCATGGCTGCAGGTGGTGAAAGCGAAGGACAAAGCCCTAAGGGCGATGCTGCAGGAGGGGGCAGTTCAGCTGCGAGATGGTGTCACGCAGCTCATCGACGACGCGCTGGCAGACGAGGCCAGGATCGCCGTCCTCTGCGGCACATTCTCGGCGCAGGTGGGGGCACTGCCCGCTCAGCAAGGGCTTTTGCACTTATGCCCATCTGATCAACATTCAGGCTGCGCCGCAGGCGCTTGATGCATGAGCATGCGTCAGGCATGCTGAATGTCATGCGACTGCCTCTCTATTTCCTGCCTGCAGGAGGACAATGTTTATTCGGCAATCTCCTTTGGGCTGGGGGTGCAGCGCGCTCGGCACATCCAGAGTGTCACTCCCTGGGGCGAGGACGACCAGGAGCAACAGCAGAGCCCCATGGAAGATTTGGCGGCAGAGGCGGCAGATGCGCAGGCAAAGGTGAGTCGGGTGACAAGCTCAATGCCGTGCACATACATTGTGGTAATGTTGTGTCCATCAGCGCCGTTGTTTACACAGCCACTTCTTCTTGCTGCAGATGAAGCAGCAGGAAGCAGCAGCATTGGCTCGGTCCATGAAGAATGTCGGTGCGCTGCTGCGAAGACCTCGTGCATGTGCGTGCATTGCTCACAGGTTGCAGCCTGTGGCCTTGCGATACATGAAAGTCAGGCGAGTTCGGTGTTGTCACAGGTGTGGACAACAGCATCATCGCCAGCCAGCGGCAGCTGGGAGGTCACCTCCTCTTGCGGGCGGCCAAGCAGCTGGGGGTGTCACCCTCTGTGTGTGCAGTGCTGGGCGCCACAGAAATGACGCTCCAGGTAAGGTTTGCACCATTTGTGGACCCTTGCACTGCACAGCGCCGACTGGCAGCGCCTGTTTCCAGGGAGCTGCAGGACTGCCATTGGCATAGGTAGGTGCACTGAAACAGCACTGAAACTACAACTCAAAAGTCGTGTTGAGGGGCTGCACTGTATGTCTGCAGGCGGGTCGCGCGGCTGGCATGCAGGCCATCAGCATCCCCACAGCCCTGTCGGGGCGATACAAGCCCCCCTCGGCGCAGTTCAGCTACGATGGTTTCGGTCCTGGCGGCGGCGCCACTTGGGCCCGCATATCCAGCCACCTGAAGGGTTCCTGTGCGTGAGGAGAACTTCAAAATTCCAGCAACGCTGGACCATGCAGAGCAGTAGTGCGTGCATATGGGGCGCAAAGGCTACGTTTTCAAGCATGTGCGCGTGATCGTGAGTGGACGTTGGAAGCGCTGAAACTCAGCTGCCAGATCACTTGTGGCCCCTGTTTGGCCGGCAAGATGATGCCATGATCACACTATCATCTCTAGTATGGTCTGAGGACGGCTCAGCAGTTGAAAGTGCAAGCCTGGTGCAGTACATTACACAAACAATCAGAGACGAGGATCTGCTTGCACGATCGCCTAGCTGGACATCTACTGTGAATCCAAGCAGCTGTTCCACTTCAGCAGATCACTGCTCGCAATGCATCAGCATCATCAGCTATAGTTGCAGTCGGGGCACTTCAACGCGCATCGCTGCACCGCTCAGAGACCTGCACCGAATGCAGCAAACGCCTTGGTAGACACACTCGAGCCAGGGCCCTTTACTCTTCTTTGCTATGTCAGGACTGAGGCAAACGCACGACTGCAGGCGTATCTGCAACTGCTGTACACCAACAGCAAGCGAACCAGCCCACCTGAGAGAATCTCCTCTGCGCTGGAGACTGTGAAGGCGCCGCCCTCCTCCAGGTTCAGGTCTGTCACCTGCCAAAGTTTGCACACAAGGGTAGTGGGTATCGAATTGGATGGCATCTTGGAGGCTGCTCATGTTGAACGCTCATGTTGAACGTGGTTCTGCGGGTAGCGTCATCAATGTGGCACGCGCGGCAAATCCAAGTTGCAATGGCAGTGGTGCACACCACGCCGTTGTCGACGAGCATCGCGTAGCGGCGCGACCGCACGCCGAGCCCCTTCTCGACCAGGTCCAGGTCCACCCCGATGGCCTGACGGTCACATAGACGACAGCGTCAGCATCTGGCTTCGGACTTGAGCAGCGGAGACTCGGGAAGCTGTCCACGGGGCAGAAGGCTCCCTCGCTCCCTGAAACTTTGCACACCGCACAGCGGTGGGTGTCGACTGAGCACGGTCCACTGCCATAGCAAAAATGGGCAGGTGAGGAGGACTCGGGAGCTTTACCTTTGTGAAGAGAGCGCTGCCATCTGCTAGCAAGAGCACCTTGCCGTCTGCGCCCACGTCCTTGCCCCATGCGTCCAGCACGAACGCATCGTTCACCGCCACGCAGGCCACGATGTCCACGCCCTTCTCCTGTCGGTTGCATGATGATTCGGCACGTCATAGCCTGTCATTGGAGACACCACCAGCTTGCAGACAGAGATGCCCTATTGCAGCGTGTGTCATGGTGGACGTGCTTGCAGAGCATGATTTGCAGGCAATGCGGCAAACGAAGACTGACCTTCAGCACGTGCGCCTTCTCGATGAAGCCCGGCAGGTGCTTCAGGCTGCAGGTGGGCGTGAAGGCGCCCGGCACCGCAAACAGCACCACCTGCGCGTGGACACTTGGTGCCCTGAGCGCTTGCACGACACACCTACTGCTGCACGTGAATCTGCTGCCATAGTGATGTCCATGCGTATCACGGCCAGAATGACACAAAATGGCCGCCTCTGCTGGCGCATGTCATGCATGGTGAACATACAGTTATCCGCGCATTGCGGCAGAGCACCTTCTTATCCTTTGTGAGGTCCTCCACGCTGATCTCCTGCATGTTGTTCTCCGCGTCGAAGTAGTTGAATTTGTGCTCGCCCGGCAGCTGCGGCAGGGCACACCTGTCTCAGTGGTAGCTTTGCGCATGCGCTTGCAGTTGCCGCGGTGGTCAGGTCTTGCACCATGTAACATTTCGTGCGGCGTCTACACCGATGCAGCGCGCAGGATTCTAGCCGGTCCAAGCTGACAAACCTTGTCGCCGACGGCAATGGCGCTAGTGATGGCTGCTGTGCGTGCCCGCTGGCGTACCCCCTGCTCATGCATTAGCAGACAAGATCAGCCGAGTTACTTGCAGGCACCGCCCTGGCTGCCATATAGTCACTGCACTTGAATACAGCACCTGGCGGATCTCTGGCGATACCGTGCGGGCGACACCCGACCGGAGTCGCTGTGCTCGGGGAGTGCACGGTGCCCCGAGGGAGGCTGCGCGCTGCCGCATCACGGTGGTCTGCATCTTGAACTGAATAAATGCACAAGTGGTAGAAGGTGCAATGTAAAAGTGTCACAGTGCCGTAAGTGAATCACATCGACAGCAAAGGCTCGCGCAGTGCGGGAAGATGCGCAGGGGGTATAAGTTTAAGGAAAACGACACCATAGATTTTTAATGTACCGACTGATGCGGTACAACCGGCTGGTACATTGCGGAACATCTTGCATGCATCTGCTTCCCTCAAGGGTTCAGTTGCATTGTCTACGCCTGGCAAAGAAATATTGCGCTAGATACATTCTCTCCAGAGCAGTCCTGACGAGACTGTTAGTCCTTGGAGATTTTTTTTCAAGGGACGCCCGGTTCGACTTCGTGTCCGCCTGCACTCCCCCTTCGCTGCAAGCAGAACGTGGCAGGGACCTTGCACACCACACAGCAGCCTGCGCAACCGGTGAGCATACGATACACCAGCACCGCAGACTGGAGCTGGCCAATAATCGCCGTCTGACAGCACCGCACGTGGCCTGCCTATTCAACACCGTCGGTAATATGAACGTGTGAGAGCGCATGGATGGCCGCAAGGGCAGCTGCAGCTACACCCTTCCATCCCAGTGGGTCGGTCTGGATCGCCCCGCGGCAACGCATGCCGTGAGTCATACGTCAGCGTTCCTCGGCTCGTGAGAAGGGCCCGAGCTAGCAAGGACACCCGCTGGCGGTCTTGTCCGCTCTCAATTGGGGCAGCTTTCCATTCAAAATCGCACCCGGCTGTCGAACGCCGCGCAGCGCTGGCAGCGGCTAGACTTATTCTTACTGAGTTCTTCTCGCTCCACTTTCTTGCGCCCGCATGACCTCGCGGCATGCGAAATTCGCAGGTGGGCGCTTGGAAAAGCGATTCATGCTGGTACTGCCTCCTGCTGATGGAGCGGCGCGCTGCAGCACAAGCTGGAACAGCACTGCCGGACCAGCAGGAGACGTGATGCGATGAGGGTTTCCAGCAGCACGCTTATCAGCTGGGCAGTAGCAGTACTGCTGTTAGCAGCGATCGGCTTGCTGGACCAGGCAGATGCACTAGGCCAGCCGCCAAACAGGCAGGCAGATGAGGCGGTGATCCGACGCGCGGCGTCTGTGCACTGGCGGCGACAGGTAGGCTGATTCATCTAGGCTACATCCGTTCGATACGGGAGCAAGCTCGTCTGGCATGTCCGTCATCTGTCGACACACCGACTGCGTCAACAATCATTTCGTATGTTACGGGTAGGGACGGTTGCTGGGCTCAACCTCGATTGCGGTCGTGGCGCCATCGCCGTCCGGGGCACCTGCAGCAGCAGCACCGACCTCCTCGAAGAAGAAGCCAGACTACGTCGTAGCCATCGTCGTTGGTGAGGCACTCGTAGTATAATTGAGAACCCATGCATGTGTGCCTTCTTCCAGTTCTTCAAGTGCCTGCTTCCGGTTCTCCAAGTGCAACAGCTTTGTTTCATGCGTCAATCAACAGGCATCGTCGTGCTGCTGGCACTGGTGGGGCTTGTGGTGGCCGGCGCCTTCCTTCTGGGCAAGCGCGGCGGGCGGCTCGACGCGATGCGTGCCGACGCAGCGGTGCGGTGGCTTTGACATGTTCTCTTTGACCATCATGCTGGCGCCTGACGGATATGACGGTGTCCTCGAAGTCTCGAAGCCTTCCTTCCTCAAGCCTGTGATACATTCGATTCGATTCGATTTTTTTGCAGGCCGGTGCTCTCATTGATGACGAGCTGGACGATGAGCTCGATCAGACGCTCAACATCGCCGAGCGCATCAAATCCGCACGCGGTCCGTGCCCTCCCGCCTTCTCCCACCTCGTCCCCTGGCTCGCCCATGCCTGCCTGCTTGGCACTGCGCTGGATTACGTTGCCCTGTTCTATCGTCCCACATCTGAAAAACACAGTGTACTTACCTTGTCCCGAAACTTCCGATTGCAGAGAAGGCACACGACTCCCGCGGCATGGACGTCATGGGCACGCTGGACCTGTCCATCCAGGGCTGGTTCATCAACCCCGACGACATTGTGCGACCCGCCACTCACCGTGGATCAATTGGTTGCTGCTTGGTCGGCAAACTCAACAGGTTGTGGACAAGCGGTCGCAGTTGTAATCATCGGGCCTTGACCACACACGGTTGCGCCTGCAGGAAATCTGCAAGCGGGACGACGGCTCAGACTGGCTGCTGGGGGCGGGCAGCTACGGCAAGGTGCGGCATCCTGACGAGAAGTGTAAGGCTGACGATCATTACGCAACATAAAACGTCCGAGCCGGGGTGCATGTAAGACGCTGCATGCGTGACGTTTACACGATGACATCTGCAGGTGTACAAGGCCGTCAGGGGCGGCGTGCAGGATGTTGCGGTCAAGATCATGCACGAGGCTGACGACGAGCAGCTAGCGCAATTCGAAAAGGTGTTCTCCATGCAAATGACTTGGATATCGAGTTGGGTGTTGTTCTGGCAGAAGAACCTTCAGTGTTGGTGCTTGCTGCCATGCTTGCTGCCACCCAATTGCATGAGGCGGGGTCAATGTTGTGAGGTCAGCCCGCAGCGCTGATGGCGTGCTGCCGAATCTGCTGCCGCGCAGGAGATCGGCATCCTCAAGTCCATCAGCTACGACCGCAACATCGTGCAGTTCTACGGCGCCAGCATGGTCAACCGGGAGCCGATGCTGCTGCTGGAATTCTGCGAGGGCGGCGACCTGCGCACGGTGGGCTTTTTAGGGACTTGATTCTCTCGGTACTATTTTCAAATGAAAAGTAATGAACTTTGCTGTCTCCCTGCGCAGCACAGGTCGCACAGCCTAAAAGCCGGCTGCCTCGGCCAGCACGCGCAGCCGTGGCTCACCCCAAGTACTATAGCCCAAGGCCTGGCGGCAAAGCCGAGCGCGGCATGGGCCCCTGATGGTTCCCTCATTATCGTGCTGCCCTTCGCTTTATCCAACTTCATCCAATTCCATCCAATCGCAGCTCCGTGTCGTGCAGGCGCTGGACGTGGACAACAGGCACAAGGCGGACGACCTGCCGCGGCAGCTGTCCTGGTTCCACGAGGGGCAGTACATAGCGCAGGACGTGGCCCGCGGCCTCTACTTCCTCCACAACATCGATGTGCGCTTTGGACGCGCGCCCTCTGCTGCACATGATTCCCTGCATGGGCTGGGGAGCTACTCGGTTCACCTGCCGCTGCGGCGGTCGTTTCCGCCTTCTGTTGCGGTGCAGCTGGCCGCCTGCACTGCTTGTCCTTTTTCAGTCAGGGCTCCAATCTGACACACGGTCCAAAGACTGTCAGCGACTGCACGACAGCTTTCCTGCCAAATCCGGCGCGCACTGCACGGCTGGCATGAAGCGGCAATTATCATCACCTCTGACACAAACCTGCCTGCGCAGATCGTGCACGGCGACCTGAAGACGCTCAATATCCTGCTGACGCGCAACTGGGCGGTGGCCAAGCTGGGCGATGTCGGCGTCGCGCGCTACCTGAAGGCCAAGGACGTGCCCGACCATGTGGCATGTGCGCTCCTCAAACCTGTTCACACAAAGGCTTTGTCTTCCAGCCAGTGTCCAGGTTGCGGCGTCTGCGATGCAGAGTCGGCTGCTGAACTTCTGCACATGCAGCTGGACTGTGTCTTGTTGCAGCTCCAGCAGTCCAGCAGCGCATCCGTCGCATGGCTGAGTACAATGTCCTCACCAGTGCCTGGCTGTTGCAATTGCAGTGGGCACATTCGTGTACAGCGCCCCGGAGATGCTCATCGGCAACGACTCTGGCGTGAAGGTGGGGTCCCACTGGCACATCTATTGCTGTTGGGCATTCCGCCTGCCTGAGCGCTGCCGGTTGTGACGTTCCATGTCAGTCATCACCAGGGCACAACGAGATTGAAGAAACAGCTGCAAAGCCTGCAATTCTTTGCACTTTCCTCAGGCGGACATCTACAGCATGGGAGTGGTGCTGTGGGAAATCGTCACGGGCGGCATAGCGAAGCGCGGCCGCCTGCATGACCCAAAGGTGACGCCTCCTTCAGTACTTCGAGTTCCACTCCGCTGCCTGCAAACCCAATGCGATGGCCGATGTTGCATGCTGTGCGTCCTCATAAGCGTTCAGTGAGCAGAGAACAACAGCTTTCAGCTGAAAGCCATGCGCCTGGGTCCCCGGGGCCACGCCTCCCAATACCCACCTTCCATAAAACCTGAACATCCTCCAGACCACACGGACTCCGCCAGCAAACATCGCAAACTTTCGCTCGGCCCGAGATCCTATTGACAGTGATACTCCTTCTGCAACAGGTGCCGGAGGAGTGCCCGCAGGATGTGGCGGACTTGATCAAGGACTGCATGAAGTCGGTGCCGGAGGACCGGCCGACGACGCGGGAGATCTTCACGCGGCTGCGGCGGTGCTCCATGCCCCGTGAGAACGGCGGCAAGCTCGGCGGCAGCTACCCCAGCCACGGCTCTGGCAGCACTGGCGAGGGCGGCTCGCTGCCCCAGACACAGGTGCCCAGCCCTGCTTCTCCAAAACGAAGCTCTCGCAAGAAGCCCTGATTTTGACTTTTCGCATGCTTGTCACATACACTTGGTAATTAAACTGATGTGCTCTGCGCATCAGATTGTCACCTGCGCAAGACGATCTTCGAGATGAGCCATGGTGCAGAACGGTATCGTGAAGCAGGACTCCGTGGGCTTGAGGGGCTCTCGTCGTGCTGTGTGCACTGACATCATGTGCTAAGAGATGAGGTGCATGAATGCGCAGCCGCCAGTCACGCCGCATCTGTCGGAGCAGCTGCCGCGCCGCGCGCAGTCGACGCCCAACCTGTCCGAGGACATCGCCAGCGGCTCGCAGCCCGCAGCGGCGGCGGCGGCGCAGCTGCCGCGGGCGGACAGCAGCCTGGCGGGCCTCGGCGCACGGATGCGCTCCAGCAGCCAGCACGAGAAGAAGTCCGCCACCGCTGGCATCTCCGCCCGCAGCCGCAGCTCGGCGGGCAGTCTCCCGGGGCTGGCAACGCCCGCGGCGGCGGCAGCGGCGGCGGCAGCGGCCGCGTCCCTGTCCAGCAGCCCTAGCGGCTCTGGCGGCGTGCAGCAGAACGGCAGCCTGGGCCGGGCGGGAAGCGGGATGCTGAAGCCGATACAGAGCGGCGTCCAGCACCCCTCGGTGCGCAATTCCCTGCCACTTTCCACACAGATAGAAGGGCTTGCACGAGACAGTGCATGTGGCGCACCAGCGCTGCACGTCAAGCCTCACCTGTCTGCAAGTCGCCTGCTCCATGCAGGTTGTTGCTTCCAGGTGTTGGAGCATTGCCTCGCAGCTGTGTGTAAGGCTGCTGATGCCTTCTTGTGTCTGCTGCGGTTTGCTGTGGCGCTGCTGCCTACAGCATGCTGAGAAGCGGTCCATGCTGCTGCAGGAGGAGGTGCTGCCGGCCGGGCAGAAGAACCAGCGCGGCGGCAAGGGCGGCCGGCCGCCGAGCAGCGCCCCCGCAAGCGCCGCCAGCAGCCGGGCGCCGTCGGCGCACAACAGCATGGACAGCGTCGCCAGTGGCGGTAGCGCGCCGCCCGGCGCAAACCCCTGCAGCTTCCTGTTCCCTGGAGCGGACGCCGCAGCGGCGCCGGACGCCGCCGCACCGCCTGCGCAGCCCGCCGCCGGGCCGCAGCCATTCAATCCCTACTTGGGCACATTCGACGTGGCCGAGGAGGCGGGCAGGCCGGCCCTCAATCGCGGCATTGGCGCCGCCGCGTCAAAGGAAGGGTGCTCGGAGGCGCCGCCCAACGTGTTTGCGTCGCCGGCGGCGCTGGCGCCGCAGACCAAGTCCGAGAACAGCTCCCCCTACGCGTTCGCTCTGGGCCCGCCGCCCGAGGCGCAGGCCGCCGGCCCGGCTGAGGCTTCAAATCCCTACGCCAGCTTCACCGGCGCGCACTCCGCCCCGCCCACAGCCGCCAGCTCGCCTCGCCGGCCGCAGGCGCCGGCCAACCCCTACGCCGTGTTTGGGGCGTCCGGCTCGCCGCCGCGGGGCTCGTCGCTGCCGTCGTCAGAGGTGTCGCCGTGTGCGGCGTTTGCCGGCGCCGCCTCTAGAGATGGCGGCCGCGGCGGCGACGGCAGCCCCGAAAGGCAGCTCTCCAGCAGCGAGCAGGCGAAGGAATCCGTGCGCGAGCTGGCGTCGGCGGTGCAGGATTACCGCGCCGCCAACCGGGCGGCCGAAGTCGCCGCGGCCAATGGCGTGGGCGCGGCTAACCCCTTCGACAACGTGCCCGCGGGCACCGACTGGCGCGACGTCGCCGCCGCCGCCGTCAACGGGCCCACGGGCGCCGGGCGCGCCAAGTCCGCCAGCCGCATGAGCGTGTCGCGCACCAGCAGGTTCGTTTGGTTGTTCAGGGCGGCAGCTCCTGCACGCTCCCATCTGACACTGTACCGCTAGTATTGCTTGCATAGGCCGTGGTATCTGCCAGCAGCGCATGCTGTTAGCACAAACAAACACGCCCTCATGGCGCCCGCAGCGCAGGGCACTCTAAGATTAACATCCTGACACCGAACCCAGTAGACCCAGAAAGCCCAGCAGACCCACCAGGGCCACTACGGCCCGACTTGCGCCCGGTCAGCCGCTGACTCGCTTCGCGTTCCTGGCTGCAGGCAGCTATCGGCGGGCCCCCGCAGCATCGAGCGCGGGCCCGGCAGCGGCAGCATCGGCGGCTCCTCACGGCAGGAGGTGTTGGAACCCTCACGGCTCGCCTCCGCACCGGGCACGCCCGTGAAGCAGCACTCAGCCAGCAGCACCGGCAGGCTTTCCAGCAGCGCCGCTGGCTCCCCCAGGTGCGGCCTTTTTTTGTTCAAACATATTCACAATGTTATGTTAGAATGCGATCCGTCCAGTCTCCAGTATTTCGTTTGGCTGAAATATTGGTTCGCAAAACTGTTCCTTGTCCTGGCGTTGCACTGTGTTTGCCAAAGAATCTCAGCATTTGCACTGTCGATCCTTGCGCATCATAGCGTGCTTTGCAACGGCGTACTCAACCAACCCTGCATCCACCTGCCCCGCAGCCTCGGCAACCTGGACGACATGTACACGCGCTTCATCACTGCCCCGGCTGACATCGCGCGGGCGCGCTGCTCCAACAGCTCCGCCAGCAGCGACGTGGCGGATCCGATAAAGGCGGCGCATGCCGAGGCAGCGGCAGCCGCCGCGGACAACCCCTACGCCGCCTTTGCCGGCATCTCCGAGGCGGGGCTGCAGAGCAGCATCTTCCACGCGCCGGTGGGTTTCTGAGACTCTGTCTATTTGTGCGGGAGCAGGGTCTGGGGGTTGGCTGCATGAGGCAGGACCCCCTGAGTTGTGCATCAGGCGCAGGCTTCGAGAGGACTGTCCCGGCGGTGATGCCCCGTGGCTGCTGTGGCCCCTGCAGGGCTGGCGTGTTTTCTGGCTTTATGTGAAAAGCCACGCGACATGGAAAAGCAGCAGTGCATCTGCAGCAGCTCAGCTCCGTGCTTTTGGCAATCCATCACTGCGCCCGACTGAGCGCTGTATGTGGGACCCGTGTGCAGGCTCTGGTGGTGGACCCCAAGCCCGGCCAGAAGTCGATGTCGCACACGTCCAGCGGCAGCAGCCCCTTTGGCGGCCAGACGCCCGCGGAGGTGCTGCAGGGCGCTGCCTCGGTGCGCCTTTGCACCTGCATGCCCCCCTTTACCTGTTCATCTAATCTGTTTCGTGTCCTTTTGGCTTGTAGGCTCTCAATGCTGAGCGTCGCATTGGTGCGCTGCAGCAACTGCATGCCAGCTGCGCATAGCTGGCTTTTCCGCCGTGAGGCCTTGACGCCATGTGGATAACAATTTGCATCGTTGCACCTGCCTGCTGGCTCATGATGCGTAAAACCGGCTGATTGCTGCCCGGCACAAGCTCCGGGAGCGCTCTTTGCCTTTAACAACAAATCAGCAGCGTGATCACACCAGCCTGCGTCCGCTGCAGACTGAGGGCCGGCTGGCGAGGCAGTCGACGAAGCGTTCCTCGGCGCCGGCGCGCCCCTCCATGGACGGCCCGCCCCCTGCGGACAACCCCTACGGCCTGTTTGCGGGCTTGGAGGATGCGGACGAGAGCTACACCCCCGCGGTGCGGCTTCTTTTCAGCCTCTTACATGAACCTCACGGACTCAACGTTGCCGGGGACGCGTGTCTATTTGTTGAAGCCGCAACTGGCGGGAACGCACGTTTGGCCTGCGGCAGCAGACATACCGGCGCAGCTGGCGTGTGGCTGGCATGACCTTGGAGACTTTCTCAACGCCGGGCACAGCCTGCAAGCAGTCTTATGCCAGTTTTGACGCTGTCCTGATGTGACGACACCGCCTGACGGTCTAGCTGCCCTGTGCAGGAGGTGGTAGCAGAGCGGAATCCCAGTGCGCCGGCGTTCCGCCGCGGCAGGATGCCCCCAGCGACGCCGTTCGCCGCCCCTCCGGCGGCCGCCGCCGCCGAGCCCGACAACCCCTACAGCATGTTCCTGGGCGGCGGCGCCGCCGCGGCGCCGTCGGCGCAGCTGTCGAAGCTGCCGAGCCTCCAGTACGGCGCCTTGGCGGATGAGGTCGGCATGGGCTCGAGGAACTGGTTCAAGTTGCAGAAGGCCAAGGTGAGTGCCCATTCTGACGCAAATGTATGTCCTGCGCCCCCTGCATGGCCTCTGCCAGGCGGGTTCCTCGCATTGGGGGGCTCCTGCCCAGGCCTTCCGTCCTGCCAGCTCTACACTGCCGCTGCTGTATTGCTACACGCCTTGGCGCGTTTTCCATCACCCTTTGCATCGGCAGGGCTGCAGGATTTGCTCCAGTGCCGTCCAAGCTGATGTCAACCCGAGCTGCACTGACCATCAGTCTGATGCCGAATGCAGGTGCCGGCTGCGGAGAAGCAGGCGGACGCCGAGCTGGACCTGCTGATGCGCGATCTGTCCGGTTACGACAAGCCGAGCAAGTCGAAGATCTACGGCGCCAAGCTTCGATGATGCCGATGGCCACCCCATCGCCATCTCGGGCCATCCTGATGCGTGATGGCGGCACCCGCAAGCAGCAACACGGCTGCTAGAAATACCGACGGCAGCAGCGCACGACTCACACGGAGTCAAGAGAAGTAGAAGACGGGTCTCATGACAAAGTCAACCAAAAGAACCGGCGGCGGTGTTGGGCCGTCCGTGGGCGCCAAGTGGGCTCGAAGGCTGCGACAGCCCAACTATGACTATGCAGGGGTGTGCAGCGCCTTCAGATGCGGTCGAGTCCAAAGCCCTGCCGTGGGGGCGCCATCCTCGTTGGAAGGCAGCGGGAAGCCGCTGTCCAGCGGGAAGCCCTCCAGCTGCTTGGAGGAGCATGGAGCATGGTGGAGCATGGGGCAGGTCTGGGAATGAAAGACTACACGTACCGTCTGGGAGCCAGAGACTACACGTTGGCACGGCTCCAGCGCAGGCTGTGATGACCTGCTGTGTCTGGAGAGCGAGCAGAGGCTGCAGCATAAAGAGTGTGACACATGCGAATGCGACCGCGGAGCCGTTGTGAGACGTCTGAACAATTGAAGGCGGGGTCCTCTTCGCCGCTGCTGGAACCGCCGGCCGCTGCTGCCTCTGCGGCCGCCAGCGACTGCAAAGCGACGCACAACCGTGAAAAAGATACGACTGTTAGTTGCGACTGGCCACGACCTCAAATGCTTTCGGCCCCCCCAACTCGTGCTCCTGTATGCCTCCTTCCGCAGCAGAGGCTGCCTCTGTTGCGCCGCTCCAGCGCGCTTGAGCACAATGCTGCCACTCAGCTGGAGCACAGTGCACGGCGATCTGTCCCGCCGAGTTGAACATGCTAGACAAGAGTACTCCATCGTTTTGTTTCGGCAGCGGTCTGAGCCGCGGTTCAAGATGCTTCGTCACTTTGAAAGGCACTGTGCCGCTCCGCTTTCTCTTGAGGAGGATCACACATAAATAAGGCGTTGCCTACATTGCGTGGTTTTTGGAGGCTTTGGTGTTGGTGTAGTGTTCACTCTTCTTTTGCCTCGCCTGCTTGTTTCGATGAGACTTGGACTTGCACTTCTAGACAAGGCACGGGTAGCCCTAGAAGCGCATTAGTCGTGTTGCTGTGCAAATTGGCTGACCTGTGGCACACCTCAGCCAACGTCTCCTCTAGAGGATATCATTTGGAAACAGGGAATCTGTGAGCGTGCTCATTTCAAAGCCGCCAACATCTTTCTGAGCTCCTCATCCTCCGCCGACGCTGGCTGCGCAGCGGCCACTGCCGTCCGGTGCTTTGGCGCCTGGCCGAGCTTCGCGGACAGGTCAATGCCGATTTCGTCCAGCACCTGCATCACGCCAGATGATGTGTTCTGAGTGCACGTTCTAGGCAATATAGCAACCACATACATCCAGTTGGTTGCTCCTGCGGCAGGCACTGACATTGTGACCGATGCCGGACCCTGCTGCCGGCTCGCACCTGGTTCATGATTTCAGACGACTCGTCCTCCTCGTCCTCAAACGCCCCGTCTACGGCATCGTCCATCATGTCTGCAGCGCACGACAGGCGTGTCAGCATTGTGCGCCATGTCTAGCTCCGGCGCCATGCCCAGCCCTACCAAGTACTACAGCGCGACCGAAACCCACTGTTTCAAGCGTGAAACATCACAGTTGGCGCGAGTTCCAATTGTGTGTTCCTGCATTGCGGCGGCGGCGGTTGCGCACCTGAAGCCATGTCCATCTTCTGGTTCTCGCGGCTGAAGGCCGCCATGCTCTGCTGCATGGCCTGCGGGTCTGCCGCTGCACCCATGGCCTGCATGGCCTTTGACGCATTGGCCATCGACTTCGCCACAGTGCCGGTCGCTCCTGCTGTCTGTGGGGCAGTCGATGTGAACCACTCTCAGCTTGAATCCGGGCACGAGATCGCTGCAGAGCTGGCACTTAAACCGACTAGCGAGGCGTTGACATCGTTCACAAGCAGCCTATTTGATTGCAATCAGTCTTCCATCTAGAACGCGCCGGCAGGAAGGCGGGAATGTCACGCACCACTAGGTTGCTGCGCAGACCACGCAACTGCGCGCCGCTGGCATTGAGGCGGTCGATCTGCCCAGTTACACATGCAATCGAATCAGATATTCCACCGGCACGGCCACAAATCAGTCTGTAACGGAGTGCAGATTGGGAGTATGTATAGCCACACTGCACACGGCTGCTGCGTTCATCAGTGGGTGCCGCACCTGTTGCCTGAGGCGCACGAGGCTTTTTGCCAGCTGCCGTGTGACGGGCTGGTTGCCCTTGGCAGCCGCTGCCTGCACCAGGCAGGACCGCCGCAAAGATGTCAGCCTCAAGTCGAACGGCTTTTAAATTGGAACAGCGTAGAGCAGGCCGCAATGTGGCAGGCTGCGGTGCATGCGTTCTTGAAAGTGGACAAACACGCTGACACCTTGATTTCCTTGACCAGCCTCGTTTCCTCCCGCTTCAGCTGCAGCGCCTCTCGCTCCAGGTCTGCGAGCACCGAATGGCAGCTTTGACGGCGGCAGGAGGCAAGGCTGAGCAGCCAGTGAGTGCAACCTGGAACCTGTGCAACCTGGACCCTAGCCAGAGGAGCGGCACATGCATGTGTGTCGGCGCACACTGTTGAGTGCGACAAATTGACATACACAGCAGCTCTCACCTCGCACGCCGGTTGTGATGTCCCTTTGAGAGGTCCTCACCGTTTCTGCGAATACAGGAGGTCGAAGCTGTATCAGGTGATGCAAGCCATGACGGATTTCTCACGCGCGTAAACATGCGCTGCGACTGTGCTACAGGCAACGTAGAACCCTCCAGGACCTGTCCACACCTTTGACTGTGGGATTCTTCTGAAACATTGTAAAGACGCTAGAGAACTAGACGATGTGTCGAATTGACGGGCTCAGCCTGTGCCCACGCTGTGCGGTTGAGTTGTTCTGCCGCGCTGCAACTTGTTACCACCGGATCTGGCCTGTATCCGCTTTTGCAGCACTAGAGCTACAGGCTGATCGTATGTGCAATAGCGTGCACACAGGGACTGTCCACTCCTCGGCCCAAGGTCAAGCTGGAAGTGAATTGGGATGCCCCTGCCCGAAGCCTGCGATGTACGAATCCTGCTGCCTCTTTGCAAGCAACTGCAGAATGTGCTGCTGCGGATGTGTTTGAGCTGCACGCACTTCTGCTGAAATGCGCGTCAGTGCTCCCGTCATGGCCCCAAAAAGAAGCCAGGACATTGTGAGATCCTGACCTCGAAACGTCCGAGACACCGTGCCCTTTTCATCCTGGTCAACAGAATCTGCTTTCGTTGCGACCGTGTAATTGTCTGCGAGCACTAGGTGTCTGATCGGCTCTGCTGCGGCAGGCATTGATACTGCTGGGCGGAAGCGAGCCAAACAGTTGCACTTCGCTTGACCTTGTAAACCTGAATTGCTCGGCAGCACTGCTGCGAGCATGCACATGCATCATGGATCAGCGAGCATTCAATGTGGCCCTCACCAGCCTCGCCTCATCTCGCTCGCCAATCGGATCAGCGCCTCGAGGTTGCAGCTGCTCAGCGCGGCACAGCGCGTCAGCGGCAGGCCGCTGAGGCAGCAGCGGCTGAAGGCGCGCAGCCAGCCAAGCGTCCTCGGGCTCGGCTCGACGCAGATTGGAGCGCTTGCTCTGGCAGGCAGCTACGTTGTCAGGACCGCAGGGTGCGGGCTGCAAAGCGCCATGGCCAGGGGTTGGCGCCCACCTGCATGACAGGCTCATGGACCCAGCGTGACCCTGCCAAGCAGTGCTGCGAAGTCAGGCTAACCTGGATGCTGCTCCGTTGCAGGGCGTCTCATGGCGGCCCGCGGAAGACGCTAGCGGACTTCGGCCACCCGCGCCGCCGCCTCTGCGATGCGCTGCTGGTGCTGAACGTGGTCATGTTCGGCCTGCAGTGGTACTCGAAGGGGCGCATGCTCATGTGGGGCGCCAAGGTGCGCCTGCCTGAGCAGCTGTCCTGCACAGCCAATCCGCTCTTGATGACATTATGGTGGCAAAACTTTTTCATGTGACCCGCCATGCCTGGCGCAGGTCAACCCGCTCATCGCGAAAGGCGAGTGGTACCGCCTGGTGTCGTGCACCTTCCTGCACGGCAACCTGCTGCACCTGTTCGTCAACTGCCAGGCGCTCGCCTCGCTGGGTCCTTTTGTGGAGAACAACGCCGGCCACGCGCGCTTCCTGGCCATCTACGCGACGTCCGCCGTCGCCGGCTCCGTCGCCAGCTACATGTTCTGCCCCAGCCTGTCCGTTGGCGCGTCAGGTGGGGACTGCTCCTGGCTACTTGGTCCTGCACTTCTCATGCTGCCCTGTCGCAGATCCTCCTGGAGACGCTCCTCAGGACGGCGTTGCAACAAACGTAATTTGTTCTGCCACCTGGGCTCCTGCAGACGACCTCCAAATGCACAGATGGTGCTGCTCTGGTTCCTTGGGGCATCAATGATCCCCTGAAACATGGTGTCACAGGTGCCATCTTCGGACTGGGCGCCGCACTGGCCCTCACCGTGTACAGGCATCGCAAAGCCAACAGGCAGTTCTCAAAGGTGCGGCGAGTGACACCACGCTGTCAGCTGACTGCGCTTTGGTGAACTCGGCCACATGTTGCAAACGGCAGTCTGATGCGTCCGTGGTGACACCGTGACTTCATACATCTGCAGGTGATGCTGCGGTCGCTGGGCCAGAGCCTGCTCATCAACGGCATGATCGGCCTCTTCATGCCCCAGATCGACAACTGGTACGTGGGTGGCCGCCCCGGCATTGCTGGCGCTTTGCCAGGACTTCTCGTGCTGTTGTGTGGGACTCGCTGCACGACACAGTGGAGAACGTGTGCCAACGACTGACGCTCTCCGCGTATCTGGCAGGGGGCATATGGGCGGGCTGGTGGGAGGAGCCGTCGTGTCATTCCTTTTGGGGCCACGATATGTGAGTCCTCCATGTACTGCCCCGACGCTCTGCTTGTGCAACTCTGGTGTAGGGACGCCGCCTTTTTGACTGCATTCCATTCCATCTCATATCCAGAGGCCAAGAAGGACATCACAATCTGCATGTGTTGCAAGAACGACATCCACGATATGCATGTATTGCACAGGTCCGGGAGAATGGGACAGTCCGCGATCGGCCGCCGCTGCCGCTGCTCGCCGACCGGCCGCGGAGCCTGAAGTGACCTCCTCCGCAACATCTTCCACAGCGGCAGCGCAGATATTCATTCATTGAAACTGCGGCCATTGTCTGTTCCTCGCACTTCGTCTGGTTTCCTAGGGCTAACATTCTTACAATCATCCACGGTTATCAAGATCAACACCTCTAGATATTCTTGTTTAACGAGGACCTCGTCAGACAATGGAAAGTGCCTCGAACTTCAGATGCGCGCATCACGGTCAAGATTATAAGCTGAAGTTTCGACATCAATACTAACGAAAATCACGTGCAGCGCCCGGCTTCACAGCTGCTTATTCATGGGCATGCCTGCTCCAAAACATCCAGCAAACTATATCTAGATAATGAAGTGCGACGGACGCCTGCCTGACGATGCGAGCCCTGACAGAACTACACCCAGTACGGTACGACGCCCCATCCCCATCCTCTTTGTATCTACCGAGGCCATTCCAGCCTCGGAATCATGCATCCAAGTCGCGGCGGCTGCCAGGCCCGGGCGCGAGCACGAAAAATTCCTGCCGCCAGCGGCTATCTGCCCACCGCCAGCGGCTATCTGCCACCACTGACACGATTTCTGAGCCACACCTCGCACCCACCCTGGCAGCATCCATATTTCATGATCGCGAATTGCCTATCCCCACCAGAACGTACAGCCGGCGCCCGGCGCCAGGCAGCCGCGACTGCGGCGCCCGCCAACTTCGGCGGGTGCCAAGCCAAGTTGATGTCATGGCGGCTTCAACGCCGGATCAGCGCCCCTTCCGCCGCGCCGCGGCCACGGCCTCCGCGGCCGCCACCGCGGTGGTGACCGCAGCTAGGACGCCCTCCTGCACCGCGGTCGCTGTCTCCGCCGCAGCCACGGCGGACTGCACCGCCTGCCGCACCGAGGCCTGCGCGGCAGCGATTGGGCAGAAACTGAAGAGGATCAATACGTTCATGTGCTTTTGCAGATTGCTTCGCAAGTGCAAGTGAACATCTGCTGTGTGGCTGAGCCTGCCGTTGCCTGGCCGCAGAGGTCCGTCAATTCTTCCGCGCTGCTTGGGACACACACGCGCAATGCCGGGCGAGGCCCATGCAGGCCTTGCACGGCGTGATGCTCAAGGCCCAGCCCAGAGGCCCGCAGAAGGCTGCAGGGTCAGATTGCCTAGCAGCGCACCTGCAGCGGACCCTCCGGCTGCCAGTGCTCCTTGAAGTGGGCGGCGCCCTCGTTGCCGGCGGACCGCGCGGCCTTGGCGGCGGCCAGCGCCTCCGCCACATCGTCAGCCTGGTCGCCGCCCTCCGCCTTGGCCGCCGCCATGGCCTGCATCCACACCGGGCGGCCGTCCGCCCAGCGCCCTGCAACAATGGTGATGATTGAGTGACAAAACTGCTCCAAGGATTTTGTTTCACCGACTAGATTTTGACTTGATTTTGTCCGAACAACCTGAACGAGCTTGGACAGTAGACACGAGACCCAGGGTACAATAAAACCAGAACCACGAGGCTGGCCGGCCAGAGTTGTATGCAGATCTTTGTGTTGTCCCGGCAGCCGGCCGAGCTACACCAGCCCCTGAACAGGGGAGTATTTCGCCAAAAAAAGAAAACAAAAGGGAGACGACGCAGGGAACTTCCAGCCGCGGCGCGCTCACCTGCCCACTGCTGGCCGTTGGCGAGGCTGTACACGCACCAGCCGTGCTTGCGGCCGGCGCGCCACTGCCCCTCGTACACCTGGCCGCTGGCAAACAGGTACACGCCAGCGCCGTGCGGCACATCCTCCGCATACTCGCCCATGTAGCGGTCGCCACTGCCGAAGGTGTAGCAGCCGTGGCCGTGGCGCTTGCCCTCCCTGCAGCAAAGCAAATGATTTTGGCCGAGTGTATGAGGCTGTGCTGAACAGGCTGTGCTGGACAGGCTGAGCGTAAATGACCAATTGCACAGGGCAAGCCCGACTTGATAGCAACTACGAGACCAGGCAGGCGTTCTTTTTGCACAAGACAGGGAGCCCAGCACCTCGTTGGAGGATGTCAATCAGTCAGGTCAGTCAGCCAGCAGGGTATGGCACACTCTCTCACATGCAAGCCGGCAGAGTCAAGGGGCATAGGGGTGCGCGCCTGTAGGACCCCACGAAGCTGCTGTGGTCGGGGCACTGCTGCATGCCGCGGCCGTGCCGCGCGCCCGCCGCCCACTGACCTGCGGCACACAGAAGGGCAGCTTTCACCAGGGGCGTTATGACACGAATTTGGCATCCGCCTCGCACGCCGTTGGAAAGCATCAGCTGTCCTCAACATCTAAACACACAGGTGCATGCGGGGCCTTGCAGTTTTTCGATTCCCGCCTGCTGCATTCTTCACATGATTTCAGTGCGACTGTGAAGAGGGCAAGCGAGGCTCTTCACCCTCAAAAGCTGCCGTTTCGTGATTTTAGATGCTGACGTTATGTAACGGCATTGTCGGATGCCACGCTATGCATTGACATTTTCATCAACTGTGTATCTCATTGGTGGAAGTCCAACAGCTGCCCACCCTCAAAGTAGTCGCCGTTGGAGAATGAGCAGGCGCCCCAGCCGCTGCGGCAGCCCTCAGCGTACTCTCCGTGGTAGGTGCCGCCCGCCGGGAAGCTCTCGACGCCCAGCCCCGCGTACTTGCCAGCGTTCCACTGCAGAGTTGGAAACAAAAGCAACATCAGATGTCCATGATGCCGCCGGTGATACGTGCTGCCTGCTGAAAAGCTCTCCACGCAGCGTCCCTGTTGGCGTTCCACTGCTGGAGCGGGACACATAAGGCAAGACCACGTGCGTGCCATCCCATGTATGCGCTGCTCATAAAGTGTTTGATCATGCGGCGCTTGGTCCCTTATTGGGACGAACGAGAGGCTGCATGCCAAGGAGGCTTTCGAGCCTTGAATTTGCGTCAGTGCCGCACCTGACCCTGGAAAAGACCGCCGGTGGCAAAGGTGTACACGCCGTAGCCGTGCATGCAGCCGGCGTCAAACTGGCCGTCGTACACGTCCCCATTGCCATACTCGAACTGGCCGAAGCCCGTCTTGGCGCCCTTCACAATGCCGCCGCGGTACACCTCCCCATTCTTCAGGCTCCGGATCTGAATTTGGAGGCAGTAGAACACATACGTAAGACAGGGCAGCAGAGCTGCGGCAGTATCGGGCAGGAGAGGACTGCAGTGCGCTGCTGCAGACATGCATGTGGTGCCTGTCACGGCGCAAACAGAACGAGACTGCTGCGCCCGCTGTCCACGCTTGCATGAGCCTCTCCTTCACGTATAGATAGCAAGCATGCGGCGCACAGCCGATGCGCACCTGGATGGCAGGGATGTTGACGGACTGCTCCTGCGCCGATGGCTCCACCCCATTCTCCTGCGGCGCCCGCGCCGGCGTCCCTGCCTCGCAGGAGCCGCCGTTGGCCAGCCCGTGCGGCGCAACCCTGTTCGCCAGGCCGCCGCTGGCGAGGCCGCCGTTGGCGAGGCCGCCGTTGGCGGGGCTGCGGGCGGCGGCGGCGGCGGCCGCTGCAGCGAGCGCGCCCGCCGGCGCGCTCTTGGAGGGCGTCTTGAGCGGCGACGTCGGGTTGCCCGCCGGCCCACCCTTGAGCGGCGACTTGCGGGGGCTGCGCCCCATGGAGGGCGCCTTCCACCAGGCGCGGCCCAGCCCCGGGCTGGCCAGCGGGCTGGGGTTGCCCTCCGTCTCCGTCTCGCCGCGCGCCGCGGCCGCCGCGGCGCCCGGCGCGGCCGGCTTGGAGTCCAGCTGCGGGCAGTCAGAGATTGTTGGCAGGTCAGCAAGCAAGTGTGAAAGACAGCAAAAAGATGTCATGGTGACTCCTGGTGGCAGTAGCATGGAGCAGACCGGCGTTCTGAATGAAATGCACGCTTACTTCCTTGCCCACTCTGCTGGTGCAGCGAACAGCACCGCCTGTGGGGAAAGAAGGCAAAGGAAGCAGTGCTTATGGCCAAATATGACAGGCTCGTGGCGGCACCTGCAGGGTGGACAGCACATCAGCGGCGGTGGAGATGTCGAGGCCGCGCAGCAGCGGCCAGGAGGCGTCCTTGGGAGTGACGCGCGCGGACTGCAGCGCCGCCAAGGTGCCCCACACTGCGCCCATCTTGTTGCGGCTGTTGGTCACCGCCCGAAGCACCGACTCCAGCTGCCGCGTGTCCTTCTGGCCTGCCGGTGACCAGTGAAAGGAAAATATCAGTGCAATTAATGGATCGGTAGTTCATGCTGCAGCAGTCGTCATATTCGCAATAATGTCGTTAGCATGTCCTGGTCTTCTTGTAGTGCACTGCCACAGCAATCCAGAGCGATCTGCCACCAGCTGCGAGCCTGGCAGTACATTGTTGTGCGCAAGAAGTCACGGCAGATGCGTGATACACATCCTCTTTTGTGCGCCCTTGCAGGCCTGCGCCAGCACAAGATGTGCGAATGTGCGCACCGTCCTCTGCGATGCGCTCCTCCTGCGCCGGGCTGGTGCCCGCCGTTGGGTCGCGCATCAGCATGAAGCGCCCCGCCAGCTTCATCTCCTTGCATATGACGGTGAACTGCTCGCGGGCGCCCTCCAGATCCTGTCCGTTGCATGAAGCACTTTATCGCCAATGTGGATCACAACACGCATACCGAACGCCGCTGCAGGTGCTTGCAAGCCGGCAAGCAGCGCTGTCGTGTCCTAACTGACTTGAGTGGGGTGTGAGGCGTATGTGCAGCGGAGCAAGTCCGTTGTGAGCCTAAGGGATGCTGCTGTGTCATCCGGACAGCATCTGACCTTCGTCAGGGACTCGATGCGGCGGGCGTGTGTGCGACCGTGCTGGCCGCTGCCCGAGTGCTGCGCGCTCAGCAGGCCGAACAGGTGCTGCATGTCCGCCAGCAGCGCGCCGGAGGCGTCCATCAGGGCAGAGATTGCGCCGCGCCGCATCGCCAGGCGCACGGAGACAGCGTAGCGGTCGCGCTGCTGCGCGGCGCCACGGGACAGCTGCCGCAGCGGCGGCATCGCGCGCAGCACCACTGTGACCGCCTGCTGCCCCACCTGCTCAATGGCCTCGATCTGCAGGCGTAAGGACGTGAATCGTAAGCACTCTGCAATGGGTCAGTTTGCAGAGAGGTCAGGGAGGTACGAGATGCAGTAGCACAGGGCCTGCGAGGGCATTGGGGCACTTGTGGCGCATTCGCTGGAGATGGTGCAGTGCCATTGCGGCAGAAGTTTGCCGGCTCTAGGGAGCTTGGCATGCAGCTCGATGCCGGGTGTCGTACCTGCTTTGTGCTATTCATGATCAGGCGCTCCAAGGTGGGCGACCAGCGCAGGTCCGGCGGCGGCCCTGTGGCCGCTGCAGACCGCCACACCGGGCGCCCCTCGTCCGCGCCGCCCCGCCGCGCCGGGCTGGCCGCCGCCACCGGCCGTATCGGCGACGCCGGCAGCTTGGACAGCTGAACGATGTTCGTGTTCTGCATGCTGCTGCTGAGGCTGGCGCCGTCGTTGGACGTGGTGCTGAGCGTGGCCTCATCCGCCTTTCGCGGCGCCGGCGACGCCAGCGGCGCTGCAGCGCTGGCCGTGGCGTTGATCTGGCGGGAGGGAGACTCGCCGCGTGCGTTGCCGCTCGGCGACCCGAACAGGTTCTGCCGCACCTGCGGCATCGAGTACCAGACCTGAGGTCTTGATTTTGCAGTGCTGTACCAGAGGATGAGGCCGCACATGATGCGGTCTGCTTACCGTTCCACAAATTTCGAGTGGCCATCGATGTGTGCCGGGTGTGTGCATGCAATCAGCTCAAGCGTGATGCAGCAACATGCTCACCTTGTCGCCCGCCATGGCTCGCGGACTGTCTGTCGCGGTCTCGGCAACGCAGCTCGCCAAGATGCAGAAGGCTCCTCCGCCTCGCTTGCCTGGGGCACCGCCGCCTGCCCGACCACGAGCACCTGCAGCGATCGGATGACAATCCTGAGTGCATATGGAGGTCGCTACAAGCCTCCACCAGGATGCTGGCATCCTGCATGCATCAAGCCGGCTGGGTTGAAGCACGGCGACGGCTAGGGCGCTGCTGTGCCCGCATTCACAGCCATCGTCCGGCGCAGCATCGGTTCGAAGCTTATGCTGCATATGCGCATGTTTTGCGCATGTTTTTGCGCATGATTCGCGCCGGCGAAAGTACCAGCTGCGTCGCATTTTTGCATGGCCCGCAGGAGCACCGCCTGCGTACACTGCCGCCCCCATCGCCGTGCGTGCTCCTGGAGACTCCATGCATATGCCGCTTGACTTCCGCCTCGCACTGCTTGCTGGCTCGCTGGGCGCCAAACAGCAACGATAGCCCGCCGCTGCCGTTCCGCAGGTCAGACAGGCCCGGTATAGGATGAGAGCGCAGCTGTTCTCCAAGACGCTGCGCATTGCCAGCAGTACATCCCCAGGTCAGCGATCGATCGCGCCAAGCGTCAAGACTGAAGCGTACCTTCGAACCAGCCAATAAGCTCCCCAACCACCTCGGCTGTTTTTTCACGGGAGCGGCTGACCAGCGATCCGGCCGCGCGGATTTGGCAACCTAATTACTCACTTCGCGAAGGGAAGTGAGTCCAGTGTCCTGCACGACTCATTCAAGAGCTGCAGTGTTCTTCCAATCTCAGACAACCCACAACAGATTCAGAGGGTCGTCGATGATAACCGTGGGGTTTGCTTGTTCTCGACCCTGCAGTTGTCAGACAGACTGGTGCAAGCCCGGCAATTGCTGCAGAACCTGCAGTTTGTCGGTTGCGCGCCATCTTAGACATTCCTGCTGCTCAGCAAATGTGTCCAAATGTGCTGAAGACGTCATACGCTGCCGTCCGCATCTGCAGAGGACTGGCCAGTGCAGATCGAATACTTTGTGCACGACAAAGCACAACAAAGCACAACAAAGCTGAAAATTGATCGAACATGGCAGGACGACTCAGCAGCATGCTTCCAGACAGCTTGGATATCAGCTTGAGCGTCTCGCATCAGCGGATGGCTCAGAGGCCGTTCCTCTCGCTCCCTCCGCGCTGCGGCTTGACCTCGCAACGGCAGCCGCCGTTCAGCCATACCGATGCGGCGCGACGCCAGCGGTGCGTGCGGCCCGCTGCAGCAGACGACCACCGCGGTGCAGACCTATGTGCAGACGAGGCAGCACCGCCAGCGGCGATTGAGCAACCTGGCGAGGCGCCGCCGATCTCCGCACCCGCGCTGCTGGAGAGCGATCCGTGGGCGTGGCGCAAGCAGCAGCTCAGCCAGATCGTGAAGTTTTGTGGTGAGGTGCTGTGGCAAGTGAATGGGTTTTCTGTGCCCTACGAATTATTGTCATCTTCGTCATGTTTGCGGCTTTCACATGATTGCTGACGGCTGTGCAGGACCTGCGGCGGCGATACCTCTCGCAGATCCGCTGATGTCTCTTGTAGACAACATCGCGGTCGCCCGGGTGACCTCACGATGCCATGCAGTTGTGCCTGTTCTTGCAAATTGTGCGCCCAGGAGCGATGTGCGTTCAGGAGCATGGCCGTCTTGCCGCCATGTGCAAGTGCCGTCTTGCCGCCGCAAGACACGCTCGCCCCTGCTGCAGTTCTCGGGGACGCTGGAGCTCGCGGCCTTGGCGCCGTGCACGCTGATCTTCAGCATGGGCTACATCTTCAATGCCCTTTCAGTTGCAACACTCAGGTGAGCAGCGCATCAGGGGTCCATACCTGTGTGCATGACACATCATACTACGGTGTTGCTAGTACGACACCTCACGCCGCGGTGTTTGAATCTTGTGTGCCTGTGCTGTCTGCAGTTCAGTAGCAGAGAGCGTGCAGGGAAGCGACGATGCAACAGCAGAGCGGGCGCTCTCAGCGGCCCTGTTCGTGGGATTCTTTATGGGCCTGGCCGTCTGGGGCCTGCTCCACGTGAGTGGACATTTGGATTCCGAGTGCTTTCCGAGGCCACCGTCGGGCGTGCCATCGTCTTGCGTGTTTCTGACATCTGCTGCACCTTGCGGCCTGTGACAGATTGCCTGATGTACCCCTGTTTCATAGTTCAATGCCGCAAGGCTCATTGCCTGGACTGGCTGTGACCGGGTGCTTTGGGAGCCGGCCGTGGCCTACCTGAAAATCCGGGCGGCTGCGGCGCCGTTCGTGCTGGTGACCATGTGCGCACAGGCAGGACTGCTGGCACAGAAGGCTGCCGTCACGCCGCTGCTGGTGAGGCTCTCATGTTTCGCAGAATGCGTTCTGGATTTGACCAGACTGAAAAGATGTCATGCCTGCACCAGAATCGGACATCTGACGCCTGAGTGCTGCGCACCACAGGTCGTGCTGCTGTCAGCATCTGTCAACCTAGTGGGTGATTTCCTCCTGATCACGGTGAGCTGAGTGGCCAGCTGGTCTCGTCCTCGAGACTTGGCGCGCACCCTGTTGTCTGGAGCGAGCATGCATGTCTACGTGCATGCGGAGTGACAATTTTCGCGTACAGACCTGTCCGCCTGTGCCGCAGCAATATGGTATGGGCATCCGCGGCGCCGCCTGGGCGACGACGGGCTCACAAATACTGGGCACGCTGGCGCTGCTGTACACGCTGCGGACCGTCAGCAAGGTACAGCGCACATTCGACTTGCTGCAGCCGGCTGGCTGTCTGGGGGACAGGTACATGCTCACACCCATATTCACGTTCACACTCACAACCACATTTACACCTCGCATTCACATTCTCGTCCTGCCGCAGGTCAAGCCTGTGCTCCGGGTGCCCAGCCGGCGGGACCTGGCAGTGCTGGCCAGCACGCTGGGGCCAATCACACTGATCTACCTGTGCAAGAACGTCACGTACATCCAGCTGCAGCTCACGGCGACCGTTCTGGCGCCGCTTACCCTGGCAGCCCACCAGCTGCTGTACAGCCTCTGGAGCCTCACCAGCTTTCTGACGGTGCAGCGGCCGCCTGTTGCAGGCATGTGCACGTTGTTGATTGCGTGGTGTCCTCTAGGAGGTGACGATGAGCTAACCTGCTGCGTCATATCTTTGACAGGTGCCGCTGGAACAAGCGGCGTTGACGTTCTTGCCGGCAGTCCGTGGTGCGGATACCCGTCCTTGCCCTGCTGCTTTTCAACAGCGTTGGGAACCCATAGGTTGCGCACTGCCGATCGCCGTGGGCCCACAACACCTCTGGCACATTCAGATGGTTCATGCTGTGCAGGCAAGTATGAAGCCTCGGAAATGGCGCGGCTGATCGTGGCGATTGGGTCCATTGCCGGCATTGTGGGTGGCCTGGTGGCAGCCGGTCTTCCCCTCCTGGCCCCGCAGGCTTTCACCCACGACCTGGCCCTGCACCCGATCATGCACAGCGTCCTGCCCCAGGCGAGTTCAAGGCCACCGAATGGCAGTCTCTTTCGCAGCATCTAGCACCTGTGGCGCTGAGCTTCGAGAGCGACATGTTGTGCTCCCAGCCCACAGGTGTTTCTGGCGATGCTGCTCTGTGGGCTGGACGTCAGCAGGTGGGGTCCAGCCAGAGCCAACAACAATGTTGAAGCTCCACAGTGACATGCTGCCCTGGCAAAAGGCGCATTGTGAGTGACGCACAGTTGACATTCTGGATCTCGCATCCGCAGCAATGGGGTGTTGCTGGCGAAGAAGGACCTGGGATTCATATGTCGGTCCATGATCATCACCATGGTGATATCTTCCTCTGCTCTGCTGGCGGTGCGACTACGCGGGTGGGGCATTACTGGCGTCTGGTGGGGCTTGTGCCTCTTTTTCGCGCTGCGCGGCTGCCAGAGTGTGCCGCGGCTGCTGAAGCTTTACCCGCAGTTGCGCCAGCGCAGCTCCAGCGAGTCGAATGTAGCAGCCCTGGCAAATTAGGCACGGGTCGGCTGCTGCGTAGATGAACGAAGCAGCCCTGGCAAACCAGACTTGTGCCGTCAGCTGCTGCATGAAGGTGCTCGGGGGCGGACGCCCGCCGGTCATATTTATGGCATGGCATGGTTTCGTCCCTGGCGTGTTGAATGCATCACCTATTCTTTCTCCAATTGATTGTTGACCCTGAATGAGCTTAATTTGATTGCAAAGTAGTGGTCAAGGCAACACCTTTTTGTGCGCAGAAAGCCAGCGCCCGCTCTGGATAGCCGCCATTTGAGTGCTGCGCCTGGCGTTGTGCGTGTGTCTCCGCCACGGCCTCACGGTGTTTCCTGTTCCATCGAACTGATCCACACCAGGCAATCATATTTCCTTCCTGGTGATTTTCACTTGACGCCAAGCTGGCCTGCATCATCAATTTGGGCAGTGAGCTGGATTAGGCTTAATTCAGGTCTTTGGGCATTGGTTAGTCAATTTCAAGGTGAAAGCACGTGCCGCGATGAAACAGCGCAAGCGGTTGGTGCGCTGGGCAATGGTTGCGCCACAGTGCATTGGGGACCTGATGTAGAAGAGTGGTACGAGTACGGATTCCCTGTAGCAACATTCGCACCTCACCGCGTAGCTGGAGAGTCCCGAGGGCAGTTACGCCGCTTCCTAAATTTCTCATGATGCCAAAAAAGTTGCGCAACTGGTGTAGTCTCGATCGAATAGAAGGGTGAGGATCGCCGGCTGCTCCGGAAGCGTGTCCGCATCCAACGCCGCACATCAACCAACCCGTACAAGGACAGGCACATAGAGTTCCGCGGCTGGGGTGGTGTACTAGCGCACCGGTAAGCGCCATGCCACTGCATCTGAATTGATGGGTGTCAGCCGGTGCCGTAAGGAATGCAGTGCCCATCCCTGCACCTCGGCGGTTGTCTCGCCGGCCGCAGGCTGAAAACCCGGGACTTGGCCGTGCAGGCAGCTACAGCTTTTTGTCTAATCTCTGTGTAGCATTTGCCTCTGTTGCTTCTCCCGTTGAATTTGGAATGCTGTCTTGTGTAAGGGGCACCGCGCCTCTCGGTGTTCTGCAAAAGCCGATGATGGTTTGCGCAAATCCTTGCATTGTCGACCAGGACTCACCTGACAGCACGGTGCAGCCAGTGAGACTGAGCGCGACCCCTCAGTTTCGCAGGACATCTGAGCGTGGGCACGATCGGATTCAAGCTCTGGCTGGCGCTGCAGCCGGAACTGGGCCAGCTGTGCTGCCTGCCAGCAGCGGGCAGTGCCAAGTGGCGTCAGGTCGATCCACTTCTCGCCGCCTCCCACACATGCGCGCCTGAACGCGTACATGGGGAACAGCAGGCACAGCGGCTCCGCCCAGACGAGCCCCGACGGCAGCCCGCCGCATGCGGCGCCCGTCATGGCGGAGCTCGTCAACCAGGCGGCGGCGATGTCGCTGAGCGTGCACCAGCAGCGCGGCGGCTTTCGCAGCGGCGGCAGCGGCGGCGGCGATGACATTGGCAGCTTTGGGCTGCCGGGTGCTGGCTATGGCGGCGCTGGCTATGGCGGCGCTGTTGGCAGCGGTGCTGTCGGCAACGGTGGCGGCTTTGGCGGTGGAGGCTTTGGCGCCACCGCCTTCAGCACCGCATTTGGCGGCCAGCTGAACAGCCACAGCCTGGACTTCAGCGCCAGCAGCCCCTCGCGCAGCAACGACAGCAGCTTCGACTCCCGCTCGGACTGGGAGCGCCACCTGGGGTCCCGTGCCTTCAATGGCGGCAGCCGCCCGGCGTCCGCCGCGGGCAGCGCCGCCAGCTCTTTCGGCAGCGTGACCAGCAGCCACAACGGCAGCGTCTTTGAGGGTGCCGGCGGCGGGGCCGGCAGCGGCAGACACCATAGCGGCGGGGGCTACGGCAATGGCTACGCTGTGCAGCCCTCTGGCGGCGGGTATGGCAACGCAGCCTACGCGCTGCCGTCGCCGCAGCAGACGCCCGCCGCGCCGCCGCAGCTGCCGGCCAACACCGCAAGCCCCTTCCTGCAGTACAACTTCCAGCAGGTGAGACGCTTTGAAGCTGTGGCCGCGCAGCCAACCTTGACCCCGCAACCACAGCGTGATTCCTGAAGCTTTTTTCGCAACCTGCATGTTGCTGAGCATTGCGCACACCCTGCCAATGGTGACAAAGCATACTGGCGCCTGAACAGTACGGCCCTGCTGCTACAGCCGTCGGTGGGGTTCTACACCGGGGCGCAAGGCAGCATGGCGGCGCCGCAGCCATCGCAGGGGCAGGGCGGCGCCCCGACGCTGGGCGGCGCCCCCGGCGGCGGCGCCGCCGGCCGGCAGGGCGCCGGCTGGCCGCCGGCAGACGTCAGCCTGAACCTGAACAAGGCCATCACCAAGCGGCTGGCCAACGCGACGCACTACCAGCAGCTGCTGGACATCATCAGCGACAGCGCCATGTACTTTGACGAGGTAGGAAACTTGAGTCTGCCAGGTCCGCCTCCCCTTGCGTGGTCCAATGATGTGAATAGGGGACTCTTGCGGGCTGCCCTGCTTGGTGTGCCATGTGGCCACGCTCATTTCAGCTGGTGCGGCATCAGTGTACTCAGACTGGAAGGATCAGACTGGAAGTTGCCGTCTAGAAGACGCTTTGGGGTGTCACGGCATGCTGTCAAAATTGCTACAACGCGTTCCCAGCCTCTACTGCACCCGGCACAGGTGAATGTGGCGACGGCGCTGCACCGGCTGGCGCGCCTGCAGTGCACCTCCGCCAGTAGCAACGCCGCGACCGTCATCGTCACCAGCGACCAGTTCCGCCTCCTGCTGGCCGCCATTCGCAAACTGCTGCCGCGCTTCGAGGTGTGCTTCCTGGTGCATGCAGATAGCTCAATGGCCAGCCGTAGGGTTATTCAAAGGTCCTTTAAATACCCCTAGCAGCATTACGACGGTTCCGGGCAGAAAAATTGCTGAGCGAACTTCGGATTTCGAAGCAAGTGCCTCTTGCCTGTAGCATCGGACTCAGATCCAACCTTGCAGCATGCTCCGCATTACATGACCATCTCGCACATCAGCCTGCAGATGCCAGTGGTGGCAGCATCCCGGGGAGATGCTGACGGCTTGCTGCTCTCCCAAACAGGCGCAGGCGGTGAGCAACACGGCGTGGGCGCTCGCAACGCTGGCGTACCTGCCGGAGGGGGACCTGCTGCAGGAGCTGGCGGAGCGCGCCACCACCATCATCCGCACCTTCCGCCCCCAGGCCACCTCCAACACCCTGTGCGCGCCCGCCCGCTCCCGCCCGCCGGTCCTGCTGACTGTGCCACGACGCAAGACTACAAGCGAGACTCCCATGACAACCATCCCTCCTTGTGGCATTGGGCAGGGCGTGGCCGCAGCTCTTCATTGCTGACGACCAGGGGGCATTGGCATTGTCTGACCAGGCCGCGCGACCTTCTGTGTGCAGGTGGGCATACGCCAAGCTGGGTGTGACGCCGCCGGAGAGCTTCATGGCGGCGGCGGCGCAGCAGATGCAGCACGACCTGTCCCGTAGCGTACCCCAGGACATCAGCAACACCCTCTGGGTGGGTTTCCTTCTCCATCCATTCTCAACACCGTTGGTAGAAGCCGCTTTTAGTTGGCGTCAGCGAAGCCGCTTTTAGTTGGCGTCAGCGACTGGGACTTCAGACAGTCTGAGCTGCCGTACATGCAGGTATAGCAGGTCTGGCATACCAGATCGGTCGGATCGCTAGCCAAGGCGGATAGCTACTCAAGGCTGAAAATCATTCGGAAGCGCAGGCGTATGCCACGCTGCGCTACAGCCCGGGGGTGGCGCTGCTGAACGGAGCGGCGGCGCACGCCGTCTACTGCATGCCCCGCTTCAAGCCGCAGGAGGTGCGCGCGCCTGCCGCTAGCAGAGAATGCGTCCCTTTCGCCGTGTGCTGACTGGCCGAAGTGGAGTCGCCATTTGCAATGCCGGCGGCATCAGAAGGCATGCACCCTGTTGCTGAATTGCCTGCCATCAGACGCTACAGATGAGGCCGGTTGTCCCTGTACACAAGTGCGGCGCTGGCGCACCCGTTCCCAAAATGCAATCAGTCCTAACAGAGTTGAGTTCGGCCGCAGGTGGCCAACACGCTGTGGAGCTACGCGACGCTGGGGCACGACCCGGGGGCGCAGCTTCTAGACGCGATTGCGGCGCACATGTGCGACCGCATGCACGTGTTCCGCCCTCAGGCCATCAGCAATTCCCTCTGGGTGCGCGCCTGCGCTGCTTGCCGCCGCCTACTGCGCTGCCTCCGGCCGGCTGCTCACGCTTCTGATGCGCCTGCTCTTCAGCTCTCGAGGCTGCTTCTACTAAAGAAGCATGCATTGCAATACCCTTGCATCAGAAGCTTGAGAGCACAGCGAGACTATAGGTTGTGCAAGACCATTGCATACGGCTTGAGACGCGCCTGAGCATACGAATGTGCACGTGGCAGGCGTATGCGAAGCTGCAGTACAATCCGGGGCGGGAGCTGTTGGAGGCTGCTGGCCGCCGCGCCCTGGCCGCCCTGCACCAGTACACGCCACAGGTGCGCTCGGCCCAACTTCACACGCTTGTTTGCAGCACTACGATCTAGGGGATGATATACAAACAATGACACCGCCGATCGGCTTGCAGTCCCAATGGCTGTTGAGCGTAGCCGCGGATTCACATGAGCATCAGTCATGCTGCTGCGATGGCTGCGCTGCTGCAGTCCGCTGCGGCACAGCATCTGCTGTCCTAGCAGTGTGAGATGTGCTACCATAGAGTGTGCTGCCACTCACCGACTATCTTGGGGAAGCCACATGGTTGTCTCGATCTGTGGGGTAATCAGCTCGGAAGCTACATGTCTTTCCTGTCGGGGGGGCTCATAGAGTTTCTCAGCCACACCAAACTACTCCAATGAAACACAACACCGCTTGTTCCGAGCACAGGAGCTGGGCAAAAAGCTGTGGGCGGCAGCGGCGCTGCATGCCTCACACGCTCCAATGTGCTGCGTGCCAAGGTGTTGTGATCCCTAGGTAGTCAACACGATGTTGATGGTGCTTGTGTCAACACAGGAGCCGGGCAAGACGCTGTGGGCGGGGAGCACCACCCAGGGGCTCGATGTCCATTCACGCTCACAAAGCCATCAGAAATTGTCGTGGACTAATGCCGCTTGCACTTCCACAGGAGCTGGGCAACACGCTGTGGGCGGCGGCAGTGCTGGAGCACCACCCGGGGGCGCCGCTGCTGGACGCGGCGGCGGCGCACATCCTGCGCCGCCTGGAGCACTTTGGCCCCGCGGACACCAGCAACAGCCTGTGGGCCTATGCCCGCCTGTTTCACTACCCCGGCCCCGAGCTGCTGCAGGTGCCCTTTTAGCTGCTTCACTTGCCAAACGGGTTTGCTGCCAAGCGCTCTCTAAAAGTATGTACGGTAGCCAAATGGGTACCGAATCACATACTGCCACGGCGCCTGGCTGCTGCCTGGGAAAGTGGGAGCGCACAGCGCCGAATATGGGTTCCCGTGACTTGTGCGCCAGAGCGATTGTATCTGCATTTTGCACCATGCGCCTGCACTTGGTGACCTGTCGTTGACTGCCGTTGCTGCTGCGGTGCAGGCGGTCGGGCTGCACGCGATGCGGCAGTGGCACCGCTTCCGCGCGGCGGAGGTGGCCAACCTAGTGTGGGCGCTCGCCATCCTCAAGGCGCCCTCCGCCGAGTTGTGGTGCGGCCCTCAGGCCCACGCACAGGGACATAGGGACATAGGGGTACATGTATGGTGCCAACACACTGCTCGGGCGCCGCAGCCCACGGCCCTAACGCTGCTCCCATCGCACCTGCTCCGCTGCCTTTGACCACTCACTGCTCGACTCGCTTGTGAAGAACACAAAGGTGCTGCCGGGGCGCTGGCATCCCGTTTTTGTTCCTCAGCTATATCCGCGTGTGTGTGAACAGGGCCGGCATCCTGGAGAAGCTGGCGCACGCGCCGGTGACGTCCTTTGACGATGCCGACCTGCACCAGATCTTCCAGGCCTACCTGCTGCTCGACCAGCAGAGTGCGTCACTTGTTCGTGCTACTGTTGCTGCTGCTGCTGCTGCGCACATTGCAAAAGTTGACAGGTCTAATTGCTGTCCATTTTCTTCAGGTTGCCATTTCTTCAAGTTGCCAACTGTCGTGATTTGAACTGCAAACCAAGCGGTGCCAGCTCTGTGTTGGCAGTGTCATGTGTCAGCCATGGGTTGCAAGGTCACAACACTTGCTTGGGCCATGAACTCCTCTGTGTCACTGGGGAAGCTGATCTTTCCCTTTGTATCCCCGAGCAGCCAAGCGGGCGGGCGCGGTGGCGCCGGCAGGCGCTTTCCCGCACACGCTGCTGGAGGAGGCGGAGGCGCGCTGGAAGGCCTCCGTCCGCGCGCCGCCGCACGGCTGCGCCCTGCTGGTACGTCCGAGGCTCTCCACGAACGATATCAGCAAGTTTGTGCGGTCCCATGGCCGTGAGCGGCCATGCGATTCTGTGCAAAGGTTAGCGGAGTCGCTGCTTGGGCGGCCACTGCAGGAGACAGCCTCTGACCTCGTGCGGCCTGCAAAAACGCAGGACTCGGTGAGCAAGGCGCTGTGGAAGATGGGCATCAGCCACACGACGCAGCACCTCACCGCCGACGGCCTCTTCTGCGTCGACATCGCCCTCGACGACGAGCAGGTGCCTGCCCCTTGTTCCCAAATGCCTCTTCCTGTGGCTGTCCTCTAGCTGCCGAAAGGAGGCCGATGCTCCAGGACCATCAACCCCACAAATGACGAAGTTGCTACCTTCGTGCCCAGCCTCCGCACACACCCTACACCCTAAACACACCCGTGCGCTCCTTGAGCGCCTCTTGCCGGTGACGACAGGTGCACAGACGTCTAGGCTCATGCGAGCTGCGCCCTGACAAGCCAGCCCATGACCTACCATGATCTACCTGACGAACCCACTCCCACCCACAATCTCACAAACCTGTCCCCCTTCTGCCAGGTGGTCATCGAGGTGGACCCGCCGAGCAACTTCAGCGTGAACTCGCACCGGCCGCTGGGGCGCACCGTGGGGCGGCGCTGCATGCTGGAGGCGCGCGGCTACACCGTGCGCTCCATCGTCTACTACGAGTGGGCCACCCTGGAGAGCGAGGACATGCAGCATACGTACCTCACCCGCCTGCTCGCCTCCTGCTTCAGCTGAGGCGGGGAACACTGCTTCAACTGAGGCGTTTTGAGGCGGAAGAGAACACAGTGCAGCGGACGCACCTCCAGCCGCCTGCTCGCTCCTGCATTGCGGCGGGACAAGATGCAGCGTCCTTTGTTGCGGATATACTTCACCCGCCTGCTCGCCTCATGCTTGAACCGCTGAGGCCTTGCTGGGGCCCCAGAAAGGCGGTATGTCGACGCGGCAGGCGGGGGTGTTGGGATGGATAGGGACGGTTCACAGGGCACAAGGCACGGTCTTGCCAGCATCGCCGGGGCGGCCAACAGGTCCTGCCAGCGGTGCCGCCGCCAATGCAAGGTGCCATGGCTGGCGGCGAATCAAGGCGGGCCGCCAGGGGGCTGCCGCTTCTGGCGCCCCTCAGTCACGATTTGTCCGAATGTCTTTTCGGTAGGGTGCCGCGTCAAGAGGCACCTCGATGTCTAGCAGAAGTTTCGAATGCATCTGAAGTTTCAGCAGTCGCGTCGACGCACGCGTGCAACGGGCAGATGTAGGTGTCTGATTTTCATGGCAATGGCAAGCGAAGCGCAACAGGACGAGGACGAGTTTGCGAAGTATGTGCATCATGTCTTGGCGACCTTGCATTGTTGCATTCTGGAGATTCGAATGAGCTAAGTGGTAGGTAACAAAGAAGAAGAACGATGAGGAAGAGCACATAGACATTCATTTACCGGCCGGCAGGTCGCACTTGCAACGTCATTTAAGAAGGCCACTGCCAAATCATTGTTCTGCGATTGACAGAAGCTTGCATCCGTGACCAGGTCAGCGCTTCTGCTGCAGCCAGCAAGCGGCTGGCAGCCAACGGCGCCAAGTCCCCAGGTTAGGTCTCCGGCCCCCATGTCTTTGCCGCTGCTGTCACTGAGGCTGTCATCCTTGCTTGCCAAGCTCCAGCTTTTTGGCGAGGAGCTTGTGGCCCGAGTGCAGCAGGCCGTCAATGATGCCCGCCACAACAAAGACGCCGCCCTGCAAGCACACACTATCACCATTCAGTATGCCGTTGCAACTCCAGAAGCAAGCGCGGTGGAAGGGGAATCAAATATCAGCGCCCGGGCAGGGGCAGGCGCCCTCGCGGTGCACTGCCAGAGCTGCAAGCGCGAGCTTGCCAGGGAAATGGCGCGGCAGCTGCCATGGCGGCGCAGTCACACAGGCAGTTGCCCAGGAACAACAGGGAGAACAAACTGCAGTCACAGGCAGCCGCCACAGCGATTTGTGACTCACTATGATGGCGCAGAGCGTGGTGATGAAGTGGTACCATGCCTTGTGCTTCTCGCTCACCCAGATCTGCACACATTGGTAAGGTCAGGTCAGTCTTGCACACTGGGGAGCTGGAATCTATACCGTGTCTTGTACCCTGCAGCGCCAGCCCTGCTGACCCCCACACAGCCCCAGACGAACCACTGACCTCCTCGCAGGTCCCCCCTTGCACGGCTTCCAGCCGCCGCCGGGGCCTGCCGCCGCCGTTGCGAGCAGCTCACCGATCAGACGCTGCAGCATCTCAACGTGCTGTGCTGCAGCAAGGCACCGGCGCTGCAGCAAGGCGCAGGCGCTGCAGCAAGGCGCAGGCGCGGCGGTACTGCAGCACAGGCGCGACTGGGGAGAACAACCTGGATGGGGGACAGCTCGTAGGAAAAGCGGGCGGCGGGAATGTCCTCCGTGGTGTACTGATGACTGTGCACCGTGTACTCGTACGCGTCATACACCCCCACCGCGCGGCTGTTGGGGTCGATCGTCGTCAGCACCACCTGCGTGCAGCGTCGAGAAACGCTGATTGGAATAGGGTTTTGTTGTCGTTGAGGGGCTGCCCGAGTCGGAAGGGCGCTTCACACTGCTCACCACGCTGCACGATATGTGCTGCCGCCTCAGGCGGAGCGCATCAGGAGTGTGGGTGTGCGGGGATAGGCAGCAGCGCTAGGCGGCCTGCTCTCTGCGGGGTCGCAGCCCCGCACGTCAGCACCGCTTGGCGGCGCGCATTCTAGGATCGCGCAAGCCCTAAAACCCCTACCCCAGGCAGCGCCACGCACCTGGGAGTAGTGCTCGTGGGTGACGCGCTGGTTGGAGCTGATGAAGGGCTGCCCAGACAGCTTGTCCGCCCAGTCGTCCGTCAGCCCCATTGGGTGCAGCCGCGCCAGCGCCTGCGCCAAGAAATTGAGTTTACAAAGATGTAGGATCTGAGTGTTCATCAGCATGATGGGATAGAGAAGTGCCTGGGCAGCGGCGCAGCAGCCTCGTGAGACCGGCTGCTTCCTGCAGCGCGCAAGCGGGCACCAGGAGCTGTCAACGCGCGCG
>JAABUL010001901.1_pt1 | contig 36996 bp, 78 predicted proteins | sample 5559151 | NCBI WGS metagenome assembly JAABUL01 (sample SAMN10711876, study PRJNA513368) | rock metagenome | isolation source: Antarctica rocks | place: Antarctica: Victoria Land, Pudding Butte sud | reverse complement strand
TTAACCTTTTTATGAAAGCCGACTTGACCGTCTCCCTCTTTTAAAAAGTATGAAACAAAGGAGGCCAGTGACGACAAAAGACGGGTGACGCCTAGACGTTTACAGGAAAATCAAGAGAGGGCCTCCCACTCCATTCTCATAAACCACAGGCCTATGCTCGATGCCAGGTGCTGCATCGAGAGTAACCCGGCAACCTGCAGCCGATTCCAGAATCCTTCTCACAGCGGTTCCCTCCTTGTCCTGTGCGCAGGTACGTGCTGCACATCATCGACACGGACCCGCTGTCGCTGTCGGCCAATGGCTGGCTGGAGGACACGTCCAAGGTGCAGAAGTACGAGATGTCGGACGAGGACTACGCGCAGCGGGAGAACACCTACCGCAAGTTCAAGGAGAAGAAGCTGCAGGCGCGCCAGGCCCTTCCTTCACCCCTTGCAAATGGCCTCGAAATGGCTGCTGTCGCGAAGGACACCCTCATTGCATCATGCCGCATGCAGAGGGCTGCCGACGCCTTTAAGCCTGGAATTGGTGGAACATTCGCTGAGGCGCCTGTCACCACGGCTGGGCTCTGGAGGCACTCACCACTTTTCGACCTGCTGGCGGCCTGCAGGAGGACCCGGAGTGGACGATAGAAAAGGAGATGGCGAAGCGGCGCAACATCCCATACGTGCCGCCGGAGTCGCGGTCAAAGACGGACGACCCAGAGTTCCAGGTTTGCAGCTTTGGTACTGCTCCATCCATTATTTGTTGCGTTGTTTTTTGCATGTCGCTCCCGCCAGAGCCCCGCCACAGGTCAGTAGCCTATGTAGATATGATATAATTCCCTTCTTTGCACCCTTCCCTCAGGCGCAGGAGGCAGCGGACATCGCCGTCGGCAACCGCTGCGAGGTGCAGCCAGGCGCCAAGCGCGGCAGCGTCAGGTGCTCACTGCCACTTGTGCATATGTATTGTGAATGTGAGCTGCACGGCCATCTCGTCAGTAGGCAGCAGCTGACTTGCACCATCTGCGCCGCTTCCTGCCTGCACATGCAAGGCGCTGGATGTGTCCACATTGCTGCAACAAGACAAGGGTGCTGTTCTGCAAGCATGCTGTGGTCCGCTGTTCCTGCATGCGCTTGGGCATGCGAGAATACATTGTACACTAACCCACAGTCATGATTATGAACTGTGAGACCTCGACCCGGAACAGGTATGTGGGCAAGGTGCCGGAGCTGCCGCTCGGCCACTGGGTGGGCGTCGAGTACGATGAACCGGTCGGCAAAAATGACGGCGCCGTCAAGGGACGACGCTATTTCCAGACCAGGCCTGGCTACGGCGGGATGGTCCGCCCGGCGAACGTGTCCGTGGGCGACTTCCCGCCGGCGGACATCGAGTTCGACGACGAGGACGAGATCTGAGAGGGGGCGGCTGTGGGGCATCAGATAGGTTTGGAGTAGCGTCGCTAGCGTCGGCCTCAGTAGGCAGGTTAGTTAGTGAGGACCTTCATTCTTTGCAGCGTGCTCGCTGCTGAACGACATGACACCTGGATGCGGTGATCTGCAAGCAATCTTGAGAATGGTTTACCGTAGGCAATCGTCAACCGTTCTGTACAGGCCTCAACGACGTTATGTCCTTGCTACGTAACCTTCATCAAAGCACACATATACACAAGACCGAGCAGATCAATGAGAGCCTTGAGACAGCGAGCGGCTCACAGGCTTCCCCAACAAAGCCGTGCACCCGCCTATGAGGCAGCAACGGCTGCACCCTCCTTGCGGCATGTGGCGGCTGCCTGGGCGCGCAGCGCGAAGGGCGCAACGCCGGCGTTGCACAGGTTGCTGAAGGCGCGCGTGTTCTTCATGCCGTACTGGTCCAGCTTGCCGCACTCCGCCTCCCACGCGCCAACCATGCCCTGCATCAATGGCGCCCTCATGTCAACCACACTTCAGCTGCCTCAGCAAGCATGGACGATGAAGACAGAGATCCTTTGAATTGCTGGCTCATCGCGGCATCAAGGCTGCGATTCTACACTCCACTGTGCAGAGAGAAGTTTGGGAATGGCAGAGTTCAATCAATATCATGGCTTTGAGATACGCACACAGCCTGCTACAAATCACGGGAGGGTGCCATTCCGTAAGTTTGAGTCGTAGGCAGCGCCCGTGCAGCGATGCTTTTCCCAATGCACATTGGCAAGAGGCGTTGACAGATGCGACGACCCACCCGGAGGCAGTCCCAGTCGTCAACGAGGGCGGCGCCGGCTGGGCGCGGTGGCACGCCCGCCACCAGGAACTCTGCCTCCGATGTACCCGCCTCCGCCGCCAGCGTCACAAGCGGCGTGCCGTGATTGGCCTGTTGGGGGACCCCGAAAAGTTGGCTCACCTTCGGCACATGGAACTGCCTGCCAGACGGAAATTGCAGCCACAGGCAGATGAAGACGTTAAACCAGGGAGCGCAACCTTCATCGTGTGTGACAAGAGTCGGTGTGATTCGGTGCCACATTCAGCTCTTGCCACCGTGCACAATTTGACGTACTCCAGCATTCATCAAAAGTGCAGTGGTTTACACCTGGAGACGGTGTTAGTACATGTAAAACAAGCACGCCAAGGTAGAGCCCGCAACAACACTGAGCCGCCCCAAGCGCACACTGAGTTGCTACAGGTGCTTGTGTGTGTCTTGACTGTGTGATGTTGCGGCTTGACGTCTTTTTCTGGAACAGCAAGGCAAGGCTTGCGCAGCGGCCCGGCCACTGCGTCGTCCACGCCGTTCAAAGTGCTCGTGGTTTCCCCACCCCTTTCAGAAGGAAAAGGGCCCAGAACTGCTCCTGGAAGCGGGTTGCGAGGCGCGCTCCCGCACCAACCCGGCGACCGCGCGCACGCCACATCGTCCACCGCCGCACGGCACTTTTGGCAATTTGGGTGAGGCGCCGATTACCGAGGTGTAGGTCAGCTGTCAAGAGGGCCAGCATGCTGAGCACCTGGAGCTGGGCCGCGAGCTGCGGCTGGCGACCGCATCGCGCACCCTGTTCTGACCGCTTATCGACCCTGTTCCTTTCAGGCATACGCGAGCGCAAGAATGCACCTGGAACTGCGCCACGAGCTGCGGCTGGCGCAGCAGCCCGGCGACCGCGTCGCGCACGCCGTCGTCCACCGCCGCGCGGGCGCGCAGCGCCGCCTGCAGCGCCGCCTCCGCTGCCGCCTTTGCTTCTGGGTCCTTTGCGTGGTGCACCGCCCAGCGCAGCGGCAGCAGGTCTGCCTCGCGCTGCGGCACTGCGCCCATGCGCGCCGGGCGCGGCAGCACCTTTCTGTTGCCGGTCACCAGGTCTGCATGGCAGAAACATTTGGTTTAGGGTTCAGGGTGTACAAAGGCTCCACAACAGAGACGAGAGGCAGAGATAGGCTGTCATTGAGACAGAGAACCCTGCTGCATGTACGGCGCGGTGTCGTCCGCCACAGTATGACTCGCTACTAGCTCATGCTCTGCCTTCCACCAGAGACGGCATACACAGTCCGACACTCAGGAGCCAGAACCGTGTCTGATCATGCAAGCGGTATGTTGGAGTACACAACACAAACCACTATGGCCTGCTCTTGTTCAGTCACCTGTCCCTGCTTCGCCTACGTAGTCTCCCACTGGCTCTGTGTCGATGGCGAGGGAACCAAATTGCAGCACGTGGCTGCCCTGATCGTACGTTCCTGCACACAGGCGACACTGACTCAGCAAGAGTAGGGTTTCACCATCCGGTGCCAGACGGTTAGTCGTTTCATATCAGGGAATGTGGACTGAGCAGCAAGGTTTCCAAGCAGGCGCACCATTCTGGCTGGTGCGCATCTTGACGAGCTCGAACTGCTTCTCCAGGGTCTCCTTCACAAGATCCTCCGAATCACTGCCAGAGCAAAGAGGCCACCCATTGCTTGCAGCCGCTCTATTGACCTTGACAACACCCGCCAATATACTGCGAAAATGCATAAGTAGGCCGCAAGCAGCCCCCGTGAGACAATCCTTCGAAGCAGCTTGTCGACGCGATAGCATCTGTGCACATGCCTCGGTACCCAGAAGAGGCTATCTCAAGAACACCAAAAGAAGACTCACTCGTCTTCCAAGAAGGAGACGCTGAAGAGGTCGCCCAGGCAGGTGCCGAACTCTGGTGGGGGGCCTGGATTCTGTCCCGGGCAGTAGGCGCTGCAGGCAGAAAGAATGGCACAACTAGGCGGCAGCAGGCGCCACAGCCTTCGCCGTCTGATGAGGGTATCTGTGCAAGGGGGTCCAAACAGCATGGCTTGTCACTTGCATGTACTGAGGGCAGCTCACCCCCAGCTGCTCTCGACTGCATTGGCTGCTGTGACAGCGTAGATCTTGAGGCCGTCGTCAAGCGTGCCCTGGAAGATGCTGCCGCTCTCGCACGCCTCGATGTAGATCACCATCTCTGCAAAGCCGCTGCGCGGTGACATGCCTGGTGTCACGAACACGGCTGAATATGGTTCACACGCGACGGTGCTGCATGAATCTCAGTGCACAAGGGGGGGCGCATGCATGATCATTTTCAAACAGATCCAGTAGAGGCTCAAACATGGAGTCTCACTTGGACTGGGCCTTCTCGTGGAGCGTTTTGGTGAACTTGTCAGCATACAGGAACTCGCCGCTCGGCATGCCGAGGATGCCCGGCGCCCCATGGTCGCTGCAGGACACGAATTTTCGATCAATCCGTGGCGACTTTGCTGTACAGCTGGAAGATAATCATCCGTGTGCGTAGCTGCTAACACTAACTGGCAGCGCACCTGAAGTACACAAACACCCTGTCGTTCTCCTTCGACTTGATGGTCTTGCCGCTGCTGCCCAGCACGGTCGGCATGTCCTGCAACATCGTGTTGCCATACGTCAGTATATCTCATGTGCCCACAATGCTCGCCGCATTGCCAAGATGATGGCGGTATTGGATCGCTTGCCACCGTGCCAGCACGCTCAAACATTCCAGCTCACCTCTTTGCCCGCCAGCACATTGAGGAACGTCTCTGCATTCACATTCTCGCCCGTGTAGTCCTGCATGGTGACATTATGTGTGCCATCGTTACGGCGTCAACTGCATCGGGATGCGCGCCCGCGTGTGGAAGTTGCACATGCAGGTCTTGAGGCTGGCAGCGTCGTCACGGTCCGCAACGCAGGAGCAGGATCGCTTTGCCTACCTTTGGAAGCCCTTCATACACGTCAGGGCCTCCTGGCTTGTTGAACAGCTTGCCCGGGTGCGGGTTCTGGAAGTCGTTTGCGATGTCGTCGTAGACCATGACGACAATGTGGTCATCCGGAACGCCGCCCCTGTGCAACACCTGGTATGCCTGCCACAGAGTGACATGCGTGTGTTACTAGATCGTTTGATTTTTTTGTCATCGGTCATGTGGAATTTGCTGGAACTCAAGGGAAGTGCATGTTGCCCCACACACCACCGCAAAGCGCGCACATTGTCCGAGGGACCATGACTCTTGCGTGTACAGGGCGCATGAGTGATCTCAGCAACCACTCACATGGGCTACGTCTGCCTGGTGGCGATAGTTTCCGAAGCCAGCGCTCCCCGCAACGAGTAGCGCCCAGACTTCCCCTGATGCGTGGAAAAAGTGAATATGATGCACCACCCAGCGCACCGCAGACGCACTCCATTGCAATTCAATAGGTCCCAAGTGCCTCTCAGCAATCAATATAAGCGAGAGGACTGTTTGCAACCGACTCAGACCCAAAAACACACGCCATGAAGGTATGAGACTGTGCACCTGTGAATGGCGCAGTTGCAGCCTGCAGCGATGCTTCGAGATCTCCGAGAGGTCTGGCTCCAGATACCAGCGCTGCGGACACGGCAAAGCAGCAGAGCAGCGCCACAAAAACGTGCTGACCCGACGATAGCGCCATGACCCCAAGCAGCGTGCCCAAAGTTTGCTCCAATCGCCACAGGTCTGGCACCACTTGCAAATGTTACATCTGCGAATGTCACATCTGGGTCGGCAAACAAGTCCGCAAACTCGGCGCAAACGCTCCTTATGCGACTAATTTCCGACACGTGCAGGCTGTACCTCATTCATCATCGCCCCTTCCGAGACTCCATTGACATGGAGAGCCATGTGGACACTCGCCAGGCAGCAGTCATTTTTCATTGAATGGCAGCACGCAGGCCTGTGGGCCATCCCGATCAACCGTCAGCCCAGGCGCTGCAGCGCGGCAGCCTGCGTCGGCGTCAGGTACGCTGCGGCCGCCGCGAAGCGCGGCGCATCGGCGGCGGCAAAGCGCCGCAGCTCGCCCGCCAGTACCTCCGCCAGGTCGATCCCCGCGATGGGGTCGTCGCGGAAGTCCGCCTCCTCCAGCTGCACGTCGTCGCCCTCCTCCGCCATAGCCTTCGCCACAATGTCCTCCAGCGCCGGCCGCGTCACCTGCGATACCAGCCGGGAAAAAGATTAATACAGGCAACGAGTTCAGTGAACTTGCAGGGGAGAACTCGAACGTGAGGTCCATGTCGGGGCTTACTTGCGGCATGCCCTGTAATGCATCATGCGCTACAATGTCATCAAGCACAGGCTGTGTGTCGTGCTGGGTAGTGTCACCAAAATGCATCCGACTTGGAGGAGCGCAAAACCTATCACACCGTTGGTGTGGGCTCACCTTTCCAGCGACTGCGCCTTCAGCGTCGGACTCGTCGCTGTCGGCCTCCACCCAGCTGTCATCCGAGTCGTGGCCGCCTTTTCCCGCGCCATTGACCCCCTGCAGTGTCACGACGGCAGGCTAATGAGATGAAATTTCGACAGACAAAGGGGAGTGCACTGGTGTGGTGCAGATTTCGACTCAGCACTCCTGCGCGAGGCATTGACAATAGCGTTGATATGTAGTTGTTTGAGAGATGCATAGATGCGGCACGGCGTCGTGCGGGCAGGTCTGCCCCCCTGCTCCATCCAGGCCCGCTGATCCCCACATCCTCGTGATGAGCCATGCAGCAGCTTGATGATGTGTGTTGGAGCAGGCAGGACAAACACTGCAGGAGAGTGCGACGGTCCACGCAAAGGGCACACGTTTGAACCAAATTTGGAATGCAAGGGTCAGGAAGTAGAAACGAAAGAGAAGTACCTGCTCGGCCTGCGTCTCTGCGTGCGCGTCGACGATTAGCATGAGGAGGGCACTTTTCAGATGCACCAGTTGTAATACAAGATAGAGCGAAGGAGAGCACCAGCTGAGCCTGCGCCTCTGCCAGCGCATCGACGGTCAGCACGAAGAGCTTGAGGCGCATCGGCACGGAGTCCCACTGCTCCGCCTGCACCTTGGCGCGCGAGCGCGTGCGCGGCCCCCCCTCCACATCCAGCCGCCGCCCCTTCACCTGCGCCAAGCAGAGCTAGATATAAAACCCTCAATCAGGAGCCAGATGGGAGCCGGCATGTTGATGGAATGCCTGTTCCTGTTGATGAATTGCCTGTCACAATGCATACAGCGTGAACAGGAGGCAAGGGTCGCAGACATGGGTGGTGGGGCATGAACGCCTGCTGCAGCACGTGACTGCTGGGGCAGTCCTGCATGACGGCATATTCACCAGGGGTGCTGGCACCCCAGCTAGCACCCCTGCTGGCTGCACGCTGCCTTCCCGCCACCGCTGAGGCAGTCCTGCACGATGATATTTCCAACAGGAGTGCCAGCACCCCTGGGAACTCAAGGCGCCAGCGGAAACGTCTGGTTGGTAGGTGGATTTGTCGTTACAACGGCAGCATCGTGGTGGAGAGCGTGCCTGTATCTGGTCCAGGGCGGCATGGTCGCTGCACATGAGCTGTGACAGCGCGGTGGCGCTCAGCTTGATCTGGAAGGCGCCGCTGAACTCGCTCTGCCGCTCCACCCACACGGCCAGGACCGCCTCCAGCGCCGAGGCCCCCTGCCCACCTGCGCATGGGTGTCAAAGGCCGTCTGTGCATGCGTTCAATGGCCGTCTTGAAGAGGAGATGCTTGCACGGTTGCCGGCAAGCAAAGGCAGAATCCCAGGCAGTTCCTGGCAGCCACGCACCTGAGGAGGCGGCTGATGTCCCGAAAACAAAACTTGCCGCTCAGCAGCGAATGTTGCATGGCTGCCGCTCGGCAAGACACGGTGCTGCAAACGATCATCTGATGTGAGACGGCTCGTTCTGTTCTGGAGACTCATGTATGACTCTCACCTGGGGGCGCTGGCTGGGAGGCGAGGCAGGCCAGCGTGTCAGGCAGGTGTAGGTGCACGAGGCGCGCCACCACCAGCAGCAGACCCGTCAGCACAGGGCTCATCTCTGCTACGGTGAGCTTGCCTGCAATGCACAAGCGCTGTTATCGTTTGCCTGGAGTGGGCATCATTTTCGAGATTTCAGGCAAGTACTGCCACACAGGGCACACGTTGCACAAGCATGCCAAACACATAAGGTGCCCAGCAGCAAGTGAACTAACAGCTGGGTGCTGACACTGCCATTCAGCTACACTGACATATTTGGAGGCAGAACCTTGCCTGCGATGGCGCTGAGAAGCGCCGGAATGGCGGGGCCGACAGCCGCCGGCGCCGCCGCGAGCAGCGCCAGCAGCGCGGGGCCGGCGCACAGCGCGGCAGAGTCGCCCAGCGCAGGCTGCAGCGGCCGCGCGAGGCCAGAGGCGACGGCCGACAGGCTGGTGGAGGCGTCGGCGCCGCCAAAGAGCGACTCCCCGCCCGCCCGCAGCAGACACCTGTAAGAATCGACGAAAACATCAGCACATGGCGAAGTTGATGGCACTCTGCAATGGCCATTCTTCACGGCACAACAGTAGCCTTGGAAGCCGGTTGCTTGTCTGACGGCTCGTGCAGGTGCAGCTGATCGCAGAGGCTTTCTGCATCACATCCTGCAGATGACCCGTGTGCTGCAGCGCATCGCAGCGTTGCCTCCGCGGCAACATTGCCCTGTTTTATGGTGTCCAACGTGAAGCGCATTGTTCCCCAGTCATTCAGGTTGTCACAGAACAAGTCATCGTCACGGAATTTGCCGCTCACCGCCAGTACTCGCAGGCGGACTGCAGGATGCCGTTGTCGTCGGAGGCGGCCAGCAACGCCAGCGTGGGCGCCGAGGCGACGGCGTGCACTCGGGACGCGCCCTCCGCCCCCGATGGCCGCAGCAGCGCCGCCAGCAGATCCAAGGCGCCCTCCACCAGCATCGGCGGCTGCCTGTCAGGGGCCGACAGGATGCCGGCCAGCGGCGGCAGCACCCGCTCCTGCGGGAAGGGGACGAGATTGTCAGTGGCCAGCATAATCTTCCTTCCACCATCATGTGTAGCAGGCCAGCCGAGCTGGACAGGGTGCCCGCCAGCGGCGGCAGCATGCGCTTGGCTCCTATTGCTTCGTCTCTCATTGCTTATCCTTCCATCACATCCTCGCCGCGAGTGGCTCAGCCGGAGGCTAGCCAGGCAGGCGGGCATGCCTGCCAGCGCCTGCAGCAGGCTCAGCGCGGCTAGGACGACCGGCTCACTGTGTGAGACAGAGTGACTGCAATGTCTTCTCGATCTCAGGGGCTTGAGACTTCCCCACCTGGAGGCTGGCCAGGCAGGCGGGGATGCCCGCGAGGGCCTGCAGCAGGTCCAACGCGGCCATGACGACGAGCGGGTCCCGCACATTAGCTTCCCACAGCGCCAGCACGCGTGGCGAGATGCCCGGCTCCGCCGCCACGGCCGCGTCTGCACTTACCGCCATTGAGAGGTATAAAATCAAGTCCAGAAGATTGGCACACACTGACAGAGAACCTGCTCCACATTAGGTCCAAAGCACAGCTGCGTGTCCGGGGTCTGTTACCACCGGGTTGTTCAGCATAACATCGAAAATTCACAGCAAACCCTTTAGCTCTACAGGTGACCTAACGAAAGTGCGACGCACCCGGGTCTGCCAGCACTAGACTGTTCAGCGTCAACAGCACATCGTGCAGCTGCTCCATGGACACACTGCCCAGCACAGCGCCCAGGCCTGCAGGCAGGAAGAAGTCACATCGTGCTCAGATAGGCAAACGGTGGTGGGGCCCAGCAGGACCGACATGCGGCAAGCAATCGAGCTCAGACTCATAGCTGCAACCTTCACACAAAGAACGCACACAGGCTTGCAAGGAACGGCAGTGAGGATCCGACGCAGACAAGCTTGCAAGGAGGGGCGGTGAGAACCTGACGCTGCCGCACTTGCACTGGGTGCTTACGACGGCGTGTGCTGATGACGTCACAATTGTGCGGCTGCTGTCGTTTGTGGGTGGGCTGCACGCGCACTCTCAACCCTGAAAACCCTAAAATGACGAGCTGCATGCGCACCTTCGTACAGGTCGGGCAGGTGCGCCCGCAGCGCCTCCTTTGGCATTGCTTCCACCAGCGACAGCACCGCCCTCGATGCTCCCACCTGAAAAGATCGAGTAAGGATTAGTTTGATTCGGTTCAATTCGATTACGACAGCACCGCCCTCAATGCGCCCACCTGAAATGATTTGGGGTTCAATTTGGCTCATTCCCTAGCGACAGCCGCCCTCGATGCGCTCACCTGAACAGGGTTGAGTGGAGATCAGTTCGTTTCAATTCGTTCGAGTCGGTCGGCGGTGCATTCGTCGAACAAATGTGCCTGAGCAGTCGTTGCGGCACTACGTCCTTTGGGGCCTGAACCCTTGTAATTCAGCAGCTGGCAGGTCAGGTGAAGACCCGAGCTCCAAAGCGTGGCCTAGCGGGAAGAACTAACATCTGAAACTGGCCCACCTGCACTGGAGCCTCCGCGTGCCGCAGCCTCGCTGCCGCCGCGCCCAGGAACGCAGACGACTGCTGCGGGCTCATCCCATCTTTGCACCTGGCACGTCATCAAACCCATGTTACGGTACATGGAGCTTTGCCTTTCTGACACGGCGAATGCTGAGGAGGCCAGCACCATCTGTGCCCTGGATCTGTGGCCACTCCGCCGTGCAGAGCATGTACACGACTGCACCTGCGTCGATTGCAAATGCCCCGCAGGGCATCGATCAGGAAGCCACTGCACACTGGCGTTGCTGCCAGCGGTCTACACCGAGCAGATGTTCGTACTGCAGCAGCGGAGCGTTGCCCAGAGACTAGATACTTTCAGAGAGATGGTCAAGAAAGCGAGTGTCCATGTCGATTCTCACTTCGCGGCGAGTCACAGCGTGCGGTCGACGAGGAACGGCGATCGGCGCTCGCCAATGCAAGACGCACTCAGAGACGGCCTCGAGGGATGGCACACAGGGGGTGACAGGAGTACTGCTTCGTTCGGCGAGCCACAGTGTGCGTCCGACGAGGCAGGGCGGCGCAGCGCCCGACAACTCATTCAATTGACTCAGCGGACGGCATGCAGGGAAGAAAGGCAGGAGTCTCGCACTGCGCGGCGAAGCAACTTACTGCGCGGCGAGCCACAGGGCGCGGCCGACGAGGAAGGGCGGCGCGGCGCCCGCCGATGCGGTTTGCTCAAGGCATGATCCAGTTGGCTCAGCAGGCGACACGGGGGGAGTGCAATGCTCACTGCGAGGCGAGCCAGAGTGCGCGGCCGACCAAGAACGGCGGCGCTGCGCCCGCCGGGTCGTCCGCCAGGTCCTGCTGCAGCACGTGGTCCATCAGCGGTCCCGCCTGGAAGCAAAAAGGATTTTCAGGGTTTAAAAGGGCTTTTTGGGAAAATTCACAGGGTCGTCCGCCAGCCAGGTCCTGCTGCAGCATGTGGTCCAGCAGCGGTCCCGCCTGGAAATGAAGGAAGTATCATCGCATTACACATACGATTCGATCGTTAATTCTATCATGCCCAAGCAGGCCTGCTGGCCTGTGGTTCCAGGGGGAGCGACATGCAGCACACTACCAAAACTGGGACATAAAAGCTGCAAACTGTCAAAAGCTGCGAAACACAGATCTCGCCTGGATGGCTGACGAGTCGACGTGCGGCCCGCCGGCCTCCTCGGCCTCGGCCAGCGCAGAGCAGGCGTTGCCAAAGGCCAGCAGCGCCGCCTCGCGCAGCCGCCACCAGTGCTCCGAGCCCACTGCCTGCAAGCATGAAAAGTATGAGACCTCGTGGGAGAGTTGGCAGTATGATGATGTCATGTCTCTGCAGGTAGACGCCGGCAGGGACGCGCGCCTTGCGCAGCCGCCACCAGCGCTCCGTGCCCACTGCCTGTGAAACGCAAAGGCAGTGATGGGTCACCACAGCACTGCGGATGCATGTGTACCATGCTGTTTCGCTTTTGCAGCAATGTCACTGCTTCCAGTCCTTGCGCGGGGTACCCTGATGCACGTCCACTCGACACACATCTTCAGACATCGGGCACACGGACTGCCAGCCAGCATGGGGGCGCACGCGCAGCACGGTCCCACAGATCCGCGCCGCATGATCCGTGCAACAGGAGGCGGAGAAGCCTGGACGGTTGTCTCTCTGCATTCAGGCAATCAATCCCGTAAGGGCGCCTGCAGGCGCGCCTCTGCAGGGCCGACGCCTCGGCCAGGCGGCGTTGCAGCGCGTCCACCCACCGCGGGCGGCAGCCCCGTGGTTTCATGAGCTCTCAGCAGCGAGCAGAAGCGCGCCTGCAGGGCCGACGCTTCCGCGAGGCGGCGCTGCAGCGCGTCCACCACCGCGGGCGGGCCGGCGGCCCCGGCCGCGGCGACCAGCGACTGCAGCAACGCCTCGGCGGAGAAGCGCACGCCGGTGCCCCCCAGGTCCTCTTCTGAGAGCATGACGTTGGCATCGTCCGCCCAGTCGTCCGCCTGTTCCTGCGTCAGCTGCAGGTAGCCTGCAGGAAGCAGTCAATGTGTCAAATTCCGCTGCCACAATGTCAGTTCTGTTGTGCAAGATACACAGCGTGAGGTGGGCATCCTCCGCCCAGTCATCCGCCTGCTCCTGCGTCAGCTGCAGGTAGCCTGCAGCACCAACTTGCAGGAAATGTGCGAGAAATTTAATTCGTAATTCATCGCCCAGGTCCTCCTCTGAGAGCATGATTCTGGCGTCGTCTGCCCAGTCACCCGACTGCTCCTGCGTCAGCTGCAGGTAGCCTGCGAGAGCAGATAACGTTTGCGCAAAAAGTTGGTATAACTTGGCCCTCCGACAACATGATGTGGGCGTCCTCCGCCCAGCCGTCAGCCTGCTCCTGCGTCAGCTGCAGGTTGCCCGCAGCACAGAAAGCAGAAGGAGGCGCTTCCATCGTATCGAATTTCCTGCGGGGGGTGTCAGGAAGCATGACGTTGACATTCCCCACCCAGCCCTCCGGAGTACATTCTCGTCTCGACACGTTGCTGTTGGGCATCGATGGTCAGGTGCAGCAGCTGCGGCAGGCCAGGCGCAAGCAGGGGCCGGAAGCAACACCAGCGAATTCTGCGTCTTAGCCTGTTGCTGTCGGATAGCGGTATCCAAGCATGTCGCTCATGAAAGATCTTGAAAGGACTTTCTGCAGGTTTCAGTTTCATGCTGCTGAGGCGCACCGATGGTCAGGTGCAACAGCTGCGGGAGGCCGGGCGCGAGCAGGGGGCGGAAGCGGCGCGAGTCCGCCAGCACCACCAGCAGCTCCAGCGCCTGCTCCAGGGGGGCCTCCAGCGGCGGCGCCTCCTCCGCTTCGGCATCCGCGTCCGGCGCCTCCAGCTCCCGCTCACCTCGCACCGCCGTCTCCTCGTACAGCGGCAGTGCGCCTGCATGTGTAGATGGGAACTTTTGCACGTAAAGTTCAAGCATATCTGGGCATGTCCAGCTCCTGGTCGCCCCGCATCGCTATCTCCTCATACAGCGGCAGCGCGCCTGCAGTCGCCCGTGAACCGTTTTTGGCAATGTATCGAACATTTCGTGTCGTGTCTAGCTCCCGCTCGCCTCGCACCACCATCTCCACGGCGGCAGCGCGCCTGCAGGGTTTTGGCAGCATTCTTGCAGGGTTTTGACAACATGCTTGTTGCAGGATTCGCAGCCTTGTCTGCTCGCTACGCACAGCTGATGCCTCGTATAGCGTCAGCGCGCCTACATACATCAGGGGAGGGTTTCGCCTGAGCCCACAGTCGCTGCTACAACCCTAAGACACCTGAGCATCACGCTGCGCCCGCGATGCATGGTTGGCCCGGGGCATGAACCCCTGGTCCTGACCCCCCATTGGCACCTTACACACAACTAGCAAACGCTTGAGTAATGGCAGTCTAACCGACAACAGCCAGTGCTGATACCGCCTCACAGAACACCATGTGCCAGACGTGGTCGGCCAGGCCCGCGGAATGCGGGGCCAATGCCTTGCGAACTACTCGGCTCACCTGAAAACATTTGCCAGACGTGGTGGGCGAGGGCCGGCGCGTGCGGTGCCAGCGCCTTGCCAAAGTGCGCGGCCAGCAGGGTCAGCACCTTCAGCGCCTCCAGCTGCGCGCCCCAGGCCGCCATGGTTTCCGGCGCCAGCGGCGCGCTCAGGACGCGCGACAGCTGCTCGCACCAGCCAGCCAGCGTCGGCGCCAGCAGCCCCTGCACCTCGGCGCGGTGCTCTGCAGGCCACAGGATTGATGTTGTTTGCTTGCGACACCAAAGTTCTCCTTGCTGCAAGGAAGCGGGTTGGTGGCCGTGAAGGTTGAAGGGCCTGACAGCTTGGCGTGTGCGCTTGACATCTGTAGAGGCGCTGTCTGAAAAGTAATGGGCGTTCTATGTTATTCACACAACGGCATGCGTGCATGACGTCAGCAAGATGTGCAACGCATTGGCCGGCAACATGGCGCCAGGGAATGTGTCATCGCGCCCAGCGCACCATCCATCATGCTGACGAGCACGGTCAGCAGGCTGTGCAGGATGGACAGCGCATGGCGCGGCACCGCCGGCGCCGCGGCGTCCGCGCCCTGCACGATGCGCAGCAGGTGCGAGAAGAGGAAGGGCGCGCCCTGTACACGCAGTCACAGAAACCTTGCAAACCTTTTTTTTTGCAATTACAGCATTGTAAAGATCCTCTTGATGATACCACTTAGATATACCACCACACAACAATGATGCTCAGATATCCGGCGCCGCTGGCAGTCCAGCTGAAGCCCTGTTTGGTTTGTGTGTGCATGTCGTGTGAGGTTTCTTCGCACTGCACAGCCGCCTTTGGCTGCATCGTTGGCCCTGAAACCCAGCCTTGAAACCCTGCCGCGCACCTGGATGACCTGATCGTCGCTCAGCTCGTCCGCAAACAGCGACAGGCACTGCAGCGCCCCATGCACTGCGCAGCAGGAAGCACCTTCCATCAGCGAGCGGCAGCACATGTGGAGTAGGCTCAAATCTCCCTGGGTGACATGGCAAAACGCGTTAGCAGCCTTGCGCGGAGACACTGCCATGTGGGGTGCCCCCCGCAGTGGCGCGTCAAAGCAAGCAGACAAGGCAAAAAAAGGGGCTGCAAGACGCGGAGCAAGCAGCCCAGCTGTGCTGTGCAAACCCATGATCACGCCGCACAGCAATCATGGATCTGCTTGAAGCCCATGATCGTTGGGTGAATGGACTCCGGAGAACCACGGAGCAGGTTTGCAAAATTCCTCACCCAGCGGCGGGTTGTCGCGCTGGTCGATTGCGCGCAGCAAGTTATCCAGCAGGTCCGGCCAAGCGTCGGGGCAGTCCCACTTGGCAATGGCCGCCACCGCCAGTCCGACGGCGGTGCGAATCTGCGCCAGTGCGCAGCAATGCAACGCTCGACCAGTTTTGTCTCGGAGGAGCTGGAGCAGCGGACGTGCTGAAGCCTGGACAACGTGCCTCAATGGATGACGAGGAGCGAGTTTGGTCGCTGTATGCTCACCGCCGCTTTTCCCATTTTACATCTCCACGCAAGCTGGGGCGACGACCACTGTGCAGGCTGAATGCAATGCACTCAGGCGAGGTCTCAGTCCCCCATCACACATGCCACAAGAGAGTGCCTGCACTACGTAGGGTTTACCTTGCTGGACGCGTCCGACAGGCCGCCCGGCAGCGCGGCGCGCACTGCCGCCTTCTCCTCATCGCCGATCAGCGGCTCCCTGAATCCGTGCGCCTCGGGCGTCCAGTGAGCGCGGATGTGCTGCCGCAGCACCTGCGTCGGATGAAAGCTGCTTTTGGATCCTGCTGTCAATGGTCGTGTCACTGCGAGCGAATCTGGCCTCGCCGCGTCCGGCCGCTTCCCGCCCTTTCTGATGATGTTGCGAGCTGAGCGATGCGGGCAGCTTGCCGCACATCATACAGTAAGCCCATCTTATGCAATTGATCGGCGAGACCTGCGGCGTATCGCTTGGTGGTGGGATCAGGCGGCTCAGCTGCACATGACGCACCGCATGAATGCAACTAATGCAACGCGGCATCAGGCGGCACAGTCAGTCAGACCAGAATTCCAGCACGGTGTTTCAAAGAGGAGAACGCACCAAGAGGGCCAGCTGGCGCACGCCAAATTCGACCTGCGGCTCCTGGCCGATCTGCACAAGGCTCGTGCTCGTGCCCGGTGCGCCGCCGGCGGCCTGGAGTGAATCTGTTTTGGCAGAGATAGCGCCGGGGTCGCCGCCCAGCGCCGCTTGTAGCTGCTGCAGGAGCTGCTGCGCGCTCATGTTGCGGCTCTCGTTGGCCGCGGATGTGTGCTCTGCAAAACGAGGTTGAATTTGAATTCTGGCTGCAGCGATGGCCACGGGGTCGCCGCTCTACGCTGCATGAATAAGCTGCTGGAGCTGCTGCGCGCTCATCGCGGGAGTCTTGATGGTCCTTGTGGTGTGCGCTGAGGACTGAGATCGATCTGAAATCAAAATTTCGCAACTTCGATGTCGGCCGTCAATGCTGTGGAGGAACGCTCCGCGGGATGACAAATTCGAATCTGGCGTGATCTGTGCAAGTGCAGAGAGGTGGTCGGAACAGAAAAGGCCGGCGCAGATTAATCAGAGGTCACGTGCATGCCTTTGCAACATGCAGGTGCTGCTGCTGATCGTGCGCCACACAGCGTGTTTGCATGGCTAGACATCATTGCGATGTTGCACATATATGCTCAGGATGGTATGCGCAGCCGTCGTGCGCTAAAGTGCTGGGGTCGGTGCGCGCAGCAAATGCATCGAGCTGTGCAGTGGGGTGGGATTGGGGCTCTGCGACAGTGCAGCAGAGGAGGGGGTGGTGGAGAGTTAGAACCATCGAATGTTTACAGGTGCGTTACGTCTCGTCCACACACAAATCGTATCGAAACTACGAGCATCAGTTGCGCACCGCACGGCATCACAGCGGTCAGCGGCAGTGAACTAAATCAAACGTTCTAAGCGGTCCTCCTCAGTTTTACCACCTGTCAGAACAAAAATAACGGATTTCAAATGCTTCTGCTCTGTCTAAAGCTGTGGATCACAACTTGCCAATGACACATGGCCGCAAGCAACATCTCTGCGTCTTGATTCGTTCTAGCGTAGCAAACCATTCTTGCCACTGCCCGGGTCTTCATCTCCTCGCCGCGTCCTCGTCCTCGCTCCGCGTTATCATCTCCGCGCTCTCCCTCCTTGCGGGGTCGCCGCAACGTCCTTGCAGCGATGGCACGGCGCGATACCAAGCTGCCGCATGAGAGCGTACATGCCGGCGCTGACGTTGTCGAGCACATCACCGTATTGTTCATGCGCAAAGGCAGGGGAGGTTTTGTAGACGTAGAAGTTGTCGGTTTTGGTGCACAGCCACATGACGCCGCTGGGCTGCCCAGATTGTAGCACATGACAAACAAGGGAGAAGCCTTCATATACACACCATTTCTGGCACACACAGCGTCTGTCATGGAAGCTTGTTGTGCAGCTGTGTACTAGCCAAGTGTGGCAAGCTTGCCACACTTAAGTGGCTACCTTGTCAGTATCATCAGAGGCATAATTCGAGCGATGCAACAACTGATGGCTGAGTGCAGCATGGCCGTGAGACTTCTGCCCGCTCACATTCACGGACAGCGAGCCCGTGGCATCAGAGAGCAATAGAATGCATTCATAGTGCGCCGACGGACTTCAGCAGCGGCACCAGCTTGCCCTCCTTGTGCAGGCTCATGATGCCGGGCCCATCGTTGCAGCCGCCGTACGAGGTGCCTGCAGCCCGGAGGAAAGAGCACATGCTGTGGAGCGTTGTTATAGGCACGCTTTTGATCTGATAGTCTTCATGTGACATCAAACCAGTCAAGCACACGTGCCCAATCAGCCACCCTTTGATCAAAGCACTGCAGTTTGAACCTCCGATGAAGCAGTTGGGCATCGATGTCCGGTTCGTCAGCTGCGGGAGCCAACAATGTCGGTTCAGCCTCGACACACCGCGTCTAATGCGCATCCACAACGAAGAAAGCGACAAGGATCTCAAACGGAATCTTGCATGCCGGACACCGCAGCAGATATTGCCTGATTGACCTGGCAGTGTATGAGCACCTAGGTGCCACCCACCTGTCCCAGCTCAGCGCGAAATGCTTTGCCGTCGTCCCTGATGTCAAGCTCGACCGCTGTGTACTTGGCCCCCAGCTCGTTCAGCAGGTTCTTGGCGTTGACGCAGAACGGGCACCTGCACAGTCAATGCAGAACGCTGTCGATTTGGCAGCGTTGCGCCACATCATTGGTGCACACCGCTGTAACCCATACGAATGGCAGCGGCAGCTTAGGTTGGTTGTCAGAGCCACTTCGGGCGTTCAGCCTGTGCAAAGCTAGCTGGATGGCGACAGGTTTGTTGTCGGACCACTCGAAAGTCAATACCTGGTCCAGCTGAAAATGAGCACCTGCAGCATGATATGACGTTGTTGCATGCTTTGGCAGTTGCACGGCGGTCCGGTCCAACATCGCTGGCCAAGTACGATGATGTGCATGCGGCATCAGCTTTGATCAGCGCCGCAGCAGTGCACCTACCCCGTTGTCGTTTACAAGACTGTCGATCTGTGCACGCGTCGCAGCCGCATCATAGTCGCCCGCTTGCTTCACAGCAAGTTGTTTCTTCCCCTCGGCGAGCGGAGATTTGTTGATGAAAGTGGTGAGGCTGCGGCACAGTGGAATGTCCGCTGAAAGCAAAATCGTGATTTGTGTGGTTCGCACAGGTTCGCCAGGTTCAGCAAGCTCAGCAGGTTCAGCAGGTCCAGATTCGTGAGCAGTGCCAGCAGGTTCGTGAGCAGCGCCCAACGCCGCACCCGTTGATGGCGGACTCGAAGAGGTTGGCACGCACGGTCAACTGGCTGGGTTTGCGGACTGCAGCTTGGCTGAGTCGGCTTCTGCTGATGTGAGCCTGCCTGAAAGGCTGGGATAGCCGTGTGGAAAGGATGGAATTCTGCATGGCGCTCGCTCGAAATTGTATTTGGATCTCAATCACGGACGCCGCCTCTGCTCGCCAATCAGCCTCTGTGGAATTAGAAAGATCAGCTGAACACCTGCAAGCTGTCAAATTGACCAATGCCGATGGTTTGGGCGAGCTGCACCTGCAGATCTCGGTTCAAGCCATCAGCATGCATACCGCAGTTAAAACAGCAAAAGACTTCCACCAACATACCTGTCAGCTCACATATGATCGAAGGATCGTCGCAAGCTTGTATGTCATCCCTGTGCTTCGACGCGTGCGACACTTAGGGCTGGCAAACCATCCTGCTGACGTGCAGAACATTTTCCACGGTGCATGGAATAGTGATCGACCATGCCGTGCATCTTCAAGCTTGTAGTATGCTGCTTGGGTTTGATCGCCGTCCTCTCGAACCCCACTGCTGCGTTTCCCAAAGCAGTGCTGATCAAGGTGCATGTCTTTGCCCTTGCAGTTTGCGGTTGCCGCAAACTTCTTTGTGCACTCGTGAGACTGCATATGGTCGTCATGGGAATACCTTTTTGTGTGGCATTGCGTTATCAGCAATGGCGGAGCAAAACCTTCACACCATGGCGCACGAGTTGGCGGCGGCGCAGATTTGACCCTGCAGCGCGCAGGGAGGCACGGTAGTAAATGCGGACATGAGCTTCAGCGCGGACGTGCTCCTTGAGAACGGACTCATCTCGTCGATTGCACCCGACATCCAGGTGCGGACACACTTGTGCGGAGGCACGACGACGGCGTCTGCTGTGGGGTGAGCCACCATGGTGCATCAGGCGTTGGGATGTGCACGCAGAGTTGACACGCTGGCATCGTCGTGTAGGCGCCGGATGGGGCAAGGGTCATCGACGCCACGGGCAAGCTGGTCATGCCCGGCGGCATCGACCCGCACACTCACCTGGAGATGCCGTCATTTGGAACCCTCGCCTGTGACGACTTTTACAGGCGCTGTCCACAAAGTTCAGTTGCAGCGATTGCTTACATGCTAATACGCGCACCGTTGCTGTGAGTTGCTGTAAGCTACAGCGCATGGCGTACGGCCCCTAGCCGGTCCGTGTGGCAACAATATCTCCTGATGGATGCACTTACTTTACTCGTTGAAATGCAGCGGCCAGGCGGCGGCGCTGGCTGGCGGCACCACCATGCACATCGACTTTGCGTTGCCCTTCAACGGCAGCCTGACGGCGGGCCTGACAGAGTGGCGGCGCAAGGCCGCGATCGCCGTCATGGACTATGGCTTCCACATGGCCATCACCTCCTGGGACCAGCAGGTGAGTGCAATTTTTGGGATTGAGATCACTGGCCGCAACTTTGAGCCAGGAGTGGGCGCGGTGGTGGCATTCCTCATTGTCGTGTATGGTGTGCACAGATGTGCACAGATGTGCACGACCCAGTCCTGCTGAGAAATGTGTTCCATCGCTGATGGTGCACCGACCCCATGCGGGCAGCACAAAGCCATCGATTCACTGGCGACGGGCGTTGCAGCTTCAGGTTGTCACATTACCAGCTGCGGAGTTCTTGCGGAACTCTCTCCGGCTGCATCCTGCACCTGTGCCGCGCAGGTGGACAGGTACATTTGAACGTCAACAACCATAAGTCCTTGGAAGTGTCTCGTGGTGCTGTTATCGATGCCATTTTTCGGACGAATCAAAATTCACCTTCCATTTCACCTTTCTGATTTTGCATGCAGGTGGAGCGGGACATGGAGGCGCTGGTGGCGGCGGGCGTCAACACCGTCATGCCCCTCCTGGTGTGTCCTGGACCTGCCGTTCGCCCTATCAATATTCAACATAGCTGTTGATTGTACCATGCAGGTGGAGCGGGACATGGAGGCGCTGGCGGCGGCGGGCGTCAACAGCTTCAAGTTCTTCATGGCGTACAAGGGCATTCTGCAGGTCACCGACGAGCAGCTGCTGCGCGGCTTTGCCAAGTGCCGCCAGCTGGGCGCCCTGCCGCAGGTGTGTCTCCGCCAGGGGAGAACAAATCCCAGTTGGACTTGGTGTCCCCTGTCTCTGCCGCGCGGAGTCTGCTGCCAGCTCCAGCGTGCATGATTCGTGCTGCATGCAAGTAAAGGGTTCAGGAACATTGCAAAGCCAGCTTTGGGCCTTTTGATCCCCTCGCTTGTTCTCGAAATCTTGTGCTTCCTGTGTGGGCAGGTGCACGCGGAGCACGGAGACGCGATCTTCATGGCGCAGCTGTCTACCTTCGACGCCGGCATCACGGGTCCAGAGGGTCACGCCATCTCCCGCCCTGCAGTGCTCGAGGTGCTGAGCCGCTGCGCCGAGCTGGAACAGGGAATGGCCCGGAGATGGAGACCGCAGAACATCTCGTGACCAGGTCGTCTCGTGATGTGCAGCGTAAGTGCCACTCTTAGCTCGTGTCGTGAGTGGTTTGCTTTCTACAACTGGCGCATGTGGGCCTTGCGCAGGGTGAGGCGACATCGCGGGCGATCAGGCTGGCGAAGTTTGCGGGCGTGCCGCTCTACGTGGTGCACGTCATGGCAACAGAGGCACTTGAAGAGGTACAGTCCTGAGCCCAACACAAGGCTGTGCCGCCTCGCTGCTGACGATACGGTCAACAAGCAGCTGCCGGCGCCGCGAGATGAAGGTATTGCACGATAAGAGCACATAGGAGTGCAAGGATGCCAGGTCTGCAGTGACGTTCTAGATTCTATTGGAACTGTCCACAGGTGGTGAAGGCGCGCGCCGCGGGGCAGCGGGTCGTCGGAGAGGCGGTTGCGTCAGGCCTCGCCTGCGACGACAGCGGCCTGTGCGCTTTTTGTACCATGCCCCTGCCTGATGACACATGTTGACCCCGAGCAGTGATGGCCATCGCGTGCATCCTGAGCAAAGTGCAGGTACTCATTCCAGTGCCAGCAGCAATCGTAAAACAGGAACTATATGTGTTGTGCAGTTGGAATCTGCACATGCTGTGCGACTCTCTGTCAGAACACGTGTGATTCTACTCAGACCCTGCAAGCAGGTGGGATCCGGACTTTGACAAGGCGGCGCGGTTCGTGATGTCGCCGCCGATCCGCGGCGTCGGCACCGCGGCACGGCTGAAGGGCGCGCTCGCGGGCGGCGCCCTCACCCTGGTCGCCACCGACCACGCGGTCTTCAACAAGACGCAGAAGCGGCTCGGCCGCCACGACTTCAGGCAAGGATGCAAACCGCCCTGCGACGGCGTGGCTGCTGTGGCTTGTTGTGTAGGGCGCCTGCTCTGCTGCTGTTGCCTGCTGCGCTGCTGCTGCGCTCTTGGCAGTCTGAGGGTCGCATGAGATCAGGATGGCGGCGCTTTGCGCTCGTGGATGCAACTCAGGGCCCTGGCTGACTGGCTCAGTCGCCGGACCGCTGCAGGAAGATTCCCAACGGCGTCAACGGCATCGAGGAGCGCCTGCACGTTGTGTGGAACGAGATGGTTGTGCCAGGTGTGCCGATTTCTAGCTGCATCTGCAGCCATCTGCGGCGCGCTGTGAACTAATGCAGGCTGCAGCACTGACCTCGTGCTGCTGTGGTTGGTCATGGCGATGCTGTGCTGCAGTGCACCCATATGCACTTGCTATGTGCAGACTGCCAGGCAGCATGCTGCGACGCGGCGTCAACGTTCGCCCGTGACATGCGCTGCCTCTACTGCCACAGGGCTCATCACCGCCTCGCGCTTCGTGGACATTGTCAGCACCAGCATCGCGCAGACATTCGGCATCTACCCACGCAAGGGCGTCGTCGCGGCGGGCTCCGACGCCGACGTCATCATCTTCGACCCTTCCATCGAGCACACCATCACCACTGCGAGCCACCACTCCGCCATGGACACCAACATCTACGAGGGCATGCGCATCCGCGGCAAGGTGACGATTTTCAAAGGGTCGTGCAACACAACCTGTGTATCTTCCAAATACCTCCCAAAACAACTGGATGTCCGGTAGGAGTGTTCGTGGCCATCTGCAAGCTTTACTCATGTGTTGAGAGCCATCTGCTTCGTGCCTGTCAGGTGAGCGTTGTTCAATTCAGAAAGCAGGCATGCTGGACTAGAACTTGTTGCCAGACCAGGGATAGACTGAGCAGGAACTTGGCTGTCTCCCAGGTGGTTGTGACCATCAGCCAGGGCAAGGTGGTGTGGGAGAACGACAGGCTGAACGTGGTGGCGGGCGCGGGGCAGTTTGTGGCCATGCCGCTGTTCCCGTCGCCCATGTTCGAGGGCCTGGAGCAGCGCAACGCCGCATGGCTTAGCGAGCAGTTCCCGTACGGCAAGACTCCAGTGTGGCGGCCGGAGGGGGGCGACCGCTCGACAGACGAGCTGTGAAGACAGCTGTGACAGTGTCTCGGCTCGTGCTTTCAGAGTTGTACATTGCACAGCATTAAGCTAGCACGATTCTGTGAGGACACAACGTTGCTGTTTCAATGGTGGCCACGTTGGCTGCATCATTGTTCGCTGTATTGATCAACTTCGACCCTCTGACCTTTCCACATTCAGTCGTGTTTTCAAGCTCTGTGTATACAAACTCTGACAACCAGAAACTTTTAAATCTTAAAACCTTTAGCACACGTCAGAACGACGTCCTGATGGCCACTGTGATCACAGCAGCGGCAGCTGCAACATATGCCACGGCACTGACGGCGTTGACAAAAGCTGCATGGCGCTGGCTGCCAGCTGGCACGCTCCACTTGAGACTACCACTCAATTCATCATCCGAGCCCGACGCCTGCAGCTGCACAGCATGCCAGCCTCCATGTTGGCCCTTGCTGCCGCTGCCGCCGCCGCCGCCATTGCACCGCACCCTGACCGCCAGCGGTGGCAGCTCGATGGTGACCATCGGCGACTGCAGGCTCTGCAGCGACCAGGCAGCGCCGCCGCCCCCGCTGCCTGCTGCCGGCGCAGGGTAGCGCGCGTGCACCGGTACCGTGAGGCTAGCGACAATGCCAGGAGCCTTTGCGGCCGCTGCCGCAGCGGCTGGTCTGAGACTTACTGGGTCGGCACCTGCCATGCCAAACCCGCCGACAGCTGCGCCGATAGCTGCGCCGGCGGCCGGCTGCAGGCCGCCGGGCTGGCGCTCGGTACTCGAGGCCGCGGGCCCCGCAGTTGCGTTGAGGCGCAGCACCAGCGCCGTCGGCTGGCACTCCGGCTCAGTGCGCTCTGCGTCCGCCGTTCCGAAAAGCTGCGCCGCAAAGGCGCCCGGGGGGCTGCCTGGCCCCATGCCCGACGCCGTCCCCGGACCGGAGACGGACTTTGCTTGTGACGATTCATATTTCTGCTGCGGCGCCGCCCGCAGCCGGGCCGCCGCCAGGCTGCTCAGCTGGTCCATGTCGGCGTACGCTCCAGCGGGCAGTGGCTGCACAAGGGCCACGTCGCAGGCGGCGCCCGGCGGCGGCGGCACGCAGCCGCCGCCGAGCGCTGCCGCCAGCCACCGCCAGAGCCTGAGCGGCGCGGCCGCGCCGCCGGCCGCCGGGTTGCAGGCGGTCAGCGCCAGCTCGAAAGACAGATCCCGGTGGAAGCCGGAGCCCGCCAGCCGGCGGCGCAGGCGCCCTGACCACGGCGGGTTGCCGCCTGTGCCGCTTATGTCTGCAGCGAGGGGTAGCGACGCCAGGGCCTGCAAGAAGGATCAGCCAGGCGGGTGAAATGCCATCCTGGTGCATAGAAAGCGTCAACACTGCAGAGAGAGCCAAGCCTGCTGGCAATTGTGGGCACCGCATGCGCTGCAGGTTTCGCATGATCGAAGGAGCCTCCGCACCTGGCTCAGCACATCGGGTGGCTCTGCCGCTGCCGATGCCGCGGCGCCGGCGGCCAGGAGTAGCACAACGGCCGTCACAAGCCGCGTGCAAACGGCGCCCCGCATCGTCTGCTGATTGTGCTGGATCCAATGGGGGCGGCAGTCGACGCCTCAGGAGGGGATCTGGTTGTACGAGTAGCCCTCGCAGCCGCAGAATGTCAGGAAGGCGATTGACGTCACATAGGCGCCTGCAGATGCATAGTGAAGTCTGCCTGACACCGGAACTCCAGAGCATGCATAGCAGGTGCTCCATGCGACATGGCGTCAAGAAGGTTCATGCGATAAAACGTTGATGCCCCAAACCTCATTGCAGTTGTACAGCCCTCTTGCGACTTACCTGGGATGGCCATGATGAGCCCCAGAATGGTGAAGCCCCATCCCTGCATCCGCCGCAAACATGGTCAGTGTTTGATGCCCCATTAATAAAGCCCGCGAGAGCTCAGCAACATGACTTGGATTATGTCGCCTCACCGCTCCATCCTTAGTTATGACGTGGCCGGCGAGGTGCAGGAAGCCGTAGGACAGAGTGCTGATGCCGCCGACGAGCAGCACGAGGGCCAGAAAGATGGCCTGCGAATTTGGGCGCACAAGGTTACCGACGCACTATGGATGGGATGTTTCGCACAGTCGCAGCTTCCATGTACTCCACGGATAGTTTTGGAGCACGACCGAGTTTGATGTGAAACGGTGGCTGAGCAGCTCATGTGCAAGCGAAGTGCGGCGCTCGCCTGCTTTGGCGCCTTTGGCTTGGGTGGCGGGGGTTCTCTTGGCCGCTCAAACTGCAAGTGCGCCGAGAAATATCGGTTTAGATTTTTGCTTTTCGACAGATTACGACATGCAGTCGCATCCTTTGCAGCCAACTGTGTTGCAGAGGGCGCAACGGCGATGGCCAACTCACCTGGTCAGGATCTCTAGCAGGCACAGGTCGATAACGCAGTGTGGACATTGAAAGCACAAGATGGTTTATAAATCGTTGCACGAGGCATACGACGTGCTGTGCGGCTAGCCCTGGGGAAAGCTGGAATGTGGGCGATCCAATCGACTGTGCTCTTCCTCAGCTGGTGCGTGTCTTCGCGCAAACGCTTCTGGACATATGAATATACTGCAGCGAACGATGTATTGCGAACTCAACGGATTTGTGTATATGAGGAGCCTGGCATTTTGCAGTGCCAATTTGCAGGGGGAACCGGGCGGTCGCGGCGACATCATATTCCCTCCAGCCGTTGCTCTTTGAACATGCGTTTTGCTGTCGTCAAAATCGCTGTCCGCTCACGCTCGACTGACTTCCTTTGCCGATACAGAAAGGTGTACACGATACTCCCACCAAGAGATGTGCCGCCCATCCTCGTGCACCTGCGCCGCCATCGCATAGTTCTATGTTAGTTCTATGAGACACGCGTGTGGCAGACCTTCGCTCTAGCTCATCTCGTGAATCGATCCAGCCGCATTATAGCGCCCCGCGGCACCACCACCGCCACGCCGGCAGCATCAGAAGTCCACCAGCAGGTGGGCGTCCTCGTCCGGCGGCGGCGGCGGCGGCGCCATTGGGTCGTCATCACCGTACATGCGCTTCATGGGCTGCCGGGCCGCCTTCTTGGCTGGCTGCCCACCATCACGCCCGCCGCTGCCGCCCCTGCCGCCCGGCACTGGGCCGCCGAGGTTTGCGACGCCCGCCGGCTGCACATGACTGGCCCGGCCACGGCCGCCATTCGCGCTGTAAGCCATGCCGCCATGGGCGCTCTGGCCTGTCGGGCACGGCCACTGCTGCATGGCTCTGGGCTGCTGCGGCCGAGCAGTGCCAGCTGCGGCCGGCTGCTTGCGGCTGTTCTGCTTTGCGGCCACTCTGCACATCGCGATGCCATGCAAGTGGGAACACTGAACGGCTGGCACTCGAGCTCAGAGACGCATGACGGAAGGTCCCTGTCCTCAGCTCGCCTCAGCGCAACTCGTCACACGACACGTTCCACACGTGCAAAGTGATGCTGTGCCGTTCACTGCAGAACGATCTCACTCAGGGAAACAAGGAGCGAGTTGCCCTACCGTTGGCCGGGCTTCTGCGGGCCCTTGAGCGCTGGCTGGCCGCCTGAAATGGTTCTAGTCAGGTCGGAAAGCGCCTGCACCGCGGCCGCCGGCGCGGCACACTCGAACGCCTCGTGCGTCTCTCGCAGCAGCACTGCATTTCCAGATGCAGGGTGTAGCTGTGATGCAATGGCAACATATTTGCATCCTGAAAGTCAAGCGAACGCATACAGGTTGCATTCAAGCTGCAGCGTCAGGAACATCGCCAGGCCTTGGAATATCACAGTTGGAATACGGGCCCATATGGCAGCTGCGCCCATGACATCTCGACGCTCACCTGTTCTGACACCAGGGCCCGCCGCGATGGCGGCGTCGCCAAAGTGCTGCTGCGCCGCCGACGCAGGGACCCGCCGCACGCGGCGCACCGTGACAGTCTCCTCGTGCCGCCAGTCCGTCTCGTCATGCGAGCCACCGCCGTCGTGTCGCCGCTTGACGGGCGTGGTCGTGCGGCGCACAGTCGTCTCCTGCATGTGTCAACAGCTTGGCATTGTGCAGCGTGCTGGCAACAAAAATGGCAGTGCTGTTGGGCCCCTGCCTTGTGAAATCTGTGGTGAAACAACAGTAGCACTTCTGCAGGGCTTTGGAAAAGACTGAAGTGCTCCACATGCGACACTCAGCGCCGACACACAGGAGTATGCCACAATTTTTGGGGGGTGCGGCAGCCCACTCTTCTCCTGGGTTCTCAGGCAGGCTCACATCAGCAGCAGCCGTCCGAGCCGAGCTGCAGCCCGCAAGCCCAGCCGGTGGGTCGTTCACGCCAGCCCCTTCGAGTCCCTGGTTCCTATGCAAGCAGCAGCAGCAATGCCCACCTCCACAAGGCAGCCGATGCGGGCGCCGTGCTGACGCCGCGGCGGCTCTGCTGCCATGGCCTCGGGCGGCGGCGACTGCCGCGGCGACAGTGGCTCCTCGATGGTGTAGTGCTGCTCCTGGCTGCCCTCCTGGTGCGATCCGGGCAGCCCGGTCTGCAGGGACAGCAGGCGGCATCCCGTGAGACCATACTTGGAGATCGGCACAACTTTACGAGAACTCGGGCAGATGTCCGCCTCATGATTGCGCTCCTTTCCATTGCGACAATGGCCTGTGAGACCAAGGTTGTGAGGGCAGGCTCTGAGAGCGATGCGTGCCCGTGGCATGGTGCAATTGAGTCTCATTCAGCAGACGAAACGAAGCCACAGTGGAAGCAGCTGATGGAACGGCTGTGCACCTTCTGATGACCGCCGCCGCCGCCAAACACGCCGAGCTGCCTGTGCTCGCCGCTGCTGCCTGGAGAGGAGTCTGCGGCCGCGCCATAGAACTCGACCCACTCCTGCTGCTGCTGCTGCTGCTGCTGCTGCTGCGGCTGCGGTCGCCGCGGGGACGCCCGGCCGGGCTGCGGCTGCGGCCGCTGCTGCTGCTGCTGCTGCTGTCGCGGCAGCGGGGGCGCCCGGCCGTGCTGCGGCGGCGTGCCCAGGGCTGCGAGGGTGCGCTTCAGGCTCGCGAGCTCCTTCGCCTGTCACCAAAGACGAAGGGGTGTCGAGAAAGCACGCACATGTCGACTGTCTGTGTCCCCCTTTTCTTGTTCCAGTGCACATTGGCAGATGACCAGCCGTGTCATTAGCTAGCAAGGTCGGCTCAAGGCGCATGCTTAAGGTAACCCGACAGTGGAACTGCCAGCGCCGTTCCACCTTGGCGTCGATGCGCTGCTGCGCCGCGCGGTTCGCGGCGGCCAGGCGGCCGGCCTCCTGCGCCAGCCGTGCGCCCTCCTGTGTGCTCTCCGCAGCGGCGCCGGCGAGGTCCCGCTGCGCCCGCAGCGGCGGCGCCCGCGAGGCGGCCATCAGCTGGTCCAGCTCCGCTTTCAGGTCGGCGCGCCGGAACGCCTCGCTGTCCGTCCCGTCCTGGGCACCTGTTCGCGATTATGAGAGACTGTATCACTGTCATGCTGTATTGTGTTTCCTGTTCTGATCTTTGTGAGAGCAGAGTGTTACATCTGTGGTGCTTCAGAAGGCTCAGGCGCAGCACAGGATGGTAGCTGAGCGACCATCCACTCGATTGGCACATGAGGTGCGGGCAGCGGCAGGGCAGCACCTTCGAGCTCTTTGTGCAGCCGACGGTGGGCGTCCGCCGTGTCCGCCACCCGACGTTCCAGCGCCTGCGCCGTGGGACAATTTAGTGCCAACGATGTAAGCCGTTCGAAAGCTCCACCCTCTGCCATGACGTGCCATTCACACTGCAGCTGCGACGCTGCATCAACACGTCTGCTCACGCACTTCCTCCTCAGCGGGCTGCTGGGCCCTGTACCTGCTGCCTGGCGGCAAATTCCCGGTGCTGCGCCACAGCCGCATCGCGCTTGGCGGCGCACTCTGCCAGGTCGCCCCTGACGGCGGACTTGCGGCGCTCCAGGGTGTCCAGGCTGCATGCTGCCCGGAAGGCGCCGCACTCTTCCACGAACGCGGCTGCGTCGGCCCGCAGCAGCTTCCGGGTGGCGGCGATCTGCTCCTGCAGGCAGAGGAGGCGAACGCCGGGGTCAGTGTCCCGCGGCATTCAGTGTCCTGCGTGGCCATGCTTGAAACGGTCACAGCCAGCGACAATGCACCTGGGTGCATTGTTGCGCTGTCTCTGCCGTCTGCATTCTGTGTGAGCCACCAGATCTGAAACCCGTACCAGGACATGGCAGGAGCGGCTGACAGCCGATCCAGCAATCAAGCAAGACCTGCAGCTGCTGGACTTTGACGGCGAGTGAGGCCTCGCGCTGCGCACGCGAGCGCGCCACCAGCTGGCAGTTGTTGATCTGGATCTCCAGCCGGCAGAGCTCGCTCGCCAGGGCGGCCTTCTCCTCCACAAACGCGGCGCGGTCTGCTGCCAGCTGCGCCGCATGCGCCTGCGCTTGCAAACAGGCAGCACCTCAGGAGGAGGAGGATGAGGAAGTAACAACGAAGAAAATCTCGATGACTAGTCGAGTGTCGATGTATTCCTTGAACGTCGTTATATTGATCACCAGCTAGCTTCCGGCTGATTTCGGCTGATTGGCTATCTCCGCACCGCCATTGGATCGATTTTCATCGAGAAGGAAGTAAGTTGATTGGCCGGTGATTCGAACCTGCGACCCTTTGGTCACAGGTCAGTGGCGTTCCCCGAGAGAGGAACGCCACCTCAATGTCCTCCCTGCCGCGCTGCTTGAAATGCGTCCAATATTCAAATGAAGAAAACTCACAGGAGCAGCCTGTCACTGTTTTGCGTTTAAAGACCGTTCCGGACCGCTCTTGCCTGGGCTATGTTGTGCCCCAGTGGTCTGCTTATCGCCTTCCAGCCTTCGCTATCGCCATGCAGCATAAATCGCTACCCCTATTCGTGTCCATGCATCGATGGGCCTGGGATGTAATGTCGAGAAAAGCACTGTTTTGCGTTTAAAGATGCCCTTTGTCAAGTTGGTGAAGACGTCAAGCAGTGTTCATCACGTAGCATTGTATCATCTGCAAGTTTATGTGGCTTGTGCCTGCTTACCTGCATGGCGTTGCGGTCGCGCATGGCAGCCCTGACGGCGTCGTCGATGCCATCCAGCTCCTGCTTGACGGCGTCGATCTGTGCTGACAGATCCAGAAGTGACATCTTGCTGGGGGCGGCGGCGATGGGTGCAGTCACGCGCGGTGTTGCGCCGCTGGCGCCTGCACATCGTGGCATCATCCTGTTTCTGCATTTGGCACTGAGCAGCCTCCCAGGTGCGCTCTGTTCGGCCAATGTCAGTTTCGAATCTGCAGAGCCATTGTTCTGCTGCTTCAAGCACACCACAGGCGGAGCCGAGATGCCATGATGGGGTCCTGCCCAAGCCAGTCCAGGTGACGCACCGAAGGTGCGGCTGCGTAGCTCAGCGGCCCAAAGGCCGAGCTAGATGCTCCATGCGCGCTGCAGCAGGCCGCCAGGAAAACGAGCTGCGTTTGCTCGTGCGTGCTAAGCGTGCTGCGTCGCATGCCAGCAGACCAGTGGCGGCCCGAAAGCGCTGACGACCGGCTGCTCAATTTTGAGCATTGCAGGTGTGTGCTGAAGCCTGGTGGTGGTCTGAGTGTGCTCAGAGTGACGACGGTGCACATCGCCTGTCGGAGCGCCCCCGTGCCGTGCATCATTGCCATCCCTCATGCCAAAGGCTTGCAAGTTGCTGGTTTTGGGCTTCACAAGTCACTTTGTTTACAGTGATACGCTGAAGTAGGCCCATTGAAAAGCGTGATAGCGACACCGCGGAGCCACCCTTTGGTCTGCAAACATCGAGAGCACCACCGGGAATTGCAACTTTGCCAGCATACACAGCATCGGTTCATGGTCCAGGGTGGCACAGACGCGAGACGTGCCCAAGGCGGCCGCGGTGCTGGGCGCAAACCCGTTCACAGGGCACTCGGCCCAAAGCAGCCGGCGCAGAAAAAGAAGGGCGGCAAGCTCACGTCGGTGAAAAATCAAATCAGAGCCGTCAAGCGGCTGCTGCAGAAGGTGAGCTGGTCATTTGCGTGATACACTGTGAAATTGCTGAAGGCTGTGCAGATACAGCGCACCGCCGCAAGCGCACAGAATGCTGACATGGCCGCCGCACTCGCAGGGCAACCTTGCGCCAAAGGCAGTAGCTGAGCAGCAGCGGCGGCTGGAGCAGCTGACGGACAACCAATTGGATCACCAAAAGGCGGAAAAGCAGCGCAAGTATGCCACCAAGTACCACAAGGTGAGCTGCACTATATGCCGGTCTGCGGGATGCTGTGCTGCCGACAAAATGCGGTACTTGTGAAGTCATGCATGTCGGCGACCCGCCGCTGTGCTGCCAACAAAATGCGGTGCTTGTGAATTCATGCATGTCGGCGAGCCACCACTGTTCCAATGGCTTAGCGAGGTTTGCATGCCGCCTGCAGGTGCGGTTCTTTGAGCGGGTCAAGCTTGAGCGGCGAATCAGCAAACTCGAGCGGCAGCCTGCGCCGGAGGAGGCTGAGGCGAAGCGGGCGGCACAGCTGGCAGCGCTCCGCGACGACCTGCTGGTGAGGCTGAGTTGGACAGGACCAAGTCAAGGACTGCTTTGCCTTATCGACAGGTCAGCGCCACCCCGCTTTCCACAGCTGCGACCCGTTGCAGCAGAAAAGTGCGTTGGCCAAGAGGTGTGGAGGGTGAAAACCACAAGTGGACGTTAAGACTGCGGTGTTGGGCGCAGTATGTGACGCACTTCCCCAAGGAGGAGAAGTATGTATCACTGCTGCGGCAAGCGGACGAGCCGGAGGCGCAGGCGTCGCTCGACGCGCAGCGGGCCCGGCTGCGAGGCCTTGCGCGCGCCCGCGCGGCCGACGCCGCGCTCGTGGCCGAGCCCAACGAGGGCCGCTCGCTGGCGCTCGCCGGGCAGGCCGCTGACCAGGCGAGTGAACGGCATCGTGCTTTCCTTGCCAGGCTGTCTGCGGACGTTGTGAATGCATTGGCCATGAAATCGGTAGGGCGGGCCTGCCAATGCGGCCATGGAACGGCGCTAGGCCTGGAATGACCAGCCAGGGCGGTGATATGTCGTGCAGGCAATGGAAAACATGCAAGATGTCTACATGCATGATTTACATGCGCTGAATCGTGCAAGTTTTCGTGACACAGGCATCAGACGACAGCGAGCAGGACGACTTCTTCCTGGCGTCTGACGATGAGGGCGGCGGCGCGGCGGCGGGCGGCGTCGCGGCGGCTGCGGACGCCTTCGAGCTGAGGGGCTCCCATGCTGGCGACGCCGGCCCAGCGCAGGCAGCTGCAGGCGAGTCACTTCATGATCGCTTGCAAACGTGATGACTGTGTGCACAGTGGATTCAGGCAATTGGCCAGGCCATGCGCTGCCTCGCATTTTGCGCGGCTTCCACCGCTGCGCTAACATTGAGGCCTGCAATGTCTCTGTAATCCAGGAAAAGGCGGCAAGAAGCGCCAGCGGCCAGACTCAGCCAGCGCGGAGCTCCATGTCGGCGCAGCGGCAGGCGAGAAGCGCAGCCGGCCACAGAAGCAGCAGCCACAGCGGCCAGACCGTGCGCAGCAACATGCGCCAGCGAAGCAGCAGCAGCGGCCGCCGCCCCATCAGCAGCGGCCGTCGCACATGCAGCATGGCGGCATGCATTCGAAGCGGCCGTGGCAGGCGCCGCCTCCAGCGAGCAGGAAGCGGTGGCCACTGCCGGGGCCACAGGCAGCTGCTGGTGGCGCGGCGGATGCTCGGCTCGTACAGCCTCAGCGGGATGCACAGCAGCAGCCGGCGCAGCGGCAGGTCGCAGCGCTGCCGCCCGGCGGTGCCGGCAAGCCTTTCGGCGAAACGCCTGGCGCCCAGGCCGGTGGCAAGCCGTTTGGCAAGCCGCCCGGCAAAACGCCGGAGGCAGCAAAGCCGCCGAAAGAGGGCGAGCCGGTGCGCACACGGGCAGAGGGCGGCAGGAAGCGCCGGAAGAAGATGGCCTGAGCTGGTTGATGGCGTCGGCACGAACAACATTTGTCGAATCTCTCGAGTTCTCTTGATTTACCTTCTGTGCTGTTTCACATCGTTGCCACCCGATTTTCGCCGAGGTGGGAGTTACGTACGGTAGATATGATATATCTTGACCCATCTGGGCACAACCCTAGTACAATCATGCTTTCCTGGTACATTTGACCCTGCTGCAACCACTTGCGCTTAGTCGCTTCATCTGAAGTGCCACCATCTGGATTTTCTGGTCAAGATGAAGCTCGCCAACTTTCCTTCGAATGATGCTGAGGTGGTGGAGCTGAATGTAGGCGGCCGCCGCCAGCTGACAACGGTTGGCACTCTGACGGGCTGCTCGTCCTTCTTCAGCTCGCTGGCAGCTGATGCCATGCCCACCACGATGCTGGACGACGGTTGCTTCTTCATCGACCGCAACGGGAGTGTGTTTGCCGACATCCTAGAGTACATGCGCAGCCAGTGGATACGCACTGATACGGCGGTGGCAGACCTGGTGCGACACTCCATTGAAGAACATGCGTTGGAGTTGTAACGTTGGAACCTAAACTGTTTGCTTTTATGCGAATGGGTAGGCGAACGTTTGCTGAGCAGCATTATTTGCTGAAGCGTGCTTTGACTGAGATGTCCAACTGCAGTTGCTGCAGCATGGATGGCACCATGATTGAGTCTGGTGGCATGCAGGAGCTTATGCAGCAGGAGGCCGCCTTCTTCGGTATGGACCAGTCCTGCATGAACATGCTGACGGAGCGCGTGGCCGCAAAGCAGCAGGAGGCGCAAGCGCTGGCGGGTGAGCGCCAGGCAGCCGCTGCGGCAACGGAGTCGCCGCCGCTGCAGCCGCCATACGTGCGCAAAAGCGCATCGACCTCGTCGACCTGGACGAGAGGGCGCCGATCAGGCATTATTGCTGTGGGAATGCCATCGAAGTAGAACAGACGAGACTGGTCAGCACCACCGAGAAGAAGATGCGCACCTTTGCAGTGCTGGAGTATACGGTAACGTCCGCGCAATCTTAGACAATGCAACAAAATGCTGCGCAGACTTGAATCGGATGAACAATGAACTTCGACTCACAGGCTGACCCTCTGCACATGCTGCATGCGAAGGATCCGAGGTGTTCACCGCCATAGTCCAGAACAGCAGGCAGAACTGACAGCAACTTTTATGTATCTCCTGGGCAGAAGTGAGACATACATGTCACGCGGGCTTCCAAGCTGTCAATTGCGCTCACTTTGCAACTCCATTACAGGCAATGCCATGGCGTGGTAGTACAACAGTTCTCAAAAAATAGTACAAAATGACGATGACAGGGACTGTCATCAAGGCAGTGCCGCTGCACTTCCTTGCAACAGCAGTACGTCATCTAAGCCGCGCCGCAGCGCTGTTTCACGCCCTCAGGTACTTTGCATGGTATTCCATGTGGTCCGCGATGAATGTGGCGATGAAAAAGTAGCTGTGGTCGTATGACTTCTGCGAGTGCAGCAGGAAATCGGTTACGGGCGAACCTACAATCGCTTTGAGGTGTCCGGAACTGGCGGGGCGCGAACAGCCAGCTGCACTCTCTGAGCCGAGCATCTCAGCGCCCGCCATGCACAGGGGCGCAGTCACACAGCCACATCAGAGCGCGCCGCTGTCCATAGCGCCCATCAGCAAGCTTGCATGCTGCGGCTTAGCAGGTATGCATGCGACTCCACTGATCCAACTACCAGCTACTGAATCTAGACCCTGAACCTCAGCCGCACCTGCATGCGCAGGTTGATGTCCACGCCGCCGTTCTTCTTTGCCGCGTCCACCAGCGCCTGCGGCGTCAGGTCCTGCTCCAGGAACTCATCGGCATCGCCCTGTTTCAAACAACGTGATGTGCTTTTAGCAATCATTACACGCCGCTGATCTTCTTTCTAAATTCTTTTTTCTCCAAGCGGACGTTCGAATCAACGTGAGCTCGAGCTTGCTACTCCCTTTAGACTGCTGCCGGAAAAGCAATTGGATCTGCAGCACCCCAACAGAGCCTCCCCCTGGATATCGCCTGGACTTTTGCCATCTTTCTGTGATGTTTCTGGACACATACAAGCCTGGGAGCACCCACCTGGTCGATGAGGATGGGCGGCAGGCGGGGGCCGCTGTAGTCTGCCGCCAGCTCCGCGGCATCATACTGCTTCCACGCCTCGCGGTCCTGGTCCCCCAGGTACGCTTTGAACGCTGCATTGCAGAAGAATCGGTCGCTGTTGGAAATCGCAACAGTAATGAGAACAGCGGTCAGGGTCTGGTCAGGAAGCGCGGCCGAAAGTCGTCGCATTCAACCAACTTCCAAGTGTGCGCTCCTAATGGTTCCGGAAGCTCAGGGTCACACCAGAGTCCAGGTCCCACAGATGAGCACGAGGACGGCTAGCGGATGACAGCGGCGCACCCTTCTGGCCCATGGGGACCGCGCTGGCATTGCAGATGGGCGCAAAGGCGGTGATGGATTTGTACACGGTGGGGTTCTTCAGCCCGATCATGATCGCGCCTGCGGGCAGTGAAAACCTTACAAGTTCGTGCTGGGGCGATCCCTGCATGATCCACCAAGCTGCACGCCAATGCAACGCGGCCTGCAAGGCGCACAGAGGTGCACAGCGCAAATGTCATCATAGTCTCCTTCTGCCGCACCGTTGCTTTCTGCGGCACTGCTCAACATGGCCGCCCATGATGCTGGCGCATGATGCTCCACACGCAAGCCACACAAGGCGCTCCGTCTCACTTACCGTGGCCGCCCATGGAGTGGCCCATAATGCTGGAGGTCTTTGTGTCGAGGGCGCTGCAGGCAGGGTCTGACGCCAGGAGCGCCGGCAGCTCCTTCGTCACATAGTCGTACATGCGGTAGTTCTTCCACTTCTCGGTCTGTGGGGTGCATGCATCACAGTCAGTTCCATCAAGGGTAACGATATTGTAAGCCTTGGTAATGTGGTCGTGCATGTGGTGTTCTTCCACTTTTCTGTCTGCAATTGGACCCTACACCATGGAGCATGAGCCGCCATGCGTGCTACAGGTCGCAGGCCGCCCAGACGTTACCTCAACCCATTCCTCGCAAGTTTGGAGTTCCATGAGCAGTTCAGCTGCCGTTGCATTGTTCCGTCACGCAGTGTTCCTGTGTCAACCAGCAGCAACCACAGGCGGGCACCGTTGCGTTCATGTAGAAGCTGGCAGACAGGCCCAGCTCGTATGACTCGTCCTGGCCCTCGATGTCCAGCCCCCGCGGCGAGGTGTCCGTGACAACCAGCGCAATGCCCAGCTCTGCGGCCTTGCGCTGCGCGCCGGACTGCGCAATAGGCAGGTCAGAAATGCCATCAGTCAGACAATTTGGCACTGGATGGAGTGTGCGTTTGTCGCCGCATGCGGCACGGGCCCAGCTCCGCGTCCTTGCGCTGCTCGCGAACCCGTGGGGCAGCAGGCAAGAGGTGCCGTCAGTTGCACCGTCACACACTGGATGGAGTACGCCTCAAACGCTGGATGCTGTGTGCATCGGACGTCCAATGGAGCTATGCCAACTGATTCTTTA
>JAABUL010001900.1_pt1 | contig 37008 bp, 39 predicted proteins | sample 5559151 | NCBI WGS metagenome assembly JAABUL01 (sample SAMN10711876, study PRJNA513368) | rock metagenome | isolation source: Antarctica rocks | place: Antarctica: Victoria Land, Pudding Butte sud | reverse complement strand
GCCCTGGCAAATCCACGTGGTCTAGCTCGCAAAGGAAATTTTGAATACATCCCAATCTGAGCGACGTAATCAAGACTAGTCCCAACATCAGGCCAGGCCCAGCCAAAGGCACTACCAGGATGGCAAATGATTTCAGATAGCAGGCGGCAAGCGAGGCGGCACGAAAGCCATAAACCTGGATCAAGTCAAGCTCCTGGTTCTAGTATCGATAATCCAGAGCTCCTTCAGTCACCGCTTGCATCCCGAAGAGCTAGCGTAAGTTCTATTCCTAGATCAAAAGACACCTTTGAGTGCTTCTGGATTCCAAGTGTACTCTCCTTCTCCAAGTCACAGGAAATCCACGTGAGTGCGCCATCGATGTCCCCCATCTTGAGTCACGTCCAAAGCCCTCGTTCCACTATGAGAGTAGGCTCCCCAACGGTTTAGACGAGTAAGCCTTTGGGAGTAAGAGGATATCGAAGGCTTCGGTGTCTTATATATCATGGCGGGATGTCTTCTACGCGCGGTATGTATCTATCTCCTCTCTTATTTCGGATTATTTGGTATCATCCGCGGCAAGCTTCTATATGTGCTGCATAACTTACACCGAGGGCGTTGCTTCTATCTATTCATTGGATTTGTTATAGAATGCGATGCGGACACCTTCAGTAGCATATCACAGTAGTCCGTCTTCTAGCGAATCATTCAATCAATGTATGTAATCCTATTAGGTCCACAATATGCTCCCTATAATAAATCTTGAAATCATGTTAAGACCCAATTCTTTTACTTCATTATGCTAGCCTGTGTATTTCAGCCTATCATAATGCATCATCATTATTTGGCCACCGATGTTATGTATATCTATCATGTCGTTGTAGTGGTCGTCGTCATCCTTCTTCTTATCCTCTACTTCCTTCTCCTCCTCCTCCTTTACCTCCTCCTCCTCAGCCCACCCACCATCCCCCCCATCTCCAAACCCCCATCCCCTCCCCAACCATCCACAATACCTATAGATAATCCAATCATCCATCCTCTAGCGCGCACCATACAACAAGAATATCCCAACAAAGCTAGCCTAGCTATACAAAAAAGTGGCAGTCAAGGGAGGTAAGATCCCCCAGCACATCGAAGGCTGCAGTCTCCGAATGCAGCGTTCTGTAATATAGAGTAGCGTATGAGAATGTTCTCTGTACATAATCTTGGAGACCTTCTCGATGATTCCAAACAGACTTCGGATCGGCTTCGCCGTGGCCACCGTGATACAACTATGAGAAGCTCTTTGTCGCTCTGATGGGAGTTCTGGGAAGTTGTACAATTTTTTCTGGAAGGCACGAATGCTCGGAAATTGCCACAGCTCGACTTAGAAAGAAATTTGCGCTGTAAACACATTATGCAGCTCTGTGATCTCTCGATGCACGTGGAGATCGTCGTCTATTTAGCGAAGCAGAGGAATGAAAACACCCGTGTAAGGATATGTGTGTGCTGTCGGAGCCGGCGGGCAGCAGCAAGTAGGAAAAGAACCTTTCTCGATACTTTGGTTTTTGGTTTTATATATATATGTAGTTGTCATGTAGAACTAGATGAAGTTTGGAACTTTTTGGGAATTGGTTTCTGGCGGTAGAAATGAATTTGGATCGGGTAGGATTCTTCGCCTTTGCACGGTTGTGAAGGAGGGCGAACAAGTAAGATACTAAGGGGCGGAATCCTATGCCCTTAATAAACATTTGGGAGACGCGAAAACAGAATCTTGATCTAGGAATGGAACGCAAGTGCACACAGGAGTTCCGAATGAGTGTCCAATCAATTGATAGTGAGAGAGAAGAGTGATACATTAGAGTCTCGTGGTACTTTTGCAAAAGTTGAATCGGATCAATTGCAGGCTTAGCGAGTGATTTGAAGAAGATGAAAAGCATTTGATAGCGTCCGAGACTTGAGTTCTGCTTGTATGGATTTTGTCCAATGGTAACTGCAGTAGACTATGAGCTGGTCTTCAAATATGAAGGTATAACCCTAGTCTGCACACTTGCAGCATGAGGAACAAACAAAATCCACGCAAATGCCCATGCTGTACTTCAGAACAGGACGCCTATATCGGCGATATGGTACAAGTGGATATCTTAAACGCCGACCAGATCCCGTATGTCCCTGGTTTTCTCTCGCTCCGCTTTGCTAAAGTTCAATATCATATCTGGTCTGATCCTTTGAGTGCCTCAGCCACCAACTGGAGTGTGGGTGTCAAGATTCATTCGTAGATTTTTCGAATGGCGTGCTGTCACTCTGTTGACTGCCGTGCAAGTCGTGGTTCCGGAATCAGTCTGCTTGTAAGGGCTTGTCGCTGTGGCGATCATTTCGTAGGTCATCTTCGTATCCTGCCTTTCCATTACCGCCGACTGACTTTCCTAACCGGTCTGCTACCACCTCCGAATGCTTCAGGATCAACATGTCTGAAACCGCCGGATTTCCTTCTACTCTCGCGCCGTACTGGGCTATGTTCTTCGATCACCTCCACAAAGTCATCCTCAGGCTCCCTCTCAGGTTCCCTCACAGGTCTTCTCGTCTCTTCAATTATAACGGTCTCCCTCCTGCTCTCTCTTCTCGGTGGTGGTGTACGTTCTCTTTGTACACTCCTCACTTCCATGACCTCACTTGCAGATCGAGTCGAAGGCGGTCTCCGTGGCGACGATCTCCGTGGTGATGATCTACGTCTGCTAGGAGAGCGGGAGTAGTGACGTGTAACAACTTCTTCCTCAACAACGGAGGAAGTGGCTTTACCTCCGCCGAGGCCGAAGCATGTGTAAATAAGCCAGAGTATTAGGAGGAAGCCAGCGACGGAGCCAAAGACGATTCCGACAACTGTACCAGGCGTAGGACCGGAGTTAAGTCCGGCGTAATGCGCAGGTATGATTGGGGCGGTGTTGGTGCTCGTACTAGGACTGACTGTGGAGCTCACTGTGGCGCTGGCTGTTGCCGTTGCCGTTATTGTCGTCACTTGTCGGCGGAACAGTGAGGCAAGTGATCGGGGGATCGAATCGAGCGATGGAAATGTGCGTGTAGGTGGGAGGTTGATTTTTGAGCGAGGGGCAAGTTTGTGTAGAGATGGGAGGAGAGAGCGGAGGGCGAGAGGATGTGGCATTGAAGAGAGCGCCTCAGCGGATGATGGCAGACGAGGAGGCATGATGCTCAAGAGGAAGAAGAGTTCGGACTCGAGCCTGTATGGTTCGCGCAGTGTTCTCGGTATGTTCCCTGGCTGCGCGCAACCGCTGATGTGGTTGGTGGTGACGTTTGAATACGGATTAATCGCGCATGTAGATTAGGAGATGAGGTACGCAGTACTATGATTTAACGAGTGACATGAAGGTAATGATAGAGATATAGTTGGAGAATCAAAGGGTCAGTTGCAAGGGAGGTGAAGTCAAGGGCAGGATGGTGAGGTTGGGCATCAGCGTGGGCGGTTCTTGGGTGAAAGTCGATGCCAAGTGCCAAGACAAGATAGAGGGTGGCTGGCCTCGGCTAAACTGCGGAAGGGGCTGGGCTGGCGGCCGCGAGGCGAACAATGGTTGGAACCAAGCAAGGCCACCGCACCCGCATCTCTTTCCCGCAGGGCCTTTACCTTACGAAGAAACCGGATTGCCATCCTTTAATATACCCTACTTCCTAGCTATACGAGAGATAGTCTGAGACTTTGGGATAGGAAGGCTTCGCAGCAAGCTGGAGGCGTCTCATCAGCCGAGGCTTCTTCTCGAGATGTCGCGCGCGTAGAATCTCTGCAACTGCACCTCTGAAGAAGATGGAAGAAGAAAGTCTCTACTGCATTCGTTCGAGAGCTTCAAATAGCTTAACGTCTTGGCGACCTAAGAGCAGCGAGGCTTCTTGGAGTTCCCCATGTCCAAAAAGCTACGGCCTTCCTAATTCCTTCTTCATCAGTGCTGGACAATTCATCCATCATATATTCGTTGTCTGCAATACACCGCACTTCTTCAGATCGATCGAGTCATCATACTCGCGCGGTCTACTTCGTGATTTTGATCACTTGACGTCTGCCCCATCCAGCAACGACACCTGAAAGTAACAATCTTTCAAGTTCAACAGAGTCTGCTTGACGAGAGTCGAGGCCATGTCACAAAGCCTGTTCACACCACAGACGCCTTTGGGTATACAAAGATGTCAGGATCAACCCTGTCATCGTTGGGGCCGAAGTTGGGGGGGCCCAGTCCTAAGCTGCTGTGGGCTCTCGAACGAGCCACGATACTCGCCCAGTTGAGCTCCAATCCGTCATGGTCGCGTGGCAATGCCGAGGTAGGATGCCCTCCAGCTTGATCAGTGCGAAGACAATTCTTGAAGTAACGTTCGTGTCAATGACGATGTTGTAATTATTGGGGCCCATGGAATACTTTCACTCGAGTGAACACTATTCCTCGACACCAGCGCTGCGATGCCGGAAACACACTCCTTTGTTCTGAGGCTAGTACGTCTCACTGGTGTGAATGCTTCGAAGGTAGGTGGAGGATGTATGCTTGGAGCCTACTGTCAGACACTAGTGCTCCGCGGCTTTTCTGATCTCCACGTATCGGCTGAGGAGGTAATATCAGACTTTACCATTACGATTCAGCGCTGCTGGAGGGTCATCTTATCTGAAAAAAGCAGCAAGCTTGCATTATTCAAAAGCTTTGAGAGGTACATTGAAGGAGTCAGATAAGTATCGCTGGCTGGAATTTATCCTGGAGCAGAAAGCCCACTTTGGAGTAAGCTCCGCAAAGGCTGATATAGGATATCAAGTTAGCGCTTCTCTTAACCTGGAATCCGCCCTACCCCTACGGTCTGTTCAAGCCGTAGGATGTCAGGTTGTAAAGCCTTGCCTTATCCATAGTCATGTGAATGGCGAAGCGCTCCTAGTCATCTTATCAGGGGCTGCAAACATCTTCGGCGTCTAGACGATCCCTTGGGCTACTACTATCCTGGAATCTAGGAACAGCCCGGTCAATGACACCACCAATGCCAAAGCGATTGTGTTGAGGCAACGCAGCTCGATATGTGTCCATGCATTTACTTCGCAGTAGTGTTCTCTTCTATTGACAAAGGCTGTCGTCAAGTGTTATGTACGCAATAAGCACAAAGGCGCTCCTCTTCATTGTTTCACTTCCTGCTCCTCAATCCTACTTAAAAGATGCGTCTCTGACTTCCTTTTATCTCCATCTTTTATTTGCCACAGCAGGCGAAATTCTGCATTGCATACCAAGTAAATAAACCACACATAGCAAACAACCCACCAAAATGTCTGTCCTCGCCACCCACCGTCTCTCGGGCCTCAAACACGAATTCGGCAAGGTGCCTCAAGAGTCCATCATCCTTCTCAAAGGCATTGGTGTCGAAGGAGACATCCACTCCGGTAAAGAAGATCAGCATGAGTATCACAGAAAAGTCGACGCCCGAGCCGGGAAAAAGGTACGCAATAATCTCCGCCAAGTGCACCTTATCCAGAGCGAGCTTTACGATGGAGAAGACTTCCATGGGCTCAATGGCGAGCGCGTGAGACCGGGACAATTAGGCGAGAACATCACCACCATCGGTATCGATCTCATGGCTCTGGGAAAGGGGGCGAAACTGCACTTTGTCGACGAGTCGTCTATTGAGCAGACAGTAAAGGAAATAGAAGAGAGGGGGCAGACGTGGTTTCAACTCGCTAGGCACTCCGATGGACTTCATGGCAGCTTGATCGTACTGGCAGTCCTGATGTTTCCAACGTTGCGATCCGGCAACATTCTATTGCCGATTTTCGCTATCGGACTTGCTACCGTCGTTGCCTTCGTGCGCTACAAACAGGCCGATCCTCCCACTACAGCAGTCGTCAAGCTCACCGGCTTACGTATTCCGTGCATGAAGATCGACAAATTCAGAGATGGACTGAAGGCCAAGTGTCAGATTGTGCCTAACCCTAATCCTGGAAAACAGCCGGGCATGAAGGGTGGGCTTATGGGGGTTGTAGAGAGGGGCGGCGTCGTAAGGCCTGGGATGAAGATTGTGGTTGAGAAGGCGAAGGTATGGGAGAAGCTGCCGACTGTTTGACTGCGCAGGCTGGAGGAACTTTCATAGATTGCCTCTCTGTTTTTCGGATATGTCCCTCATCAATACTGGGTCGTCACTCATAGACATATGGACTGCACCTTGGAAAGTTTACCCCTACTGCAATGTGATCGACATCGTGATAATCCAAGTCCTTTTGGGGGTATGCGATGGCATTGGTACATTGGCTCCTGATCAACAGTACCCGATTGATTAAGGGGTCTCCAATTCAACTATGGACGTTTTTAACCCACTCAAAACCATCACTTCGCCTCCGCCTCTAGCTGTTCACCACCACTAATCATATATCGACACATAGCTATATCATCAAGTATCTCCCACACCAATTCAAATCAATTCGAAAGTTTCCAAGCTATACCTAACCAAATGCAATCACCCCATCTCATCTCAACATCTCTCACATCCCTTGCAAACATAAAAGCTTCTATCGTTCTCAATCTATCTGTCCCAGCCTTCCTACGAAGTGTATTTTAATACTAACATTCTAATCCACGCGAGCAACCATACTTGAGATCAAAATATGAGATCTCAAACAACACCATCTTAACCCTTCACCCCCCCACATACCTATCGTATCGAATACCCACAGCAAATAACAGACTACACCACAAAGACCCTCCCCATCCCTTCCCCCCCAATTATGAATCTGCAAAACACAGCCCCCAAAACCCAACGCCCCCAAAGAAGCGACGACATCAACAGCGTTCTCATATCGCCAATCGAAGCCGGTCACTGGCAGAAGATCCCGTCGCAAAGATCAAGTAACCTATGCGCACCCTCAAGCTTGACGAGCATAAGTTGAAAGGGACGGAAGCTCATCCAGTGGCAAAGCATAGAAAGTAAGGTAAGCTCGAAGGCATGGAAAAGCTGTCCGGCTCCGCTTGGGCTTTTGTCCTATGAAATTTACGGATTGTATGAAGTGCTTTTTTATCCATCCTAACAGTGTGCAAAACAGTGGGGCTGCGAGCCAGAGAGAGTGTGGAAGAGAGAGTGTGGACATTAGCGACCCACCCGAAGGGCCAAGAGACGCGCGAGGATCTTAAGCGTAGAGTAAGAATGGGTTGAATTTACATTGACCGACTTGAATAATCATCGACTATATTGACAATACTAATGATCGAGATAGGTATTGTACCAGCCAAAGTCATGTCACAATCATCACTTGGGGTGCTCACGACCGCCGTCACTGATTCCCATCCTGTGCCCCGGTCCACATACTCGTCGCCGCATTACTGTGAGCATCTCCATAGTCCCCTGTTATGGGGTACCCAGTACCAGCATCCATCGCTGTGCTCTCGCTACCCGAGCCCCCGAAGAAGAATCCACCAAAGAGATCGGGGAATTGCGCACTCCCACCATCCGCCCAATCATGATGTCCGTCAAATCCAAGATTCAGCCCCGAGTCGCCAGTGAAAGTGGCGGCATCGTCACTCATTAAAAAGTCAAAGTCGTACATGCCATCATAATCCGGTGGGTCATTGCTGTTGCTGTGCGTCAATGGAGCAGAGGTTTGGGACAAGGTGTCATATTGTGGTGGATGTTGCTGCCGTTGATGAGCGATTGACATTGGGAGTGACCCTGTACTCGTGGAGAGCGATGAAGTGTCCGAGACGGAGACCGAGGAACGGTGAGCTGCATATGTAGGATTCGATTGTGGCGCATGATATTGTCTTGGCTGGTTCTCGGGGTTGCGACCGCCTGGAGTAAGCCAAGTTTCAGGAAACAGATCATTCCAACTGTCATCGAACCGCGGTGGTGGTCGAGACGGCATGCTTGTAAAGCTGGGTTGAGGGGGCATCGAGCGCTCCAAGCGATGCGAGACGATGGGAGAGTCGTCTGGTTGCTTGTTGAACCTGACTTGAGAGCCGAAGCCGGTACTAGACATGCACATCTTGATAGTAGCCTTGCTCATGCGATCGAAGGCATCGCGGCAGGCTTCAGCCGGTGGGCATTTGTCGACCAAGTCACTAAGGACTGATGTAGCAGCCAGCACGGTTAAATCGACGTCGTCGAGGGTCTACAGGTACTTAGCTAACAGTCACTAAGTACTCTCACTCACGGAGAGGGTACGTACTAAACGGCTGCGCACGGTCGGTGAATGCCATATCGAATACAAAAATGCGATACCTACACAGTCAGCATCTGCTCGCTAGTATTTCCTCACACAGACACACCGGCCATAAAGAGATGAACCGTTGCAAGGTACGTATAATTGACGAGATGTATTCGATGCAATTGTCGATAGAGCTTCAGGACCCTCTGACCAGCTTCAGCAACCTTGAGGAAGATGTCGTCCTCCTGTTCATGGTCATAGTAATTCGGCGTCAACGGGCTCTCGACGTCGTTGTGAGGTCCAGCTTCCCCGGCTAGGTCTGGGGGCACGCTCAGAGTCTGTCGATAGAGCATGATGACAGCCTGCCAGTAATTGAGCTCAAGGAACTTGACCGAAAAATTCACCGTAGTATCCTTCTGCAGGGGAGCACTCTCCTTCCATTCCCATAGTCGGCGATCAATGTCCTTGCGCCAGGCGTGGAAGGAATCGAAGTGTTGTAAGAAGGAGGACGACAAGTTCGTGTGCATGTATTGATGGCTACGTTTTCTGTCTTTCTCATGCACCCTCTGGGCCTGGCGATACTGCAACACCTGCAGGATCTCGGATTGGAGAAGCCGGAGCCGTAGGTAATGGTGCGATACCCGCTTGTAGCTAGGTCCATTAAAGCTGTGTGACGGTATCAGAAAGCCATCAGGTGTGATGTCCTTGTCATCCAACACGCTAAACCAGTCTGTCGTGATAACCTGGTCCGTGATCCCAAAGGGGCGGCCAACGCACGTACTGACGAGGCGGTCGAACGAGTATACACACCACCAGAGTCTGCGCCGCAGGTCTCGGACCCACTCACGTCGACCTCGTTCTTTCGGATCAATGCCTGCAGGCGATGTGTTGGGCAAACCCTCCGATGCCTCAATTCCAACGTCCTGACTCGTGGTCAAGCTAGTGCCGTCACCGTCTCCATCAACGCCGGCACCGTCCTCGTAATGCAACCCTAGATCGACACCCAAACGCACGGCAACACCTGTGATATACCATAGACCGGGGGCAACGGGGCGTAGTAGTGCAAACCCAGCAAGCAGTAAGACAGCCTGCAGCTGCTCAAGACCACCCCCGAACCCTTCCGGCCGATCCGTGGCAGGCATCGAGCCTAGGAAACTTTCGAGATGTACCATAGCGGAAGCGTGATACTCTTCCTGATGTGGGTTAGTCTCACCGCATGCCAGTATACTTATTGGTGAGACTTACCGGCTGCCTCTGCTGACTTGGCGATTTTTGCTTTTTCTGGTTCGGGGAAGCGGGTTCTTGCTTTGGGGGTGTCGATCCTATCCCAGCGCTTGGGGAGCGCTTTGTCCGCGAGTCCTCCAATATCGTACCGGCGCCAATGGCGAAAACGATGTTCAACATGTAGAGCTCGCGTGACGACCTTCGCCTATCTTTTGCTGCGTAGGCTCTTCCGAAGAGGACCATGAACTCGGGTCGGTGTAGAATGGGTATCTGCGGGTTCGCGTGCTCAAAATACAAATCCACCAGTCGAAGTCCAAGCTCTCTATCAGGGAATGGTGCCGGCTTGATGTTTGGTTTGGATTGCAACCCAAAGAAAGAATCTCTCATTGATGTGCCCCCAAGGGCGGCAGCCGACCCGACTGACTCAGGCTTGCTGCCACGTCCACTCTTTTCGGACGTTCCCCCCGGTACCGAGCTCTTCACCGCCGCGAACACCACTCTTGCAAATGATATACCACTTGTGGAACCCAGAAAGCGTGGGTCTGAGGCGCCTTGCACAGAAACCAAGCCAATGTTCGAAACGAGCTTATGTAGCTTGTCTGATTCATCTTGTTTTTGCTCCCACTCCGACCCAGGCTCACTATCTGTGTTCGCCCTACCTCGCTTGATCAAGCTGTGTCCCGCACTCGAGCGGTCAGACAATGGAGAGTGAGCTGCCGAGGGGTCCGCAATCGCCTTCGCGCCATGGTCGAATTGGTTTGAAGGTGCATATTGGATGCCATTCTTGCCGAGCTCCTCCTCAAGGTATCTCACGCGACTCTCGAGGTAGTAGACGTATGTGCGGGGAATTTCTCGCTTGGTAATGGGGTCGAATCCAACACACTTGACGCCCGCCTTCTCGCATGATGTGCAGGCTGGGAGGTTCTGATCGCATCGATTCTTCCGAAGTCGACACCGATTGCAAGCTGATACATTGCGGAAGGACGAGCTATTGCTGCCACTCGCTGGCGCCGCGGTGGTGGAGAAGGAAGGAGCGAAGGTTGGGGGATCGGCCGATAGTTCTAGGCGAGCTCGCTTGTGTCCGGAGGCCATGGCTTGGCTAGAACTAAGCTATCTTCCCTGTGCGATGGAGAAGATTAGAGCCGCCTCCCAGCGACATGACCGACGACGATATGGGTCTCATCATGAAAAATGAAGCTGCAAAGCCAGGGTCCCAGTCTACCAGATATCTAGCTGTAATACCGACGATCATCCCGTGCGCCCAATTCTCTAGTGACCTTCCATGCAGCATCTTAAGGTATTGACCTCAAGGCGGGTGGGCAAAGGGCGATGGAGGAGTCAGCCTTGCCTTATCACCGCCCTATCAATATGTCCTCAATTGCCTTGACAAATCCTCCGTCCTGCATGAGATGAGGAGCAGGTCAGTGGGATGAAATCTTCGACTCATCATCGCACTTCTGGAAAGACCAATCATGTGCATGCGCATTTTGCTAGACGATGCAAACCAGAGGAATTGAAAATTGTGGATGGCAAGCGAGAGCGCTCTAATCTATGGGGTATACGTATTCTCAAGCGAATGCAGACGCATGAATGCAGAAAGCAAAGATCCTCCCAATTTTGTCGTGCTCGGTAACTTACTTCCTCCCAATCTATGTCGTGAGACCCGAGTCTATGAATCCCGCTGTAATGCTTTTAACCACCCTAGGAAAGTACAGAGGAACCACAACCCCAGTACACGAGAAGGAAATGGCCGTAACTTTCGTCTTGGATCTGTAGGCCGTGAAGGGTATGGGCCCACTCGTTCCGGCCGAGTGGATAGTGGACACACCGTCAAGGTATCATCAGCTAGCTGACGGCGACCTTTGAATCGATCTTATGCATGAGAAATTCTTTCCCTTCAACATCGTTAGGCAAGTTGCCAGCGGCGTTAATGGCTGCATCGATCACCAAGGGGTCGATCAACGTCTCTCCAATCAGGAGCTCCTCGTCCTTGAGGTCCGGCTGGTCCATCCTCCCGTTGCCCTCCTCCAGCCACAAGCTCTCAATTGCTCCAATCAAACAGACACTGCCACTCGCCCACCATGCCAGGCCAGTGGAGCCTATCTTCAGGCCCCACGCGTGCAGTATTCCAGTTGCTGTGGGTCCGCATGCACGAGCAAGGCTGGCAGTAGACGCTGAAACACCGTTGATGACCCCAAGAACCAGTAACGAGGGCGCTGAATTAGTGAGAAGAATTGCATTGGATGGAAAAGCCAGCACTTGCGCCGTAATTTTCCATAAAAGGCAGAAGTACACACCCGGCATTTGAAGTGGCTGAGGCAGTAGGACTAAATAAGGCACTAAGAGGTACAGCAAGGGCCAGGTAAACAGGATGAATCGGAAAGTCTTCAAGGTTCCGAATTTGCTGGCGGCAAGAGGAAAGAGGAAGATTTGAGCCATCATTGAATAGACGCCTTGCACTGAGAGCATGAAGCCAATAGTCCCTGTAGAAAAGGCGAAGCCGCCTGTAAACTTGAAAGGCAACGAGATTGGCGCATGAGACATTGGCTCGCTCAAGAAAACTGGCATTAGCTGGTCGAAAGATATGGAGTGACTGTGCAGGCGTAAGCACATGTCATGAATAATCATTGGCGATGAATAGCTTACTATGCCAAGAGACCGAAGCCGGCGATGTTCAAGATCACCTGTCTTGTGAAAGCCCTCCTGATACCTCGTGTCCTGCCCGCGATATGTCGATGACCAGTCAATTTTATGTCGGCAGGTACCGCCATTGGGGACTGAGCACGGCTCGAGGGTTGACAAGGCGATCCTTCGGTCGTGCGATAGCCTGGCGGTGCCTCGTCCTCAAGCCCAACATCGTAGGCTTCAATGTCGGTTTCGCGAGCTTTGATATATATGATTGGCTCTGGCCTGTTTTTAAATCGGCGAAGCAGCCATCTTCCAGCTTCAAGCCCTACGTCACGCCGGTGCTTCTTGCTCTCGTGGGTCTCTTCTAAGAAGAGTAATCCAATCACAACGCCGATTGCAAGCACCATAGCACAGACCAAGTTGGGAAGTAGGAACGGGAACTGTTCGAACAGAGTACCCTGGGGGAATAGTGCTGGAAAACTCTCGCCAGGTTGAGCTAGAGCACCGCCAAGCGCTGGACCCAAAATCGACCTTGATCACCATTGTCAGCAGGAATAGCTTCTATGGAGTCAGCAAGGCCTACCCGAAACACCAGACAAAGGGCATGATAGAATATGCTCGAGCTATTGTATGTGAGCCCAAAATTTCTTTTCATGGCGTTCATCTACTCACGCTGGTGTTCTTTAACGGTAACAATTTCGGCGACTGTGGTTTGCAATACTCCCATGTTTCTAAATCTTGTGGTAAGTGACAAACCAAAAAGAGAAGTTGTACCAAGGAGATCCTCACCCATTGAGCAATCCTCCCAGCGCTCGTCCTAGTAGGGCAATGGGTAGGCTAGAGGCAAACCCGAACACCAGCATGCTGAGTGCCGTCCCGGCCAATCCCGTGAGGAGAACAGGCTTCCTCCCTATCCTGTCACTTATTCGGCCCCACGCCACACCTGATGAGAACTCTGCAAAGGCAAAGGCTGATGTGACCATGCCAACGTAGACCGCGATCTGGCGGGTGTCGGAGGTGATGTCGAAGGATAGGATCATGTAGTAGACGTAGGGAAAGATGGACATGAACGCGATTGGTTCGCAGATTCGGACAAGCGCTGGAGGAGAGATAGTCGGTCAATACTCGCTTCACGTATGGACTTTGGAGAGTTGTCGCCGGCATGACGAAGAAAGACGACGAGAGCCATTGGTGAACGGCAATGGCGGAATCTGGGGATTTTTAGAAGAGGCGACGTACCAAGGATAAACAATTGCTGGGTAGGGAATGGAGTGGTGCTGGCGTCGATGGCATTTTGGCGCCAGCGAGGAGGTGCTGGTAACCGCATTATCTCGGCAAGACTTCAGGATCGGTAGGTCGAGGAAATTTTGACGAAGTGATTTGGTGACATGAGGTTGCGTGTCAGGGAGATGATATTCAAGCCACGAGCTGTAGGAGAAAAACTAAGCGTGGGCTGAAGGGATCTATGAATTTAAGTGTGAAGGCTGCACGTCAGATGCCTTCCAACAGGCCGATCACTTGGCCCTAAATCATCAACAGAACCCAGCAGAATGGACAAGCTAGCAGGGAGGTTATTAGGCAAGATCTTGAGACAAATGACGGGAATCAATGGTAGTAGCAAAGCTATTGAAGATTTGCAGACAGACAAGGAGACAGCCATATCGTTTATGATATGGGAAATTTCGGGGAAGTGCAGGAAAAAGACGATGGACGGAGGCCCGGAAGTCAATGCCTTTCTCTTCCATTATCTTCCGCATGACAGCGTGTGATAGCTCGTACCGAACGGTGAGCAAGACATCTCAACGTGGAGCAGGAATGGCGGTGGAAGCTCGTCCCAGTGATGTGTTCAGGAGCGGGCTTCGCTGCGACCCCGGTCTCACCTGAGATCCCGTGAGCAGTGGACGATCGATCCTTCTGCAGCTAGGCAACTTGGGCATGGCCCGAAATGGACGGGATGGGCAATCCCTGTGGTGGCGATGGCAGGCGTTGCCCAGGAAGCATGGCAAACCTTGGTTTCTCGGTGAGGACGAGGAAGAAGAAATGGAAAGGGAACAAACGTTGGATGGCATCTGCAGGAGCCCGGCCCTTAGCACTAGTCCATAGGCTTGGCAGCCGCTAGTCGTCGCCCCGAGCTAGCGTGACATCCTAGCGCAGACGGATTCCCGGGATTCAGTTTCAGGGGCCAGCATCAATCAATCATAAAACCAATTCTGGGGAGGTACCACCTATGAGATCCCTGCCCGCACGCTTTCCGGGGAGTCGGGTCCGTCGCCCTGGCCTTGGGACGGGGACCAAGCTTGACCGTGTTGGGTCACCTTCAAGGACCGTTTGAAAAGGGAAAAGGGGGCGTGTGGCAAGATCTGGGCGCATCCCACCAGCCTCTGCTTGGCAGCCATGCAGCATGCAGACACTCAGGTCATCCAACATGGACAGCAGGCAGAACAAGGCGTCCCGGTGAGACCTCACTTTTCAGAACTTCTATTCCATTGTGATCCTGACGAGGATACGTGGCACTTCGCGCTCATTCTCACTTAGCAGGCGTTTGGCCTTGTTAGCGATTGGATCCTGCTCCAAATGGCGGTCAAGCAAAGTGGAGGCTGGCCCATGTCAGGTTGTCACATTTAACGCCCTTGAAGCTGGGAATCCTCGTCATGGGAAGGATTAGTGATGCCAGTCGCCCGGGTCCTTCAGGAACGCCATTGGGCTGTCGAACAACGTGGCCCATCAGGGATGCTTCAAAGTCTATGATGCCAGGGTCCATCGTCCGAAAGCCGCCATCGGTCATGTGAGCGCCTTCCGCCTTCTGGCGCCCAGGGTAAGGTATCAATGTATTACGATGATTCAGATTATCAGACCGCTGCCTTCCTTTCACCCTCCCCTGCTGAGAGAGCAAGGCCACGACCATAATGGCCAACAGACCTCATCTCCGGACGAGGGTATCCAGTGTCATCGAATGGCTGTCCCTCCACAGTCATTTCCCAATATCCAGATCTCGAACATTCTCGTTCAGACTAGCGATACGACCGCATTGGGAATTTCGTTGTGCCGTGTGTGTATTGGAGTGATGGTAGAGGCACTATGATATGATGGTGATCATGTCCTCTTCATGCTTGTCACATGTGCATGATGCAGACCACACGGCACGGCGCAAGGATGACATGCACCATGGAAAGGGCTAAGGGGGAAAATCACCTGGGATGGCGACGAAAGGCCTCATACCATTGGTGTATCCCTTATGTATGAAGCTCGCGGCTCAAGGATCTCCACCAACATCCCGAAAATCATCCGACACCCTTGCTACTCGACCTAATTGCTTACTGGCTGACCTTTCGAGCATTGTTACACTGCTACTACTGCAGGGCGTCAGAGACAGCTGAGACGCCACAGGAATCCTTCCGCCCTACTGATGAAAAAGCAAAGCATCTAGCTAGACGAACATGACTCGGCAATCTGCTGTTCTAACAACGCTGACATTCTACGCTTTGTTTCCTTTTGCTGATGGATGGCGGCTCCAATCTACCGTCTAGTGAAAGAGCCCAGATTCACAATGGCGAGGTAGTGCACGGTTCATGCGCTTGATACATTGATGATCGCCGTATATACAGTGCTTGGATGGTATCGAATGAACACCACCAGTACTTCAGATGCGGAAAGTTGCACCTGCATGAACTTGACGTGAAATAAGTGTCAAAGCTATATAAAGCTCCAGCGAACTGGCCGCTTGAACAGCAAACTCTTAAGAACTCGAATGTCTTTACGTCGCAGCAAACCACGCAAATCAGTCAAAGAGACTGATTATCGCCAGAATTATATTGGTCATTCTGCAGGATATCGAAAACAGTTCAATTTGGCCGCCGTACGACCTCGTGCGGGTGCCTTGCAAATCAGGCGTAATATCAATGCGATGTGCATATTCAATAGTCGCAGTCAAATTCATGGGAGAGCTGCGGCTGCCCACCACGGCATCAGTACCTCAGGAAAGCCACTGTTTTATCGATGGACGATTATTGGACCACGAACCAGAAGGCTTGCATGATTCACGTAGGGCAGGTCCGGCCACCGTGTGGAGCAAGGTAGTATCATACACAGTGACCCCTCTTCCATTCTATATCTCCTACCTCCTACTAGGCGCTGACCCAACTCGGAAAATCGAGACTCGAAGCAAACAGTAGCTTTGTTGCCAAGGCCAAGCCAACGCCACGCATTTGGAAATCCTGCAAGAACCCGCGATCTCTCACTGCATCATCTTCCCCTCCCCAATTGGAGTGCTGCTATCCTTCGTACTCGGGTTTCCGGCATTGGGGCACTGCGCGTTCAAGGACCTCTTGGACAGAATCTCCAATTGCCTGCTTTCATGCGTTAAGGCTAGAGTCCGTGCGACCTTGAAGCGTCCAGCGTTGCCGTGCAATCACCGATTATGGAAACCCCTTCTTTCTCAGATACCTCTTATCTTCAGGGACTCCCTCGACCGAACAACTCCAATTGAGTACACGCAATGTTCCCCACATGAGTTGATCATTATGATTCCCCCCGGGACTCCTGTCAAAGCCACCATACCCCTCCCCATAAGCATGGAGCCTAAATTTGTCTTCCAAGAAAGGCGACGTGCAGCGAGCTATGCAACCCGTCTCTTCGCTAGAGTTAATTGATTTATACGCTCGTGAGCTACGGGTGTTCAGAATTTTGTCAAAGCTATATACACCTTGGAGACGCATTTAACTGGTCGCTTCAATTTGTACTGATCTGCTTGTGACCTTCATCCTGACCGAGCACCTCCGGAAAGCCTCACCGTCTCTTTGCTTTGACCCCAATCCATACGTGGAAAATTTCCAAGGCGAGCGAAAGGATAACGGTTGAGCCTATCAATGATCTGGATGGGCCGTCGATATTAGCTCTGGATTTGAGGCCGATGCTGGTCTCACGACGATCGTGATCATAGACATGAGTAGGCTCGAAAAGTCGGCTTTTTGAATCAATACCAGGGAGATCTTTATTGTCAGCATGGGCGTTTTGCTCTCCCCACAATCGTGGAAAATGTGTATTAGAACTTTCTTGCCTACATGTTACACATCATCTCCATGACCGCCAAGGTGGTCAGCCTTGTTTTTCCCACGTCTATGAACAAGACTTGCATGGTCAATGCTACTTATAGGCCACAAATCAAGAATAGCAGAGACCATACCACAGCCCATACCTTATCATCGAGCTCGAAGAACCTCACTCAACCTGCTATTCATAAACGCCCAAGTCACCAAAACCCACCGAGGCATATGAAGCTAGCCATGAACAACTATGCGTCGACTGCGGTCTTCTTGATCGTGGACTGCACACTCGTCCTTCTTGCAGTGGCAAGGTACTTCAACAGCCTTCCGGGAAGCGAGAATCGCGTGCATTTAGAAGCTGCTGGGCCAGATCGCAAGCCACCATTCTAGCGACAAACATCCTTCCAGCACAGACAGAGCTGCCGTCTCACATCGCCATCCGCTATAGAAATCTTTGGTTCAAGTCAACATATTGACCATCGCCGAGTCGACTTTGCTTCCATCATCTCCCTTTCTCTATCCTACAGCTTGGCTTGTATGCTCTACTCAGGCGTTCGAGTAGCTCGAATCGCTCAACGTCCCACATCACCAGCTATGGATCCGTCGTCTATCATACAAACTAGAACCACAGGTGGCAAGATTATTGCGCCTATGAAGTCCTTGATACGACCATTCCCCAAAACAAGCGCAGGGGCAGTTAATTCATGCTTTAAGGGTATACGAGGTATACGACCAGTACTATTAGCTCGTTTTGGGCTAGTCGAGCAGTCAACAGCGAGTTTTTGGGGATATACATGAATCAACGAGTGTTTTCTGGAGATGATGCGATCTACTTCTAGCCAGGGCAGGCGTGCATGGGGTCGCACGTCGACCAGAATTTAGGATAGGCGTATAAGCTGAGCAGAAAATTACTTGAGATTTGTAATGATTGCGGACTGACTGAATGGAAGATAAGCCGCTGATGGTTGTAGATGAAATATGCACATAATATCTGCTTCTTGAAGCTTGAATCGATGTGCAATTGAACCGTAGCCTGAGGTACTTTCATAATATAGACATATCGTTATGAGCTTCTTTGATTATGTGCACTAACTATGTCGTAAATGCAATTTTTGCCCGCCCTTCTGGATCAGAGTGTCACAACTATGAGATGATATCGGCATCCTCATCCTTGAGTTCTGCTTTGATAGCATCAGGCTCCAAATCTTCGTTCCTCACCTTTTCAGGCCCCTCGTCCTTCTCGGCATCTCCTAAGCGGACACCGCCCACATCATCATCGTCCTCGTCCTCGTCATCAACGTCGATCTCATGCTTGACATCCCCCTCCAAAGCCGCCGCAGACACCACATCCTCATCAGGTTCTTTCTTGACCCTCTGCTGCCTGTCTCCCGTATTGAATCGATCCTTCGAATGATCCTGCAGCGGCGTATCCTCATTATACAATCGCAGCAGCATCGCCTTCCGATCCTCCTTCGGCAACATCAAGTTCAACGAATGCAGACTGCGCCACAGCGGGAGGACAAGACGCTCACGGAAGCCATCTTCGCCCTCTCCCGTCTCGACTCGGAGCACACAACAGCCCATTCCGATCTTCAGCACCCGTTCGCCGATCTCGCCGAGCCCTTTCCATCCTTCGCCGTCGACCTTGGGAAACATTTCTATCAGCAGCGTTCTGAGCGTTTTGCGGCTCGTCAGGCGAACGACACGACTTTCCCCCACCCACGCTTCGAGGACGGGGAGTCCTTCGCTTTGGATGCGCCATCTGCACACATCGGCGGCTTGGACGTCTTGCTTGACGAACATCTTGACGCCACAGTGTACGAACTTGATGCCGCTGTTTGCGTTGGCTTCGAGGATGTCACGGGCGAGAGCGGAAGTGTAATAGATCGTTTTGGCTGGGTGACCGAGGGCGTTGCGGACCATGAAGCGGTCGCGGGGAAATTTTGATGAGAGTTCGTAAAAGGAATAGATGGACAGGAGATCATCTTGGTCAGGGTCAATATACTTGAAAGGTTCCTCGTAGGGCTGTTTGGTTTTCTTCAGCTGGGAGCCATTCAGCACAGGTGGAGATGGAAGGGTCTTCGTGGTTTCGGGACGACTGGCTTCGAGCTGAGCGCCGGGTGGTGGTGGCCAGTGGATCTGACGATCCTCTTCGCCTTGCGGTGCTGCTTCGTCCATTTCTTCCCTGAACTTTGGGCGCTTGGTCGACGCTGCTGCGTCGGCTTCTTCGTCACGTTCTCTTTTGGCGGCGGTGGCGCCGGCATTTAGCGCGTTCTCCTTGTTCTGTCGAGCTGCTGCTGTAGTGCCTTCAGCGTCGTTCATTTTCATAGGCGGCGCAATGTCGTCTAGAGCGTCGATCTTCTCAATGGGATTTGTTCCCGTGGCGGGCTGAGCTTCTATTGCGTTGACTGCATCAACTATGGACGTATGCGGTTCCGCTTGCTTGGGCTCTACCTCTGGTCGCGCCTTGATCTCGCTCTTCTTTTCGAGGACTGTGATGAAGAATGCCCCAGTGTCCTGCATATGGGCACATACTCGCATGCATCGATCAAGTGGAATACTGCAGTTAGGATTGTGGGGTGGAAACATCTGCTCAGATAGCCTTCCAAGACCGTCCTCGCCATTCTTGGCCTTCTCCTCCTCCACGGATGCCCAAGATGGCCAGAGTCTGCCTTGCTTGTCCATCACTTTCCAGCTGCTCAAGCCTTGCCGTCTTTTCAATCGAGGCAAGGCACTACTGCAATCTATCACGTCCACTTTTGACATGCCCCCACACCGATCAATTGCGGCTGCAATGACTGCCTCGTTCTCCACAGGGTTCATGCTGCAGGTTGAGTATACAACTCGTCCACCTACCTTGAGCATCTGCAGCGCCCGAACCAAGATTCGGAGCTGCGTCGAGAAGAGACCGAGTGCATTGCCAGGTGTCCAATCCTTCCAAACATTGGCGTTCTTTCGACAAGTCCCGTCGCCGGAACAAGGCACATCTGACAGGATGCGATCGAATTTCAGATACCTTGCTCTGGGTGTAGGGCCTCCCTGAGTAGACTCAGATGGTAGTTTGATGGATGGGAACATGGTGGCATCATGATTGGTCACAATCAGATTTGGCGAGTTCAGTCGTTTCATTTGATGTATGAGCATATGTGCTCGCTTATAGTCGGCGTCATTGGCGATTAGAAGACCACTCGATCTGCCATCGTCGGACCAGTCGCCATTTGGTTCCTCCTCTCTGATCTGCTCCTCCGTCAATTGACCGTCAGGGCTCACTGCGCGACCATCCTCTTCCTTTATCTTGCGGATGACCTTTCGCATTCGGGCTTCTTCTCCCCCATGGACCATTTCGATGAGCTGAGCAGCTTTGCTACCAGGAGCAGCGCATAGGTCGAGAACGGTCATCCCAGGCCTTACATCCATGAGTAGTGGAGGGATCATGCTAACCACCTCCTGCCGGCTGATGTTGCCGACGCTTGTCTCTGATACCAAGAATTGCTGGAAATCCTTAAAAGGCGGAAATTTGCGAACGATGTGTTTGGGCGTACTCATCTGCCATGCCAATTGGTCTGGGAACCATGGGATAGCGTTGGGCGGAGTGACTAGCTCACCATTGTACTCTATAGAGGTTATCTGCGGGATGTATCGATCCCGGAGTAGCTGCTGTACTGGAAGCGCTTGCCTGGGAGTATTGTGAATTGATGGGATATATTCTTAGGCAGGGTGTCATACCCTCTTGATCCAGTGAAGCGAAAACTGTTGGGTAGTTCTCGTCGCAAAGCAGTCCAAAATTCTTCTCGCTCTGCACTTTCGACCAGACCAAGTGCATCATAATATTTCTCAAACAATTCATTCACCTTTGGCACCTCGGTGTAATCTATGCGAATTGAGCGTTGGCCACCTCCTCGACCATTGCCTCGACCACCACCACGCCCACTCCCTCGTCCAGATCCGCGACCCTGGAGCAGGAGTCAGCACTATGATGTGTGTAAAGCGGCTTGGACGCACTGACCCTATTGACTCCACGTTTACCCATGTTGGTTTCCTAGACTGCGCCAAAGGAACAAAGAAGCTTTGCCCAACTGAAGCTCTGCTTGTATTCTAATTTCGAGATCTAGAGTTCGAGATCTCGGCTGGCTTGGCTACGGTCGAGTACGCATAGACAAGCGCAAGGATTTCTCTGGCCGCTGGCACCGCTCTCTTTTCTTACGTCCCCCTCGTCCACCTCTCCAACACTCGCTGCAAAGATTGCTCAATCGACGATCTCAGCAACTGAGTGCCTTACGCTTGGTGATCTTGCTGAGTCGGAGAGCTCGAAAGCCAATTACTACCTCGTTCCGAGCGCATCCATCGAACTTGATGACCTGAAGGTCGGACTGAACCTTAGGCCTTGTCATACAAGGCTGCAGGGCTTACCGTGAACCCATAACCGCCTAGCTATCTGGTTCTCCGGAGCTCCTGTGGCTCATACTGACCTGGCGGCTGTGATCAGCAACGGCACCGGATATCTGATGTCCATCTCTGGTTGATGGGCAGAGGAATTGGGATCTTACCGTTAGACCCGAACATGCCCTGGCATACAGATTGGTCCTCGGAGTATTAACAACAGTACCATTGTGTATACAGACTTTCGACAGCTCTGCATTGGTGGAGAAGCTCATGTCAGCTGAGCTGTCACACCCATTGTGAGCTTCATCAGTACATCGCGCTTACATAGGTATCTAGAGCTTATCGAGTCGCTATCTTTCGTCCACTTTATGGATCATGCGATGCCTCTTTCTTCCTCTGCAATCTGTTTCCATGTCTTTACAAACGGTCACGTGCACTGATACTCGAGTTGAAGACCTCGGGCCGATCACCCTCACCCCGCACAAGCTAGAAAACAGTGCTCCGAGGCATTGCTGCAAACCTTTCTAAACCCCAGAACACTCAATCAGCTTAGTTTGACAGACCATCTAGGCAGACCACGATGGCGCCTCCCACAGCGATGACTTCCGAGAGACAAACCAACGGAGATCACCGTCCGTCTGCCATAGCGCCTCTCGAGCCTGGTTTGAATGAATCGCAAGCCAAGGTGCAGATGCCAAAATTCCCCGGACCTCGCACATTCACAGACAAGTATGAAGAGCGTGAATATCTCAAAGGTCGTCTGGCGGCCGCGTTCCGCATATTTGGCAAATATGGCTTTGACGAGGGAGTCGCTGGACATATTACGTTGCGAGATCCGGTCGAGCCTACGACGTTCTGGGTGAACCCGTTCGGCGTGGCCTTCTCGCTGATAAGGAGAAGTGACTTGATACAAGTGGATCACAAAGGGGAAGTGATTGGGGGTGGTGAAGTGAAGTTGCTGAATGCAGCCGCGTTTATGATTCATGGAGCGGTCCACGAGGCCAGACCGGACGTTGTGTGTGCGGCGCACAGTCATAGTATACACGGCCGGTCTTTTTGTACTTTGGGCCGAACAGTGGATATGATTACACAGGACTCTTGCGCTTTTCATAATGTGCGGCCCCAGCTGCCGGCCTGTAACGCATCTCTTAACGGCTGCCTTAGGATCTTGTACTCTACTCTTCCTTCAACGGCATCGTTCTCGCCGACAAAGAGGGTAAGGCAATCGCACGGACACTGGGGAGCAAAAAGGCGGCATTGCTACAGAATCACGGGCTCCTGACCGTCGGCGAAACTATTGAAGCAGCAGTTTTTTGGTTCATCAGCCTTGAAAAGTGCTGTCATGCACAGTTGATGGCCGACGCAGCTGCTGCTGGTCGCCGCCACGAGACGATCAAAATCAATGACGAGGATGCGGCTTTCACATGTAGGTTTTCTCGAGCCCAATGTCTCCTACTGCACCAATGGTGGAATATTGAGACATGTCTCGCGAGTGAACAGTTCTCAACCACGTCTGAGGACTCAAAAAGTCTTCTTCACAGGGCAATTACTAATTGTAGGATCATCATCAGACAAAACGATTGGCACTCCCATTGCCGGCTGGTTTAGTGCGAAACCCACATTTGACGTGATTGAAAAGGAGTGCGGTGCAGACTACTTTCAATAAGAAGTTTGTTCCCAAATAACCAACAGCAATGTCTTTGGACTATGACTTGATTTAGGCTTTGGATTCTCGAACATCTGGCTACTATATGGTCATTGTACATATTAGAACGAAATCTTTGATTCGTGTGTACAAAGCATGCATTTCATCCACGTTACCCTCGCTTTCAATCAAGTCGTGCTAATGGGCGACTCTGAAACCCTCCCAGCACAGCACTAGAGCCGATTCTGGCGGTTGATGTCCTTAAGTCTGGATTGTATTGGCGAAAATAAAGTGGCGTTGTCTCTAGCAGCTACTACCTCCTGAGTGCATACCTCAGAAAAAAGTTGAAGCCACTAATTCTCTTTTCTACCAAATGGCCACTTTCGGACTTTTAATTATTTGACACTTGAAAAGCGAGGATCCAAGCGGTACGATGCTAGTCCACGCTGATATACTTGTGTAACAGCTAAACAGCAGCGTTGGAAATCTGTCATTTGGTGCTCGAATCGTCATGATAAAGGTCGAAATGTTTGTTCGTATAGCTTGCCTTTCCCTGCCCTTATTTGCTATGGATAGCGAACAATAGATTCTAACACCTTGAGTATCCTGCTTCGATCTGGTAGGGAATCCAAGTGACATATCGTGCGTGATGTTAAGGAAATGCACATTTCGTACTCTCAAGTCTATGAACTGAGGACGTAGGTAGGATGCGAGATGTGGCAAACAGCTACTGGTAATGCCGCTTGCTCTGGAGCAGGGAAGAGGGATCCGTTTCGTACGCAAATATGATGGACCAGAGGCAGGTTGTTGAGTCAATACAAGATTAATTAGAAATTTGTTGTCGTTTTCATGTACGTTGCTTCCGCAATATGTGCAGCCAATGCCTTACATACCCATGTCCACAAGACTCCTTCAAGTTTCGGGAGCCAATCCTCTCATGCACTCCTGGCTAAATCTTTTCAAGATCCTTCCGCTATCCCCGTTTCCTACAACAGCTTGATCCAGCGCTCCTCCTTCCTCGATCGCCCATTTCCAGGAATCTCTCTAAAAGTGCCACATGCTTCACATGTGATGGGTGGCCCATGAGCCAGGTCACCGCCACAGCTGCCGCAGTGGAAGATGTGTGCTTCTGTTTTGCCAGGTAGTGGCTCTGGGTAGACGGACAGGTATGGAATAGCGTTCTTTGTGGGTATGATGGGTTGAGAGTCATGTGAGGCGGCCGCGCGGCCCATGTTTCTTCAGCGGGACGTCTTGTATTTTGGAGTGTTGATGTGTTTTCGAGTGAGAGGTGATAAGTGTAATAGGCTCGTACTTATGAGTTGCAGGAAGAAAAGCAGAGATTACAAGTAGCGACTGACGTTATTTGGAGATGGAATGTAACGGGTCGGTGTTGCTTACTTATGATGACATTGGAATGCTGATCTTGATGGACAATCGGTTTGGAGATTGTCCTCTTGACTGCTTTGTCTGCAACTGCTAATATTAGAGCTTCTGTCGAGATTTGGTTTGACGAAACAAGGGTACCTTATGATGGCGAACAAAGAAGCATAGAGCGACGCTTTCCGCCTTGAAGTATGCTTTGCTGACGAAAGGTGTTTGTGGCAAGATTGTTCGGCTCGGTCGACGAGCCAAGGGCACGAGCTTCGTCCTGTTGGAGACGTCCGGCCGGTCCATGTCCATGGCGGAACATTCGACACCTGATCAAAGAAGGCTAACAGCTACCTTACCCAACAAAAGACAGTTGCGTGGGATTACAACGTCCAATAACTGAACGTAGATCTGACAGTGCTCCACAAACGAACGAGTTCTTATTCTTGCTGGGATGCTGGTGATGAACTTTTCGCTACAAAAGTCCTACTTGATTCGCTCGATAGAGTGCACATGATGATGAAGCCGATAGCAGACAATTCGCACTATCAACTGAGATGGGAGACTTTAATAGTTATTATCATGCAATAATCATCGTGACCTCGCGAACTTGAATGCTGGCATATACCATTAGCACTCGACATCCGGCGAAGAGCCTCACGAACGTTTTCTCGGCGAAAAATTACAACTGAGATGTCGAATGTTGCACAAATCCTATACCTTTGAGCTTATGGTTAGTGTCCGCGCGGTGGTTTGTAAGAAGAGGGAATTTGACCTTCCAAGTTCTTGAAAGATATAGAACAATAAATAAATACTATGTTTAGGCGAGAGCTCCGCAGGTGAACACGCTAACACGTAATCATATGGAGGATCGGCGTCCCAAACGCACTAGAGCTGATTAGGAAACGCCCCAACTAAATTGTAGAAAAAGTTACAATCCTATCATCACCACGGACAAGGGCCAGAAGCTGCGATAAAGCATTGCCGGCATATACATAATCATACAAATTGAGGTCACAAGAGAACCCTGGCAACTGATGTCCGATTAGGCTCTATTTCAAAGCACCTACTAGCTGATGTTGAACTTCGTACGGAGAGGTCCTGCCTCTGCGACAACATTATTGCTCGCAACTCCCATTTGTTCCCATTGTGCTCGAGCAGTCCGCCTTCGAGGAAGCCAGCAGATTAAGCCTACATCTCGAATAAGATATCCACTTATAGCTAGATCAATTGGCACATCGCCACAATGGAGACGGTCTGCTGCCGCCGGCGCCGCATACAGAGAAGACCCAGTTGAGGGCGAAGTTGCCCAAGAGAACTATGATGAAAAACCTCTGTCAAACGGTCAAACAGATCAAACCGCCAGACAAGGGCCAGTTACGAAGTTCATTGACCTGGCAGAGCAAGGCTTGGTATGCCGGACTGTGGTTGATACACTAATAAGGGACATGGGCCTCGAGACCATGACCCAGGTACAAAGCTTAACCCTCAACGAGTCGCTCAAAGGCACAGATGTGTAAGCAATACTACATATACAACTGCGCTGCACGGACAATTGTTGTTGACTTTGCCGATAGATTAGCCCAAGCACGAACTGGGACTGGAAAAACTCTTGCTTTTCTCATACCTCTCCTACAAAATATCATCAGTGTGGACCCGCAACTTGAACATCGATCCGGCCGTCGTTCTGGCTCCGCTAGCGATATCAGAGCCATCATCATTTCCCCCACAAGAGAATTGGCCGAACAGATTGCAGTGGAAGCTAAGAAAGTGACGAGGAATACAGGTGTTATTGTCCAAACTGCTGTCGGAGGATCTGCGAAGTCGGAAGGATTGCGAAGGATAAAGAACGAGGGCTGCCATATCCTGGTTGGGACCCCAGGCCGTTTGAACGATATACTATCGGACCCCTACAGTCAAGTCCGAGCGCCAAATCTCAGTGCTTTCGTTTTAGATGAGGCTGATAGACTGCTTGACCAAGGCTTTGCACCTGAGATTCAAGCCATACAACATCTCTTGCCTGACAGAAAAGATATGGACCGACAGACACTCCTCTACTCCGCCACCGTCCCTCATGAAGTTTTGCAGATCGTTCGGAAAACAATGAAGTCGAACTTTCAATACGTTCGTACGGTGCAAGAAGGCGAGCAACAAACCCATGAGAAAGTTCCCCAGAAGTTGGTCAATGTTGGGGGCTTCGAGAACCTCATGCCAGCATTGGTGGAGTTATGCAAGCAGGAGATCAGTGGAGGAGCAGGTACTACAGATTCGCCCGCCCGACCTTTCAAGGCCATTGTCTATTTTAGCGCTACTGCCGACGTCGTACTCGCAACCACTGTGCTCCGCAACCTCAAAACCCCAGGTCAAAGCTTATTCCACCAGCATCCTCTTCACCCTGCTAGAATAATCGAGATGCATGCACGACTCTCGCAAATGCAGCGAACGCGAGCAGCGGACAGCTTCAGGCGTGCAGAAACCGGTATCATGCTATCCTCCGATGTGACCGCTCGAGGAATGGACTTTCCCAATGTCACTCATGTCATCCAAATTGGCCTTCCACCATCGGAAGAACAATATGTTCATCGGGTAGGTCGCACAGCCCGTGGGGACAAGACTGGCGAGGGCTGGATCTTGATCACTAGTTTCGAATCACGGGAGATAAGGCACAAATTACCCAAGATGCCACTGGTACAAGATAATTCCCTTGAGACCGCCAAGGTAGACATGAGGAAAGACGCTCAGCTGCCTGAAGGTACCGCCCAGACCTTGACCCAGGTCCAGGACGCGACAAAAATGGCACCTCGTGGCATGAAAGTTGCCTCATACGTAGCCGCGCTAGGTGTTTATAATTGGATTCCTAACAAGCAGATCCTTCTTGACGCTATGAACGACCGTGCCAAGTACGGATGGGGCATGGAGCAGCCACCCATGGTTGGCCTCGGATTAGCAACCAAACTTGGTCTCAGTCGTCTACAAGGTATCAATATTGGGCGCGAAGATAGAACCGACGGAGGAGATGGCGATAGCAGCGGTGGCTTTGGCGGGAGAGATGCTTCCCGTGGAGGCTTCCGTGGAGGCTCTCGTGGAGGTGGCGGTTTCGATAGGGAAAGGGGTAATAGTTCCTTGTTCGGCGGAGGTTATGGAGGCTCCCGTGGAGGTGGCGGTTTCGGTAGGGAAAGAGGTAATAATTCCGAGTTCGGCGGAGGTTATGGTGATGCTGGACGGTCGTGGTACAAAGATAGTGATGGTCGTGGTCGTGGACCTGGACCTACCTATGACCGCAATGATCGCGGTACTGATCGTAAATCACGGTACGGGGCAAGGCCGCCCGGGGATGGGGGTTCTCGCGGTAGCGACCGTGGAGGCTTCTCGAGAGGTGGGGCTGGCGGCGATCGGGGCGGTCGTGGAGGTGGTCGAGGGTTTAGTAAAAGAGATGGTGGACGAGAGAGCAGGTACAGTCAATGAGCCGGTATCATCGTCTCGACATTGTTGTGCAGCAGAGTCCCATGTTGGGGGTTTCTCGAAGGCTTTAATCTTTTTTCTTCTTTGCTGTATGTTTGTACCATAATTTACACCTCTATTGGCTGGACGTCGTCAAAAGGGAACGACTAAATACATAGACGGAGCGTGGCGTCCCGGATACTCGAGAACACTCCACACTTTACCTCAACACCATCAGTATTGCCTGTTTCACCTTCCACCACCTCTTCTCAGACCTCTCGACAATCTGCATGACCACAAAACCATCTGAGACAGTTCATGGTCATGTGTATTATTCACCGAAAACCCGCAGCTTTGACCTAACGCCCCATCAACCTTACTGTCGCTCTCAAATTTACCATATTGCCGTCTACCCATCTCCTTCCCTTCCCTCACCCTTCACACATTGTCTCATTCACCACATGTTGATTCTCACTTCTGCCACTTCATGTGCTGCTCTCCTCCGAGTACAATACCCAGTTGGAAACCCCCCGTCCAGAATCCCAGCACGTCTACGTCGACAGATTACTCAGCATCGTGCTTGAATACTGAAGAAGTAGCCCGACGTAGTGCACTATAGGCCTCGTTGGGGCTCTTGGATGCTGGGCTTTGCGCTCCAACTGTTTAGAGGGGGGCTTAGTCTTGGATCCAAACAAGTACCCTAGGGCATGGCTTGATGATGGCTCTTTGGCGCTATGATGGTGCTGAACGCAATGTAAGACGTCGTAGGTTTTATAGAAGATTGAGGCGAGGGAGTCAGCGCGGCGACATACAGTACGTGCGACTTATGTCGCGTCCGACGTCAGATTCGCATCGAGGAATGTTCAGTTCTGGCGAGATGATGGTGCTACTTGCGGTTCCTATATACAGCTGCTATTAGAACCTGAAGGTGGTAAAGGGTGAACAAAGTAGGGGCCAATGTGCATGGATGATCCTGCAGACGAAGCCAGCGGCTGAAGGGGGCAGTGATAACGGCAAGCAAGATTCAATGAACAATATATGATCTAGTACCTTGAGAACAGCGTGTGTAACTGTAATATAATTTCTCTAGATCTCAAGCTACGGCTCTGACTTGGAAGCTTTGTGGTATTAGATATCGATAAAGTAATTAAAGAAATGTACCTGCGAAATCAACCGAAAACTACCTGATCATGTTCCCAAGACGCCACTTATACCTATTAGCCTCTCAAACCAAGTACAAGACTGAGAATGATGATGAAAATCATGACTGGAATGATAATCCACACGGAAACACCAAATACCTTGCTGTCGACCCAGGATCTTTTCTCTTCAGGTGCTTTCTCGACGGCCCGACCTCCTTGGTCCTGATGGGAACCTTCGGGTGCACGGGTGATTGCAAGGCCCCGCCCCTCATGCGTTCCTGGAACTGGCTTTGGGAGATGCTCTCGTTGTTGTTGTTGTTGTTGTTGTTGTTGTTGTTGCTGTGACCTCGCGCCCGGGTGGTAGGTCCTTGGTGGCTGAGCCGGGGTAGCGGCTGGATTCTGCACAGCAGCCCTGATGTGGCAATTGCGCTGGTCCCAACAACTGTCTGAGCAGAAATAGACGGCTTTGCCAACGTCCTGACACTTGCCGCAAGGATCGAAGATATGCTCTGCAAATGACTGTCGGAGGCCACAAACGGCGCATCTCTTCTCCGGACCTGAAGGGCGGCTGTGGCAGACTCGTCTGTCCCAGCATTCCACCGTGCAGTAGTACACGTTCGTACACTTTTTGCAATATATAAAGTCTTGCCGGCTGTTTCCTTGGAGATTGCCACAAGCTGCACACGCTCTCCGCCTGTAGGCTTCTAGATCTGCCTCGACGATATGTGAGGGGAGCGTTTGGCTTCGAGGGCGTCTGATGGGAGCATCCTGGAAAGCGGGTTGGCTTTGTTGCGGAAGAGACTTTGCAGGAGCATGGTTTGTGAAATCTTGGAGGAAGCCTGTAGGGACATCCTGTGGGAGGACCTGCTCGTTTTGCTGAACGCAGTCAGCAGGAGCGTGGCTCGTGAAATCCTGCAGGAAGCCTGTAGGCATCGCTACTAGCTCACTCAGAGGGCGAAGACTTTGCGAACGGGGCCGCGACTGAATAGCTTCCTCTTTGTTGGGTGGCCCCCTACCTCCAACAGGTTTGCGTGTGGGCATGACATAGGCTTTTGGTGGTAGAGTGTAGTTTCCGGCGGGTCTCTTTGACGCCTGAGGGACGGGATAGGGTGCCGAAGGTGATTGCAGCGGGGAGACTTGCCTCGCAGAATGGCGTTGGGCAAGGATGGCCTCAGATCGAGGGGATAGAGGGGAGATAGGTTCCTGTGCTACATATTTACCATGATTCCCCCGCATAGGGTCCATCTTATATGCAGGCATGTCGATGTTGATGAAGAAAGTGTGCGACCAGCGCTGTAGAAAGATATCTGGCGATGCTAGAATGCTGAAGGTGATACGAGGTGTTGAATGTTAGATAAGGCGACTCACTTTGCGAACTGGGAAAAGGACCAGGAGGAAAATGTTTGGAAGGTCGTACAGATTAATACCATGCATTGACATGATAAAGAAGAGTGAACTGCTTTGTGCGGACAAACAGAAGCTTTGACCATTACTGTGTCAGATAACATCGCTCAGTACGTTTCCATTGTGCAAGGACAATGAACTTTGAAACATCCTTCAGGCATTGTTCTAATGCTTCGTGGCAACCACGATGACTATGATGATCAGTATGAGACAAATGACAGCGGCAAGGACGAACCACAAAGTACGACATCTACCACCGCGCTTGGGGAACGGCTTTTGTGACTCCAGGTCAGCAGGGTGTCCATTCCGCAAGCGCCTAGAACCCTCTCCGGACGTTGTGCCTGCATTCCGCTGAGCCGTGATTGCTTGGGCCTGAGATCGTGATGACACCTTCCACTCTGGATTGATCAGCGGCCGAGTGGTCTGTTGAGGTGGAATTAATGTTGGCGTTATCTGCTCGTGCTTACGAGACCGATTGTGGCAAACTCGCGCTGCCCAGCACTACATGATTTCGCAGTCAGCAACTGTATCACTTGTGAAAATTGGGGGAGTTAGAGAGAAAACACAACTTACCCGGCCGTCTTAGCAATAGTACACGTTGACACACCTGGAGCATTGTAGGAATCTTATGGTTGTTTCCTTCTGGCCACGGCCGCACTAAATTATTTCGCAGTCAGCATTTCTTTCTCAAAGTGGAAACTTGACTCACGCCAAAGAGAACGGGAGTCCATGCTCGTGAGAGCGTCTCACGATACACAATGAGGTCGACATGAGAGAGAATTGAGAGAGAAAACATAACTTACATGTGCACAAAGCCTCCGCTCAACAGGGATGGCTTGATGTCGAGGAGCAGGTGGAACACTCTGGGATCGAGGCCGTCTCCTACAGGTTGTTCGAATGGTGGCTCCTTGAGTTGGACGGATTGGAGCACGAACGCTTTGGGATCGCGGGCTTTGGCCGAACTTCTTCCTAGCCTCGGCTCTAGGGCCGACATCGTTGGAGGGGACAGAGATCTGTGGTGATGAGCTATGCATGGCTAGTCTATCATTTACAATGGTTCCTTTGCTATGCAAATTGGATCTGCCCATAGGCTTTCGTTGTGGAATAGCGTATATATCTGGTAGTGGATGATAATGCGGAAGTGAACTCGCAGCAATTGGCTGGGGCCTTGTAGGAGAGGTCAATGGCGAGACCTCTCGGTTTGTAGGGAACTCCTCGTCAGATTGAGATGACAGAGGTGAGATAGGGTCGTGCTCCAAGCTCCTGTACTTATTATCGTTGATGGGCCGCATCTCGTAAGAGCTATGACTCGTAGGAATTGCAGCAGCGAGAGGTACAACAGAAGAATGGCCACCAGGAAAGGTCTCGGCTACTGTTGGTATCGAGTAGATGACCTGCGCCGTGCGAGCCGGAATTGCGTTGAAGGAACAAGGTTTAGTATCGAAGTAGTCGAGAACAGTGCGGGTGTACCGTACCAATGAGCGTGGACCAGAGAGGAGAAGAAGCATCCTTGGTAGGCAAAATATACGAATGCAAAACCTGACGAATCTGCATGTTGAAAGACAATGGACACTTTGCCGCTTTGTATCTCTTCATTGTGCAGGGTCCACGACTGCTGAATGAGAGAATTTCCACAATAACACGGCAGAATGGCATTGACTATTCACAACACCTTTGTTTGCAACCGCCAATGGAAATATATATAGAGGTCAACTTGTAAGTCAAGCATTAGCCCGAGCGCTCCAGGTAGATTGCAGGTACCTGCCTCGAACACAAAGAAGACTCTTTACACAAAACCGCCACACCTATACCCTCAATCATGTGTCAGGGTGTTACCCACATATTCTCAGAGTGCCACCATATCTATCAGTACGAGGTCCTCCAGCGTTGTGAAAAGTATAGCTGGTGGTCTTCGTCGTCATGCAATGCGTTTGACGATCATGGCATGCCCAAACAAAAGGTTGTGAATCGTCCATATTGCCGAGGATGTTTCTCCAAGGCACGCCGAAAGATCACCAGAGAGTTCATGAAGCGCGAAGATGCGATCTCAAAGAACGGACTCGACATGGGCCTGACGGCGGATCAGATCGAAGAGATTCAAGCCGAGTGGAGAGAAAGTCTTAGAGCGAGGCTGCAGCAATTTGATGAGGAATCGATGGGGAAGATAAAAGCTGCTGTTCCAATGGCCTAGGATGACCACAACAACAACAACAACCAGAATGCCAACCTTGGGTCGTCATTAGTCTCCATTCTGCTCTCGCTCATTCAGATTTGGAGAACAATGTATTATTTGCCAACTTGCTCTCCACTGTTCTCATCCTCCGCGTTGCCGTAAACTCTCGGCTCGTTATGTCAAATTTCCCTGCTGTGAGTGATGACCTTATCATGTCTGTACCCTACGGATAGACAAGCATTGTCAAATCAAGCGTGATTATGAGTTTTTGTCGAGTTCAAGGGCCCCTTGGTGTTATATCGTGGCAAAGCCTACAGATCGAAGCCATGTATTTCAGGTTGTCTAACCTTTCTCCGGGCTGGTAGGCTCGTATCTGAGCCGTGTGAAGTGATGAAATTACTCAGGACAGGCCTTCGTCGGTAGAACTTCGCCCGGGTACATTGTATTTCCGGCGAAGAGGCAAGGTATGCATTTCACCAGGCGACGGTTTGTACGCTTCAAATCTCTGTAGTGCTGTCTGAGTTACCGCAAGCAAGACGGCTCGACGGTTCACCTAGTAACCGGCTAGGCCGACACGCCAGGACCGCCCGTCATAACACTACCTAAGTTATGTAGTCAAAATTCGGATAGTAGACCCTGCGATGAAGACTGTTCAATCCTACAAGCGCTGCAGATCCATAAGTAAAAATAGCTTATCAAAAGCTAAGGTACGTTTGTAGAGATAAGGAGTGTGGACGGTCACCAAGTGAACCCATGGCACATCAAGCGATATGTAGCCAATGGGAATACCTGTTGAGGAGAGGAACTTCGTGCACGGATGGCCACGGATTCAATTGCCTTGGTACTGTGATATTCTTTGTTGTTCTCCTCCGCCCGTTCCGGCTCTTAGTCATGGTGCGCACTCCTCATGGCCATTTATCTGCGACCTTCGCTGGGCAAAAACAAAATTGAATGATCAAGAGTTTTTCCGAACCGGGGCTAATCGCTGGGTTAACATCTCGGCTAGACAAGAATGGGTGGAGGAACATACAATCGAACCCCGGCCATCCGCGCACAAAGTTCTCCCAATTGGATGAGAGGCGGATATCCTAACCACTAGACCTGGGATAGGTCAGTCCACTGCACGAGTTCCAAGTGGACGTAATTTCATACCAGTTCGGATCTTGGAATAATTAAAAGTCACTATTTATATCTATGTTCTATAAGATAAACAGATCATTCAGCTTTGCACTCCTGGTTCTACCGAGGTACGCTGGATGATCTCTGGAGTACATCTTCGCTACCTCGGCTACATATATTCATTTAGGATGTGTGCCGGAGCAGGGTGACAGGCGGGACAAGGATCTCTTATCGATAATGGTTTTAGCGTCCCCCAAGAGGTGGGGAAACTCTCCAGTGTCATTAAAGTCAATACATGAGCAGACTTTCGCTGTTCTGTTCATATATATGCCATCTCGACTTCAGCCTATGCATGTCTTTAAGTTGCTTCAAGTGTTGGCCAGAAACATTTCATCTCCTTGGCTAGGATAATATTCTAAGGACAGTCATCAGCACCATGTCGTCCCAACATGAGGACATCCGAGTCACCTGCAGACCTTCCTCTGTGTTCGCCTTTCTTCTAAACATCCTCCAATTTCGAATATCGCCCCTGGCCGCGGCCCAAGGCAGTATCAATGATTACAATCTTCGCTCGAGACAGCGCTTCACTGGCCTACCCATTCCACATGTATCTGGAAGCGAAGATCTCGAAGTGAAGGGAGACCATACAGAGCTCGCAGTGTCTGATCAGACAGAGGCTGTAGTTACGGGGAAGGAGTACGCAGTCCAGTGCAGTCTCCCTCACGAGATGCCGTTTCAAGGGTCATCACCGACCCATATAGGATCGCATCTTCTAAATGCTGCACTGGTAGAATCTCAACAAGAAGATCCTCAGCGCCAGGCCTTTTCCCGCCAGCTTTACATCAACGGCATGACATACCTACTTCAAGGTCTCCCTTCAGACCTCACCGAGCAAGAAGTCGTTCACTTGCAGTCCGCTCTTCCGAAGTCACTCGATCGCTCACCACACTCTGACAAGTCACCACACAAATCCCCAAATCCCTCTATCCTCCATCGCAGCCTGGCGACCTCGCTGATGTTCTTCTGCCTACTACTCCGACTTACGCTTCCATACATCAAGTACTTCCTTGCCATGACCTACAGCTATGAACGCTCCCACCATGTCACGGAGGATGCTCTCGCCTTGAGCATAAGTTTGGTGAATCATTTCGGCAAGCTCGGCATGGAAGTTATGAAAACGGCAATGAACAACAAGCCGGTGGTGGAGGTGGTCACATATTGCGTTGATGGAATATGCGGCGGGCTGAACGAAGGTCTATGTGAAGGTATAAAGGCTATTGACGCTCGGAATGAACCTTGAAGGACAGCGACAAAGCGATCCTTCCTGTTGTGTCTGAGCTCACGAAAATCTGAGCAAATTGGGGCGTACACCTCGGTTATCTTTGAATGTCAGTAATGAGGACAAAATAGGTAACCTGCGAACTCGATCACGAGGTGCGTTCCATACAACGCCGGGATTGGTCTTGAGAACCTTTTCGGACTCCTATATCTGGCCTTGAGCTTGCAGGCGACCACCAGCGACTATCTACGGAGTCTAGGATGCAGATCCAAAGCTTCCCTTAGCCACCCCACCACGCAATCTCTATGCGATGGCTGGCAAGATGTTTTCCATTACCATCGAATCGCTGTAATATTTCCGCGGCATCATCCTACGATCATGGTAAAACGCCCTTTAACAGCTCTTGTCGCAGTTGCCCTCGACCGCATCCCTTCTTGTTGCCCGAGAGGGCGTGCAATAGAGCTCCAGGAAAGAGGCCTACTCCGATCAGATGTCCATCGTGAGGGCGGTCTCCCTTGTGATCCGTTACCTACCCAATTGTGCACGAGATGTACATCGACACCGGCAGACTCAAGAAAGCAGCTTTCTTCGATTTTTGGTGTAGATCACGATCAACATGTGAATGGATGCGATGACATATCTTCTTCCATCGCATGTCATATCTTGGATCGAAGATCCCCATGTCGCATTCATATGCAGTTGATTGGATTCTTTGGTTCGTTGTTGCCACTACCATCTCTCGTTCATGTGTTCAATGTCTTGGCTCGCATCATATGTCCTCGTTGCCATTCGGTCGCCATCCATCTCTCGAGAGCATGTTCTGATGGAGCTCGACCGTCCTGTCATCTCATGTCCCATACAATGTGATGGACTTTCAGTGTAATATATTCTTCGTCGCCCTCACCAAGGACTTGTGGACTCTGTATATTAGAGCCTCCTGCTTATCCATATGGGTTACTGCAGATCCGCGGTGTTCGATAAGCAGCCACTTCCCTAGCAACATAGCGACAGGAGACGACAAGCTTCTCCGGGCCCATTAGTGTGAGGGTTGTATGGCGGCTGCCAGCAGCCGAAATTGGTATGTTTTCTCATTGTGTCAAATGTAATGGGGTGCTAATAAACGTGGCCAGATCCGACGTTCGGTGTCGTGGAAGAATGTGAAACTCGTCAAATTGCCAACTACTGCCTACTTGGCCACGCGGATGTTGCCGTTTGGAATGAGTTGATGGGTTGGGAGAAGACGGAAGCAATAAAATTCGAGCACAAGAAGATGGCGCGTTGATGTGGAAAGATCCATTCGTTGGTGTACTTTACACACATTCTACAATGCTATACTGACTGTGTTAACTTTCAAGCATCGTCAAGGAACAACAATGCTCAGGAAAATGATGACGCACAATGGAGTACCTTGACGTTGTCGATATAATACTTACTGGTGGCCCCATTGGATGGAGATCTCATCATATTATGTGCATGAACCACTTGTCGAAACTAATAGCCTGCTTTCCTCATGTGGGAATTCGTTTCGCGTGGTTGTCGTTTTGACTTTGGAAAACTATTTTCCGTGAACCAATAACCACAGTCTCGGGATTCATTCGACGTGAAGCTGCATATGCCACCGAGCTCACTGTGGTATCACATGATCTACCCCACTATACGTACTTTTCGCCTCCTTGGCTGCTTGTCGTGGTAGACTCCTACTCTCTCACTGTCAAGTCAGCTTGAAGCTACATCCTCATCTTGTCAGTCAACCAAAAGGGTCGGAATCATGACTTATTCGGCTCAAGTGTTCTCGCTCGTGGTACCACTGGTAAGATTGTGTGGTAAATGTGAAAGGCTCTTGACTAAGTCTGCACAGGTCTTGATTGGACTCATCATCACCTCAGGGTGGGTCGGTAAAAGCATATTTCAATGCCTGCTGCTGACATTAGTACAGTATCGGACTGTACAGAGTTCGAGCCTTTGCACTCCCGATCTCAACAGTTACGGCTACCGCCGCCATCTTTCTCCCCCTCGTTACGGGCATAAGTCTGCGGTCCGCTCA
>JAABUL010001899.1_pt1 | contig 37069 bp, 20 predicted proteins | sample 5559151 | NCBI WGS metagenome assembly JAABUL01 (sample SAMN10711876, study PRJNA513368) | rock metagenome | isolation source: Antarctica rocks | place: Antarctica: Victoria Land, Pudding Butte sud | reverse complement strand
AGCTCCTCCGCGTTCCAGCAAGCAAACCGTAGCCCGTCCTCATCCCAACACTACAATAGCCCTCCTCGCTCTGAACAGCGCTGAGATTCTCCGTTGCATCGAGCTGAGGGCAAACACTTATCTGGATTCCGGTATTCCATCCATCTCCTTTACTCACAATGGACAAAGCTAATCCTATGTCGCCCCCAGGGAAGAATGGGGCCAAAAGAAGGTCTTCGAACCGAAATTTTCTGGACTCTAGCCGAGACGAGGAAGATCTTAACTCGAAAGATGGACGGATTAGGGAAAGAGAACCAAATAGTGATTGCAGAAAGGATTGACTGGATGATTAAAGAGATACAAAGATGGAAGGACTCACTTAAAGAGGCGACAGAAAACGCAGAGGTCATCGCTCATCCACGAAGCCCACTTGCACCGGGAGATCTGGCGACCGCCGACTCCCGCTTCCCAAGCTACAATGTGCTACCAGCACTGCCTCCAAGCTCCCTCAGAAGCAACGGTCCTCGAAATCTCAGGGATGCCTGTTGGCCCCCTCTTTTCGACACTGTGTCTCCCACCCTCGGCTACTGATACGGCCGGTGTGCGTCGGACGGGGAAAGTGCAGCATGGGAAAGACCAGTTCTACAGCAGCAGGGGCACCTGTGGTGAAGACGACTGCAAATAAAGAGGACAGTACAGTCTCCTCGCCCGGTATGCGCAGCTCCGGAACGGCGACACCAGTCGGAAGCTGGTCCAAGACGTGGGGATTGATCGTCCGCTCCTTTGAGACTCTTGACGGTATGGAGATCGAGTTTGAAAACACGCAAAGTCATCAACTAGGTCGACGGCCAACATGGCGACGCACGACTGATGCTAGGCTAAGTTTAACCCCTTCAATGGATGTCGAGGAGAGTGAGAGCGTGTCGTCTTTCAGGGCGAGAAGATGGAAGACGAAACCAGGACGGCGACGACGCATGGGAATAGCATAACGATGGAGTATACAGGTGCCGGGTATTTCATATATACCAATAAGCCCAAGATTCCCAATAGCGGCGTAATGAATCTTCCACCATACCCTCCTTTACGGTTCCCTTGCAAGAGTAATAGAATTGTGTACCGGGCATGATCGTAAAGGAATCAAGCAGACACGGACTAAGAAGACTCTGTTGCATCGCATGATGACCCATCTCGAACAACGCAGAGCGCATTTTCACACATCAGAACGGACAGAAGCAGGCCTTTCACCCAGAACCGTCTATCTCTTGAGGTTGCCGACGAAGAATTCCCCAATATGCGAGCTGCGAACTCCGTGGTCTACGCTTGCGGAGCTCGTTAGTCGAATTCACAATCGAGCGAGATTAAAACGTGAAAGGGGATTCACTCACGTACTACGCCTTGCGCATACGCCTCACAATGACACTCGCTAAACTTCCAGCTTGGTCCCCCTGTTTTCCCCTTTCCGCTTCTAGATCTAGTGCGCACATCACTGTCCCTTACCTGAGATACTACCAAAGTTTCCTCCACCAACCGTTTCTCGTCATTCCCAGGCTTGAGCCACCTATCATGCGGTCAAAGAACCCACCTCGGTGACCTCCTCCTGATAGTAAGAGCCACAATTCTGGCATGGCTGGTGCTGCTTACAATTGCCACCAAGGCAAGACTTGTAGATCTTCCGACTCTTTGGCCCATCTCCACATTGGCACTAGGTTCCATCATCAGCGGTCACTCGCATGCCTACACGCACACGGCCTGCACTTACGCAAACCCAGACAAGCTCCATTTTCTTCGACTGCGATCTCTGTCCTTGACCTGCCGCATTGGTAGATTTGGGTTTGGATTGGCTTCTTGGCGTATTCGGCTTGCCCCTGGGGCCATTGGACGAAGGCTTCTTATCGTCGTCCTCGGCATCACTTCCACTCGCCTCCTGGTCACTTCCCCTTTCCGGCTCACTGTCAGTGTCCTTCTTCTCCTCATCCAGAATTCCCTTCGGCAATTCCTTATCCATCGGGAACCAACTCTCGACCCTCTCGCCTTTCTTGAAGTGCTCCTCGTCAATGTGCGTGAATCGCTCATCCCACGCCTGACAAATGATTACCGAATCAGTGTGCCAAGTCAAGAGCCATGGAGGACAGGGGTCGCTCATATACGTACCTCCAACCCTCTCTTCTTTAATTCAACCACAGTCTGACAAAACCCACACCAAAACCCCTTCTGTCCGTTCCGGCCGATCCGTCTCGATTTGCACTGCAATCGCACATACTCGCCGTTCTTTCCTCCATAGCCATGATGATCATCCAAATGGGCTTGAAATTGTTCCCTTCGATACAATACCTTTCCACATTGATCTTTAGTCTTGTTCTGCGCCTTGGCACGGGCGTGGGCGGGATTAGCGTCTTTGCTCCGCGAAGGTTGGGCAGATATGTCGCGAGGCTCGGCGCATTTCCACGCTTCAATCTGCCAGTGCATCGCGTTCTCATGGCGTTTCCAGTCGTTCTTGCTGCCGAAGCGGCGGGGGCAGGAGGTGTGGGTGCAACCGTAGGGACGAGTGTGTCGTTTGGTGTGTTTCCTATACATACGATATCTATCAGTCGATTCCTACAGAAAGCATGCGGATGAACGGGCGGGAACGGTTGGTGTTTTACGTAAGATCACATTGCGTCTTCTTCTTCTTGCTGCAGAATTCGCACTTGTACAGTTTCTCGATATCCGCACCATCGCCTGCAGGCGAGTCCTGAGTGAAATTTCCTGTGGGCTGATTTGAGCTTAAGAGGTTCTTGAAGCTATCTTGAATGGCCCTCTTAACGTCTTCCTTGGTTTTGTACTGGCTTTCTGTGTCGGAGCTGAAGCCTAAACGATCCGCAATTTCCAATGCCAATGTAGAAGCTAAGTCCTGGGAAATGATCGTTGCAGATTTTGAGGTACTGTTTACCCTCCCTTGCAAGCTTCTACTATTATTCGACAGCGCTTTAGAGGTGCTGAAAGAATGCCCCTGGAATATGCCCATGGGCTGGTCCTTGCCGGAGTCTGATGACGATCTTGTAGACTGGCTATCTAGTAGAGCGGATTCACCCATGCTCGTCTTGAGAGTCCCATTACGATGGTCCAATGTCACTCGGTGATGGCTAGACGCCACCGTATCGGATCTCACGTAGTATCCCCTACCTTGCTGAGGTACCAGGTCGTTACACAATGGCTCCTGATGGGCGTGGATCGAATACGATGATATTTTGTCGTTTTGCTGATACCCATCCATGGGCATATCATTATGTAGAATTCTCTGTACGTCTTGCATATTGACCAACGGAGATTGAGTACGATCACAGCAGCGACTGTCATATGGCTCAGACTCCATAGATTCATATTCCTTTCCAGGATTACAAGCATGCCTCGTTCCTAGTTCCCAGGACCTAGATCGAGTCTACATCAATACCACTCTCTGGACCTCACGACTTCATTATAGATGCTTCTGACCTATCCATGAGTTCATTCAAATCCCAAGACTTATGCAACCGCTGGCAGTGCTGCCGGAAATTATCCGCACGCGGCCAAAGTTTGGTTTTCTTGGCACAGTGTGGAACGGCGCACATATACGATTTACCAGATGGGACTTGATGCAAGCTCTTCTTGTGTCTGTCCAAGTCGTTCTGAGTGGTGAAGCCATCAGTTCTATGGCAGCCTTCCACATCGCATCTGAAAGGTTTCTCGTGGCGGAGCTTATGCTTGCTGTAAGTCTAGGTCAGCTTGAGTTGGTAGTCGGCTCCAGGACGAGACATACTTGAAATCGGAACGATTGTTGGATTTCTTTTGGCAGATCTCGCATATCAAGTCGCGAGGATACGTAGGTCCCTGCTCTGTGAAAGCGCTCGGACAATCCGTTGACGGCTCTGGGTACATAGCACCAAAGGGATGCAACTCCTCTCGGCGAAGGTCCATCTCAGTCATGCCTCCAGCCAGACTTTGGCAGTCGTGGGTCGAAGCAATGTCGCCGCTAAAGATTGTTCCGGTGCCATGAGTCTGGGTGTAGTAGCCGGAATCGTGGATATGCCGTCCTGTACTGCTGTCAATGTCAGATGGGTGGGTGTGAGTCTCCCAACTGGTCAATGGTCCCGACCGGTGTACCCGCTCCCGAGCCCCGGTGTTGCCATGGTTCATGAGCTGAGGCTGTGCTGCTCCACCATTGATACGTTGTGAGTCCCATGGATCCGGCTGAGCATTGAGTGAAGGGTTCAGCTCCAATTGAGTGGGTCTCATCGACGATCCTTGACTGTCATGGAGGAAGAGACTGAGATCCTTAGGGTACGAATAAGACCTCTGCTGCGTACTCGGAGAGGTGAGGAGCAATTGATCTAAAGCAAGGCTTGGCGTCGGCGCTGCACCATAAGACTCCAGAGTGGGGTCAATGGGGGTGGGTGGAGGACCCATGTCGGTCCGCGAGGAGTGGTGATGCTGCGCATAAGTACTCATTCGGCCTCTTTTCGAACGGAGGCCGTAAGATGGGCCATGCTACCAACCATTGTCAGCTCATGCGACGCTATACTGTTGGGCCTCCAAGGATGATGAACGTCGCCATACTTCAGGCTGTGACTCGGCTTCGGAGAAAGTTCTTTTGCGCGAATCCATGTTCAATCTGGCTAAGCCCGAAAGCTATCTCACAGTCACACTGCGTCAATGGCAATCAACGGGCATTGACAGTGTGAAAGAAGGGTGAGTTGGTTGGTATCCTAACCCTATGGCTGGCGACCTCGTGCAACGATGTGCAATTGAGGCAATTTGCAGAGCCCGAGAAGAGGAGGGAGGGTGGTGGGCAGTAATAGAGTAATGCTCGCAGTCTCACACGTGGTATTGCCGTGTGCGCGCCTGTTGGAGCTGAAGAGCCGCATTCTGGAGCAGCATGGAAACTTCATGTGGTGCCCTGTTTTCGCGCTAGAAATCTAGATGCAAGAACAGAGCTTCTCCAAGGCTCCCAAGTTCGACGACAGGGCAGATGATGCGACCGCGGTGTTTTGCGTGCTTACTGGAGTTCTACGCGGTGAGAGGACTTGATTGGTGGGTACGGGCACGAAATGGAAAAGGAAATGGAAAAGGAAATGGAAAAAGTGAGGCTTATCCGCGGGCGGAAGCGTAGTGGTGTGATGGCTGCCTGGATGTGCCCTACTACTGTTGTATTGACTATCTTCGACTTCCATTGGCCCTACTCGGCTACGCGCATAGCTTGGTAGGGATTCGGGATCCTGTATGATCCCACTGCTGCTACCCCGAGTGTAGAGCTAACTAGATTGAGATGCTAGCCTTGGCTACACCGTACACCGGTCAGTATCGGCAAAAGGGTAAGGCAGCTGTCCCCTCTCTACGCGCAGCGGCCCCAATGCAAGTCATACGGTGAACGTGCATTCGAGGCCGGTTTCGGTGTATGTGAGACATACCCCTGAGTTGCGTCGAAATCCTCAAACCTCGGGCAGAAGCATGCGCAGATCAGTGGCAATATTCCTTTCTATGAGGAATGAACCCCTTGGTGGAAACATATATCTGTACATCAAACATGCATGAGTCGTACATAAAGCAACCGTGGTATCTGACTCCCATTACCCGTCCAGCACGCCACGAAACCAAAATGATCGAAGCCATGACTCGAATGTCTACGCCGCACACATACCAAGTAATCTGACCATCTTCAACCCTCCGAAATCCATATATCATGACCGTAAACGTCTAAAGTGACCATAAGGAAGAGGTTATATGTCATTGATGACCGTAATAATGCTGCTGCTGCTGCTGATTGTATAGAGACGCGTTGCCATTGCCAGGTGGGAAATCCTGCAGTTGATCCATCTGATTGTACAGTATCGGCATCTGACCGCTTGTTGGAACCTGCTGCTGTGGATACAGTGAAGTCGGGGTTTCCATCTGCTGTTGAGCTGGGTACGATGTTGGAGGGGAGGTCTGCTGTTGAGAATACGGCGAGGCCGTCGTGCTGCCAAATTGGTATGCATTGCCGTTAATGGAACTTGAGAAGTTCTGTTGTTGTTGTTGTTGTTGTTGTTGTTGTTGATGAGATACATATTGGAAATCATTGCCGTCATTGTACAGTGCTGCTCGCGGCTGTGATGTTGGCGCTCTGATGCTACCACCATACATGCTGTCGGGACTCGAAGTCTGGGGATGAGGAAACCCTCTATTAGCATTCACGGGGTGAAATTGCGGCGCTGAAGACCTATTGAGCGATCCGTAGTCCGGTATGTAATGGCTTCCACCTCGAAGTTGGTTGTAAGCTGCCTCCAACTGCTGTGCGTTGGGTGGCGGAGGATAAGTGGCTGGCGAAGCGCGCTGGTAATTCAGCAACTGGTGCTCCGGCGCCATCCCTGCAAAGTAATTCGATGGGGATTGCAGCGGAGTGAAAGGAGCAGGTACATCCCCGCCGAGGCCACGGACTGCCGTACTATATTGGGGTATAGAGTTGGATTGTCCGGGCTGTGGGAAAGGGCTTTGAACTGTGGGTGATAGGCTATTCTGCTGAGAAATTATACGCTGTTCGATCGGGCTGATGATGGTCTCTGGTGTGACCTCTTTGTGCTTTACAACATTAAGCACAGGCATGCTAATTTGTTCCATGTGCTTAGCGAGATGCACTGTGAGCTTCTTCCAGCTGTTACAGATATTGCCACAGAATTTGCAGGGTTCGTCCTTGGGGTTCTTTGGTGTTTCTTGTTTACACTCGTCGACGAGCCTCCATACCTGATCAATCTCATCATTGGAATCCTCAGTATCCCCTGCATACTTCATCCGAGCTTTCTGATTCGACGGTCCGCGTACCGCAGGCTTTCCAGTTTTTGTAGTCTTTATCTTAGGTTCGGGGAGCTTATGCTCGCGAACAAGATGCTGAACAAAATTATCTTTGCGGTAACACTTATGCGAGCAATCGTTCATGTTACATATCCACCACTCCAGTTGCCGATGCCTCTCATTCTCATGTCTAACCCAATCAGCTTTACGCTTGAAGGACTTCGGCTCAGCACAAGTTTCAAAGGTACAAGTGAATGGCTGAACGTCTTCATGAACGTGTTTGGACCAGTCGGACGGCTTATGGAATTTTTTGACCTTAAAGCAGAGGGAGCATTCGAACTCGGCTGGTAGGCGCTTTACTGGTGGCATCGGCACTCCTGATGGGAATTGTGCGGGCGTCACGATACCTTCAGCCAGAGCATTTACGTCTTCGTCGGACTGGCCAAGGCCCGCAACGGCAAATCCGGTGTGTGTGAGTTCTGGCTCTTTGGCACTCGATCTCGACGGTAGGTAAGTAGGCCCTTCTCCTAATTCATTGCAATGCTTTCCCGAAGCACACTTGCATACGCTGAGTGCTTGGACATGCTTGATCTTGAAATCCATGAGCTTCTTGAATCGCCGCAATTGTTCTTGAGCAATGCGGTCGAACATAAAGCCCGGCAGCCTTGGGTTGAGCTGCCGAATGTTCGTCTTGAAACCTTCCAATGTGGGAATAATTGAGTCTGACCGAATAGAGAGATCCATGGTGACACCATGGTCTTCACCAACATCATCTTCATCATCGTCTTCGCCCTCACCGAAGCTGTTGATCGTCTCCTCGGTTTTCAGCGGTGGGGCTGCAAGAGTAGGCATTGGCGGTCCGCCTTGCCTAGTCCACATTGCGGCGAGCCCTAAATCAGTCGCACTAGAAGGATCGGGGCCCTGATCGAGACCGTTCAGCTCACTGCGGCCTTTGGACCCCTTCATCAAGTTCTTTGGCCAGCCAGTAGGTGATGAATTTGCAGTCACATTGACTGATCCACCGGCACCAAGAGCACCAGCTTGAAAGGCCATTGCAGCTACAGCACTACCAGTGTTGATCCTTGGGGATTTCGGCCTCTTGCTCAGACTTGACATCCTCTTCAGACCAGATGGTGGGACCTGTGGAACACCCAAGCTTTCCTTACGGCTTCCATGGCTGTCAATCCTGCTATGTTCAAATGTTGACGGGCGGGCTGATTTCTCTCTGGACTGAATCGACTTGTCGCTGTCCTGACGCTTCAGGTTACTGTTGCTTCTCTTAGATGAGAGCTTCCCAGAGAGCTGTTGTAAGAAGCTCCCACGTCTGTCACGCTTTCCTTTGACCGGTCCTCGAGCCTTGTCGCTAAAAGAGAAATGGTGGAACAGGCTGTTCAGATCGGATTCACTCATACGCCGAGTGCCCCAAGTGGCAACGCGGGACAGTGTCTCAATATCTCCTGCTCGCTGCTGGTATCTCTGCATGGCAGCATTGGCTGTCTCCGGTTGCATTTTGACGCCAGGGTCTGAGCTGTCATACAGTGGATCTTGCCAGAGCTTGGCGCGGTATAACGGCGGTTGCTTGGAAAGCTCATCGTATACACCAGGCTGTGCCTCTCCTGGTACGTCATTCACAGGCTCGTCCAAAGATGTGGGCGAGGGAGGATCTTCAATACTCGCTAGCTCATCCTCATCATCGTCATCGTCACCACTTTCCTCGTTAAGAAGAACGCCTGGCCCAGGGATATGCGAGTCTGGGGCGGTAATCTTTAAATACTCGAGGTTTGCGTAAGTCAAAATCTGAGTTCCGGCACTCTTAGCTCGTTGTCGCTTGCTAATGGTGGCTGGTTTGCGAGGAGGCGTATTGGCATTCTCTGCCCTACCGGACTCACTGCGACCTAGCCACTCCTCAACGTCTATGTTTTTTAGCGCTATTTGGTTATTGATGTCTTGTTCCTCGAGATTGGCAACTTCTATGGCGCCAATTGCATGCCTCGCCACGGGATCAAGGCCCAATCGACCCGGCCTTTCTTGTGTAGATTTCGGAGCACCACTGAAATAGTCCTTATCGTTAGCTTCATCTTCAGAATCGTCATCCTGCTGTACAGCAAGATGCGAAGCATTGCTTCCCACTCTGCTACGTTTGCTTGCCGTTGGTTGTATCAGTTTGAGTTCACGACCGGGCGGTTCTCCGCGGCTATATCCGTCGACACAAATCATAGGAGACGGAACGCAAGCCGTGTTGGGCACAACAGAAGATATATCCGGACTGGTGCCTTTCGAGCTCTCCGTAAGGCTTGGCGTGATTTCCATTGGAACAGAGTGCTCTATATTTACTTGGTTGACGTTGTGCATGAACATGGTATTGTCGGTAGCCTCGCTCTTGATATAGGGTTGCCCCTCCGGCGGACTGTTGGTACAGTACCTCGACGTTGGCTCTCCCGAGTCAGTCAAGACTGGGCTCATGAGGTGGGACGAGAGTGTAGCAGCTCCGGCAGAATTGCGGGTGTGATTTGAGTGCTGAGGGCTATCAATTCCAGGACTGGCCTGTGGTTGCTGTAGGTGGCTGTTCAGTAACGAACCGTGGTCATCCACTCTAAGACCCTGGTTTGGATCCACTAGCAAACCATAGTCTTCTTCCAGGTAGAAGTCGTTACTGCCGACGTCCGGTGTAGTCGTATACTCGCTCGATGCATTGTAAGCGTGGTCTGACGTATGGGCAAGGGGACTCAGAAAGTCGTAGGCAGCACCCGTAGCCTTATCGTCGAGGTCAAAATCTGATGTCTGCGAGTGGCAGCCGTTGGCAAAGGCGGTAGTCGATATTGGCTGGAGAGGATTGTATGTGTTTGAAGGTGGCGGCGGCTTCTGTATAGAGCCGTTCTGCGAGCTCGAGGTCTGTGGAGGGGAGGGTGTCTGGTATGAGTGGTGACTCGGCGAATTGTCGCTCTCAATGGGAGCAAGAAATTCGTCGCTTGCGGAGGATGGAAAGAAGGGATCGAAATTGGTCTGCTTGTTGAAGCCAACTGGATGTGACGTTTGTCCAGCAGCGGTCGGAGGTGTGGAGTGCACGGTTGACATGTTCGCTCAACGGGGAACTCCCCGGGTGGGTCTTTCCCTCTGCTTCAGTTCTATCCCTGATGGGCTTTTCTTTGATCGCAGACTCTTGCCAATCGCTCGCTGCCAAGCGATGGAGATCTAGGTACGACAGCTTGAATCAAGGTCAGCATTCGGGCAGGAGTATATCAGATCGTTCATCTTGGCCCCATTCCCTGGTATCGGATGAAGTAATGTCGATGAACAAAGGCGTCGAATAGCTCTCCGACTGGGACGAGGCTGATCGTGTAGATGGTCTAAAAGCTTGTGGTGCAGGTTGTCGAGATAGGATGCTCGATGCGGTCGCAGGGAAGGGAGTGAAGTGTCAGGTACAGGATGATAGTGGGGGTCCACGCCAAGAAGGATAGAACTACTACGATAGAACTACACGCCACATCCCATGCAAAATAAAAGCAATGAAATGAGAGCGATGGCGTTGGTCGTAGAGGAAAGACTCGAGGAAGCTGTCAGGTACATACACATGGGTGGGTCGCTGGAGGACCATGTCACGCTCCCGCTTGGAGGGATGGCCTCCCTTTCGCGCCGGGTGGCTAAGGCTGTATCTGGGGCGTATTCTATCGGCGGGCTTAGCATCCTAGATCCATAAACGGATTAGGCTTCGGACGATTAAGCCGGGGCCACCTGCAGGCAGACTGCCTCACTGCCATGGCATGGTCAGCCTTGTCGAGATTTCTTGCTGTCACGTACGAATCCTCGAAAGATCTACAACTACTGCATACCTGCTGTCGTTGCGATATTAATATCAGTGGTGTTGGATATCGTCCATTGAAAAAGCTGCTGAAACGCCTCTCTTCACCTCGTCTATCCCGAAACAGCACCGCCACCATGGCTTTTCTTTGATAGAAGTCGTTTCAGATGAAGGAACCAACGATAGGCTGATCTACCTTACCTTCGTTAGTCTGTACCGTATGCTCGGGACTGGTGGGCATGCCGACACTGATGAAGAGCAAATCATGACCACGAGAGGGGAGGAGGAGTATCCCTTCTGCGTCGGCCAGATTTGTATGATTGTGCCCGTGAATGCGCCCCGAGTTTCGTTGGAAGATAGATCGCACCGCTTTTGTGTCCACGAAAGCTCATCACCGTTCCAGTATGCGATGAGGCATGCTCGATGATACAGGGTTCATGGACTCGTCACTTGCCATGTGAATTGCGAATGGAAGGTCTCAGGAATAAATGACAAGAAAAAATTCATAAATCACTCGGCCTTGTGGGTATCTAACGAGCCAGCAACACCACCAATGCCGTTACACCGATAATGCTGTACCATAATTCTCATTTGCCCTTGACATCTATGGCGTCGCTCAGCCCCTCTGTCAGCTTCTGCAGCTTGTTGTTGTGCTCATTCAGCGTTCTCGCACTGGCCTTGAACTCAGAAGTCGTCCTCTGAAATCTGAACTTATCAGCCTCCCAGCCCGCTCGCAGCGCTTCCACCTCTCTTTGCAACTTGAGACTAGCGTCGTCCTTCTCCGTGCGGTGCTGCATTTGTGCCATTTGCTTCAGGATATCGTTCTTTTCCCTTTCGTACCTGGTCAAGAGGGCATTCTGCTGGTCTTCAGAGGTCTTACGAAGCAGTCCACGCTCTTCCTCCCATCTGCTAGTCATGAGCTCGCGCTCCCTATCCCAGCCCTCTCGAGCTTGCAAGTACGTACGGCGCTCTTCTTCGATCACTTTAACCTTGGCTTCGAGCCTACCCGCAAGATCCGTCAGTAATCTCTCATGTCGATGCTCGAGCTCGCGGTTCTGCTTTGTCCATTCCAATTCAAGCTTTCGCTTTTCTTCTTCATGAGCTCGGTTGAGGTAAGCCTCCTTGTGTGACAGCGAAGCCTCTGCCTTCCGAATCTGTGCCTGTAGCTCGTCATGGGAGGCTCTCTGCTTCGCTCGATGTTCTGCGACCATTCTGTCCTTTTCGAGCGAGGCCTTGTACAACAAGGCAGCCTTTTCCTCCTCGTGTTTCTTTGCTCCTTGCTTCCTCTCTGCTCGCAAAATTTCATTGGCAGATTCCAGATCATCGTTATGCGTCTCCTCTGCGATCAATTTATCCCGCAAGTCCTTGCAGCGCTTGTCCATGTTAATGATGTCAAGCTTTAGTTGACCAATCTCGGTGGAATGTTTCTCTGTCATAGAATCGACTTGCTGCTTAATCTTTGCGTATCGATTCTCTTCTACTTGCTTTTCTGTGGTTCTCTGAGCTTCCATATGATGGATGTGATATTCCTTGGACTCCAACACATCGTGTATAGCGTGGTAGGAATTTAGAAGTCTGTGAAGGTCAGGTATGGCAGAATCTACGCGGTGGAGCAATGCCATTGGGTTCTCGGTCCCCATCCTGCTCTCGGGTACCGGTACATATTGTAATTGAGAGGCTGGATTCGGTGCTGGTGGAGGAGACCCATAATCAGGATAGTATATTATCCCCTGAGATATAAGGGCTTGCTGGCTGGCGGAGGGATCAGGTGGTTGAGGCATGGGAAGGTATGTCAACTGTGGAGAATGGAAACCTTGTGGGCCAGTAGGGCCGCTGCCAAACGGGTATGCAGAAGCAGGAGTTGGTGGCGCAGAGGCAAAACCCAGGCTGGACGGGGCAGGGTGCTGAGGTGCGGGTTGACGGAAATCTTTGGGCTGCGTTTCTTGGGTTAGAGGTAGTGGCGGACCTGCTCGCGAAGACGATCGAACCGGAACCGCTTTAGTGTTGGATTCGGGAGGGGATTTCTGGGTCGACATGGGCGTGTGATCCGAAGGTGTAGGGAGTGCCTTGGGAGGTTCGACTTTGGCAGGTTCAGATTTGGGTGGCTCCAGTGAAGGTTCGCATTGACTCTTAGATTTCTCAGCTTTCGGAGTTGCTTGAGAATCTCCGTCGATGCTAGGAAGGTCACTCTCAGATTCCAAATACGCTTGCAGGAATGCCGGAGTACGATGAATTGAAGGGGATGCCATGGCGTTGGAAGTCGACACGTTCGAGAGGGTACGAAGCATCGGGGAGCTCACTGACGATGGGGAGCCTGCTTCCGACTCTGGTAGCGCGGGCAGCTGATCTAAGTTGACACTCGACGAAGTGCTTTCTGACCGCTGAAGCGGACATTCTGGTGGTAAAGCTGTCCGGTTGCTCGAGACTGATGAGTCCCTGTGTCTCCTACTGGTGCTGCTCGACGTGATGCTACGGCTGTCCTGATCCTTTGCCCTGGGCTTCACCCGTGCGATGCGGCCGTGTTTGTCATAATCTAAGCCTGAGCTTGGCATGATGTTCAGGCCAAGAGCCCTATCTAAATCAAGTGTGAATCCTGCCATTACTCTAGACATTGGAAGCTGCACTTACATGGTGAACACGGTAGCACCTCCCTTGTCTTGTATTATGAAGCCTCGGAACTGGGGGTATAACAGAGGAGTTGGGCCCAAACACCCGATGAGCCAGTAGAGGTGGGTATTGCGCCACGGAAGGAGAGAAGTGGCATATAGCCTAACGCTCGGTATCCAGGGCACAAGCCATGAGGTTTATGTTGAACTTCCGATGCAAAGGCAAGGGCCTGGGTGGTAAGGGATGAAGAGAGGGGCGACGAAGATTGTCGCAGACAGCGGGTGCCATCTGGAACGATTCAGCGTATGTTTCAGCAGTGATTGGGACACGTAGTGAGGCGCAATGAAGACTCGAACGCACGAGCAAATCGCAAACAAGGGGGAGCAACTCTCCCGCGACGACGATGAAGGGTCAAGTAGATGAGAGAGATTGAGGTAGTTGTCCCAGCGGCATGCGATGCAGAAGCGCGCATGCAAATTCACCTTATCCCTTAGCCCTTATCCAAGCAAGGTAAAGTAATTTACAACACACGGAATAGTAGGGCCATAGATGCGTACTCTATCATGAGTGGTTCGCGCGAGCTTGGGCAGCGATGCTTCGCTAGTCGGATCTCCCCTGCAACAAGTCATTCATGTGCGAAATCACATCACCAACCTATAACGTTGCATGAACCATCAGCATCCTTCTCGACAGTTCCTGTACGAGTTGAGTATAGTTGCAGCTTGGAAGGATTGCAGAAGCAGGAACGAGGGCAAAGAGTGGAGCAAGGGTTGGGATGAACGGCGTTGGGTCGAAACTAAGGTACTTTCAAGTAAGGTAGGTAAGAAGGGTCGGAAGCGCTTCTTTAGCGTTGCACACGCGGTCTTCCTTAAGTACTCGAACAAGGAGCACAAGCCACGAGGGCTTCGTCATGGGAGTCTATTTCACAACACAACATACAGCACACAAACTTCGAAATCCTTTCTATTGTACAGTACCCCAGCTGTTTACTCGACTCTGAGAACCCTGGCGCCTCTTCGCTTCGCCGTCTTCTTCTTTTTGTTCCCTTTGTCGAATGCCACCGCGCTGGCATGGTCTCTTCCAACATTGTCAAGATCTTTGACCTTGTAGATCCTGATAATCCAGTTCTCACTCGTAAATGCTTCTTCTAACGTGCTCAATTGGGGACCTTCCGCAGGAAGCTTGGAGCCCCGCACCCGGTCTTGCGCCTGCCCAGCCGGGAACAGAGCATTGTAATTGTAGTACGACATCTTGTACCTGTTTGCTTCAGTAAAGCGCGACGGGAAATCTGCCGAAGGATTGCGGGTCTTACATCAAGCTGTTTCGCATAGTCGGTGTGGCCTCATCGTCAACCCTGTACTCGCCTCGGGCAGTGAAATAATTACGCTCGTTTATCTCATCCGGCCAGATACCTTCTGAAATTCGTACCATCCACAGGAATTTGTTGATGTCGTCGCCTGAATAGCCAAGAAGACCTCCAAAGACGACCAGTACGTAATCGACGTCGTGCTGCCTGAGGATAGGATAGCTGACTTCTTCTCTCGAGCTCATCGCCTTCCCTACGGTGGCAATATGAGTGTTGTTCCAGGTATTGTTGTCGACCAAGGTCGGCCGATCGGCCATGCCGCCGATCTGATAGCCGTAGTCCCACCAGGACATAATCTTCGCCCTGTCCGCTGTGTTCTGCCGGAGCCAGTAATAGGCCTCGCGATAATCATCGATGATATGTTGGCTGCCGTCTGGCAGCTTACTGGCAAGCACAACCGATGGGGAAGAGTAAGCGTTCGAAGTCACCCAGGTGCAATGAAGTACAAAAAGGAGCAGATAGACAGTGATTGTTCCCACAATTGACCCCTTAGAGATGTGAGAGTAGATACCGAGGACAGGCTGTCGCGTCGACCTCAACGAATCCTTGATAAAGTCTGTGGCGCTCTTGACACTATCGCTGGAAGCTTGACTGTTAGTCGGGTTCTCCTTGGGCGTGGGAGGGTTATCGGCTACAAGATAGGTATCCAATATGTTTGATATTGCTAGTGCAGCTGCAATACACACCACAGGTGTCAATGTTAGCATCAACCGGACCATAACGCCGGCGAAGTAGCTTGCGAGAACAGCATAGATAACCACAAACACGTGCTCGTCCTTCAGTTGTTGGAAGCACATATAGACACCAGCGGGGAAAAGCCATATCATCAGATTGAGATCGAAGAAGAATGCAGGCCAGGCCGTGGGCTGATGTTCTGACACCGAGGCAATGATTGGAATATGTATTTTGGCGTAGCCCGTATCCCAGAGCGAGTAAAATCGTCCACTCCAAGGTGCAATAACCCCTGATACCGTCAGTAGCACCAGAGCACCCATGGATATAGCGAAGACGACCAATATCAGGGTTCGAAGAAGGGTTTGAAACTGCTTATTGGGTACTTTTTGGCGAACGAACTCGACGAACGCCACAAGCTGTAGAAGACCAAAGACACCTTCGCGGGTCAGCATCGATGGTTCCCTGCAAATTCGGGACCAACATACCTAACGCTGACATGTGCTCGCTACTCCTAATGGGAAGGAAACCGACGAAGGGGATCTGCATGCTGGCTAAAGTACCCAAGGCGAACCAGGTACTATAGCTCACATAAAGTCTTGGACTGTATCGGCCCATGCAGATAAGCACAAAGGTATGAAGGGGAAGCAAATTGGTGATGAAGACATAGCCACCCCAGGCAGACACCATGTATCCGTAGAACAGCGCAGCCAGAGCTCCCCACATGGCCGATCCATTCTTGACAGCTTTGATCCATAGGTAAAAGGTAAAGACCAGCAGAAATATAGCTATTGCTTCATTGTCGTAGCTTCCAGCGACTGATCGCGATATATAGCCCGGTGTGATGCCCATGAAAGCAGCTGCTAGGAGACCCGCTGAGGGAGAGGTAGTCATTTCTGATGTTATCAAGTACGACGCTACGGCAGTGAGTCCGGAGAAGCCAGGGGCAAGAAGAACGCAGATATTCCGAATGTCAACAGGCATCGAAAGGAGCCGAAGGATGTGATAGATTATTCCGCTTGTGACCATGAGTCCGGGATAAAGTGTGCCTCCAGTGACACGGCCCAAAGGATGCCATGTGCCTGTTCATGAAAGGGTTAGCCGCAGCTCAGACCACTGATATCCATTCTTTTGCATTGCCTTCGAATCTGGAGACCTTGGGCACGTTTGTAGATTTGTATGGGAACGGAATGGGGGGCCTCACGGTCGTCAAACCAGTCCCAGAAGCTGTAGAACCCATTCTGTACCAGATATTTCGTCGCTCGAAAGTTGAACCACGGGTCGACTACTCCTCAATTAATTCTTGAATACTCCAACCATTGGATCGTTATAGGGCTTGTGAGATCCTCTGAGGATTGGGTACTGACATTCGTGAATGATACTCTCGAAGCCTGCGAGGAATGTCTCTAATCAGCAAACAAGCGCCAGCGAAAGTGCCACAGCAGATGGGCAATACGTTGACGCAGAGCTCAAGAAGGCTTACGTATAACGCTGAACAAGCGACTCGCGACTGCGGCCCCAGCAATTGTCAAAAGAATGATTAATCGAAGAAGACCGCGTGTATTCCGGCTCGTATCACCCTTCAAGAAGGGTTCTATAGCTGCTGCCACCATCTTTGACGCAGCAGATGGAATGAGTGGGATGCCAGCCAAGGGGTCTCAAAGGCTCAAAGAACAGATCGTGTACAGCGGCTCTGAAACAAGCTTTCTCCCGGCGGCCGTGCTCCGAAAGCCTCTTTTATTTGTTGACTCTGAGACTCTGTTCATCACGGGAAACTTCATTGGCGAATTCAAGAGCCTGACAATCGTAGCTTAGCCTAGTATGTCTTTAACCAAAGCTCGAAAACTACCGATGGACAATGATGACCGACTTCAACGCCTGTCGCTTCGCCGTCGCACTACTACACATGGAAATTAGTGGCATTTCGGTACTCCAAGACATGTTCATTCGGGCAAGCTGCCCACTTATTACGCAAGTATAGGAACGGGAGAATGATCGCACATGCGCCACATCGTCCCTTGTTTCCATTGGCTGGGGCCCACTCCAGCCATTGTGCAATACCGGTGAATGCAGTTTTTAATTCTCAACAAAATCAGTGTCCAGAGAAAGCTTGATACATGCAGGCAGCCAATGTCTCGTAGAATTTGAGTAGTGGAAACAAAAGCCACAAAACCCGAATCGCACCAGGCATAAGGGAGATTTAACGACAACACTGGTCGCGATGTGGTCTCTTCGCCTTGCATTCATAAGGGCCAAGCGCGAGTATGGACGCTGCGTTTTCTCACCGAGCGTCAAGACAACTCCCACTCTTTCGGGAGAGCGGCCAGGGCGGGCTCTCTATGGGCCGTTTAGCAGCTTTTGGATGTGTTTTGGTTCAAGTAGAGTAAGCTAGGGCAAAGCGGCCAATTGATACGAGCGCGAGGTGCTGCACTTAATAGTACCCTGCATAGGGGGGTAGCATTAAAGTGTAGTCGTCCTGCAGCCGTAGCGGAGTCCGAGATCATGATTGGGCCATGCAGGAGTCTGTCGTAAGGCTCGGACGTCGACTTCGTGTCCCCCTCTTCCGAAGTGCCGAGTATCATCTCATGAGGGATTTCCGACTTCGATTATGCCTTGGCCTTGCATATCATGACATGGCAAGCACGCTAAGCTATATAACGGGTTAGGGTGGAGACGACGACGCCCGACCTTAGCGCAGCTAAGCTCTTGCTAGTAAAGTGACTGGTTGCTTCACTTTTTGGTGCAACCAACGCACAAGCAAGCCACTGCACACTCGACCTGCAGCAATCTATGCCCAGTGTCCTTGCGCCCAAGGCCCAAGGCCAGGTCAGTCCTCCGTGGGGTGCATCCACCGAGACCGGTCGGAGTTGTATCATACTCCCCATAGCTTCCGTGCCAACTCTTCATAACGCTCAACACCTGCCGCCTGACAGCCTCCTACCTGTCTATCCCTTTCACTCCAATGCTCTGAACCACCATTGAGAGCCTGTTGTGCTTCCTACATACCACTCTGTACACGTGCTTTCTTATCTCGGATTTCTACGGTACGGTATCTAAGGCTCTACACAACTCGTCGACCGAGCCTGCTGATCGTGGCCCATACAACCTAGGCAGACACAAGTCCATCGTCAGCTTCACGTGGGACCATCAGCTTGTTGAAACCATGGCCAATCCATCCGCGCACACCCAGATAGCCAAGATCCTGGAGATGGCAAAAGAAACACACTGGCTTGAAAACAAACATCTACCCACTGACGAGATCCAACGACAATGGGCCGACAAGTCCGCTCCCCTCGCTGCCGTCCTTGGCGTCGGGGCACCTACGCATCCTATCGATCTAGACTCCGCCACCGAGAGTTTTGCGCCACTACAAATGGCCCAGTCAACTAGTCCACCATTCATCTCGACAGCATCGTCCCGGAGATGTAGTACTGTATGCTTCTTTAGCATCCATGGCTGTTTCCAAGCTGACGTTTGACTAGAACAGAAACCCCATTCACAGCTCCACCGGATCATGCCTGATCAACCAACCCCAGGCCTCTCAGCCCATGTTGAAAAAGCGATCAAGCCAATTGAGCAACGGGCCTTTCATCAACACCGGCATGGCAGTGAGACCCCTGGCACTCGACTCATGGCAAACAAACAACGAAGGACCTTTCAGCGCGTTTACCGTACCCACATCACCTCGTCCAACCAAGGCTCGCAAAACAGCTAATGGATACCTTCCAATACAAATACCCGACTATCCCACAGAGATTAGAGAGTATGATCCGGCAGAGTATATCAGAGACTCCCGGGCTACTTTATCCCCTGCTTTCCCTCCTTCCGTACGATCGCGGCGCAGCTCGAATCAGCCACACTCACCAGTCTCCCCCCTCTCTCAATCGCCTGCTACCATCTCTGATGGATTTACCAACCCAACAACACTTTTCAGCGCTGACATGCAACGCCAAGACAGTCTGGGTGGCAGCTCATTCTATGGGGGCCTCAATATGCTGAGGCTCGAATCCCAGAGATCTGAAGTCGTGCCACACTGTGACAACAAGGTGGAGAATTCGCCTGCTCTTAATCGCACACTTTCTCTTACTAGTACTCCAGTTTCGGATGTACCTGCTATTGATTTCTCGCTTTCTGTTAGTCATGCTGGTGGAATGGTAGATGGTACCATTCCTTCGTCAGAGTCCTTCGTCACGGAAAACCTCGACCTGGCTTGGGGTCTTGAGGAGGAAATTTCCATGACACGAACAGTCTCTTCGGGGTCCTCAAGCTCCACAAAATCTCGCATTGTACGACGTAGCGAAGAACAAGTCGCTCTGAGCGCGAGACCCTTGGCTCCCAAAGAGAGTACTGAGTCTATGTCGAGACAGATTTCGTCATCGTCGTCGGGACACGACATGACTCGGCAGCTTTCTGCGGACGGTTCAAAGGTTGCCATACAAAAGGCAAAGTACACCCGACCGCCACACGAGAAGGTTTATTGTACCATGTGTAAAATCAAGCCCGAGGGTTTCCGCGGCCCCCACGAGCTTCGTCGGCATGTTGAAAATAGACACGGCGCAGCTCGCAAGATGTGGGTATGTAAGGACACTTCTCCCGACCAGATGTTTCTGTCGAAGTGCAAGTCGTGCAGAGAGAAGAAAACATATGGTGCATATTACAACGCTGGTGCTCATCTCCGACGCATACACTTCAACCCAAGAGAAAAGGGTAAAAAGAGCGATAAGCCTGCCAAAGCGCGAGGCGGTGACGGCGGAGGTGATTATCCACCTATGGATATACTGAAATTGTGGATGGAAGAAATTGACGTACCCGCAACAAAAATAATGCCACCGTCCGACGATAACGAGAATGACAATGAGGCATACCTGGACGCTGACTCATTAGGCAAGAACGAAATCCAGGCATACAGAACCGTTGACGCCTTGCCCGACTTTGCTCCGCCCTCCGATGACACGGCGACGTCCTGCCATGTGGGAACCCAGCACCAGGAGTACGCTCTCCCAGCTAACGATGGCACGTCTGTCCAGTCGGATGACTCATCCCCAGAAAACTTTTCCGTTTTCGAGTCCGCCACTCGCGGAGAACTTTTCGACAACTTCGACTTTACACCCGCATTTGGCACCAACACGAATGAGTTCTACCATCCTTATGCAACGAAGGCCATAACATCTTCAGCACTGGCCGCATCTCAGCCCAACACTAATGCGATGACTTCTTCGTTGGTAAATCAACCTCTCGCTACCAACAACGCCGTCTCCGCGGACTTTCCTCTCCTTTCGAGTATGAACAGCCCTGCCGATCATGTCGATCTGTCCGAGCATGACTTCTTCGACTACTCTTGAAGAAGTCAACCGTCCAACAATCTCAGCGTAGTCAACAGCTTCTTTACCCCTTCCTCATTTCTCCTTTCGATTCTTCTGTATCATATCGCTGTGTATACTTCTCCTTGCTGTGTCTCTTCTGTCACATATGAACTGTTGGTCTTTTGTGGAGGATGGAATTAGAGTTGTGGAGGACTGTGTGGACCGGTCGAACGAGTGAGTGCTCAGAGTTGGGTTGCACATATCTCTTCTATCTTCTCTGTTGGCTTTGTGGAAGCCAAGGTTGCCAGTTAAACAACGTTGAAGGATATCTGTGATAGCACAGATGATTGGGGTTATCTGTTTGAGTATCTGTGTCTCCTGATGTAACGGCCATGAATTCCGAACGCGTTTGTTAGAAGTCCTCCAGTCGAGGTCTTGGTCTCTTCATGTCCAGGTTTAACTTATATCATTTTGGGGACATATATCCCACCATCTGTGTATAAACAATCGAGTTTACACAGAACCAAGCAACAGATGCATTGGTGTAGGGATACCAGGTCCGTCAGATTCAAGTACTTAGTGTTTCGCCATACAAGCACTGCCAGCCACAGCGCTAGTTGCATCTTGGACAGAGCTCGGTGGCCAATAAGTACACGACCTTGCCCGGTCTATCAATAGCTGCGCGCGTCTCCCCTGTGGCTTAGGATATCCATAGATGTCCATACATTAAACACATACGAGTAGATCTAAATCCCTCAAAGCGAGAAAAAAATGTGAAATAGTATATTCCTATAAGATAGTAATAGTCTAGGCGCGCTCGCTTAGCCGGCGTAGGCGGACTTAGGGGATTAGCTATTAGTTAATTTAAAGCTAGCTATTTATAATATAAAGTTATATAAAACCTTATAAAATCTAGCCTTTCTTAAATAAAAAAGGTATATATATTAGTAATTTAAGGATAGTAGCCCTTATAACTAAGGGCTACTAGGGGCGCTTAAGACTATTAAGTATAAGTACTAGCTCTTAAATACTAGAAGCGTACTTTAGTAATATTATATTATAAGATATACTATTAATAACTTTTATTATAATATATATATATATATAATTATTCTTATAAACCTTAATTATATTATTATTAATATTACTTTTATATATTATCCTTCTACTATTAATATTAAGCTTTATAAATTTTAGACTAATAGTAATAATATCTTTATATTAATAATAATAGTAGTTTATATATATAATATTATAATAAACTACTCTTTAATAAATACTTAATTTAATAAATTATTTATATAATTATAAAGATTTATAATTATAATTTTAATTAAATCTTAACTTAATTTTCTTATTTAATTATATATATTTTAAGAATTTTTAATATCTTATACTATTATTTATAATAATTTCTAGTAACTTAAGTTAATAATATTATATAAGATTATTATTCTTCTTCTTAATTCTTAGCTTCTTTATTTAATTAATATATATAAGGTCTAATTTTATCTTTTATTACTTTATTACTTTATTAACTTTAATAAGATATTTATTACTTATTACCTTTAATTTAAATAGGCTTATATTAATATTAATAAGATCTTAAGTAATCTATTTATTATATAATAATTAGCGTATAATTAATATATAATTTAAGGAATACAAATATCCTTATTATTTATTATATTTATTTATTTTATAATTATAAGTATTTATAAAGGCTAAGTATAAATAAAACTTATTAATATAATTAATTATTATAATTTAATTAAGGTTATATCTTATTATATATATCCTCCTCTTAATTTTAATTTTATCTTTCTTTTCTTTACTCTTCTTCTACCTACTTTTTAATTAATTAAGGTAGGAGAGATATTAAGCTTAAATAAAGAAAGATAGCCTAATATAAACTAACTTAAATTAATTTAAATTTAAATATTATTAATTTAAATTCAATTAATATTATTTAATATTTCTTCTATCTTTTAATATTAGCTTTAATACTCTTATTAATATATTTTATAATAAAGTACTATTTAATAAAGTCTATTATTTATTATTAATTTATATTTAATTTTAATAATACATTAACTTTCCTTTTAAATTAACTTTAATTTATTAATTAAAGGCCCCTTTTTATTTCTATTATTTAAAGTATTATTTAAGTTATAATATTATCCTTAAGATAAATTATTAAATTTTAACTTATAATCTAGATTGTTAAAGTTATTAAGTAAATCTTTAAATATAAAGTTTATAATTTCCTTATTATTATAATCTTCTTTTATACTTAAAATTTAAATAATAATTATATATAATATAATTTTAATTACCTCTTATCTATTTATCCTTTAATAATATTATATATCTTTAATTTATTTAAAGGATTTTAAAGACTCTATTAATATAGCTTTTAAAATTTAAATTTAAAGACTTATATTCTTAATAATATAACCTTTCTTTAAACTTTATTATTTATTATAAATTATATTAATATTCCTTTATTATATATTAAATTATTATTATTATTAGAATTATTAATTTTAATATTAAGGGATTAAATATATACTTTATTAATTTATTATTTCCTAGGTTTTTATAATTATTAAAGAGAAATAGGGAAGTAATTATCTTAATAATTATATAATTTAAGAAAGCCTTTAATAACTTTAATTAAAATTAAGTTAATAAAAGTCTTAAATTTAATTTAGAAACTTATATTATAAATATTAATACTTAAAAAAGCTTTCCTTTATAAGAATATCTTTATATACTTATTATAATTATTAATAAAGATATAATAACTTTATATAATATCTTAAACTTTCTTTATTATATAATTATATATTTTATTAATAATATTATATATCTAACTTATAATAAGTATATTAACTTAGATTTTAATATAATAAATATTTATTTTCTTTATCTCTTATAATATTAATATCTTATTAATATTATAATTATATTATCCTTCTACCTTTTTAAGATAATTTATAATTCTTATTTAAATCTTCCTAATTAATTTACTTAGTTATACCTTTTATTATATATTAACTTATAACTTATAACTTATATCCTTTATCATAAATATTTATAATTATAATTATTTAAATATATAAAATTATATTTATTATAATTACTTTATATTTTAAAGTTAAAATTTATTTAAGGTATTAAGATATTTAATCTTAAAGGTATTAACCCTTATATAATAAATTATTATAATTAAGTATTTATAAGGAATAAGAGGATACTAATAATAAGAGGTTTTTATTAAAGCTTTTAGAATAGTCTAAACTTAATATAAATATACTCCTTTATAATTATAAAAGTAACTAAGGGGAATAAGGTTTATATATCTTTTTTTTCTATATATTTTTATTATTAAATAAAATAATTAATAAAGATTAAGATATTAATAAATACTTTATAAAATTATAAAATTATAAAATTATAATATATTATAATATAAAATTATAATTATAATATACTTGGATCTTTATTATTAATGATAGCTTAAGTTTTTTAATACTTTACTTCTATTCTTAAAGGCTTTAAATAGTTAAAAAATATATTATTTAAGGAAAATTTATCTTAGGATAATTATATATTAATTAGTTATATACGCGGTTTATTTAAATTAAGGAAGAAGTTTATATACTTTTAAATAAAAGGCCTTTTATTTATTTAAGGAAGAGGTTATATTTATATATATAAAAATAATATATAAATAATAGTAATTATATTAATAAAAGATAATTATAAAAAGAAGAAAGAATAAAAGATAAAAGATAAGAATTAAAATAAAAGTTAATTAATTTTATTAATATATTTAATAGTATATTTAAGTTAAGTCTAGCTTAATTTTAATTTAAACTTAGCTTAAATTTAACTTAAACGTATTGTTATATATATTAATCCTCTTATTACTACTAATCTTATTTTATTAATTTATATAAGGAAGAAGTATCTTATAAATATTAATATTAATAATTATAATTTAAAACTTATTAATATTAATACTTATTTTATTTATAATAATAAAGTAATATATAGGTTATATTATATCTTAGATAATAAAATATAAATAAAGATAAATATTATTATTAAAAGAAAAAGTAATATTTCTATTAATAATAATATATAATATTAGATTACTATTCTTATTAAAGGTAAGACTATTTAAGGGAGGAAGTAAATATAATAATAATAATTTTAAGTTATAAAAAAGATTAATACTTACTTAAAAATTAGCTAATTAATATAAATATATTATATAAGAGGAATCCTTATTATTAAGTTTATTAAAGATAAGCTTTATATTTATAACCTTATACTTTAAAGTATTAATATATTATACTTCAAAGATACTATCTTAAAAATAATAAATATACTTAAATAATTAATTATAATTAATATTTTTACTCTATTAATCTATAATAAGTAGAAGTATCTTATAAATATTAATATTAATAATTATCTTAATATAAGAAATATTAGACTAGATAATTATATTATAATATAAGTAAGTTTTATTAAATATTATAATTATAATAGTTATAAGTATTTACTTAAGACTTAATATTATATAAGAGATATTAATTTTAATAATTTTAATAATTTTAATAAAAATATTAAAGTATAATATCTTTTAAATAATATTAATTAATACTTACTTAATTAATAAAGTTATAAACTTATTACTTTAACTATAAATATAATACCTTTAAGCTTATAATTAAATTTTATAAGGATATTTAAATAATATTAAGGAGTATTCTTTAAGATATAATTAATCTTAATATATTATAATATAATATTAAAGTAGTAGTTATAATTCTTCTTAATATAATAATAAATATTTAAGATTTTATTTAATAAGATAATTATAATTATTTATAATTAAAGCTTAATTTTATTATTAGCTATCTTAAAATATATAATTATTATATTAATATTATTTAATATTTTATTAATAATAACTAACTCCTACTACTTAATAATACCTTTATAATTATAATAAAGCTTTAAGAAGTTATTTTTAAATATCTTAATTTATTTATAATTAAATATTATTAAGTAGTCTTTAAGTATAAGGATAATAATACTTTAAGATTTTAAAGAAGTAATATTAGGTAAGAGGAATACTTTACTTCTTAAATCTTAGTAACTAGAATATAAAGGCTTAACTATTAAATTCTTTATAAATGATATCTTAAGAGGCTTTAATATATATATATATATATTTATTATATATTTATTAATCTTTATATTATATATTTTAAGTATAAGATCTTTATATTAATTAAGTAATTTAATTTAATTTATATAATAATATAAAAAATAGGTAGTTTAAAAATAATATTATTAATTATATTTATAATTTATTAAGTTAATAAATAGTTATCCTTTAATAAATATAAGTATTTTTATACTTACTTTTTATTAAGCTTATAAAGATATTTTTAAGTAAAGGTTATAATAATTAACTTTATAAGAAAAAGTATATCCCTTTACTAAATCTTTAAAGGAGGTAGTAATAATTTATTAATACTAATATTATATTATTTTTAATAATAGATAAAGATATTTATCTTTCTATTTAAGTAATTACCTTATTAAGTACTTTAAACTTATATATCTTTATATATATAAAAGAAATATATTAATTATTTTAATTATTTTAAACTTTAATATTTATTTAATAATTAGCTTAGACCTTTTAATTAATTAATATTAAGAGATCCTATTAATATTAGTAACTTATAATATATTTATAAACCTCCTCTTCTATTAATATATCTATAGACCTTCTCTTCTATTAATATATCTATAGACCTTCTCTTCTATTAATATATCTATAAACCTCCTCTTCTATTAATATATCTATAGGCCTCCTCTTCTATTAATATATTTATAGACCTCCTCTTCTATTAATATATTTATAAACCTTCTCTTCTATTAATATATTTATAGACCTCCTCTTTTATTAATATATTTATAGACCTTACTTTTACTAAGACTATTATAGCCTTATTAAGGATAACTTAAAATAAGTAAATAAGGGAAATAAGTTAATACATCTTAAGAGCTAGAGCTTAATAGCTAGAATACTTAAATAATAATACTATTAACGCGTTTTATATCCCTAGGGATTTAAGTCCCCTTATATAATTATTAGCTAAGGGCTAGAGGCGTATCCTAATATATTATCTAGGCTTATAAGAAAGAGATATTAGGACTATATTATTAATATTAATATTAAGAGATATATTATTAATATTAAATTTAAGAGATATATTATTAATATTAATCCCTTACCTCTTAAGAGTTTAAGTCTCCTCTTATAATTAATAGCTAGGAGTAGATATATCTTTTAATACTTAAGGGTTTTAATATAGGTAACCTCTTAATTCTTAATATAAATACCCTCTTAATCCTTAATTTAAATATCCTCTTAACTTCTAATATAAGTACCCCCTAATAGGATAGGAGTAGGTAGGACCTAGCTTAAATATATTAGGTCGCGCCTAATATATATAAGGGAAATTACTTATAAAAATTATCTAATTAATAGTTATTATACTTTATTAATATAGGCTAAAACTAGTCTTAATTAATAAATATATTAAACTATTAATTATTAAATAAGATATCCTTAGGATTTATAAATTATTAGATATAAGGAACTTATTAATATTAACTCTTATACCTCCTAGGAATTTAAGTCCTCCCTTATAATTATTAGCTAAGAGCGGAAAGTAGGTTTTAATATTAATATAATTAAGTATTTAATATAATATTCCTTAATTAATAGGAAGGAAATATTATATTATATTATCTAATTAGGGGCTTAATATTAATAATCCTTATAAGATATAAATAATTTAAATAAGAGAGACCTTTAATAATAATATAAAGTAGGAGTTTAATCTTATAAGATATAATATTTAATAGTAATTATTAAGAGACTATTTATTTAGCCTAAGAGGATAGTATATATATTATAGTATATTAAGTTAAGGAAGTTATCTACTTAATTAAGACTTATAATAGAGTAGAAAGTAAGTTAAAGTAATAATTATATCTAAATTTACTTAAAAGATATACTTAAGGAGTAAATAATAATTAACTTAAATAATAGTAGGCTTTACCTACTAACTATATAAAATCCTAGCCTAGGGGAAAAGTCCTAAATTATAAAAAGTATATAAGTAACCTTGAAAGTAATTATAAGGCGTAAACTAGGTAGAGGACTTAATAGAGTAGGAGTTCAACCTTCTTAATTAATTATTAGTCTAGATAAAGGCTACCTGAAGAGGTTTAAGGAGGTAAATACGATTATCTTAAAAAAGCCGAAGAAATCAGATTATTTAGAGTTAAAAGTATACCGATTAATAGCGCTACTTAATATACTAGAGAAAGCTCTAGAGATAGTAGTATCTAAACGCCTTAGTAGTCTAGCGGAATATTATAAGCTCCTTCCAGAGTAATAAATAAGAATAAGGAAGGATAGATTAATAAAGATAGCTCTTAAGACTCTAATAGACTTAATTTATATAATATAGAATTAAGGGAAAAAGAATATTATAAGCCTATTATTATTAGATATTATAAGGGCCTTTAATAATATATTATATAAGAGGTTACTTTATAACCTTAAAATAAAGAGAATCTTAATAATAATTATAGCTTAGATTATAAGCTTCTTATAAGGAAGGATAATATCTATTATAATAAAGATAAGAACTAGCTTAATAAAGGAAATCTAGATTAAGATATCTTAGGACTTCCTAATTTTATTAATCTTTTTCCTATTTTTAAATAGATTATTAATTAAGGAGTATATAAGGATTAAACTCCTAATATAGGTAGGAGGATTTATTAATAATATTTACCTCTTAATATATAATAAGTCTATTAAAGAGAATTACTACTAACTTAAAAAGATCTATTAAATTTATTAAAGATAAGTAAAAATATATAATATAATATTTATATTATAAAAATATAAATTAATCTACCTCTTAAGAATATTAAAGAAATTTAATATATTAGAGATAATTTAATTTAATAGTATAAAGGTTATTTTAAGTATAAGTATATAAGTCCTAGGACTTTATATTAATTTAAAACTCTACTAGGATTTATATATAACTTAGATTAAGGTAAAGGCTACTATTTAATCTTAAGTATTTAAGTATTTAATAGGTTTAACTTAAGGCGTAACCTTTATAAGGTATAAGATAGTATATAATATAATAATTTATTTAATACTATAACGTACGTTAGAGTATAATATAATATACTTACCTTGTACGTATAGACAAGTATAGTGTTACTTAGCGGGCTAAGGTACTAAGTAATACTACTACTTAGCGGGCTAAGGCACTGAGTAGTATTACTACTTAGGGAGCTTAATAGCTAAGTAGACTAAGTATTACTCTTAACATGAATCTTATATATCTATATAGTTAATAATGTTTCTAGTAGATAAGAGCTTCGTACTTAATTTATATTATAATCCTAGATATCTTCTAAGTATTAAATATAATCCTTTATACTAGACCTATTTAAATGAAGCCTACCTATTTATATCCTTAATACTCCTCTTTAAGAGAACTAATTATAGGTCTATCCTCCTTAAAGTAAGTAGAACCGTAATACTTTAAGTATCCTTAGGATAAGTACCTTAAGAAGTAGAGACCCCTCCCTAAGTAGTTAGGGTTCACGACGCCTAATTATAGATAATAAAGATAGACTTAAGGTTATTAAACCCGACTTATATTACGGTAAAAGGGAGAAGCTAGAAGACTAGCTTATATAGCTTCAGCTTTACTTCGCCTTTAATAAATTAGCCTTACTAGCTATTTAATAGCCCGCCTTCGCTATTACTTATATAAGAGGACGAGTATAGAAGTAGGTTCATCCTTCTCTTAAGAAATACCTTAAAGATAAAGATAATAAGGATAACTAAAGTATTAAGTAATAGATAGAGAGTTTTACACGATTTTACGTGGAAATTCGACGAGTTTTTAGTCCCTTAAATAAAAATAAAGTGGTAACGCGAGTTATTTAATATTTATCTTAAAAGAAGTCTACTATTAAGTATTCCACGCAATTCCAGTAATATATAGTAAAAATAGACTGGGATAATAATACTCTAATAATTATATACCGCCGCGGATTAAAGTTTAATATTAAGGAAGAACTTATATGAATTAGAGTATAAATTAAGGATCTCGACGCTCTTATAATAGAGGTTATAACGGTTAAGAATAAGCTCTATAAATTAATAATAGAGAAACGATATAATAGTAGGACGTCTAGAATAGGATAGTTAGGAATATTTTCTAATAATAGTTATAATAAGAAATGATTCTAACCCCGCGATCTATATAGATATATACCTATAGAACTAGACTTCACTTAGAAACGAGATAAGGGAAAACTTAGAGGTAAGAAGTAGTAAAAAGAAAGGGGTAAGAAAGTAGTAATCTACTATAGTTATAATAAACTAGGCTACTTCGCTAGAGACTATAAGATAAAGAATATAGTATTACGTCTATAATTAAATATACTAAGAAGAGTTCCATATATAGAACCTCTTAATAATCTAGAGAAATATAACTCTAATCTACCCCTTAAGTAGGTTAAGGTAGGGAAACTAGAGGAAGTTATAAAAGATAGATACTATTTTAATATTATTCGGAAAGTACCTTATTTTATTAGGAATCTATTAAGGGGATAGATATCGCCTTAGGATATTAATAAACGGATTAAATAGTACCTTATCTAGGAGGGATATAAGGATATAGAACTTAAAGAGTTTCTATAATATACGATTAATAATATCTAGGATAATATAGAGCGGTTATAATAATAGCTCTAGGATATCTAGGATAGAAGGATGGAATTTAAATCTTTAGATAACGGCGACGTTTTGGAGTATAGCTTAGAATATAGATAAGGAGACGAAGAGAGCTTAAAAGAAGAAGTACCGCGCTATAAATTAGACGCAGGGATCCTAAATAACTCTTAACCTTACGCCACCGTATTATAAGGATTAAATAAAGGAAAAGATTCTAAGAAAATATAAAATAATAAGCTTTATATTAAGGACTATCGATTTAACTTAATATACCCGTAGTACGGCGTTATATATTAGACGGCCTATATAGATAAATACTATAGATACTACTAGCCCGCTTAAAGAGAGATCGGTAGGGATATAGTTAAGATAATATATAGGAATATATAATAGGAAAACTACTATAATAATAGTTATAACTAGTATCTAGTTAGTAAACGTAGGAACCTACGATTCCTAGGATTATCTAGAGGATAGTACGATAGTATTCAAGGTTAGTTAAAGTAACGTCCGGATATAATAGATTACTATTTAGTGGAATAGTATACTTATAAATATAATAGGTATAGGAAATATATACGCTAAAAGATATAGAGCGGTTTTCTTCCTAAATAGGGAAAAGAGTAATCTCTTATATTATAGGGAGATATAGGTAGATTAATATACTAATCCTAAAATAGTTCTTATATACTACTTAGTACGATATATATATAAATATACCGGTATTAATTAATAGTTAGCGGACTATTATAATAATAGACTTTAGAGTAACTAGGAATTTTACCTCTTAAGACTTAATATAATTAGTAGGCCTACTAACTTAAAAGAAGAAAGACTAGTATAACTTATAAATAGCCGATAGGTTGATACTATTAATAGGAAGAATAGATAAGGAAATATACTCGTTATATATAATAATTTAACGCTACTATAAGGAATTAACCTTTAATATTATTAGGATAGCTACTTATTATATCATTTTAGGAATGCCTTAGTTAAAAAAATATAACCTAGTAATTAATTAGAAGAAAGGAGTACTTACATTTATAAATATTAGAGACGTCGCTAATATATAACTTATACGCCGATAGCGGATAATAATAGATAAGAAATGGAATTAAAGACTAGTTAAAGCTTATATTACTTTAGTTTTAAATAAGGATAACCTTATATAAGGGTCTAACTTAATATATATTAGTAAGGGTTAGTAGGGTAAATAAGCTAGAATTAATAAAGGAAAAGATAAACCTCCTAACATCCCTTTAAAGTACGAGAAGTACGTAGCTCTATTTAAGGAAGAGTTAATAATAAAAGCGTTACCTAGATACTAACCTTAGGATTATAAGATTAAACTTAAACTAGGAAAGGCCCTAATATTTAGATTAATTTATATACTTTTAGAAAAGGAACTCGGTATACTTCGGGAATATATTAACGAGAACCTAAAAAAGGGATTTATTTAAGAATCTAAATTACTAGCAGGTTATCTAATCCTCTTCGCGCTAAAGAAGGATAGAAAGCTTAGGCTATACGTTAACTATTAAAAGCTAAATAATATTACTATTAAGAACTGATATCTATTACTAAATATTAGCGAGCTGTAGGATAGACTCTCTAGGATAAAGATATTTATGAAGCTTGACTTATAAGGAGCTTATAACTTAATTAGGATAAAAGAAGGTAAAGAATAAAAGACTATATTTAAGACTTATTATAGGTATTATAAGTACCTAGTTATATTATTTAGACTTATTAACGTACTAGTAACCTATTAAGTACTTATTAATAATGTAGTTCGAGCTTAGCTAGATTATTCGGCGATAGCTTACCTTAATAATATATTAATTTATTCTAAGAATAAGGAAGAGTATATTATGTATATATAGGACGTTCTTTTATACCTATTACAGGCGGGACTTCTCCTTAAACTAGAGAAGTACGAATTTCATAAGGAATTAATAGAATTCCTAGGATTTATAATAAGTACTACGGGTATTTAAATAAGTCTTAAGAAGATTTAGGTAATATTAGAATAGCTTATACTATATAATATTAAATTAATTTAGAGTTTCTTAGGATTTACTAACTTTAATCGACGATTTATTAAAGGGTATTTAAAGAAGGTACTCCTACTTATAGATATTATAAAGAAAGAAACTGGATTTTAGTAGTAACTAGCCTAGAAGTAATTATTTAAGACGCTTAAATAAGCTTATATAGATCTATTAGTACTCTATACCTTTCGAGCTAATAAACCGGTACGTATTGAAATAGATATCTTAGATCTTATAATCGGCGCTTATTTATATTAATAACAAGATAATAGATAATACCTTATAGCCTACTATTCCTATAAGATATTAGGGGCTAAATAGAACTATAATATCTATAATAAAGAACTGCTTACGGTGGTATATACATTTTAGAATTAGAGGGTATACGTAGAAAGTTATTTAGAACTTACTATCTTTATAGACTATAAGAATCTCCTTAACTTTATAATAATAAAGGAGTTAAACTAAAGATAGGTTCATTAGTTAGAATTATTAGGATAGTATAAATTTAAAATACTATATACCCCTAGAAAGGATAATAGCTAAGTAGACGCCTTAAGTAGGTAAGCTAATTATATAGAATCTAAGGATATTATAAAGAAACTAATTCTTAAAATAGAAAAGAACGGATCGCTAGTACTAATATAGAGTTTAGTAGCTATTATACGAGTTACAGTCTAGGATATTTCTCTAATCTTAAGGGAAAGTTATATTAGTAACGACTTAGCTATAATACTACGGAATTAGTAACTAGGATAAGAACTACTTTAATATAAGGGGAGAACGTACTTATCTAAGAAGTATATTAAAGAGGTAATTAGGGATTACTATAATAACCCTATAATTAGGTATCTAGGAGTATCTAAAATAATGGAACTCCTTTAATAAATATACGCGATGCCACGGATACGTACGCACGTTAAGAAATATATTAGAGAATATATTTACTATTAGTAGAATAAGTCTATACGCTATACTAAATACGGGTAAATATAGTTTATACCGGTTCTAGATATATTATAGAAGGATGTTATAATAGACTTTATTATTAAACTATTAAAATTAAGGGATCTAGTTATAAAGGACGTCTTTAACTTAATTATAGTAATTATTAATAAGTTAATAAAGTACGCTATTATAATTCCTTATAAAGAAACCTATAAAGTAGATTAGCTAGGGAATATACTTCTTAATAAGCTAATAAGGGATTATAGTATACCTGAATCTATTATATTAGATAGAGATAAACTCTTTATATCTCGTTATTAGAAGACTCTAATCGCTGTAATTAGAACTAAGTTATGAATATTAACCGCCTACTACCTAGAGACAGATAGTTAGATAGAACGCACGAATTAAATAATAGAAGTATACCTAAGATACTATATTAATTATAAATAGAATAACTAGGTCTTACTACTCCTAATAGTATAATTAGCATTTAATAATAAAAGATTAGATACTATATAGCTATTACTATTCTTTATGAATTATAGATATCATGTAAACCTATTTCTATAGCCACGAGAAAGCTTAAAGGCAGAAAAAGCGATAGTACTAGCTTCTAATATGAAAAAACTATATAGCGAGATATAGTAGATAATTAGTAAGGTTAATACGAAGACTTAAAATAGAATAAATAAGAAAAGAAAAATATATCCTTAATTAAAGAAGGGGGATAAGGTTTACCTCTATTTAAAAAACCTAAAAAGTAAGAGACTAAGTAAGAAACTAGACTATATTAAAGTTAGACTATTTTTAATTAAGTAATTAAAGGGTACTATTAATTATAAGTTATAGTTACTACTTAATACTAGAGTATACCTAGTATTTTATATCTCCTTATTAGAACTAGCTAACTCCTAAACGCCGCTCTAGGAAGACTAGAAGTTTAAGGCTAAGACCGAAGAATATAAAGTCAAGAAGATTCTAGAATAAAGAGGTTAGGAATACTTCGTTAAATAGAAGGACTGCGATAAGTTAGAAAATACTTAGGAACCTATTAAATACCTTTAGAATTACTAGATACTTCTATAATAGTTCTATTAAGTAAGAAGCCTAGGGCGTTTTAATTAAATTTATCTTCTAGAATAAGTTATTCAGAATTAACGTTAAAGAGAAAGTCCTCTAAAGAAAGGCTACTAATAAGACTCTCTTCCGTCTCTAGATTAGTAATATTCTGGAGCTCGCCCTTAACTAGCTCCTACCTCTTCTTTTCTAACTAGTCTACCTCCGTTTAAAGGCGGGACTATTTTATGAGCGCCTTATAAGCCTTAGCCGACTTTTAATTTTATTAATACTTAAGATGAAGCTATTACTCCGTTAAGAATAAAGCTAAATTATATTAATACCTTATACGAATATATTCTACGTACTTTATTAATTACGCCCCTACCTAATATTTCTCTAGATACTTCTAGTCTATATAATACTTATATACCCGTATACTTTTAGATAAATAGCTAAGCTTGTTAATTAGAACTTTCTAGTAAATAAAGGATATTAATTTAAGATAACGCTATATAGGCATTAAATATAAAGGATAGAAGGTTTCTTAAGACGAGAAATCATAAGGAGGGGACCTAGTATAACGTACGTTAGAGTATAATATAATATACTTACCTAATATATATAGATAAGTATAGTATTACTTAGCGGGCTAAGGTACTAAGTAATATTACTACTTAGCGGGCTAAGGTACTAAGTAGTACTACTACTTAGGGAGCTTAGTAGCTAAGTAGACTAAGTATTACTCTTAGTATAAATCTTATATATCTATATAATTAATAATATTTTTAGTAGATAAGAGCTTTATACTTAACTTATATTATAATCCTAGATATCTCCTAAGTACTAAATATAATCCTTTATATTAGACCTGTTTAGATGAAGTCTACCTATCTACATCCTTAATACTCCTCTTTAAGAGAACTAATCATAGGTTTATCCTCCTTGAAGTAAGTGGAACCGTAATAAATACTTATATTTATAACTTTAATTTAATACCTTCTAAAGGGAATAGCTAGCGTTATAAAAACCTACGCGTATATACTTAAAATAATATAGAATAATTATCTAAGATTAGTCCTTAATATATATAAGGTAATATTAATATTAATATTAAAGATAAAGGCTATAATCCCCTTAATTTAAGTATAACTTAATAATTTAATAATAAAGTATTAAGTAATTTATAGTACCTATATAAATATAATAATAAAGAATAAAAAGATCTAATATTAATTAAGGGGAAGTATAATTAAATTAAATATTAGGCCTTTACTCTAATATAAGAGAAGGAGAAATAGGCCTTATAAGAGCTTAAGGTTATAAGTTAGGACTAAGTAATAATAAATACCTAATAAAGAGCCTATTAATACAATCTTATAAAGGATATTAAGGAGTTTTAGGATATTAATAATATCTTAATAAAGGTAAAGGATTAGAAGTAGCCTTAATAAAAGGATTAAGAGGAGGCCTATAAACTACTATCTTAAAGAGAAGCTAAGAGCTAATAATAAGGGACCTCCTCTTAAGTAATTATATTAATTATTATTAGGGCTTATAAAAGGCGGAAAGCTTAATAATAATTTAATTTTATAATAGAAAGAATAGCTTTAAGGCGTTCCTACTTAAGGCTAATATCCTAGGAATTTAAGACTTTAAATATAATTATAATTAAGTAAGATAAGATATAAGATATATCCTCCTCTTTTATTTAAAATTATAAATATTAAGGTTAAATCTAATTAGGAAGGCTAGAACCTATAACTTTAAGAAGATATTAATTAAGTTAAGGGGTATCTATATAATAGCCTATTAATTAATAGGAATAGGTTACTTAAAGTAATTCTAACTTATCAAGTTTTAATTAGGTAGATAATAATCTCCTAAGAAATAGTCCTATTATTAAAATCAATAAAGGTATTAAAAATAAAGTAGAAGAGGAAGAAAGTAATTAAAGAGCTATATAAATATTATTAATTAAATATATTAAATAATATAATCCTAATAAAAAGGGCTTATTAAGCTATCTAAGAAGTAGAATATTATAGGGAAAAGAGATAATAAGTAGGAGTTTTTAATTATAGAAGGTTTCTCTTATACCCTATTATAGTAAGTAATAGTAGCTCCGCTATTATCCTACTAGGAAGGGGTATCTTAACATGAAAGACTACCCTTATTAATATAAATAATACTAGAATAGATATATAAATAATTAAATAATTACTAATAACTTACTTATAATATTATATAAAGAAGTTATTCTTTTATTATTAAATACTTTAATGATATAATATAGCTTTATATATAACCTTATATAATATACTTTTATAATTAAGTACTAGATATATAATAATTAGATTAAAGAAATAAGGCTTTATATTAAAAGTATATATTTAAAAGTAGAAGAGTATATTTATAATAAAAGAGTTTAAATAGTAAGAGAAATTAAAGTATTTTCATATTTAATTAATATTAAATTTTATAAATAATTAATAATTAATATTTTATATCTTTAATATTTAAAGAATTAAATATTTAATATTAAATATTCTTAAAATATATAATATAAAATTATTTTAATTTAACTTAACTTAAATTTAACTTAAATTTAATAAATATATCCGT